>Ga0184627_10000334_pt1 | contig 18941 bp, 18 predicted proteins | sample PLM3_127_b1_FD_133150 | JGI IMG/M metagenome (GOLD analysis project Ga0184627, IMG submission 133150) | Groundwater sediment microbial communities from an aquifer in East River, Colorado, USA - PLM3_127_b1 | ecosystem: Environmental > Terrestrial > Soil > Riparian zone | place: USA: East River...
ACCCTTTGCCGGCCTGCGCCCGGCGTCCGGCCGTGCCGCCGAAGTCATCGCCCCCCCTTACGACGTGCTGTCCAGCGACGAAGCACGCGCGCGCGCCGCCGGCAAGCCATGGAGCTTCCTGCATATTTCCAAGCCGGAGATCGACCTGCCGATGGGAACCGATCCCTACGCGCCCCAGGTCTACGCCAAGGCAGCGGAAAACCTGGGCCTGATGATGCGCAAGCGCATCCTCGTCCGCGACGCGGCGTCCTGCTACTACGCGTACCGCCTGATCATGGGCAAGCACGCGCAGACCGGCCTGGTGGCGGCGGCCTCGCTCGCGGAGTACGACACCAACCGCATTCGCAAGCACGAGCACACGCAAACGGACAAGGAAAACGACCGCGTGCGCCAGATTGATGCCCTGAATGCCCAGACCGGCCCGGTGATGGTCGCCTATCCGGACGCGCGGGAGGTAGATGACATCCTGGCCCGCTGCTCGGCCGGCGCACCCGACGCGGACGCCATCGCCAACGGTGGCGTCCGCCACTCCCTATGGGTGTTGCGCGACGCTGAAATCCAGACGCGACTGACCCGGGCCTTTGACGCGATGCCCGCCCTCTACATCGCCGATGGCCACCACCGCTCGGCAGCCGCCTCGCGAGTCGCTGCTGCGCGCCGCGCCGCCAATCCGCGCCACACTGGAGAGGAAAACTACAACACCTTCCTGACCGTGATCTTCCCTCACCACCAGTTGCAAATTCTCGACTATAACCGCGTCGTTGCCGGCTTGAACGGCAGGGACGCAGGAGCGTTCCTGGCGCGTGTTCGGGAAAACTTTTCCGTGGAAGCGAGCCCCACGCCCGTGAAGCCGGCCAAGCCCGCCGAATTCGGCTTGTATCTCGCCGGCCAGTGGTATCGGCTGGCGATCCGACGCGAGCTGATTCCCGCCAACGATCCCGTGGCCCGCCATGACGCAACGCTGCTGTCCGATCACTTGCTCGGGCCCATTCTGGGCATCAAGGACTTGCGCCGTGACAAGCGCATCGACTACATCGGCGGCATCCGCGGCCTCATGGAACTGGAGAAGCGCGTAAACAGCGGCGAAATGTCTGCCGCCTTCGCCCTCCATCCCACGCGTATGGAGGACTTGATGGCAGTTGCGGAAGCGGACAAAGTCATGCCGACGAAGTCCACCTGGTTCGAGCCCAAGCTGGCGGACGGGCTGGTATCGCACGTACTTGACTGAGTGTCGGGGATTGAGGGTCGAGGGAAGGGGCTGTTCCAGGTTCAAGGTTCAAGGTTCAAGGTTCAACTTGGAACTTTGAACTTGGAACGGGGCGTCACCCGACACTCGTCCCTCGTGCCTCGTCAGCGCTTGCGCGCGGCTTCATACAACGGCATCACGCGCGCGGCGTAATCCGTCAGGTCGCGCGCGCGGTTCTGCGGCGCGGGGTGGGTCGAGAGGAATTGCGGCGGCGCTCCACCGCCCACCTGGCCCATCTTCTGCCACAGCGTGACCGCGGCACGCGGGTCGTAGCCCGCGCGCGCCGCGAGCTCGACACCGATCCGGTCGGCCTCGATTTCGTGCTCGCGCGAGTTGGGGAGATTGAAGGTGACGTCGCTGACGATCTGCGCGAGCTGCATGCCGCCCTGGCCGAGCCCGAGCGCGGCGCCCACCACCGACAAGCCGAGCGACTGGGCATAGGCCTGGGACATCCGTTCGCGGCCATGCTCGCGCAGCGCGTGCGCGATCTCGTGCCCCATCACGGCAGCAAGCTCATCGTCGGTCACCTTGAGCTTTTCGATCAGGCCGGTGTAAACCGCCATCTTGCCGCCGGGCATGCACCAGGCGTTGACGTCGCCGGAGGTGATGACATTGACTTCCCACGCCCACTTGGGGGCGTCGGGGCGGAAGGCAGCCGTGGATGGTATCAGTCGCTGCGCGACCGCCTTCACGCGCGTGACCTGCGCCGCATCACGGTTGAGCGCGTTCTTGCCCGCCGCCTTCTTCATCTCCTGCTGGTAGGCCTGCACCGCGCTCTTGTCGACCTGGGCGGAGGACAGCAGCATGGACTGCTGGCGCTCCACGCCCACGGCGCCGGGCTGGGTGGTCTGCACCGTCTGGCACGAGGTCAGGGCCAGCGCACCGAGCATCAACAACAGCAGGCCCGGTCGCCCGGAAGAACGCCTGTGGATCATACTTTCAACTCCAGTTCTAAGTGATCCTTGGATTGGAAACCGAAATGAGCAAAAAGTTTACACCTTGAAACCGCGTGTTGAACGGCGATCATTTCGTCCGTTCGAACACGCGGAGTTAAACCGGCGCATGGCGTCCGGATTTAACGTTACTTGGCGGCCTTGGCGTCTTGGCGGCTAATTTCAGCGAATTGACACCCGGGTGTCGTTCCCGTCAAGCCGGAACAGCTGCCACGGCCCGTTCCCCTCCCGGCACATGCCGTAGCGGAACGGCCACCCGTTGCGCCCGGGAGTGAAGAAGCGCAGGTCCTGGAACCACGCGCAGCTCGAGGGATTGCCGGCATCCACGCGCAACAACATCGGCTCGTCGGCGAACCAGCGGAAAAATTCGAACCGCGGCTGCGACCAGGCTTCCCGCGCAATAGCGCGCTCGGCTTCCGAGGCGCCGAAACGGGTGCCGAACACCCATTGCGCCTGCGCGAGCGGCAGATAGGCCGCGTCGAGGCGGGCAACGAAGCCGGCGTCCGGGGCGATTTCAACGGACTTGCTCCGCACCAGGTTGACGAAGCTGTAACGCACCTGCTCGCCGCTGCGCACGATCACCATCCAGTTGAACGGGAATACGGGGCGTGGCAGGGCGGTCACTTCAGCCTTTACCAGTCCCGCTCCGCGGGTATGCTCCTGGCCCCACTCGATCGCGCGCTGCTGCTGCATGCCCTGGAAGACAACGTAGCCGCACAGCACCGCAAGACCCGCGACCGCGGGGGCGCGCAACGCGCGCCACGCCAGCGCAGCAGCAAGCCCGGCAACGATGATGCCGGTGAACCAGAGATCGATGATGAACGTGGTGCCGATGCCATGGCGCGCGTCGGAGAGCGGCGCGAACATCATGGTGCCGTAGGAAGTGATCCAGTCGCCCGCTATATGGATGCCGAGGCCCAGCCCAATGATGCCGAAGTAGGCCTGCCACGGCCGGTCGCGGCGCCAGACCAACGCGCACAGCATTGCCAGCAGGATCGCCCACAAGGGCAAGAGGATGAGCGAATGCGTAATGCCGCGGTGGTGATACAAGTATTCGATCGGCCCGAGGTACGCGATGACGAAATCGAGATCGGGCGCCGCGGCCGCGAGAAAACCGACGAGCAGCCGCCGACGGAGCGGCAGCGTCTTCTCATCTTCCCGCTGCGGCGCCGTCGCCCGCGCCAGCAGCGCGCCGGACAGCGCATGCGTTAGTGTATCCACAGTTTTGAGTGTTGAGTTTTTAGTGTTGAGTGCTTAGTTAGGCTGGCGCGCGTCCCGGTTTCGTCAACTCAAAACTCAACATTCAACACTAAACACTGTATTTTCAATCCCAGCGGTCGTCGCGCACCTGGACAACGCCGTTCTCGACGCGCACCGGGAACTTCGCGACCGGCTCATAGGCCGGCGGCGCCATCACCGCGCCGGTCCGGATGCAAAAGCGCGCGCCGTGGCGCATGCACTCGATCTGGTCGCCGTCCACGATCCCGCCGGCCAGCTCCCCGCCGTCGTGAGTGCACACGTCCTCGATCGCGTAGTACTCGCCGCCGAGGTTGAAGACGGCGATGTGCGCCCCGTCCACGTCAATGACGCGATGGCCACCGGGCGCGATCTCACCCACCTTCGCCACAGTTATCCAGTCGGACATGCTCAAAACTTAACCGCAGAGATCATCAATAAAACAAATTGAACCGCCGAGACGCCGAGAGAATCAAGACAACATATAAGATTAGGAGCGAGGAACACCCGGCACTGAATATGGCTTTTTCCTGGGACCGTTACGGTCCCAGTTAATCGGAGTCGTCGCCGCTACACCGCGACGACTTCGATTTCCGGCTCGATCTGCCGCACGAGATTCTCGATCCCGGTGAGCGTCCCGGAGATCGAGCTCGGGCAGCTGCCGCACGCGCCCTGGTAGTGGACGCTCAAACGATTGCCCTCGAGGCCGAGCACGTGCAGATCGCCGCCGTCGCCCTGCAGGTAGGGCCGAATCTGCTCATCGAGTATGGCGTTGATCTTTTCGAGCCGTTCCTTGTCGGCGTCGCTCATGTTCCCGGTGTCCGTGGTGGAACCGGCCTGGGCCACGAGTTGCGCGGTTTGCGTGTCCGCCGACGGCGCTTCGCGGATCGGCGCCGCGAGCTGGCGCATCAGCTCCTGCCAGTCGGCCTGCCCGTCCTGCGTCACCGTGATCCAGTGGTCCACGTAGAACACGCTGATCACGTGCTCGATGTCGAACAGCGCAGCAGCGAGCGGATCGTCCTGCGCCTGCGCGGCGTTCTCGTACGAGCGCGATATGCCCCAGGTCAACGGCTCCTTGAGGACGAACTTCATCGCGTTCGGGTTCGGCGTCGGCTCGATTTCAGCAATCTTTGGCACGTCAATAAACCAATGTTGAGTTTTGAATTTTGAGTGTTGAGTTATTAGCCAAGTCAAAACGAGTCGAACCACTCATAACTAAACATTCAACACTCAACATTCGGCGGCAGCATCATGCGCCGCCGACGGGGGCGTGCATCGGGTCCTCGTCCGCTTCGGTGGTGGTGCTCGCCTGCGAATTGAGCGCCGCGTGCAAGGTATGCCACGGCAGGATCGCGCACTTCACGCGCGTCGGCAGGTCGCGCACGCCGGCAAACACGGTCAGCCGCCCGAGATGGTGAGGGGAAGACACGTCGAGCTGGCCGGTCGCCATGTCGCGGAATTCCCGGATCATCTGCTCGGCGCTGCCCCTGCTCTTGCCCTTGACCGCGGTCGTCATCATCGAGGCCGAAGCCTTGCAAATGGCGCACGACTCGCCCTGGAAACTGATAGCTTCCACCCCGTCGCCGTTCAATTTCAGCGTCAGGGTCAGATGATCCCCGCACAACGGGTTGTGGCCCTCGGCCTTGTGGCTCGCATCGGCCAGCACGCCCCAATTGCGCGGCTTCCGGTTGTGATCGAGGATCACCTCTTGATACAGCTGTTTGCTGTCAGCCATTGTTCTCAACTGCGTGATAAGTGATAGGTGATAGGTGATAGGTGATAGGGGTCTTGTTTCCGCGCGAGCGCGGGTGTCTTATCACTTATCACCTGTCACGCTTTATCCAAATACCTTCTGCACGCGCTTGATGCCCGCGACCAGCGCGTCGACTTCCGCGTGCGTGTTGTAGAACGCGAACGACGCGCGCGAGGTGGCGGGAATGCCGAAGCGCTGCATCACCGGCTGGGCGCAGTGGTGGCCGGTGCGGATCGCGACTCCGTCCTCGTTCAACAGCGTGCCGACATCATGCGGGTGCACGCCGTCGACGATGAAGGAAAGGACTGCCGCCTTCCGCTCCGCGGTGCCGATAATGCGCACGCCCGGCAGGCGGTTCACCTGGTCGGTGGCGTAGTCGAGCAGGTCGGTCTCGTGCGCGTGGATGCGCTCGAAGCCGACGTCCTGGATGTAATCCACCGCCGCGCCCAGCGTGATCGCCGCGGCGATCGGGGGGGTGCCGGCCTCGAACTTGTGCGGCGGCACGTTGTAGGTGGTCTTCTCGAAGGTGACCGAGAGAATCATGTCGCCGCCGCCCTTGAAGGGCTGCATTTTCTCCAGCCACGCGGCCTTGCCGTAGAGCACGCCGATGCCGGTCGGGCCGAACATCTTGTGCCCCGAGAAGGCGTAGAAGTCGCAGTCGAGCGCCTGCATGTCGAGCGTCAGGTGCGGCGCCGCCTGCGCGCCATCCAGCAGCACCGGGATGCCTTGGGCGTGCGCCGCCTGGATCATCTCGCGCACTGGATTGATGGTGCCGAGAGCGTTGGAGACATGCCCCATGGCGACCAGCTTGGTGCGGGGGCCGAGCAGCTTCAGATACTCATCCTGGATCAACTCCCCGCGGTCGTTCACCGGCACCACGCGGATCTTCGCGCCTTTCTCCTCCGCCACCATCTGCCACGGCACGATATTGGAGTGGTGCTCGAGCGTTGTGAGCACGATCTCGTCGCCGGCGCCGATGAACTTGCGCCCGTAGCCGTGCGCGACCAGGTTGATGGCGTCGGTAGTGCCGCTGGTGAAGATCACCTCGCGTTCTTCTTTGGCGTTGATGAAGGCCTGCAGCTTGCGCCGCGCCGCTTCGTACTCGGCGGTTGCGGTTTCCGACAGGTAGTGCACCGCGCGGTTGATATTGGCGTGCTGGGTAGTCTGGTAGCGGATCCAGCGGTCCATCACCGGCTGCGGCATCTGGCTGGAGGCCGCGTTGTCGAGGAACACCAGCGGTTTGCCGTTCACCTTGAGCCTGAGGATGGGGAAATCGGCGCGAACGCGCTCAACGTCGAGGCCCGACGCGCGCTGCGATTTCAATGCGGTGTAGGGGGCGTTCATGGCTGTTCCACGGTCTGCGTCTGCGCCAGCACCGTCTCCTCCAGTTGCTCGACGAGGGAGGGCACCGGGATGCGGTCTATCACCTCGGCGCCAAACGCATAGGTAAGCAGGTTGCGCGCGCGCGTTTCGGACAGGCCGCGGCTCTTCAGATAGAACACCTGCTCCTGGTCGAGCTGACCCACGGTCGCGCCGTGCGAGCATTTCACGTCATCGGCAAAGATCTCGAGCTGGGGCTTGGTGTCCACGTGCGCCTTGTCCGAGAGTAGAAGATTGCGGCTCTGCTGCGCCGAGTCGGTGAGCTGGGCGCCCGGCCGCACCACGATCCTGCCGTTGAACACCGCGTGCGCGGCGCCGCCGACGATGCACTTGTGCAACTGCTTGCTGCGGCCGTTGGGCCGCGCGTGGTCCATCAGGGTGTGGGTGTCGGCAAGCTGGCGACCGGAAACCAGCGCCAGGCCGTCCATGCGCACCTCCGCTCCCTCCCCTTGCTGCACTACATTGAGGTTGTGGCGCGAGATACGCGCTCCGAGCGTGATTGAGTGCGAGGCGTACTGAGCGTCCTTCGCCACTGCCACGACACACGTGGCGATGTGGAAGGCGCCGCCAGCCTCGCGCTGGAGCTTCACGTGCTGAACACGCGCGCCTTCGCCCACCACGACCTCGGTCACCGCGTCGTTGAAATAGACCGTATCGCCCAGGCTCACGAAATCCTCGATCAGCGTGCACGTCGAGCCGGACTCCGCGACCACCAGGCAGCGCGGGTAAGCCGCTGTTTCCACTTGCGTGGAAACAAACAATAACTGCACCGGTGTGGGACACTTCTGGTTCTTTGCCACCCAAACAAATGCCCCGTCACGGAGGTGGGTGGTATTCAGCGCCGTGAATACCTCGTGCTCGTATTCGGCGTGGCGCGTGAGGTGCGGCTCGATCATCGCTGCGTGCACGCCGAGCGCAGAGGCGAGATTGGAGACGACCATGCCGGACGGCAGCGCGGCATGGTCAGAAAGTTCCGGTGCGAACAGGCCGTCCACGAAAACGAGGCGGGCGGGCGCTTCGGGAATGACAAAGCCCGAGATGTCCGCCATCGCCAGCCGCGGCGCGTCCGCCGCCGGCCTGAAAATCACCTTGGTGAGCGGCGAAATGTCGGTGAAGCGCCATTCTTCGTCGCGCGTAGTGGGCACCGTCAACGCATTGGCGCGCTCGAGCGCCTGCGCGCGCCGCTCATTGAGCCACGAAACGCCGCCCTGCGGCATTTCATAACCCTTCAGCAACGCCTCGATATAGGGATGACCGGTGACGGTGTTCATCTTCGCTACGCGGCTTCCTTTACCCAGTTGTATCCGCGCGCCTCGAGCTCCTCGGCGAGGGCCTTGCCGCCGGTCTTCACGATGCGCCCACTCTCCATGACGTGGACGTAGTCGGGCACGATGTAATTGAGCATGCGCTGGTAGTGGGTGACGAGCACGACCGCGTTGTCGGGCGTGATGAGGCGGTTCACCCCGTTCGCCACCACGCGCAGCGCGTCGATGTCGAGGCCCGAGTCGGTCTCGTCGAGAATCGCGAGCCGCGGCTCAAGCAGCGCCATTTGCAGGATCTCGTTTCTTTTCTTCTCGCCGCCGGAGAAGCCCTCGTTGACCGAGCGATCGAGGAAGGCCGGGTCCATCTCCAGCAGCTTCATTTTCCCGCGCACGTGGTCGTCGAACTCCAGCGGGTCGAGCTCGTCCTTGCCGCGCGCCGCCTGCACCGTATTGTAGGCAAGCCGCAGGAACGCGCTGTTGGACACTCCGGGAATCTCGACGGGATACTGGAAGCCGAGAAAGAGGCCGGTGCGGGCGCGTTCTTCCGGCGCCATCTCGAACAGGTTCCTGCCTTCGTAGATAACCGTACCCGCGGTGACTTCGTATGCGGGGTGACCGGCAAGCGCCTTGGCGAAGGTGCTCTTGCCGGAGCCGTTGGGCCCCATGATGGCGTGCACCTCTCCCGCGCGCACGGTGAGGTCCAGCCCCTTCACGATGTCGGCCCCGCCGACCTTCGCGCGCAGCCCTTTCACCTCGAGCAGCAATTTGGCGTCCCTGCGGATCATCCGACGCTCCCTTCGAGCTTGAGACCCAGGAGCTTGGTCGCCTCGACCGCAAATTCCATCGGCAACTGCTGGAACACATCGCGGCAGAAACCGTTGATGATCATCGACACCGCCTCTTCCGCGCCAATGCCGCGGCTGGAAAAGTAGAACAACTGTTCCTCGCCGATCTTGGAAGTGGTCGCTTCGTGCTCGACCTTGGCGCTGTTGTTCTGCACCTGGATGTAAGGGAAGGTGTTGGCGCCGCACTTCGAGCCGACCAGCATCGAGTCGCACTGCGAGAAGTTGCGCGCGCCCTCCGCCCGCGGCCCGATCTTCACCAGCCCGCGGTAGCTGTTGTTCGATACCCCCGCCGAGATGCCCTTGCTGATGATGCGGCTGCGGGTGTTCTTGCCGACGTGCACCATCTTGGTCCCGGTGTCGGCCTGCTGGTGGTGGTTGGTCAGCGCCACCGAGTAGAACTCGCCGATCGAGTTATCACCGAGCAGCACGCAGGACGGGTACTTCCAGGTGATCGCCGAGCCGGTCTCGACCTGGGTCCACGAGATCTTCGAATTCCTGCCCTTGCACAGTCCGCGCTTGGTCACGAAGTTGTAGATGCCGCCCACGCCGTTCTCGTCTCCAGCGTACCAGTTCTGCACCGTCGAGTACTTGATCTCGGCGTCGTCGAGCGCCACCAGCTCCACCACCGCCGCGTGCAGCTGGTTGGTGTCGAACTTGGGCGCCGTACAGCCCTCGAGGTAGGAAACGTGGGAACCCTCTTCAGCAACGATGAGGGTTCTCTCGAACTGCCCGGAGGACTCGGTATTGATGCGGAAATAGGTCGAGAGCTCCATCGGGCACTTGACGCCCTTCGGGATGTAGCAGAACGAGCCGTCGGTGAACACCGCGGAGTTGAGCGCCGCGTAGTAGTTGTCGCCGGTAGGCACCACCGTGCCCAGGTACTTCCGCACCAGCTCGGGATGCTCGCGCACCGCTTCCGAAATCGAACAGAAGACGATGCCCACTTCCGCCAGTTTCTGCTTGTAGGTGGTGGCGACCGACACCGAGTCGAAGATCACGTCCACCGCCACGCCCGCGAGCTTGGCGCGCTCGTTCATCGGCACGCCCAGTTTCTCGAAAGTCTTGAGGAGTTCGGGATCCACCTCGTCCATGCTCGCGAGCTTCTTCGGCTTGGGCGCGGAGTAGTAGATGATGTCCTGGAAGTCGATCTTCGGGTACTTCACGTTCGGCCACTTCGGCTCCGTCATGGTGAGCCAGTGGCGGTAGGCCTTGAGGCGGAACTCCAGCAGCCACTCCGGCTCCTTTTTCTTCGCCGAGATGAAGCGGATGGTGTCCTCGTTCAGCCCCTTGGCCGCGGTGTCCGACTCGATGTCGGTCACGAAACCGTGCTTATACGGTTGATTGACCAGATTTTCGAGCACGCTGCTCATTGCATTTCCTTACACCCCAAATCTTTAACCACGAAGGACACTAAGGACACGAAGGTTTTCATTGTGTCTCTTGCTTGGCTTTCCTTTGTGTCCTTTGTGTCCTTTGTGGTTCAGCTTTACGCTTTTTCCTTCACGGAAAAGCTCTCGCCGCAGCCGCACGTCGCGTCCACGTTGGGATTGGTGAACTTGAACACCTGCTTCAATCCCTCTTTGACGAAATCCAGGGTGGAGCCGTCGAGCGTTTCCAGGCTTTTTGCATCCACTACCAGCTTCACGTCGTGCGCCTCGATCAGCTGGTCGTCGGCGCGCACCTCGTCCGCGTAGTCGTAGATGTAGGCGAAGCCCGAGCAGCCCGCGTCCTTCACGCCCACGCGCAGGCCGATGCCCTTGCCGCGCTGGGCAAGCTGCTTCCGTATCTGTTTCGCCGCGATTTCCGTCAGCTCTATCTTCATATCGACTCCACGTTCCAGGTTCAAGGTTCTAAGCTGTCGGTGCTAGACAGCCATTGCCGTGAGGCTCTTCAGACGGGAAACGGCCGACTTGAGAGCCCGCAAAAACTCGTCCACCTGCTGCGACGTGTTGCCCGCGCCGAGCGAGAAGCGCACCGCGCCGCGCGCCAGCTCCGCATCGACGCCCATCGCGAGCAGCGTCGCCGACGGCTCGGGGTTGGCGCTGGAGCACGCCGCGCCGGGCGCAACCGCGTAGCCCGCCCTGTCGAGCTCGATCACCAGCGTTTCGCCGACGATGCCTTTGAACGCGAAGTAGGTCGTGTTGGGTATGCGCGGGGCGTCCTCGCCGAAAATCGCCGCTCCCATCCCGTGCAGGCCCTGCTCCAGCCGCTCGCGCATCGCCGCCTGCCGCTTCGCGAGCTCCTGTATGCGGCCCGCCGCCAGCTCGCACGCCGCGCCGAAGCCGACGATGGCAGGCACGTTCTCGGTGCCGGAGCGCAACCCCTGCTCGTGGCCGCCACCGTGTATGAGGGGACGCAGTTGCAGGCGTTTGTCCACGACCAGCGCCGCCGCGCCCTTCGGGCCGTAAATCTTGTGCGCAGAGATCGTCATTGCATGCACGCCCAGCGCCTGGAAGTCCACCGGGATCTTGCCGAGCGCCTGCACCGCGTCGGTGTGCATGCACGCTTTCGCCGCGCGCGCGGACGCGGCCACCGCCGCCACGTCCTGGATCACGCCGGTCTCGTTGTTGGCGAGCATCACGGAAACAATGCCGGTCGGCTCCTTCAGCGTCTCCCTGACGTCCGCGAGATCGATCACGCCTGCGCGGCTCACCGCGAGCTTGCGCAGCTTCCAGCCCTGGCGCGCCAGCTCCTGTGCGGGCTTCGCCACGCACGGATGCTCGATCGCGCTGACCGCGATCTGCGAGGGCTTCAGGTAGCCCGCGGCGCCCTTGATGACCAGGTTGTTGGCCTCGGTGCCGCCGGAGACGAAGATCACCTGCGCGGGCTGCGCGTTGACGAGCGCGCCGACCTGCTGGCGAGCTGCTTCCACCGCCCTGCGCGCCACCGTGCCCGCCTCATGCCGGCTGGAGGCGTTGCCGTAACGGCCGCGCAGGTACGGCAGCATCGCCTCGAACACGTCGTCGTCGAGCGGCGTGGTCGCGTTGTGATCGAAGTAAACGTGTTCCATCAAGCTGGTACCGTGGTCGTCCGTTTGCCCACCGTGTCGCGCATGTCGTGCACTTGCACGACGCCCGCTCCCTGCGCCGCCTCCTTGGCCTTCTGCTTGTCCACCAGCTGGCGCAGGCTGACGCCGCCGAGGTAATCGAAGATGCGCTCGTTCAACGCCGCCCACAGGTCGTGGGTCAGGCACTTCTGGTCGTCGTGACAGTTCTCCTTGCCGCCGCACTGCGTGGCGTCGATCGGCTCGTCCACCGCGAGGATGATCTCGGACACGGACACCGCGCCCATGTCCTTGGCCAGGCAATAGCCGCCGCCGGGTCCGCGCACGCTGTCCACCAGGTGGTGGCGGCGCAGCTTGCCGAACAGCTGCTCCAGGTAGGACAGCGAGATCCGCTGCCGGCCGCTGATCTCGGCGAGCGTCACCGGCCCGCTACCGTGTTGCATGGCGAGATCGATCATGGCCGTAACCGCAAAGCGCCCCTTCGTCGTCAGTCTCATGGGCTACCTCTCAAAATATAGTAAAATCAGACACTTGATTACAGAATAATACACTAGTGATTTTGTCAACTATACCTATCCCGAGCAATTCAGTCAACCATTTTATTGAGCGAGTTGGCGTCGAGCCGATGCGCTTCGCGGTCGTCTATCCGACCGCCCAGGCGCTGCAACTCGGCGAGGATCTGCTCGATGCGCTTCTCGGTGTCCGCGCAATGCCCGATCAACTCGTGCACCGCCTTCGCCATCGGGTCGTTCAGGTCCTTGCCGACCGCGTAGGCAGCAAAGCGCCCGTTCTGCGCTGCAGCCTCCGCTTCGATGATGCGCGCCGGGATGCCGATCGCCGTCGCGCCCGGCGGCACTTCCTTCACCACCACCGCGTTGGAGCCGATACGCGCGCCGGCGCCGATCGTGATCGGCCCGAGGATCTTCGCGCCCGCCCCCACCACGACGCCCTTGCCGAGCGTGGGATGGCGCTTGCCCTTGTTCCACGAAGTGCCGCCGAGCGTGACGCCGTGATAGAGCGTGCAGTCGTCGTCGATCTCGGCGGTCTCGCCGATGACCACGCCCATGCCGTGATCGATGAAGAAGCGGCGGCCGATGGTGGCGCCGGGATGGATTTCGATGCCGGTCAGCCAGCGCGAAAAATGGGAAGTCAGCCGCGCCAGCCAGTGCAGCCGTACGCCCCACAGCCAGTGGGCAAAGCGGTGGAACAACATGGCGTGAAACCCGGGATAGCAAGTGATCACCTCCCAGGTGTTCCGGGCCGCGGGGTCGCGCTCGAAAACGACCGCAATTTCCTCTTTCAGGCGTTCAAACATCGTTTACAAATCAAGGATAAGGGGGTGCAGATTACGATGACCTAGTGATTTGGTCAACTATTTACCGCCGGAGTTCGGACGGGGGCGGCGGTTGCGCCCCAGCCGATCCGGCTATGCGCGTTCGAGCAGACGAACGAGCCGCTGCTCAACGCGCAACAGGAGCGTCGACCGCGCGTTGAGGGGGGCGCCCGCGGCGTCCCGCTCGAACGCGCGGAGTTAAACCGGCGCGCAGCGTCCGGATTCAACGACGTTTTGGGTGGCCCAGCGCCTTGATCACGCCGCGCAGTATGCTGACCTCCTCCTTCTCCAGTTGCGCGCGGTTGAACAGCCGCCGCAGGCGCGGCATCAGCTTCGTGGGGTGCCCGGGATTGAGAAACCCGGACTCGAGCATGCTGCGCTCGAGATGCTCGTAGAAGCGCTCAACCTCTTCGTGCGTGGCGTGCTCGCGCGGCTTGCCGTCCGGCATCGTTTCCCCGAGCGCGGCGATACGCAACTCGTAGGCCATAACCTGCACCGCGGCGGCTACGTTGAGCGAGGAGAATTCAGGATCGGCGGGGATCGTCGCCAGCAACTGGCACAGCTTGACCTCGGCGGTGGTGAGCCCGGAAGTCTCGTTGCCGAAGACCAGCGCCACCGGCTGGGTGCGCGCGACCTCGACCATGCGCGCGGCCGCTTCGCGCGCGGCCACCATCGGCACCGCGACCTCGCGCCGCCGCGTGGTGCACGCGACTGCGAACGCGGACCCGGCCAGCGCCTCGTCGAGATTCGCGCACACGCGGGCGCGGGCGAGCACGTCGATCGCTCCTACGGCAAGCCACTCGGCCTGGGGGTCGGGGAAATGCTGCGGCGCGACCAGCAGGAGTTGCCCGAGGCCCATGGTCTTAAGCGCGCGCGCCGCGGCGCCGATGTTGCCGGGATGCGCGGTTCCGCACAGCACGACGCGGATGTTCTTCAGCGGATCGGCGGCGATCACTCGGAACAATCCATTCGGTTAAGGGAGTGGATCACACGATCTGGGCACTGGAGCGCCGCCGATAATTGATTCGATATCAAACATCGCGACAATCCGCGCTTGCCGACCCAATGTTGCCCGAAATCGACGAGATCTCGCGCGAATCCGTTCATTGATTCGTGGGATTATCGGCGGCGTTCCCTTAAAATATGGCATTCAGTCATCCCTTCCCCCAGCTTAATTCAATACCGCAGCGCCGCCGATCCGCCGATCCGCCGATCATGCATCCGATGCTCAACATCGCCGTCAAGGCCGCGCGCCGCGCCGGCAATATCATCAACCGCGCCAGCCGCAATCTCGACATCGTCGCCGTCAGGGAAAAAGCGGCAAACGACTTCGTGTCGGAAGTGGACCGCGAGGCGGAACAGGCGATCATCCGCACGCTGCGCGAAGCCTATCCCGGTCACTCGATTCTAGCAGAGGAAAGCGGCGCCTCCGGCGAATCGGAGCATCAGTGGATCATCGATCCGCTGGATGGCACCACCAACTTCATCCACGGTTTCCCGCAATACGCGGTGGCGATCGCGCTGCGGCACCGCGGCGTGGTCACGCAGGGGGTAATCTACGACCCTTCGCGCAACGATCTTTTCACCGCCACGCGCGGGCGCGGCGCTTATCTCAACGACCAGCGTCTGCGCGTCAGCAAGCGCGCGAACGTCAAGTCGAGCCTGATCGGCACCGGCTTCCCGTTCCGCCAGGTCGAGCACATCGACGCCTACCTGGCGGTGCTGCGCGACATGATGAAGGGGGCGGCCGGCGTGCGCCGCGCGGGTTCCGCGGCGCTGGATCTCGCCTACGTCGCGGCGGGCCGCCTCGACGGCTTCTGGGAATTCGGCCTCTCGCCCTGGGATATCGCCGCCGGCGCGCTGATGATTACCGAGGCCGGCGGTCTGGTGAGCGATCTCGCGGGCGAGAATAACTATATGGAGACCGGCAACGTCGTCGCCGGAAATCCCAAGGTATTCGTGGAACTCCTGCAAGCGATTTCGCGGCATCTTACTCCGTCGTTGAAGCAGGGATAACGCATGCCTTGGGATTTTACTGGTGTAACTCCGAATTCCCCCAAGTTTTTCGCGGCCCGGGACAGCCATGACTGGCAATCAATATTCACGCGCGTGTTGAACCGCGATTATTTCGTCCGTTCGATCACGCGCAGTTGAACCGGCGCGCCGCGTCCGGATTTAACGCTACTTGGCGGCTAATTTCTACGCGGCCTGGGGCGAAGTTCCGCCAGCTGCTTCGCCAGCGTCGCATCGAGCCCGTTGAGCGCCTTCAGCGCACTCTCGTAGTCGGCCACCTGCCCGAGGCGGGCGGACGCGCGCCCGAGGCCGAACCAGGCGGGAGCGAACCTGTCGTTCAGCTGGACCGCCTCGCGGTATGCCGCCGCCGCCGGCAGGTCGCGATTGAGGTCGGAATAGCATTCACCGAGCAGAAACCAGGTGGCGTCGGTGCCCTTGCGCACCAGGTGCGCGTTGTTGAGGGTCTGCACCGCGCGCTGCGGCTGCTTTGCGTCGCGGTACGATTGCGCCAGCATGTTCCACCCCAGCATATCGTCGGGCGCCAGCCGCACTCGTTCGCTCAGGCAATCGATCGCCCGCTGGTGCCGTCCCGCCTGCGAATGCGCGTAACCCGCGACCAGCCACCAGTCGGCGCTGTTCCTGTCCTTCGCCAGGTTCTCCTCGGCGAACTTCGTGAGTCCGTCCCAGTCCTGCCGCGCCTCCAGTTCGGCAATGCGTTTCTGGTTGCCCGTTTCCATGCCCTGCAGGTTGCCGAGCAGCGCAGGGATTGTGCCATCCGGCGTGAGGGCGCTGATGAGAGCTGCGTGCGGTGTGCAGGCCGACAACGCCGCCAGCATCAATACGACTCCAAGCTTGCGGAGTGGATCCGCGTAGAGACCGTTCATCGGAAATCGCGACATCCTGCCCATTGTAGCCGCAAGAAATACTCGAACCAATGACTCATTACCGGCACAATACGGCTTTCTGATTCTTCGCACCGACGATGGGTCAATCCCTCGACAGGCATACGCCCATGATGCAGCAATACCTGCGCATCAAGGCGCAGCACGCCGACAAGCTGCTGTTCTACCGCATGGGCGACTTCTACGAGCTGTTCTTCGACGACGCGGAGCGCGCGGCGCGATTGCTCGATATCACGCTCACGCGCCGCGGCGAGTCCGCCGGCGAGCCGATCAAGATGGCCGGGGTGCCGTTCCACGCGGTCGAGCAGTACCTGGCGAAGCTGGTGAAGCTTGGGGAATCGGTGGCGATCTGCGAGCAGATCGGCGATCCCGCGGCCTCGAAGGGGCCGGTCGAGCGGCAGGTCCAGCGCATCGTCACGCCCGGCACGCTGACCGACGCCGCGCTGCTCGACGAAAAGCGCGACAACCTGCTGCTCGCGCTGTACCCGCAGCGTAATACGGTGGGGCTCGCCTGGCTCTCCCTGTCGTCGGGGCGCTTCGTGGTGATGGAAACAGCCGTCGCCGGCATGCACGCGGAACTCGAGCGTATCGCGCCCTCGGAGATCCTCGTCCCCGAGGATGCGGCGGCCGGCCTGCTGAACGGCTCGGCGGCCGCGGTGAAGCGCCTGCCGCCGTGGCAGTTCGACCGCGACGCGGCACAGCGCGCGCTCACGCGCCAGTTCGGGACGCACGATCTTTCCGGTTTCGGCGCCGCGGACCTGACCGCGGCAGTCTCCGCCGCCGGCGCGCTGCTCGAATACGCCCGCGCCACGCAAGGTACGGCGATCGCCCACGTGCGCAGCCTCGCCGTCGAGCAGGAGCGGGCCTACGTGCGCATGGATCCCGCCACCCGCCGCAACCTGGAACTCACTGAGACCATACGCGGCGAACCGGCGCCGACGCTCTACTCCCTGCTCGACACCTGCGCTACCGGCATGGGCAGCCGGTGGCTGCGCAACGCCCTGCATCACCCGGTGCGAGATCGAGCCGCGCTGAGCGCCCGGCTCGATACGGTGCAAGAGCTTATTGGCGGGGAAGGGGTGACACCGTACCGTGACTTGAACAAGATGCTCAAGCAGTGCGTTGATGTTGAGCGCATCACGGCGCGCATCGCGCTCCGGTCTGCCCGTCCGCGCGACCTTTCCGGACTGCGCGAGACGCTGAAACTCCTGCCGGGGCTCGTGCCGGCCCTCTCCGCGCCCGCCGGCACGCGACTCGCGGAACTCGCCCGCGCGCTGGGACCGCACGATGGCGTCATTGGGCTGCTGGAAGCCGCGATCAAGCCCGAGCCCGCATCGGCGCTGCGCGAAGGCGGCGTGATTGCCGACGGCCACGACGCCGAGCTTGACGAGCTGCGCGGGATTCAGACCGACTGCGGGCGCTTCCTGCTCGACCTCGAAGCCCGCGAGCGGGCGCGCAGCGGCATCGCCAACCTCAAGGTCGAGTACAACCGCGTGCATGGCTTCTACATCGAGGTGACGCGCGCGCAGGCCGACAAGGTGCCTGACGATTACCGGCGGCGGCAGACGCTTAAGAACGCCGAGCGCTATATCACGCCGGAGTTAAAGGCGTTCGAGGACAAGGCGCTGTCGGCGCAGGAGCGGGCGCTGGCGCGTGAGAAGCTGCTCTACGACCGGCTGCTCGACGGCCTCGCGCCGCACATCCCGCGGCTGCAGGAAGCGGCGGCCGCCGTCGCCGAGCTCGACGTGCTTTCCACCTTCGCGCAGCGCGCGGCCGAAAACGATTACTGCAGGCCGGAGTTCGCCGACGAGCCGCTGGTCGAGATCGAGGCGGGGCGCCACCCCGTCGTCGAGCGCCAGGTCGAGAATTTCATAGCCAACGACGCGCGCCTCGCCGCCGCGCGTCAGATGCTGGTCGTCACCGGCCCCAACATGGGCGGCAAGTCCACTTACATGCGCCAGGTCGCCCTGATCGCGCTGCTCGCGCACTGCGGGTCATTCGTGCCGGCAAAGCGCGCGCGGCTCGGGCCGCTCGACGCAATCTTCACCCGCATCGGCGCCGCCGACGATCTTGCCGGGGGGCGCTCCACCTTCATGGTGGAGATGACGGAGGCGGCGTATATCCTGCATCACGCGACGCCGGCGAGCCTGGTGCTGATGGACGAGATCGGCCGCGGCACCTCGACGCTCGACGGCCTCGCGCTTGCCTGGGCGATCGCGCGCCACCTGGTCGAGAAGACGAAGAGTCTCACGCTGTTCGCCACGCATTATTTCGAGATGACACGGCTGGCGGAGGATTTCCGGCAGGTCGCCAACGTCCACCTCGATGCCGTGGAGCACGGGGACAGCATCGTGTTCCTGCACAGCGTCGAGGACGGCCCCGCCAGCCAGAGCTACGGGCTGGAGGTGGCGGCGCTCGCCGGCGTCCCGGGCACGGTCATCCGCGCGGCGCGCAAGCGCCTCGCCGAACTGGAGGAGCACGGGCTTGCCGCGGGCCCGCAGCGCGACCTGTTCGCGGCAGGCGCAAAGGACACGCCCGCGGCACCCACGGCAGAGGAAAACCCGGTGCTGAAAACCCTGCGCGAGCTCAACCCGGACACGCTCACGCCACGGGAAGCGCTCGAGCTGCTCTACCAGTTGCGCCGTAAAGTCGACGAGTGAAAAACCAGACTAGCCGCAGATGAACGCAGATTAACGCGGATAAGATCAAAAGCTGAACCTCAAAGGACACGAAGGACACAAAGGAAGACCAATAATTGAACCGCCAAGACGCCGAGAGAACCAGAACAATAATCGAACCGCCAAGCGCGCCAAGAGAACCAAGATCTTTAACCACGAAGAACACGAAGTAAAAACAAAAAGTCGAAGCACGATTCACGACTCACGGCTCTTGAGACGCCGATGAACGCCGATACGAGAAACGAAAACCTTCAGCCCCAGAGGAAAATAAACTCCCCTCCTGCCAGAGGAGGGGTGGCGCGAAGCGCCGGGGTGGTGGGAGGTATGGTCGCTTCA
>Ga0184627_10000335_pt1 | contig 18908 bp, 19 predicted proteins | sample PLM3_127_b1_FD_133150 | JGI IMG/M metagenome (GOLD analysis project Ga0184627, IMG submission 133150) | Groundwater sediment microbial communities from an aquifer in East River, Colorado, USA - PLM3_127_b1 | ecosystem: Environmental > Terrestrial > Soil > Riparian zone | place: USA: East River...
CGAGTTCCGAGTCCAGAGCCCGCGGATTACCACGGAACCCGGAACACGGAACCCGGAACCTTCAGTTGAGTTCTTCAAGCCGGATACGGGTGACCTTGCCGACCACCACCGGCAGCTTCTCGATCTTCGCGATCGCGCCGTCCACGTTCTTCTCGAGTGTGAGATGAGTCAGCATGATGATGTCGACCTCCATCTCGCCCGCGCGCGGCTCCTTCTGGACCATGGCCTCGATCGAGATCTTCAGGTCCGCCAGGATCCGCGTGATGTCGGCCAGCACACCCGGCTGGTCCCGCACCTTCATCCGCAGGTAATAGCGGGTCTCCACCTCGCCCATCGGCAGGATCGGGGTATCGGCCAACTGGCCCGGCTGGAACGCGAGGTGCGGCACCCGGTGCTCGGGATCGGCAGTCAGCATGCGCGCCACGTCCACCAGGTCGGCGACCACGGCGGAGGCCGTCGGCTCCGCCCCCGCCCCCGCACCGTAGTACATGGTCTGGCCGACCGCGTCTCCCTTCACCAGGATCGCGTTCATCACCCCTTCCACGTTGGCGATCAGCCGCCGCTCCGGTACCAGCGCCGGATGGACCCGGAGCTCGATTCCCTTCGGCCTGCGCCTGGCGATGCCGAGGAGCTTGATCCGGTAGCCGAGCTCCCCCGCGTAACGGATGTCCTCCTGAGTAAGCCTGGAGATGCCCTCGGTATATGCGGACTTGAACTGCATCGGGATGCCGAAGCCGATCGCCGCCATGATGGTGAGCTTGTGCGCGGCGTCCACGCCCTCGATGTCGAAGGTGGGGTCGGTCTCGGCATAGCCGCGGCTCTGCGCCTCCTTCAGCACCTCGGCGAAACTCGACCCCTTGTCGCGCATCTCCGACAGGATGAAATTGCTGGTGCCGTTGATGATGCCGGCGATCCATTCGATGCGGTTGGCGGTCAGCCCTTCGCGCAGCGACTTGATGATGGGAATGCCACCGCCGACCGCGGCCTCGAACGCCACCGTCACGTCCTGCTTCTGCGCGGCGGCGAAGATCTCGTTGCCGTGCTGCGCGAGCAGCGACTTATTGGCGGTGACGACGTGCTTGCCGTTGGCGATCGCCTTCAGGATCAGCTCCTTCGCCACGCCGGTGCCACCGATCAGTTCGACCACGATGTCGATGTCGGGATGGGTCACGACCTCGTTGGCGTCCGCGGTCACGATCGCCTTGTTGCCCACGAGGCGGCGCGCCCGTTCGAGATCCTTGTCCGCCACCATTTTCATGGTTATAGCGCAGCCGGCACGGCGCGCGATCTCTTCCTGGTTGCGCGCCAGGACCGCGAACGTGCCGCCACCCACGGTGCCGATGCCGAGCAGTCCGACGTTGATGGGTTTCATACTAGCCCTTGATGCGGGATGCGGGATGCGCGATGCGCGATGCGCGATGCGTGATAACCACTGTATCTCGAATCCCGTATCTCGTATCTCGCATCTAATGTTGTTCAGCACTCAGCACTCATAAGAGTCCGTCCTTCTTGAACATCTCTTTGATACCGCGCAGCGCCTGACGAGTACGGGCTTCGTTCTCTATCATCGCAAAGCGCACGTGGTTGTCGCCGTAGTGGCCGAAGCCGACGCCCGGCGCCACCGCGATCTTCGCGTCCTTCAGCAGCTTTTTCGAAAACTCCAGCGAGCCCAGTTTGCGGTACTGCTCGGGGATCGGCGCCCATACGTACATCGTCGCCTTGGGCACCTCGACGTTCCAGCCGGCCGCCTTCAGGCCGCCGCACAGCACGTCGCGCCGCCCCTGGTACACCCGGCGCACGGTCTCGACGCAATCCTGCGGCCCTTCCAGCGCCACGATGGAGGCGACCTGGATCGGGGTGAAGGTGCCGTAATCGTGGTAGCTCTTCATGCGCGCGAGCGCGGTGACCAGCTCGCGGTTGCCGACCATGTAGCCGACGCGCCAGCCCGCCATGTTGTAGCTCTTTGACATGGTGAAGAACTCGACCGCGATGTCGCGCGCGCCCGGCACCTGCATGATGGACGGTGCCTGGTAGCCGTCGAACACGATGTCGGCGTAGGCGAGGTCGTGCACGACGTAGATATGGTGCTCGCGCGCGATCGCCACCAGCCGCTCGAAGAACGCCAGGTCCACGCACTGGGTGGTCGGGTTGCTCGGAAAATTCACGATCAGCATCTTCGGCTTGGGATAGGAATCGCGGATGCTGCGCTCCAGCGACTCGAAGAAATCCGTGCCCTGCACCATCGGCACGTGGCGGATGTCCGCGCCGGAGATTACCGGCCCGTAGATGTGGATCGGGTAGCTAGGGTTGGGCACCAGCACGATGTCGCCGGTATCGAGCGTGGCCAGCGCGAGGTGGGCGATGCCCTCCTTCGAGCCGATGGTGACAATCGCCTCCGAGTCGGGGTCGAGCTCGACGTTATAGCGCGACTTATACCAGTTGCAGATCGCGCGCCGCAGCCGAAAGATGCCCTTCGACACGGAATAGCCGTGCGTGTCCGGGCGCTGCACGGATTCGATCAGCTTCTCCACGATGTGCCGCGGCGTCGGCTGATCGGGATTGCCCATGCTGAAGTCGATCACGTCCTCGCCGCGCCGGCGGGCGGCGAGCTTCAACTCGCCGGTGACGTTAAACACGTACGGCGGCAGGCGTTTTATTCTCGCAAACTCTTCCATTGCATCGAGACCCATCAAGGTTCGCGGTACTGATCGGTAACGTTCATCAAGCGCTCCCCGAAGTTAGCGGGAGCGCTGGCATCGTCCCCGTCGTACCGGGATAGAGGCGTGGCGGGCGCTTGATAATGCGTGTTATTCTATCGGAGCAACTAACCCGAAGCAAATCAGTAGGTTATGAAACTGCACCTGATGTCCGGCGCGGGGCTGCAATTGTTCTCCGGCTACGGACCCGGCTACGTTGCCGTCAACAACGTGCGCTATGAAAAATGCGTGGTGGTGAGCCCGCAGGCGGTCGTCGAGTGGGCGGTATCCTGCTTCGACGCCCTGACGGGCAGCGACTTCGGGTTCATCGCGGAGCTGAAACCCGAAATCGTGATCCTCGGAACCGGGACGGCACAGCGTTTTCCAAGACCGGAGCTGGCGCGCGCGCTGGCCGCAACGGGCGCAGGCGTGGAAGTCATGGACAGCAGCGCCGCCTGCCGCACCTACAACATTCTCGCCTCGGAAGGCCGCAAGGCTGTTGCCGCCATACTGGTGGAGCCAGACCCCGGACCTGGCTGAAATGCGCGCGCGCCGCCGGCATACGCATCATGTACGGCGACGTGCTGGCCCGCAATCACAAGATGCTCCAGCTTACGGGCCGCCTCGGTTTCAGCGCGCATCCGGACGTGAATGATCCGCGCGTGATGCGGGTCGAAGCGGTGCTCTGAGCGCGGTACGCGTGACGGATTGCCGCCAATCGTAATAGCGGTCGCCGTATAATGTTGCAACTCCGTGCGGGAATTCCGCTCCAAAACAGATGACTCAGCAGATAGAAAAGGTGGTGGCGCAGGTCGGCGGCATCATCCTCGGCAAGGACCGCCAGATCCGGCTTGCCATCGCCTGCCTGGTCGCGCGCGGCCACCTGCTTATCGAGGATATCCCGGGCGTGGGCAAGACCATGCTGGCGCACGCGCTGGCCACGTCACTGGGGCTCGCTTTCCAGCGCATCCAGTTCACCAGCGACCTGCTGCCCGCCGACATCATCGGCGTATCCATTTATAACCGCGATACCGGCGGCTTCCAGTTTCACTCGGGCCCGATCTTCAATCAGGTCGTGCTGGCCGACGAGGTGAACCGCGCCACCCCCAAGGCGCAAAGCGCGCTGCTCGAGGCGATGGAGGAGCACCAGGTGACCACGGAAGGCGAAACGCGGCACCTGCCCGAGCCGTTTTTCGTCATCGCCACCCAGAATCCCTCCTATCAGGTGGGCACGTTCCCCTTGCCGGAATCGCAGCTCGATCGTTTCCTGATGCGCGTCCACCTCGGCTATCCCGACGGCGAGGCGGAGCGCGCGCTGCTGCAGGGCCGGGACCGGCGCGAACTGCTGGCGACGCTCAAACCCGCCATGACGCCGCAGGAACTATCCGCGCTGCAACACCGAGCGCAGCAGGTTCATGCATCGAACGCGCTGTTCGACTACGTGCAGGCGCTGACCGGCCATACGCGCCGCGCCGCGGATTACGTCAACGGGCTGTCGCCGCGCGCGGCGCTGGCGCTGCTGCACGCCGCCCGCGCCTGGGCGCTGATGGCCGGACGCGACCACGTGGTCCCGGAAGACGTGCAGGCGGTGCTGCCGGCAGTGGTCGGCCACCGGCTGGTCCCCACCGGCGAGATCACCCGCGCCAACGGCGCCGACATCGCCGCGCAACTCATCAAGCAGGTAGCCATACCCTAGGATTGAGGATCGAGGATTGAGAGAAACTGCAGCTTGAACAAAGCACCGTTTCAGAACGCCCGCTCAATCCTCAATCCTGATCTCTCAATCCTGTAGTTCGATGTACGCGGCGCTCAAGAATCACCTCTATCACTGGCTGTTCCGGCCGCGCGGGCCGGAAGCCGGCGCGGTCGTGCTGAGCCAGCGGCGGGTCTTCATACTGCCGACGCGCCAGGGATTAATGTTCGCGGTGATGCTGCTGGTCATGCTCGCGAGTTCCGTCAACTACACGCTGGGCCTGGGGTACGTGCTCACCTTCCTGCTGGGCGCGCTCGCCGTGAACGCCATGATCCATACTTTTCGCAACCTGGCGAACCTGCGGGTGACGGGCGGGCGGGCCCAGCCGGTATTTGCCGGCGACACCGCCCGCTTCACCGTTCACCTCGAGAACAGCGGCAGCGCCGACCGCTACGCTATCGGCCTCACCTGGGACCGCAAGGACGCGACCTTCGTGGACGTGATGGCGCGCACGGTCACGCCGGCGGCGATCGGCATCGCGGCGCCGCGACGCGGCATCCTGCGGCCGGGCCGGCTCACCCTCTACACCCGCTTTCCGCTGGGACTCTATTACGCCTGGGCTTATCTCGAGCTGGCCATGCATTGCGTCGTTTATCCGAGGCCGGCCTTCCCCAGGCTGCCGTTGCCGCCCCCCGCTGCGAGCGCCAACGCCGGCGCCGAGCGCGGCCGCGGCCAGGAAGATTTTTACGGCCTGCGCCAGTATCACGCAGGAGACTCGCCCCACCACGTTGCATGGAAAGCCGCTGCCCGCGACCGGGGCCTGCTGACGAAGCAGTTCAGCGGGCAGGCGGAAACCGAGTTGTGGCTCGACTGGGCGCAACTGCCGCCGCAGATGGGGGTGGAAGAACGCCTTTCTCACCTCGCGCGCTGGGTGCTCGACGCGCAGGCCGCGGGGCTGTCCTACGGCCTGCGCCTGCCGGGGTCAACCGTGGCAATGGCGGCGGGCGAAGCGCAGCGCGACCGCTGCCTCGAGGCGCTGGCACTCTACAACAGTGAACAGTGAATGGACAATACCTGCCTTTCTGAAGTTTCCGTTTACCGTTCACCGTTCACCATTCACCGATCTTCGGCATGACTGACGCCAAACAACCCCTCGCCTGGCGCCACGTGCTGTGCCTGCTGCTGGTGCTGGCGATGGTGGCCGCGCCGCACGCCTCCCACCTGCCGTGGTGGGTGATCGCGCTGGCAGCCATGCTCATTGTCTGGCGCGCCTACCTCGGCTACGCCCGCCTCGCGATGCCGAACGGCTGGCTGTTGTTTCTGGTCGGGGTGGTCGCCTCCATCGGCGTGTTCATCGGCTACCGCACCCTCTTCGGGCGCGAGGCCGGGGTGGCGCTGCTGGTGATCATGCTGGGGCTCAAACTGCTCGAGACACGCACGCTGCGCGACGCGATGCTGCTCATCTTCCTCGGCTATTTCCTCATCATTACCAATTTTCTCTACTCCCAGACCATTACCACAGCGCTCTACATGCTGGTCTGCACGCTGGTCATCACTGCGAGCATGATCGCCCTGAACTACGCGCGTACCGAGCCGCCGTTCCGGGTCCAGCTACGCGCCGCGGGGGTGCTGCTGGCGCAGGCGGTGCCGCTGATGCTGGTGCTGTTCCTGCTGTTTCCCCGCGTGCCCGGGCCGTTGTGGGGGCTGCCGCGCGACGCCTTCGCCGGCGTCAGCGGCCTGTCGGACACCATGACACCCGGCAGCCTCTCCAGCCTCACCCTGTCGGATGCGGTCGCGTTCCGGGTGCGCTTCGACTCCGCCAGGCCGCGCCAGAAGGACCTCTACTGGCGCGGCCCCGTGATGTGGGACTTCGACGGCCGCACCTGGTCCTCGCCGCTGTTCTTCTATGCGGCGCGGAAGATCGATGCTACCGGCGACCCGGTGTCGTACGAAATTACCATCGAGCCGCACAGTAAGCGTTGGCTGTTCGCTCTCGATCTTCCCGCCCGCGTCCCGCCCCGCGCCGTCGTCAGCATTGACTACCTGCTCTATTCGGTGGAGCCGGTGAATACCCGCCTGCGTTACGAAATGACGTCCTATCTCAATGCCGGCTTCGGCCAGGTCGAGAATCGCAATTCCATGCACCGCGCGCTGCAGCTGCCCGAGGGCTCCAACCCGCGCGCGCTGGAACTGGGACGCTCGCTGCGTCGGCAGCACGCCGCTGACGGCGCCATCATCAATGAGATGCTGGGCATGTTTCGCAACCAGAACTTCCACTACACGCTGGAGCCGCCGCTGCTCGGCGAACATGCGGTGGATGAGTTCCTGTTTTCCACGCGCAGCGGCTTCTGCGAGCACTACGCTTCCGCTTTCGCGGTAGTCATGCGGGCGGCCGGGATACCCACCCGCATCGTGACCGGCTACCAGGGCGGGGAGATCAACCTGCTGGGCGATTACCTCATCGTGCGCCAGGCCGACGCGCACGCCTGGACCGAGGTGTGGCTCGAGGACCGGGGCTGGGTCCGGGTCGACCCCACTTCGGCGGTGTCCCCGGCGCGGGTGGACAGGGGCATCTCCGCCGCCGTGCCCCGCACCGACCCGCTGCCGTTGATGGTGCGCGGCGATCTCGAGGCGCTGCGCCAGTTACGGCTCACCTGGGATTACATGGCCAACGCCTGGAACCAATGGGTACTGGGTTACACCCCCGAGCGCCAGCGCTGGCTGCTGTCGGGCGTCGGCATAGACAATGCCACCTGGCAGAAGCTCGCGGCGATCCTCTTCGTGCTGTCGGGGATCATCATCGTCTTGCTCACCCTGCTCGTGCTGCGGCAGGTTCGATCGCAGGCGCGCGACCCGGTGAAAGCCGCTTACCTCCGCTTTTGCGACAAGCTGCGCCGCAAGGGCCTGCCGCGCGACCCCGCGGAGGGGCCTGCGGACTATGCGCGCAGGCTGGAGCGGCTCCGCCCTGATCTCGCGCCGGTGGTGGCCGCCATCACCGGGCTGTATGTCGCCCTACGCTACGGCGCGCAAACGAGCGTCACTGCGTTGATCGAGCTGCAGCGCCGCGTCAGGCAGTTCACCGCCTGAAAACCGGTGACTGGTGACCAGTAAACCAAAGAACTTCCCACTCCCCGGCCCGCGGGGCGCGGCTGCGGTAGGAGAAAAACGAGAGTGGATAATCGAACCGTGAGGTATTGGCTGTGACCGGTCACTGGTCACCGGTCACTGGTCACCGGTTCTAGGCGGGCGGCAGCAGCTTGACCGGGTCCACCGGCTTGCCGAGGCGGCGAATCTCGAAATGCAGCTTCACCCGGTCGGTGTCGGTCGAGCCCATCTCGGCGATCTTCTGGCCCTTGGCAACGTTCTGCCCTTCCTTCACCAGCAGCTCGCTGTTGTGACCGTATACGCTGAGGAAGGTGTTGTTGTGCTTGATCACGATCAGCTTGCCGAAGCCGCGGATGCCCATGCCGCTGAAGATCACCCGGCCCGCCGCGCTCGCGACCACCGGCTGCCCGAGCCTGCCGGCAATGCCGATACCCTTGAGGGTGGCGGTGTCGTTGAAGGAATTGATTATGTTGCCGCTCGCCGGCCAGCCCCAGTTTACGTGGTCGCTGCCGTCCCCCGCGGCCGGGCGCGGATCGGGTTTCGGCGCCAGGTCCGGCTTGGCAGCGGACAACTGGGCATAGACCTGATCCGAATAGGGCGCCCGCACCGCCTTGGGCTGGCCTACGACGCTGCCGCTGGCGACGACGGGCGGCGACGCCGTGGCGGCAGTCGGCGGCGCAACCGCGGTGCCGGAGACGATCGGCGGCGACACCGGTGCTGCAGGCGACGGCGCAACCGCAGTGCCGGAGACGATCGGCGCCTCTCCCAAAGGCCGCACCTGGACCCCGGGGGCGGTCATGAGGGGCGCCGTCGTCGCGGTTGCCGCCGGCGCAGTGAGCCGCAGAGTCTGTCCGACACCGATGACAGCGGGATCGGTAATGCCATTCCACTGCGCAAGATCGCGGTAATCGAGCCCCTGGTCGAGCGCGATGCTGTAAAGAGTGTCGCTTTTCCGCACGGTATAGAACTCGGGGCGCGTTTCTGCCGCCTTTGGCGCAGGCGCGGTGACAATACCGGTGGCGGGCTTGGCCGGCGCAGGCCTGGCCCCAGGCGCGCGGTCGAAAACAGGGGCGCCGCGCTCGGCGATACACCCTGCCGTCAGCACGGTCGCGCTGCACGCCAGCGCCAGTACGATCCGCGATCTGTGATTCGGGAACATTACATGAGGAGATTGTCCGACCTGAGTCCGACAAACTCCTAGGCTATGCCCGGCAACAAAGGCACGAAAATGACCGGATCCATGCGCCGTTCGACCATTCCTTTGTCGGTGCGTTCGATCACGTGGAGATGCTGCCCGCCTTTGCCCTCGACCGGCAAAATCATTCTACCACCGACGTTCAATTGATCGAGCAGCGCCTGCGGCGCCTTCGCCGCCGCCGCGGTCAATACGATCGCGTCGAAAGGCGCGACTTCGGGCATGCCCATGTGCCCGTCGCCGTGCCGCAGGTGGACGTTGGAAACACCGGCCGCGCGCAGATGCTTGCGCGCTTTCCTGATCAGCGCGGCGATGCGCTCCATCGAGTAGACCTGCCGCGCCAGCCGCGCCAGTATCGCCGTCTGGTAGCCGCAGCCGGTGCCGATCTCGAGCACCTTGTCGAGCTGCCGACCGTTGCGCGCCAGCTCGGTCATGCGCGCCACGGTATGCGGGCTCGAAATGGTCTGCGCGAACCCGAGCGGCAGCGATATGTCCTCGTAGGCGCGGCTGGCGAGCGCCTCGTCCACGAATATGTGACGCGGCATCTCCCCCATTGCCGCCAGTACCGTCTCATCCCGGATGCCCTTGCCGCGCAGGCGCTCGATCAGGCGCATGCGCGTGCGCTGCGAGGTCATTCCAATGCCGGGATGCCTGCCCTGACCCCCGTCACCGGTCATGGATTGACGAGCCAGGTGCTGACCGCCTCGAGCTGCGAATAGCGCGTGAGGTCCACCTGCAACGGGGTGATCGAGACGCGGTTCGCGGCGGTGGCATGAAAATCCGTGCCGTCGCCTGCGTCCTGCGCGCTGCCGGCCGCGCCGATCCAGTACATCTTCTCGCCCCTCGGCGTGGTGGACTTCACTGCCGGTTCCGCTTTGTGCCGCTTGCCGAGCCGCGTGACCTGCATGCCGCGCAAATCCGCGTAATCGACGTCGGGAACATTGACGTTAAGCAGCACCGGCTGGCCCAGCGGCTGGCGCTGGAAACGGGTGACGAGGTCCACGGCGACGCGCCCCGCCGTCCGGAAGTGCTTCCCGCTCTCGGTCACCAGCGAGATCGCAATCGAGGGGATGCCCAGCAGAAAACCCTCGGTTGCCGCCGCCACCGTGCCGGAATAAATCGTGTCGTCGCCCATGTTGGCGCCGTGGTTGATGCCGGAGATGACGATATCGGGCAGATCCTTGAGCAAGCCGGTAACGGCCAGGTGCACGCAATCGGTGGGCGTGCCGTTGACGTAATGGAACCGGCCCTCCGCCCGGCGCACGGTAAGCGGGCGGTCGAGCGTGAGCGAATTGCTCGCGCCGCTGCGGTCGCGCTCGGGCGCGACCACCGTGATCTCGGCCAGGGGCGCCAGCATTTCGGCGAGCAGAATGATGCCCGGCGCGAAGTAGCCGTCGTCATTGCTGAGAAGAATGCGCATTGGGACCAAAAATTGTAGCACGCCGCCCGCCGGCGGCGGCGGTGCCGACTCAGAAGGTGGCGAGCGCGAACAGCAGGTCGATCACCACCAGCCAGGTCAGCGAGCGCATGTAAGCGGCGATCTGCGCGCGCGGCACGTCGTTGATGGTGTCGCCGGCAAACAGCCCGGAAAAGCAGGCGATGGTGCCGATGACGAGTCCGAATATCAGGGCCTTGAGCGCCGACAGCAGCACGCCCACCGGGGAAATCGTTTCGAGCAGCAGCCGCATCTGCTCGGCAAACGACACGTTCAGCAGCAGGGAACTCATCGCAAAGCCGCCGGTCACCGAGATCACCTGGTAATAGAAGGTAACGGCAAGCAGCGATACCGTGAGGGCCACGATGCGTGGAAGTGCGAGGTAATCCCTGGGGTCTATGCCCATTTGCTCGAGGAAACGCAGCTCCCCCCGCGCCCGCATCAGAGCGAGCTCGGTGGAGATCACCATCGCGTTGCGGCCGATGAAGACCATGGCCACCACCAGCGGCGCTGCCTCGGTCACCAGGCCCCAGCCGAGGATCTCGTAGAGATAGTTGTTATTCGCGCCGAGCAGAATGGTCGCCTGCGTCACCGCCAGGCTCCCGATGGCGAACGCCAGGAGGCCGATCACGCGCAGCCCCATGACTCCGACGAAGTAGACCTGGCGCAGGAACACCAGTCTCACCATGGAATTACTTAGCATGCCGATCCGGCGCAGGCAGCGCCACAGCAGCAGCAGGTGACCAGCAGGAATCGCCCAACCGGGAAAATGGGTGCGGCTGACGTGAAATCCGTCGGAGCTCGCCAACCGACCCGCCGCCGGCACCAGCGGCATGCCGGGGAATGCGCTCACCGGGCACGCCCCATCAATTGCATGGCGGCGTCCTGCTGCTGCCGGTTGCCGGCGGCGCGGCTTACATCGAGCGCGCGCTGCGCGTAGTCGCGTGCCGGGTCGCGCGCGCCCCTTTCCAGCTCCACTTCGGCGAGAGCCAGCAGGTCGAGCGCAATCTTGGTTGGCAAGGCAAGCTGCTTGTCGAGGGCCAGCGCCTGACTCAGGGACGCCACGGCCTGGGCGTGCTCTCCCAGCGCCGCGGCCGCGCGGCCGTCCACGCGCAGCGCGTTAGCCTCTTCCTCCCGGTTGCCGGATGCCTGGCTGGCGGCAAGAGCGCGCGCCGCCATTGCGCGCGATTCTCCTGCTGCGCCGCGCTCGAGCGCCAATTGCGCGCGCAGGTTGAGCAGCGCGGCCTGGATCCGGCAGTCCGGCGCGCCGCATTCGCTTTCGGCGCGGGCGAGCCATTCCGCCGCCATGTCGGCATCACGCGCCTGCAGGGCCAGGTAGGCCTTGCGCCCGGACGCTTCGGCAACCAGCAAGCGGCCGAAGCGCTCCGGCGCCGCCAGCACGCGATCGAGTGCGCGTTGCGCCGGCCCGGTTTCGCCCAGCGCCTGATAGACGGCGGACAGGTTCAGCGTGTTGATGCCGACGGAGCGGAAATCCTCCACGGATTCGGCCAGGCGCAGTGCCTCCCGATACAACACCACGGCGCGCGTCAATTCGCCCCTGCCAACGGCGGCACCGGCGCGATCGTTCAGATCGACCAGGCGTTCGCGCCGCGCCTGGGCATCGCTCTGGGGCGACACCGAACCGCACGCGGCGAGTCCGCCCGCGAGGCAGACGGCGAGCGCGATGCCGGCGGCGCGCATGCTACTGGTCGCGTGCCCTGTCGGCCGGCGCCGCCGGGAGCCCGCCCGCGCTGTCCAGTTGCAACAGGCGCTCCTGCGGCGGCGGCACCAGGTCGCGCACCGGCCACGTCTGCTTCGCGCCGCGTATCACCGCATGGGTTTCGGATATCAGCATGCCCGCTTCGCCGACCACGCCGGGCAATTCACCCGTCGCCATGCCGCGAATCGCCTCGCTCGTGGCGCGGATGTTATCGAGGCTCTGGTCCATCTTGGATGTCATGCCGGGTAGCGCCGCATCGATCTTCCGCAGCGAGCCGTCGAGCACCGCGAGGCTGGCGCCGGCGTCGCGCAGCAACTTGTCCGCGGATTCCAGTGCGGCGCCGGCCCGGTCGCCCCCTTTCTCGATCCGCTCCACGCTCCCGGCCACCAGCTGCCGAATGCGGATGCTGGCCTCCGCGAGAGAGGTCGCCGCCCGGTTTACGCTGGCGATAGCCTGCCGGAAATCGCTGTCGGGACTGCTGAGATAAGCGGTAATCTGTTTCACGTCTCCGACTATCGGGGAGACCTGGTCCACCAGAGCGACGATCGCGCCTTCGAGCGCGGGCTCCCGCTCGTAGCGCAATGTGGCCTTGTCCACTACCGGCCCGCGTTTGCCGGAGCCGGGGCGGATCTCAAGGATATTCCCGCCGATGATGGCTTCCTTCGTCAACCGCACCACTGCGTCCCCGTCGATCATGCCGGCGTACTTGGCGTCCACCTTCAATACGACCTTGACGCGCAAATCGGGCTCGATGGCGATGCCATCGACTGCGCCCACCTTGAAGCCGACCAGCTTTACCGCCATGCCCGTGTTCATGCCATCGGCCGTCACGGCGTAGAAAAATACCCTGATCGTCCGGGTAAACGCGCCCTGGTTGTATGCGAGCAGCGCAATGGCGACCACCAGCAGCGCTACCGCCACCACCAGAAAGATCCTGGAGGCCAGGGTGATATCGCGAACGCCTTGCCGCATTTCGGATCCGAGCTTCATGGATGACCTTTCAAGTGACGTAGCGCTGGCCGCACTCGAGCTGCAAGTCCGGCATGTCGCTCAATAACAGATAGACACTGGTGCCCAGGGGATTCCACGCCCGGTACACCGGGTCGAGCGCCGCCGCCCGCGCCATCCCGGCCCGGGTCAGCCCCTCGAAGAAGCGGAAGTACACCATCACTTCGGGACGCAACAGCAGGCCGCGCACGAAACCTGCCAGGCGCTTCTCCAACGGCTCCAGCTCTCCCGGGCGTTTTCGGCACAATTTCTCGGCCTGCGCGGCATCCAGGCCGCAAGCGGCGAAGGCCTCGAGTATCTTCGAGTCAAACTCCCGGTTGCGCCAGAGGCCGTGAAAAACCGCCGGCAGCGCGATGTTCTCGAGGACGTTGATGTTGCTGACCATGCCGCCGACACCGTGCGCAACCTGGGCCCCTGCCTGCGCCAGCAGCTGATCGAGCAGCGCCTCGAGCGCTTCCACCGTCGCAGCCTCGACCGCATAGCTGAGGCCGCGCCCGAGCTCGATGTCGCAGCGGGCAGTGGAATGCGGATTGCGGAGATTGATGGACGGCATGGCTCAGCCTGTCGGACTGGGTATCATGAACGGTCGGTGTGAATGCATGGATAGTCGCTCTAGGTTACTGCCGAGCCGACAGGCTGTAATAGGATATTTATTGTCCCGGAACCTTCATTCAGGTGCGCTGCACGCGATGCGTCCGTTTCACGTTGTAGGCAAGGCACACCCAATCCCATTCGACCCGTTGTTTAATTTAAGGAGTTTGTCGGACCAAAGGCCGACAAACTCCTAGGGTGGCGCAAACGGCCGGTCGTGGGTCAACGACGGCAGCATGGCACGTACCGCCCCCACCTTCGACAGGTCGAGGTCCGCATAGACCACCCCCGGCGACTCGCCGCCGTCGGCAAGCACCTCGCCCCACGGGTCGATAACGAGGGAATGGCCGTAGGTCATGCGCTTGCCCGGATGATCGCCGCACAGGGCCGGCGCAATCACGAAGCAGGCAGTCTCGATCGCCCGCGCGCGCAGCAACACGTGCCAGTGCGCTTTTCCGGTCTCGCGCTGGAACGACGAGGGTATCGCCAGCATCACGGCGCCGCGCTGGGCCAGCGCGCGGTACAGATACGGAAATCGCAGGTCGTAGCATACCGTCATGCCGAGCCCGCCCCACGGCGTCGCGGCGACGACCGCCCGCTCGCCCGGGCGGTAGGCGCTCGATTCGCGGATGACGGTGCCGCTCGGCAGCGTCGCGTCGAACATGTGGATCTTGTCGTACGTGGCCGCGACCTCGCCGCGGTCGGAAATAAGCACCGAGCGGTTGAACATCCGGCCATCGTCGCTTTTCAGCGTAAGCGATCCGGCCAGGTGCCATGCGCCGAGCTCGCGCGACAGCGCGCTCAGCGCCGACAGCGCCGGCTCGCCCGTCGCGTCCAGCGCGTTATCGCGCATGGTGCGTCCGCTGCCGTCCATCATCAGCACGTATTCCGCGGAAAAGATGAATTTCGCACCGCCCGCCACTGCTTCACGCATCATGCCGGATAGCGTGGCGAGATTGGCGGCGTAATCGTTGCCCGAGTTCATCTGCAGGCACGCGATGCGAACGTGATTGCTCATACGGTGCTCACTCCCCTCCCCGGATGCCCGCTTCCCGTACCAGCTTGCCCCATCTTGCGTAGTCGGCCTTGATCCGGGCGTGGAAGGCGCCGGGATCCAGCGCTTCCGCGTCCAGTCCAAGGTCCTCGAACTGTATCTGCACCTCGCGCATCTTGAGCACGGCTACCGTTTCCTGGTGCACGCGGTCCACGATCGCCCGCGGCGTCTTCGCCGGAAACGCCAGCCCGAGCCAGCCGCTTGCCTCGAATCCGGAGTAGCCGGACTCGGCTATGGTCGGGACCTGGGGCAGCGCGGCCGACCGTCTCGCGCTGCTCACGGCAAGCGCGTGCAGCTTGCCGGCCCTGACATGCGGCGTCTGCGTCGAGATCAGGGAAAAAATGCTCTCGACATGGCCGGCCATGACGTCCACCACCGCGGGTCCGCCGCCCTTGTACGGGATGTGGTTCAACTTGATGCCCGCCGTATGCCAGAACAACTCGGCCGAGAGATGGGCGATGCTGCCCGCCCCGGGGGTAGCGTAGTTGACCTTGCCAGGCGCCCGCTGCGCCAGCGTGACGAACTGCGTCAACGATCTTGCCGGCAGCGAAGGATGCGTCGAGAGCAGGCTCGCCACCAGCGCCGCCTGCACCACCGGCGCGAAATCGTTGACCGGGTCGAACGGCACCTTGCCGAGCAACGCCGGGCTGATCGCAAAGGAAGCCACCGATGCCAGAAGCAAGGTGTAGCCGTCCGGCGCCGCGCGCGCGACCAGCTCGGTGCCGATGTTGCCCCCCGCCCCGGCACGGTTCTCCACGACGACCTGCTGCCCGAGCCGGGGGCCGAGCCGCGCGGCAACCGTGCGCGCCACGAGGTCATTCGCGCCCCCGGGAGCAAAGCCCACGACCAGGCGGATAGGCTTGGCCGGATACGCCTCCGCCGACCATGCTGTCGGTTGCTCGACGGACGCAAGCACGGCGAACAAGAAGAACGCTAGGACGACCCGGCGTAGCAGGCAATCTCCGGCCATCTGGCTTCTCCTCCTCGCTTTGCTGGAATTGGCGAGCGTTGAGCGGCGACCAGTCCGTCTCGAACGCGCGTCCTCATAACGTATATCGCAAAAAATGGGTCGAATCGCTTCGGCCGCGCGCGCGCCTGCACGGTCGCATCCCGCAAGCGGGTCCCTGCTCCGCGCTGCGGCGCACGGTCAAACGGGCCCATTGGGTCCCGCTTTAACAACTATATTAAGGCATGTCACCGTTCTTATTTGAGTTTTCCAGGCTACGACTTATCATTCAGGACCACACTCAGGTATCAGCCCGGAAAATTCAATGTCCGAGATAACTCTGAAGCAGGCCGAACGCATCGTCGACGCGGTCCTTGCCCGCGGGCGCGAACTCGATTGCCGGCCCCTGAGCGTAGCGGTCACCGACCCGGGCGCCCACGTCAAGGCGTTCAAGAAGGAGGACAGCTCGGCGATGATGCGGTTCGAGATGGCGATGGGCAAGGCGTTCGCCGCGCTCGCGCTCGGGCGCTCCTCCAGCCTGGTGCGCATCCGGACCGAGGAGCGGCCGCTGTTCATGAACTATCTGATCGAGGCGTCGGGCGGAAAGATCTTCCCGGAAGGCGGCGGCATGCTGATCCGTGACGGGCAAGGTGAGGTCATCGGCGCCGTCGGCGTCACCGGTGACACCCAGGAGCGCGACGAAGAGCTCGCGGCGCACGGCATCCGCGCCGCAGGACTCAAGACCGACGCGGACTGCGCGCACCTCGGACACCAGGTGCGATTGAAGAATTAGGAACGTTGTGATTCTCTCCACGACCGATATTCGGACAGCCGCAGCCGGTAGCGGGTAATGTTGCCTTCGTGCAGATGATGGAGATCGTTGAAGGCCATCGCAACGAATTCGCCCAGGTCATCCGGCTTCACGACTAGCGCGGCGAGTTCGCGGATAAGCCGTGTATCGATCGGTTTTCCACTGCGCACGATTTCGCTCACGACGTTGATGAGCGCTTCCCGGTTACGCAGGCGCAAAGCGTCCGGTTCGGGGAGTGATTCCTTGATAGCCACATAACGCTGACACGAACGTTCGTAAGCCCATACGAAAACGTCCCGCAGCAGTTCGACGCGATTGAGCTCGTACACGTTCAAAGTGCCGTCTACGTAAGCCTGCTCTGGCACATCCACAAAGGAGAGCGGCGACAGGTTGTGCTTGATGAGCGGGATGTTGGCTCCCAGCCGGGATACGCGCTTGTTGACGTCGAAAAAGGGTTGCAGATACGGGATGTGCACCATCAGGAAGAAAGCCTGCTCGAACGGATCGCGTATGGCGTTCGTCTTGTCGAGTATGAGTCGAAAGTAGTCGTCGATCTGTTGGGGAACGGACAGCGGGTGAAAAACACTGCCGCCGATTTCGACGATCGAGGTGCGAAGGCGACCGGAAGCATCGGCATCCGCCAGCAGGTTTTCCGACAACAAGGCGTGCAGGTTGAAAAAGGTGAAAGTGTTGAAGCCGATCTCCTCCGCATGGTGGACAAGCATCTCGATGGCCGCCTTGTGGTTGAGGATCATCTGCGCCTCGCGTCGACTCTTGCCATCGGCGGCGTGTCCGAATTCGATGAGATTCTGCGTTTCAAGGCGGCTGTAGGTGTTGCCCTCGAGCCGGCTGGATGCCCAAGAGAGGTCGATCATCAGGCGGGTCAGAATATCGCGCGCATACGTGCCGGCGGCACGTTCTCTTGCGGGCGAGCGGCCCAATACATGCAGGTGGCCGCGCACCGAGTCGGGAAGGTAGGCTGAGCTGTTTGGTTCGTAGCCTGCGAGGAACGCGCGGTTGTAGCCCACGGGCTTGCGTTCCGAAATCGAGCGGCGTACCAGTGCCTTGACCTCCTGGCCGTGCTGGGAGAGCGGGACGTAAACCTCGCCGGTAGCTACCACGACGTCAGGTGCTTCGGTGATGTGGGCAACGCCGGTAATCGGAGCGAGCAGATAGCGGCGGGCCCTACCCTCGCCTTGCTTGACCACGCGTCCAGCGATGACGAGTTCACCGAGACGGCGCTGAAGCGTCCGGCGGTCAAAGTCCAAGCCTGAAGCCTTGGAGGCTTGTTCGAGCACAGCAATGTCTAGCCCCGCCTTATGGGGAGCCAGCAGGGAGGCTAACTTATTAAGCTCTTGTTTATCAATACGTTTTGGCATTTATGTGTCGTGATTTTAAGTTTAGCGACAGTATAAGCCCCTATTTGTCGCTAAAACAATTTATTTTGTCGTGATTACAACTTTACGCGACAACAAATGTGTAGCTCGCAACGAGCAACGCGCTAGGTTTACCAGTCAAAACAATGTGTTAAGATAATGCCTCGAATGACCCGCTTACTCCTTCTGCTGATCGGTACCGCTGCGCTCGTGGGCGCCGGATCCACCTTCGCCCAGTCCGAGTACGATTGCATGATCGAGGCGCGCCAGAACATCGAAATCCGCAGTCCGGTGGAAGCGATGATCGAATCGGTGCGGGTCAAGCGCGGCGATTCGGTGACGAAGGGCCAGGTCCTCGTCACGCTCGAGTCCGGCCCGGAGCGGGCTGCGTCCGCGCTGGCGCAGTCGCGCGCCGAGGCGGTGGGCGAGATCAGGGCGGCCAGAGCGCGCGTGGACATCACCCTGAAAAAACTGGGCCGCGCCGAAGAGCTGGTCAAGCAGAACTTCATCTCGGTCAACGCGCGCGACGAGGCCGAGGCCGAGCACAAGCTCGCAAGCGAAGAGTTGCGGCGGGCCCTGGAAAACCAGATGATCGCAGGGCACGAAGCCAAGCGCGCGCGCGAGGTGCTGGCGATGCGGACCATCCGCAGCCCGTTCTCGGGCGTCGTGGTGGAGGTGCTGCTCAAGCCGGGCGAGTTCGGCGCCATCACCTTCAAGGACCCGATCCTCAAGCTCGCCGAGATTGACCCGCTGCACGTTGAAGTGATCCTCCCCGTCAGCCTCTATGGGAAGGTCAAGCTGAAGCAGCGCGCGACCGTCATGCCGGAACAGCCGGTTGGGGGCCGTTACGACACCGTGGTCAGGATCGTGGACAAAGTCGTGGACGCGGCGAGCGGCACCTTCGGCGTGCGCCTCGAGCTGCCGAACAAGAACTTCGCTCTCCCCGCCGGCGTGCGCTGCAAAATCCAGTTTCACTGACACCGCCGCTCCCGGCGCCTTGCGCCCGGTAGCGTCAGGTCAAGTCTGCCCCGGGAAGGGGCGCAGACGCGGCAGGATCACTTCTGCGGCGTGGGACCTTCCAGGTTCAGCACGCCGAAGCGCTTCTCGTACTCCTTTACCACTCCATCGAGCAGCATCATCAGCCGCTTCGCAGCATACGGGCTGACGATGATGCGGTCGGTCAACTGGATCGTGACTTCCTTCTGGCCGCGGTTCCAGGCCTGGTTGACGCCGAACAGCATCACCACCTCCTCGCGCGTGCTGGTCACGTTGCACACG
>Ga0184627_10000336_pt1 | contig 18900 bp, 15 predicted proteins | sample PLM3_127_b1_FD_133150 | JGI IMG/M metagenome (GOLD analysis project Ga0184627, IMG submission 133150) | Groundwater sediment microbial communities from an aquifer in East River, Colorado, USA - PLM3_127_b1 | ecosystem: Environmental > Terrestrial > Soil > Riparian zone | place: USA: East River...
CGGGACGCCGCTACTTCTTACGCGAACCGGCCTTGGCCGGCGCCTTCGTGCTCGACGTGCTCCGGGACTTCGAGGCCGCAGCCGTGGCCTTGGCCTTGGTGGCCTTGGCAGCCGTGGCCTTGGCAGCCGTGGCCTTGGCAGCCGTGGCCTTGGCCTTGGTGGCCTTGGCCGGCTTGGCCGTGGCCTTGGTGGCCTTGGCCGGCTTGGCCGTGGCCCGAGACGCCGCCTTGACGGCCGACGCCTTGGACGCCTTGGTCCCGTTGCTCCGTGAGCTCGCCTTCGGGGCGGTCAGCTTCGGGGCGGCCGCCCTCCCGCTCACCACGTCCTTGAAGCCCTGCCCGGCCCGGAAGGCGGGGATCTTGGTCGCCTTCACCTTCACGGCATCGCCGGTGCGCGGGTTCCGCGCGGTGCGAGCCTTGCGATCGCGGCGTTCGAAGGTGCCGAACCCCACCAGCGACACGCGATCGCCCTTCTTGACGGCGATCTGGGTGTGCTGGATGAGGCTCGCGAGCACCTTGTCGACGTCAGCCCGAGCCACCTCCGTGTGCTTCTGGATTGCGTCGACCAGCTCCTTGCGGTTCAAGGGCGCCTCCTTGCCCAATAGGGGATTGTCCCCCACCTGGGACGGACCCCCGTAGCCCTGTCCCCTTTCGGTCGTGCATGCTAAAGACGCTGTTATCCGAGGTCAACAACCCTCCCTAACTTTCAATCCCTTGCGGCGCAAGGAGTTAGCCCTCTGGCAGCGTCCAGGCCGCCCCGCGAACCGAAATACAGCGGCCGTCCCAAGCGGAATTCCTCGGCCTTTGCGGCCCGTCAGCCCGACGCAGGCGTCTTCCGCAAGCCCTTGTGTCGTAAAGGATTTGGACGTCCGCGAGGCCTGCGGACCGGGCAGAGACGGGCCGCAAAGGCGATTTCGCAAAGGGGAGGTATCGGGCAGGGCAGCTGGACCGCTGCCGGCACGCCCTCGGACCTGGTCGCCAGTGTCGGGCGACGCGTCGCGACACCCTTCGGTCGGGCTCACGCCTCCTTGGTAGGGAGCCAGAATTTGACTGTGGTCCCGTACCCGGGATGGCTGTCGATGTGGTGCCAGCCGCCCGCCATCGTGGCCCGCTCGCGCATACTGGTCAGGCCGAGGTGCCCGGGCCGAGGATTGGCCTCGGCCCAGCTCGGCTCGAAGCCGACCCCGTCGTCGGTGATGGTCACCAGCAGCCCGCCGTCACTCGCTTCGAGCCGGACGTCGACCCAGGTCGCGTTCGCGTGCACGCGCACGTTGGTGAGCGCCTCCTGCGCGATTCGGTAGGCGATCACCCGCACCTCGGCGGGCGGCTCCTGCTCCAGGCCGTCGCGGAGCGCGCCCTGGAAGCCGCCCTGCCCGGCCGTCTCGGTCAGGTACTGGCGCAGGGCCGCGCTCAGGCCGACCTCGTCGAGCACGGCAGGGCGGAGGTCGAACACCAGCGTGCGCAGCCGCTTCAGGCTGGCCGACAGGGCCGCCTCGGCCTCCTCGAAGCGCAGCTGCCGCTCGGGCTCGTCGAGGTGGTCACGGACCAGAGCGAGGCGGAGCCGGGCGGCCGTGATGGCCTGGATCGCGTCGTCGTGGATCTCCCCGGCGATGCGGCGCCGCTCCTCCTCCTGGGCCTGCACCAGGCGGCCGAGCAGCCAGCGGCGCTGCTCGTCGAGCCGGACCAGGCGCTCGTGGGCATGGTGCCGCTCGGTGACGTCGCGCAGCATGACCACCTGGCCGGTCTCCCGGCCGCCCCGGTCCCGCAGCGGTGTGGTGGTCAGCTCGTGGTGGCTGTCGCCCAGGACGACGTCCTCGGGCAGGGCAGGGTCGGTCCCGTCGAGCACGGACGGCTCGACCGGCAGGAGGGTCTCGACCCGCCGGCCGACGGCGTCCGCGGCCGACACGCCGAGGACCCGCTCGGCGGCCGGGTTGAGGTTCACCACCCGCCGGTAAGGGTCGAGCACGAGCACCCCGTCCAGGACCGTCTCGAAGACCGAGCTGCGCGCGATCGGCGCCAGGTCGAGCAGGCGGAAGCGGAAGATGCCCCACACCAGCACGAAGCCGGTCAGCACGAACAGGAACGGGGTCGGCTCGACCCGCCCGAACGGGCCGACGTTGAGGTTGTGCAGGACGTTGGCCACCATAGGCAACAGCACGGTGGCGATGAGCAGGAGGCTCTGGCGCCAGTACAGCCGCGACACCCGCGTGAGCGTCCACACGAACAGCGCCGTGCAGCCCCACACGAGCAGGTTGCTGTAGACCAGGAAGGGCCAGAACAGCGGGCCGACCTGGGCGATGGCGTCGGGGTCGCCGTCCGCCGACGGCGGGTAGTACCGCACCAGGTCGTGGGTTGCGTGGTTGGCCAGCAGCACGATCACGGCCACGGGCGGGACCGCCACGGCGGTCAGCGTGCGCCTGTTCACCCACCGGCCCCGGCCCGTGTACTGCATGGTGAACGCGAACCAGGCCAGCGGGAGCAGGCAGATGCCGAGCCACTTGGCGTCGCCCCACAGCAGCTTGGTGGACAGCTGCGTGGCTCCGAGCTCGAGGGCGTAGGCAAGGCCCCACCAGCCGGCCGCGGCCAGCACCACGGCCAGACTGGCCCCTGCCGACGCGCGCCGCCGGCGCCAGACGTAGGAGGCATAGCTGGCCAGGCAGGCGCCGCCTGCCAGCGCGAGCGCGCTGAACCACCAGTGCCAGCTCACGCCGTTGTCCTTGAGAGCCGAATGACCGGTTTTGACGAGGTGCGCATCATATGCCATTCGAGCGGCGAACAGGCACTGCGGGCCGGGCAGGCGTTGGGAAGGCGCGCGCCGGCAGGCTGCCCGGCCCAACGCCTGACCGGCAGGAACGGCTACCGCGGTGCGCCCTGCGTGCCCGCGAGCAGCTCGTCGAGCCGGTCGATGGAACTCCCCTGGGCGGCCCGCGCCTGGCAGCCAACTCGCGGGGCCGGCCGTCGCCGGGTAGGGGGCCGGCCGTCGCCGGGTAGGGGGCCGGCCGTCGCCGGGTAGGGGGCCGGCCGTCGCCGGTAGGGCACAATGTGCTGGTGCTGCTGCTCGAGATCGCCGAGACCTCCGACGCCGTTGCGTCCATCCCGGCGCGCCTGGCCAAGACGGAACGCCTCGCGGCCTGCCTGCGCCTGCTCGAGCCCGGCGAGGTGGCCGTGGCGGTCGCGTTCCTCTCCGGCGAGCTGCGGCAGCGCCAGATCGGGGTCGGCTGGGCGAGCCTCCGGGAGCTGCCCGAGGCGGCCGCGTCGCCCTCGCTCACCGTGGCCGAGACCGACGCCGTGTTCGAGCTGGTGGGCGGGTTGGCCGGGCCCGGGTCGCAGCGCGAGCGGCGCCAGCTGCTCGCCAGCCTGCTGGGCCGGGCCACCGCCACCGAGCAGCGGTTCCTGCACCGCCTGCTCACCGGCGAGCTGCGCCAGGGCGCCCTCGACGGGGTGATGGCCGAGGCGGTGGCCCGGGCCGCCGGCGTCCCTGGCACCGAGGTGCGGCGGGCGCTGATGCTCCGCGGCGCGCTCGGCGCGGTCGCGCAGGCCGCGCTCGCCGAGGGCGTGGCCGGGCTGCGAGCCTTCCGGCTGGAGGTCGGCCGGGCCGTGCAGCCGATGCTGGCCCAGACCGCCGACAGCGTCGAGGCTGCCCTGGGCAGCATCCACCCGGCCGCGGTGGAGTGGAAGCTCGATGGCGTTCGCGTCCAGGTCCACCGACGTGACGAGGAGGTGTGGGTGTTCACCCGCACCCTGGATGACGTCACCGCCCGAGTGCCCGAGGTGGTCGAGGCCGCCCTGACCTTGCCCGTGCGCGCGGCCGTGCTCGACGGTGAGGTGGTCGCCCTACGCGTGGACGGGCGGCCGCACCCGTTCCAGGTCACGGCAGGCCGGTTCGGCAGCAAGCTCGATGTGGCCCAGCGGCGAGCCGAGGTCCCGGTCACCCTGTTCCTGTTCGATCTGCTCCACCTGGACGGCGAGGACCTGCTCGACCAGCCTGGGGCGGAGCGGCATGCTGCCCTGGCCGCGGTGACGCCCGCTACCCTGCGCGTTCCCCGGACGGTCACAGCCGATCCGGATGTTGCGGCAGGGTTCTTGCGCGACACGCTCGCCCGGGGCCACGAGGGCGTGGTGGTCAAGTCCCTTGCTGTGCCCTACGAGGCGGGCCGCCGCGGTGCCGGTTGGGTCAAGGTCAAGCCGGTGCACACCCTCGACCTGGTCGTGCTGGCCGCCGAGTGGGGTCACGGCCGGCGCAAGGGCTGGCTGAGCAACCTGCACCTGGGCGCCCGCGACCCCGCCGGAGGCTTCGTCATGCTCGGCAAGACGTTCAAGGGCCTGACCGACACCATGCTCACCTGGCAGACCGACCGACTCCAGGAGCTGGCCGTCTCCCAGGACGACTGGGTCGTGCACGTCCGCCCCGAGCTGGTCGTCGAGATCGCCTTCGACGGCGTGCAAGCCAGCCCCCGCTACCCCGGCGGCCTGGCGCTGCGCTTTGCCCGCGTCCTGCGCTACCGGGAGGACAAGCGCGTCGACGAGGCGGACACCATCGACACGGTTCGGGCCATCCACGACGCGGGCGCGACGTGACCGGGTGCTAGACGCCCGCGCCGGCCTTGACCGCGGTGAACACGTAGCGGTTGAGGCTGAAGAAGAACGCTCTGCCCAGCCCGGTCAGGTCGTCGGCCCAGGCGGTGGCCTCGGCCTCGGTGACGCCTTGGCGCCCGGGGACGAACGCGCGGACGATGTCGATCAGGTTGGCGCTGTAGGTGTTGCGGTCGTAGGCCCTCCGCCAGCGCGCCCAGGACGTCGTCGAGGTACTCGTAGACCTGGGTGGAGACGACCACGTCGAAGCTGGCGTCGGCGAAGGGGAGGGAGCCGGCATCGCCGGGGCGGAACTCCAGCGGCGCCGACGCCGGGCCGGGCTCGCGGCGGCGGGCGATCGCCAGCATGCTGTCGCTCTTGTCGATGCCGTGGACGCGGCCGTCGGGGCCGACCTCCCGCGCCATCTCGGCGGCGAGGAAGCCAGGGCCCGACCCGATGTCGAGCACCCGCTCACCCGGCTGCAGGGCGAGCATGGATCGGACCGTCCGCCGCTGCTCGACGACGTCGGGCGTGGTGTTGACCGCCTCGATCTGTCGCGAGGCCTGCTCGTCGAACTGCAACATGGTGCTCACCGAAGTCTCTCCCTTCGCGTGTCCGTCCCCGTCCACGGGCTCGGCGGAACGGTAGGAGCGCGATCTTGCAGGTTCGTGACGGATCGCGCCTGGGGTCAGCCTCGGCCGTCGCCTGCCCGGAGCCGCTCGGCGGCCTCGGCGACCAGGGCGTCGCACACCTCCCGGAGGATGCCGAGCATCGCGGCGGCGGCCGGGGGGCGGTAGGCGCCTGGCGGCAGCGCGGCGCGGACCTCGCGGGAGAGCCCGGCCGCCTCGAGCGGCCGCACGGCCACGTCGGACCGCACGGTCGGCAGGGTGAGCTGCGGGATCAGGGCCACGCCGACGCCGGCGGCGACCAGGCCCTCCACCGCGATCCGGTCGTCGGTCTGGAACGCCACGTGCGGCTCGAAGCCAACCAGCCGGCAGGCCCGCGGCAGCACCTCCACGGTCGACCCGTGCCGCACCCCCTGGATCCAACGGTCGCCGGCCAGCTCGCCGAGCCGCACCCGGTCCTGCCTGGCGAGCTGGTGGCCGGCGGGCAGGCCGATGTAGAGGGGGTCGTGGACCAGCGGCACCTGCTCGAGGTCGGTGCCCATGGGCGCGGCGTACTCGAACTGGTAGACGAGCGCGAGCTCCAGCTCGCGGGCGCGCAGCTTGGGGATGCAGGCGTCGGGGTCGCCCTCGAACAGGTCGAGTTCGACCTCGGGATAGCGCCGCTGGAAGGCGGCGATCGCCCGTGGCATCAGCGTGGCGCCGGCGGTCGCGAACCATCCCAGCCGCAGCAGCCCGGCCCGTAGCCCGGCGATGGCGGCCAACTCGCCCTCGGCGGCGGCCAGCCGGCCGAGGACCTCCTCGGCCCCAGCCACCAGGACACGCCCTGGCTCGGTCAGGCTCGCGCCGCGGGGGCCACGTTCCACCAGGATGGCGCCTACCTGCCGTTCCAGAGCGGCGATCTGCTGGGAGACCGCCGACGGCGTGTAGGCGAGCGCGTCGGCCGCCGCGGTGAACGAGCCGCACCGGGCGACTTCGCGCAGGACCCGCAACCGCCGCACGTCGAGCATGAAGCTCAGCTTACAACACACTTCATAACTTGTAGCTTGTCTACACGCACCTCTTGCCGGTATCACGGGCTCCCGACCCTTCTTGGAGGCAGCGTGGAGCACACCGGCGTCGACGGCACCCCCGGCCATGACCGCGAGCGGCGGCTGCGGCGCGAGCTCGGCCTGCGTGAGGCGGTCGCGCTCGGGATCGGTGGGACCGTGGGCGGCGGCATCTACGTGCTGGTGGGGGCCGCGGCCGGGCGGGCCGGCCCGGCCGCGCTGCTCGCGTTCGCCCTGGCGTTCCTGGCCGCGCTGCTGATCGCGCTCCCCTACGCCGAGCTGGCCTGCCGCTACCCGCTGGCCGGCGGCGGCTACGCGTTCGCCCGGGCGGTCCTTGGCCCACGCTGGGGGTTCCTCATGGGCTGGGGCTACTGGGGCGCCTATGTCTTCGTCTCGGGCTACGTGACGCTCGGGTTCGGCGGCTACCTCGCCGCGGTCACCGGGGTCCCGCCGGTGGTGGGCGCCCTCGGGCTGGTCGCCGCCTGCCTCGGCCTCAACCTGCTCGGCGTCAGGGTGTCGGGCCGGGCCCAGGCGGTCGTGGTCGGCGTGGCCCTGCTCGGCCTGGCGGGCTTTGCCCTCTGGGGCCTGCCGAGCGTCCAGGCGGCCCGCTTCGAGCCGTTCCTGCCCCACGGGCCCCAGAGCGTGCTGGCCGCCTCGCTGCTCGCCTTCCTCGCGTTCGGCGGCTTCGACATGGTCGCCGCCGCCGGCGAGGAGATCGACCGGCCCGAACGCAACCTGCCCCGGGCGATCCTGCTCACCCTGGCCTGCGTCCTCGGCCTGTACCTGCTCGTCTGCTTCGTCGCCGTGGGCGTCCTGCCGGGCGAGACGCTGGGCGCCTCCTCGGCCTCCCTGGCCGACGCCGCAGACCGCTTCGGAGGCGCCGGCGCCCGGCGCCTGGTCGTGCTGACCGCGCTGCTCACCACCGCGGCGACCGCCAACGCGGTGCTCGTGGTCACCTCCCGGATCGCGTTCGCCATGGCCCGCGACCGCCTGCTCCCGCACGCGCTCGCCGCGGTCGGCGAGCGCACCGCCACACCCGGGGCGTCGCTGGTGGCCAACGCCCTGCTGCTCGGCCTGGTCGCCCTCACCGGGTCGGTGGCCTTTGCCGCGGCGGCCGGTGGGTTCCTCTACGTCGCCCACTTCGTCCCGCCGCTCGCCGCCCTGGTGGTGCTGCGCCGCCGCGGTCAGGGGACGCCCGCGTTCGCGACCCCGCTGCCCGGCGCCGTCCTGCCCATGGCCTTCGCCGCCTGCGCGGTGCTGCTCGCCGGCAGCGGGGTCACGGGCGCCGCCGGCGGCCTGGGCTGGCTCGCCGCCGGGCTCGCGTGCCACCGCCTCTGGGGATCCCTCAGCCGCGCCGGGCCACCTGCTTGGCCGCCTGCTTGAAGGCGCGCACCTCGGCGAGGCTCTCGCCGTCGGTGACGTCCGCGGCCGACCGTCGGCTGCCCTCCTCGCCGTAGGGGCCGGCCGCCTCCCGCCACCCGGGCGGGCACACGCCGAGCTGCTTGCCGAGCAGGGCCACGAAGATGCGCGCCTTCTGCTCGCCGAAGCCGGGCAGCGCCCGCAAGCGCCCGAGCAGCTCCTCCCCGGTGGCCGCGGTCCGCCACAGCGCTGCCGCGTCACCGCCATGCTCGTCGGCGACGTAACGGCACAGGGCCTGCACCCGCCCGGCCATCGAGGCCGGGTAGCGGTGCAGGGCTGGCGGCCCGGCCATGACCTTCACGAAGCCGTCCGGGTCGTGGGCGGCGATCGCGCCCGCGTCGAGCGTCTGGGCCGACAGCCGCCGCGCGAGCTGGTAGGGCGCGGCGAAGGCGCGCTCCAGCGGAAACTGCTGGTCGAGCAGCATGCCCACGAGCAGGGCGAGCGGGTCGCGGGCGAGCAGCGCGTCGGCGTCGGGGTCCTGCGCCAGGCGAAGGGTCGGCGTGGCCAAGGTCGTCCTCCCATGCGTCGTCGCGGCGGACCGTCGCGAAGGCTACAGCAGGTCCCCTGCAGCCGCGTCACGGCAGCGGTCAGGGCCGCTGCGCCGGTGCCCGGTGCCGCGCCTTGACGGTGGTACATCTTGTCTGCCAACCTTCTCCGTTGTTGTCCGCAATGTCGGCAGTGCACGCGTGGCGGACCATCCACCAGCACATAGGGGAGGCATGTTGGGCTGGGCACGCGCCCGCGCCGAGGCCGCCGTCAGGGAGCGGCAGCGACCTTGACGGGCAGCCAGGGGTGAGGGAGCCCGGGTCAGCGGTTACCGCCTACGAGCGCTGTACCTCGATCGCCGGGCCGCTCATGGTGCCCCACACCGAGCGCCACCGCGTCGAGTTCCGCCTGGTCGCCTCGCGCCGCGAGCGGGTGGTGCTCACCCTCCTGGTCGGGAGCAGCGCGCTGGCGGGGACCGCCCTGGTGGGCTGGTTGCTGCTCCCCTGGCACGTGCCCGCCCCCGGGGTCGTGGGGCTGGGCGGGCCGCTGGTCACCGCGGGCAGGGTCGGGTTCCTGTGCGTGGTGCTGGTCGAGATCATCCGCCTGGTGCAGAGCGCGGCGATCTGGACCTTCGCGATGCGCGCCTACGACCCGACGCCGATGACCCCGCAACCCGGGCTGCGCGTGGCCGTGCTCACCACGATCGTGCCTGCCAAGGAGCCCATCCACCTGGTTGCCAGGACGCTCCATGCGATGCGCGAGCTGCCCTACGACGGCGACGTCGACGTCTGGATCCTCGACGAGGGCGACGACCCGCGGATGCGCGCGGTCGCCTGGTCGCTCGGGGTCAGGCACTTCACCCGCAAGGGCCGCCCCGAGTACAACCACCGCACGGGTGAGTTCCGGGCCCGGACCAAGGCCGGCAACCACAACGCCTGGCGTGCCGAGCACGAGCACGAGTACGACGTGGTGGCCCAGATGGACCCCGACCACGTGCCCCTGCCCGCCTTCCTCGAGCGCACGCTCGGGTACTTCCGCGACCCCGACGTCGCGTTCGTGGTCGCCCCGCAGGTCTACGGCAACATCGACCAGGGGCTGGTGACCCACGGCGCGGCCGTGCAGGGCTACCTGTTCACCGGGGTCGTGCAGCGGGGCGGGAACGGCCTGGACGCGCCGCTCTTGATCGGCACCAACCACCTGTACCGGCCGGCGGCCTGGCGCCAGATCGGCGGCTACCAGGACTCCATCATCGAGGACCACCTGACGAGCATGAAGGTCAACGCGACGGTCAACCCGGAGACCGGCAACCGCTGGAAGGGCGTGTTCACCCCCGACATCCTCGCCATCGGCGAGGGCCCGAACACCTGGACCGACTACTTCAACCAGCAGAAGCGGTGGGCCTACGGCGTGTGGGAGATCGTCCTGCGCCGCGCGCCCGCGCTGGCCAGGCGCCTCACCCGCCGGCAACGGCTCAGCTACGGGCTGGCACAGTCGTTCTACCCGAGCGTCGGCGTCACCTGGGTGCTCGGCAACCTCGCCACCAGCCTGTACCTGCTGTTCGGGGTGACGTCGGTGGCCCTGGACATGTGGGCCTGGCTGGTGCTCTGGGGCGGGACCTACGTCACCTGGTTCGCGCTGCTGCTGTGGCTGCGCCGCTTCAACCTGGCCGAGCACGAGCGCCAGGAGTCGGCCCTGCCCGGGCTGCTGCTGGCGCTGTTCGCCGGGCCGGTCTACGTGGCCGCCGGACTCGCAGCGCTGCTGCGCCGGCCGCTGGCCTACGCGGTGACCGCCAAGGGAGAGCTGCGCAGCCCCGACTCGCTGCGCACCTTCCACCCCCACCTGCTGTGGGGGTTGGCCGCGGGCCTGGCCCTGACCGCGAGCGCCTACCGCGGCCACACCTACCTGGCGCTGCGCGGGTGGGCCCTGCTCACCCTGTTCGCGGCCGTCGCCCCGCCCGTCCTCGGGATCGGCAGGCGGCTGTGGGAACAGCGGGCCGACCGGCTCGTGGTGAGCTCGCAGGCCACGAGACCCTGATGCGACACCCGCTCCGGCTCGGCGGCAGCGCGGCCCTGCTCGGGCTGGTCACCTACGTGTTCGTGCTCGCGCCCAGCATCCCGCCGCCCGGCCCGGCGGCGGCAGGTCCCGCGAAGCCTGCTGCGGCGCCGCCCGGCCCGCTCGCCACGGTGCCGGCACCCGTGCCGGCACCGGCGGGCCCGGCGCGGCCGCGGCCGCTGTTCCCGGTCCCGGGCCGGGTGCTGTTCGGCGTGACCACCCGCGCCGGGCCGCACGACTTCGCCGGGCTGGAGGCGTTTCAGGCCGCCGCGGGCAAGCAGCCCAACGTGATGCTGTTCTCCCAGGGCTGGGCGCGCGACGGGTTCGACCGGCGGCTGCTCGACGACGTCGTGCGGCGCCGCATGCTGCCGATGATCGGCTGGGAGCCCTGGGACTACCAGCAGGAGTCCAGGTTCGACCGGGCGCGCGGCGAGCAACCCGCCTACGCGCTGTCCCGCATCGCCGGCGGCGCCTTCGACGCCTACATCCAGAGCTGGGCGGTTGGCATCCGCCGGCTGGGCTACCCGGTCGCGATCCGCTTCGCCCACGAGATGAACGGCTACTGGTACCCGTGGGCGGAGACCGCCAACCGCAACCGCCCTGGCGAGTACGTCGCCGCCTGGCGCCACGTGCACGACATCTTCACCAGGGCCGGCGCCCGCAACGTCGTCTGGGTGTGGAGCCCGAACGTCGTCTACCCCGGGGCCACGCCGCTGCGGGAGCTGTACCCCGGGGACGCCTACGTCGACTGGGCCGGCGTGGTGGGCTACTACGGCACGGACAGGAACCTGACCGCCTACCGCACCTTCGAGCAGGTCTTCGCCCCGACCCTCCGGGAGCTGCGCGCGGTCACCCGCAAGCCGATCGTGCTGACCGAGGTGGCCGCGACCGAGCGGGACGGGCGCAAGGCCGCCTGGATCCAGGACTTCTTCCGGGCTCTGCCGCGCCACCGCGACATCATCGGCTTCGTCTGGTACGAGGTGATCAAGGAGGCCGACTGGCGGATCACCAGCTCCGAGCAGGCCAGGACCGCCTTTGCCGCCGGCATCGCCCATCCCCGCTACACGCAGCCGTTCACGCCCTCGGTGCGCCTGCGAACCCGCTCCTGAGCCGGGCGAGCCCCGCCGCGAACGCCCTCCGGGCCGCCTCCGAGCTGGTGATCCGCCAGTCGGCCTCCTTGTGGTGGTCGAACCACACGAACGCGCCGACCTCGGGGTGGCGGTCCAGCATCGCGAAGAACCCGCGGACCCACGCTGCCTTGCTCCCTCCCGCCTCGGCGCTGCCCGTCTCGCCGATCAGCAGCGGCCTGCCCGGGGCGACCGCCGCGAGCTCGCGCAGGCTCGGCGCGAACAGCTCCTCGGCGCTGCGCCATCCGCCCCAGGGCAGCGCCGTGCCGCCGTTGTAGCCGTCCACGCCGGCCCAGTCGACGTCGGCGTCCCCGGGGTACAGCTCCCGCAGCGGCGTGGCCCCGGGGTACGCGACGTTCGGGCACCACACCCAGGCCACGTTGTCAGCGCCGGCGGTCCGGAAGGCGTCGCGCACGCGCCGCCAGGCGGCGACGTACTCGCCTGGGCGGTTGCCGTTGGCGGCCTCCGCCCACGGGTACCAGTCGCCGTTCATCTCGTGGGCGAAGCGCAGCAGCAGCGGCCTGCCGTAGCGCCGCGCCCCCTCCGCCCACCGCCGCACGTAGGCGTCGTGGGCGCCGCCGGCGATGCGGGACAGCGCGTAGCCCGGCTGGTCGGTCCCACCCAGGTAGTCCCACGGTTCCCAGGTGATCATCGGCAGCACGCCCCGGCCGGCGAGCGCCTCGGGCAGCTCAGCCCGGAACTCCTGGTGGGCCCAGCCCTCGAACCACATGGAGAGCCCGACCCGGCCGCCGGCGGCCCGCTCGAACTCGTCCAGCTCGGCCAGGGCGCCGGAGACCGGGGCGGGCCCGGACGGGGTGGAGACGCCGAGCAGGGGACGGGTCACGACCCGGTGTCCAACCGGTACACCTCGCTCGCGCCGGTGCCGTGGAAGCCGGACCCGTAGCCGCCGACGGCGTAGACGGCGTCGTCCAGCACGGCCGCACCGAGTCCAGCCCGCGCCTGCCCGAGCGCCGGCAGCTGCCGGCCCTGCCCCTGGTCGTCGAGGCAGTTCACCGCGGCCGTGAAGCCGGACGGGCCCTGCCCGCCGAGCAGGCAGACGCCGGCGTTGGGCCACCAGACCGCCGCCGCGCCCTGCAAGGGCGCGGCCTGCCGGCCGTGGGCCCGCACGCCGGTGCTCCCGGCGATGTCGACCAGGCCGAGCTCCTGCTTGGAGATGGTCGGGTCGCGCCCGGCCAGGAACCACACGGTGCCGTTCCCGTCGGTGCTCGCGGCCAGCTTCTCGCGGGCCCGCTGCAGCTTGCCGATCAGACGCCAGCTCCCCCCCTCGAGCGCCCACACCTCGCTGGCGGGCTTGTGGTCGGGCCGCACGCCGCCGGCGAAGACGATGCGGGAGCCGTCCCACGCGGCCGCCCCGGCCCCCCGGGGCGCTGGCAGCGGCACGTCCCGCTCCCATTTGTCCCTGCCCCGGTCGAGCCGGAACACGGTGTCCACCGACCCGCTGTCGGCGAGGCCGCCGAGCAGGTACAGGGAGTTGCCCGTGGAGACCAGCGCCGCGTGGGTCACCGGGGTGGGGAGCAGCGGCCCGAGGTCCCATTTCCGGGTGCCCGGGTCGTACACGTGGACGAACTGCAAGCGGGGCCGGTCCGCGCCCCCGCCGACCCCGCCCGCCACCCACAGACGGCCGCCGAAGGCCGCCACCCCGGCTCCCTCCCGCTGTGCCGGCAGGTCCGCGATCCTCGTCCACCTGCCCGCCGCCGGCGTGCCGTTGCCGACGAGCCAGCGCGTGACCAGGAACGCGAGGAGCGCCACCACGACCAGGCCGGCGACGCCAACGACCCGCCAGCGCCACCTGGGCCGCGGCGCCGGCGGCGGCGGGCCGGGCCGTTCGCCCTGCGCCCGGTCGCCGGGACGCAGGCCGGTCGGTGTCGGCGCCTCGGCCGCGGGCACGGCCGGGGTCGAGGCCTTGGCGGCGGGCACGGCGTCGACCCCGGCAGCGGGTGCCGGGGCGGGCGCCTCCGTCGGCGTCCCGGTGGGCGACCCGGCGGCGGGCGCGGCCCAGGCGCTGGCGGCAGGCACGTCCGGCGCCCCGCCAGCGGGCGCCCAGGGCGGCGTGGCGCTGGGCAGCACGCCGGCGGGCGCGCCCGCCGCCGACCCGGAGCCGTCGCGCTCGCGCGCCTCCACGACGGCCTCGAGCATCGCCTCCACGTTCTCGTAGCCCGGGTCCTGGGCGCTCACCCGGGTCAGGTGCCCGAGCGCCTCGTCCCAGCGGCCGGCGCTGAACGCCCGCATGCCCGCCTCGTAGGCGCTGGCCAGCAGCGCCGCCTGGCGGGCCGACGGCGGCGCCTGCAGGTCGGCCAGCACCGCCCGCAGGTCGTCGGTCATCTCGGCGGCGCTGCCGTAGCGGTCGTCGGGCTGCTTGGCCAGCGCGCGGAGCAGGATGCGCTCGGCCTCGGCCGGCAGGTCGGGGTTGAGCGCGCGGGGCGAGGGCGGCTCCTCGTAGGCGTGCTTCATCAGCGCCGCCACGGGCGTGTCCGCCTCGAACGGCACCCGGCCGGTGACCATCTCGTAGAAGACGATGCCGCCGGCGTACAGGTCGGTGCGGGCGTCGACGTCGAGGCCGAACGCCTGCTCGGGGGCCATGTAGGCGGCGGTGCCGACCACCAGCCCCTGCTGGGTGAGCTGGGTCTGGTCGGCGGTCAGCAGCTTGGCGATGCCGAAGTCGGCCAGCATCGGCCAGGCCGGCGAGGGCAGCAGGATGTTGCTCGGCTTGACGTCGCGGTGGACGATGTCGCGCTCGTGCGCGTAGCCGAGCCCGGCCAGGAAGTGCATCGTCAGCTCCACCGCCCGGACCAGGTCCATCGGCTTGCCGACCTCGTCGGCCAGCGTGCGGCCGCCCTCCACGTAGGCCACCACCAGGTAGAGCTGGCCGTCCTGCTCCCCGTAGTCGTAGATCGGGATGATGTTGGGGTGCTGCAGGCGCGCGATCGAGCGGGCCTCGAGCTGGAAGCGTCTGGCGAACTGCGGGTCGCCAGGGTGGGACAGGACCTTCACCGCCACCCAGCGGTCCAGCGACGGCTGCCAGGCCTTGTAGACCATTGACATGCCGCCGCGCCGGACGGCCTCGCGAAGCTCGTACACGCCGAGCCGCTGGCCGACGAGATCATCCATGCTGGCCCTTTCCCCGAGGCCCAGCCGCTCCGGAGCGCCCCAGCGCGGACATATATATCAACACAAGAGGTTCGGTTGCCACTGGATGGCCGGTAGGGTACGGGATCGTGTCGAGGAGCAGCCCACCGGGCGCGAGACGGCAGGCTAGCGTTCCTGCTTCGCCATTGGCAGGCCGTCGTGCCCGCCCCGGCGGATGCAGGCGACCGACGAACGATTCGGGAACATTTGGGTGCACGCTTCGGCCACAAGGCCTGCCGCAGCTCGGCGACGGCATCGTCGCGGCGCTCCAGGTGTGCGAGGCTTGCGGCATGCGGGCTCGCCTTCTCGCCGTCCTTGCCGTCCTTGCCGTCCTCACCGTGCCCGCGGTCCCCGGCAGGGCGGCGCCCGCGCTCACCGCCGCCGACCGCGCAACGGTGCTGCTCACCATCCGTGATCCACGGATCACCGAGTCGAGCGGGCTCGCCGCCAGCGCCCGGCATCCCGGCGTGCTCTGGACCCACAACGACAGCGGCGACGCCCCGCGGGTCTTCGCGGTCGGGCCCGACGGGCGGGTGCTGGCCACGCTGACGCTCCGGGGCGCCGGCGCGCGCGACTGGGAGGCCATGGCGGCCGGTCGCGACCCCGCCGGCCGGCCGGCGCTGTTCCTCGGTGACATCGGCGACAACCTGCACGGCGCCTGGCCGTCGGTGTCGGTCTACCGCGTCACCGAGCCGGCGGTCCTGCGCGACGCCACCGTGGCGGCCACGCGCTACCGCTTCCGCTACGCCGACGGCGCCCGTGACGCCGAGGCCCTGCTGGTCGACCCGAAGTCCAACCGGCTGTACGTCGCCAGCAAGGAGGCCGACGGCGGCGGCCTGTACCAGGCGCCGGCCGCGCTCCGCACCGACCGGGTCAACGTGCTGCGCCGGGTCGCCAGCGTGCCGCCCATGGTCACCGACGGGGCGTTCTCGCCAGACGGCCGCACCTTCGTGCTGCGCGACTACCTGGAGGCGCACGCCTACTCGGCGGCGGGCAAGGGGATCGGCGCGTTCGCCCTCCCGCTCCAGGTCCAGGGGGAGTCGATCACCTACACCAGGGACGGCAAGGGCGTGCTGGCCGGCAGCGAGGGCGCCAACAGCGAGATCTGGCAGGTCCCGCTCCCGGCCGCCGTCGCGCCGAGAAAGGCTCCCCCAGCCACCCGGGCGCCGCGCCCGCCGGCGTCGCAAGGCCCGGGCGGGCCGGCCGCTGGCGCGCCCTCGCACCGCGGGCGGGACGTGGCGGTGGTGGTCGTCGTGGCCGGCGCCGCCGCGCTGCTCGTGCGGGTGGCGCGGCGGCGGCGCTGAGCGCCGGCACGGCTGGGCCCCCCACCGGGACGTGGAACACGCGCGACATGGTGGGCCGACGCGCTCCTGGCCCGCGAGCCCCACCGGCCTCCTGGGCGGCGTGCCAGCGCGCCCGCGTGCGCCGCGGCTCGCCGTGCTACGTTCCGGCCATGCAAACCCGGGCGCACCGACGCATCGACCTCGTGCTGCTCGCCGCCGTCGGGCTGGTCATGGGCGGGGTGGCGGTGGCCGGCGCGGCGGCAGGGGACACCGAGCGGGTCACCGCGCTGTGGGCCGGTGCCGAGGTGGGCCGCGACGGCCAGGCGCGCATCGTCGAGGTGATCGACTACGACTTCGGCGTCCAGCGCCGCCACGGCATCTTCCGCGACGTCCCCGGGCTGTCGCCCGAGGCGCAGGTCGAGGTATCCTCGGCCACCGCCCCCGACGACGTCCAGGTGAGCGGGACCTCCCACCAGACCCGGATCCGCATCGGCGACCCGGCGCGCACGATCACCGGCCGGCACCGCTACACCGTCAGCTACCCCCTCGACGGCGTGGCCCCCGGCGGGCGGCTGGCCTGGGACACGGTCGGGACGGCATGGCCGGTCAGCGTCGGAGACGTCGAGGTCCACGTGGTCGCGCCCTTCGAGCTGGACGGAGCCCGCTGCGTCCGGGGCGCCTTCGGCTCCGATGCGCCGTGTGAGGTGACCCGGCCCGAGCCCGGCCACCTGGTTGCCAGGGTCGACGCCCTCGAAGCCGGCGAGGGCGTCACCCTGTACGCCGACGGCGGGCCGCTCGAGGTCGCCCCACCCCTGCCGGCGCCACCCTCGGGCGCCCCGGCCGACCCGGGCAGCGGCCTGCTCCTTCCAGGGCTGGTGGCCGGCGCCGTGGCGCTGCTCGGGGCGGCCGCCACCTCGTGGGTGGTGCGGCGTGCCGGCCGCGAGCGGGTGGCCGCGGGCGGGGCGGCCGAGGCGGCCTGGGCCGACACGGACCGCCAGGTCCGCGTCGACGCCGAGGAGCTGGCGTCGCTGGCCAGCATCGAGTTCGTCCCCCCGAAGGAGCTGACAGCGGCCCAGGGCGGCATCGTGCTCGCCGAGGCGGTCCGCGAGGAGCACAAGGTGGCCTGGCTGATCGGCGCCGCCGTCGACGGCTACCTCGACCTCGGCGGGGAGGGAGAGGAGGACCTGACCCTGGTGCGCCTCCCACGCCGAGCCGGGACGACCGCGCGCACGCTGGACCTCGCGTTCGCCGGCCGCCAGCGCCTGCCGCTTGGCTCCTACGACAAGAGCTTCGCCAAGGCGTGGGACGCCGTCGGCAACGAGCTCTCGGCCTGGCAGCGGGCGAGCAGCCTGTGGGACCCGGCCGGCGACCGCCGCCGCACGCTCGTGCGGGTGATCGGCGTGCTCGTCGCCTTGGCCGGCCTGGCCGTCACGGTCGCGGGTGGCGCCCTGGCCAACCGGTGGGGCCCGGCCTGGCTGGCCCTGGCCGCCGTGGGCGCGCTCCCGGCCGGCGCCGGCCTGGCCGCGGTCGTGCGCGCCTGGGAGCTGCGGGTCCGCACGCCTGCGGGCTCCGGTCTGTGGCTGCGGGTCGAGTCGTTCCGGCGCTTCCTGGCCGGCTCCGAGGCGCACCACGCCGACGAGGCGGCCAAGCGCGGGGTGCTGCGCGAGTACACCGCCTGGGCGGTGGCGGTCGGCGAGATCGACCGCTGGTCCCGGGCGGTTGCAGCGTCGACCTCGGCGGCCGACCCGAGCGCCGTCCGCTACGCCGCGATCGCCCCGGCGCTGGTGGCGGCCACGTCCACGGCCAGCGTCGAGCCGTCGTCCAGCGGCAACGGCGGCGGTGGCGGCGGCGGTGGCGGCGGCGGGGCCGGCGGCGGCGCCGGGGGCGGCGGCGGCGGTTCCTGGTGACCCGGGGACATCGACCGCAGCAGCCGCGACCTTCTCGGGCAAGCGGCTCAACGCTCGCTTGGCGGACCCGGCCCACTCGATCTCGAATGGCTCGTCGGGCTCGCTCACCGGCGCTTGATCGCGGCCAGCGCTTCCTGCTTCGTCATCCGAGTGGTGCGTCCGGCGGCGATGTCGGCCACCGCGGCGATCCTGGTCGAGATCCACGAGCTGCCCCGGGCGCGGTTGCGGCGCATGGCGGTCGAGCGCCGCCAGATCCCCGGCACGGTCTGGCAGCAGGCAACCGGCCGGCTCGTCAAGGCGGCCGGGAAGACCGGGTTCCCGCTGCGCGTCCAGGTGCTGTACTGGACCTGCGTCAGCCAGGTCGAGGAGGCGGTCGGCGAGGTGCCGACGGACGTGGCGATCGTCCAAGCCGTGCACGGCATGGCTGCCGCGCGGCTGCTCGCCGAACGGCTGGACGACCAGACCGCCGCGGTCCTTGAAGGGCCATACTGGCGGGCGCTGGGCTGACCAAACCCCACCGCCGAGGTCAGTCCCGGGCATCTCGCCCCCATCAGCGTGCATACCTCAGGCTCCGCGGAGCCCGCTGGCGCCGGCGGCGTCCAGGAATGACGAGCGAAGACGCGGCGGCCATACCACCTCTGGGCTCGAGGCGAGGGTCGCCGGCTTCAGGGTCAGCTCCGCCGGACTGCTCGCGGCGAACCTGATGACCTCCCAGAACGTCTTGCACAGGATGTAGAGGTCCAAGGCGAGCGACCAGTGCTCGATGTAGAACAGGTCCAGCCGCAGCCTCTCCTCCCACGTCAGCCACATCTGGTCCCTGGTCTGGGACCAGCCCGTTACCCCGGCCCGGACCTCCTGGCGGCAACGCATGAGCCGTTCCCGGTCCGGGTCGACCAGCATGAGCCTCCTCGGGTTCGCGGCCACCCGGCTTGGATCACGTCCGGGTCGGCCCACTGGCGCGGTGTGGCGACGACGGCGCCAGGCGGCGACCAGAGGCGGGAAGGTCTTGGCGAGCTGGGCGCTACGATCGAGTCTGGCGCTACGCGACAGATGCCAGGGGTGCCATATAGTCTGCACAGCGTCACGGGCCGCCACGGCAGCGCCAGCACCGGTCGTCGCGGCCGACCGTCTGCCCTCAGGGCGAGGAGAGGCCAACGTGACCGAGGAGCAGCCGCGAGGCGGGCCAACGGTCCGCCGGATGCTGCTTGGCGCCCAGCTGCGCCGGCTCCGGACCGA
>Ga0184627_10000337_pt1 | contig 18897 bp, 7 predicted proteins | sample PLM3_127_b1_FD_133150 | JGI IMG/M metagenome (GOLD analysis project Ga0184627, IMG submission 133150) | Groundwater sediment microbial communities from an aquifer in East River, Colorado, USA - PLM3_127_b1 | ecosystem: Environmental > Terrestrial > Soil > Riparian zone | place: USA: East River...
CGCGTGGTGAATCTGTACGGGCGCGCTGTGGGCAGTGTCGAGCAGGTGCCAAAGGCCACGCGCCACGATCATCTCCCAGGGGAAAAAGGCTCCTGCAACGCCGCCGCGCTGCAGGCCGGTTCCGGGCCGCTGTGGGTGTGCGAGGGCGCTTTTGATACGCTGGCACTGCGGGCCGCGGACGTACCGCACGTGATGGCCATCTTCGGCGTGCAGGGCTGGCGCTGGGCCTGGGCACGGGAGGTGCGCGAGCTCGTCTTCGCCCTCGACGCCGCTGCCGCCGGGCAGCCGCCGGGGCGCGCGCGGGCCCGCCAGGCGGGGCTGCTCACCGCGCACGCCATGTGCTCCGCAGACGCCGGTAGCAGGAGCTCGCGGCGCCGGGGCCACCGGTTTCCCCAGGCGCTGGGGGCCAGCCCGCCGTGGCGAGGCGCCGCTGCCGCCGGGCTGCCGCCGTGGCGCGCGCTGGCGCGCCGGGCGGCGCGGCGGGGGAAGCAGGTGGCCGCGCTGCCGGCGGCGGCCTACGGTGGGCACAAGGACGCCAATGCGGCCTGGGCCGCGGGGGTGCTGCGTATTGGTGCCTGGCCGGCCGCCGCGGAGCGGCCTTCGAGGGCCCGCCACGGAAAAAACTCTGCGGGTAGAAGCCATATCACCACCTGAGCCGGTCAGAGCCCGCCAGGCCGTTGCGGGCCGGTGGGGCCGAAGGGGTGGAGCCGGCGGTACACTGCCCCGTCCAGGCTGCTGATGTAGAAGCGATCGCTGCCGATGCTCACCATGTAAAAGGGATAGAAGGGGCTACGCGACTCCCAGCAAGGGACCCACACCAGAGCCGGGTAGAGGCAGAACATACCCTTAAAGACCTGGTACTTGTCAGGAAAGCATTGGCCAAGGCACCCTTCCTGAGCAATCCACTCCGTGACCTCGAGCACCTCCTGGGCAAGACGCTGGCGCACCTCGTCCCAGGTGATCCGTGGGAAACGCACCCCATCGGCGTAGCTCAGGGCCTGTTGCAGATAGCCGAATCGGCCATCAACCCGGAGTACAGCCGTCACAGCCTGCCCGCGGAGAAACGGCACCAAGTAGTCGAAGCTGTGGGGAATGTCTAGCCGATGCACCAGCTCGGGCTCTCCAGGCTGCGCCTGCTCTAACGCACGCCGGAAGCTCTCCTCCTGAACAAGATCGTGCGCTTTGACATGGTCCTGTGCTAGGCGAACCACATCTGACCTCTCGATGAGCTGTTCCCCGCGGGCGGCCAGTTTGGGTGGGTGCAGTGCCTGGGGGCCTAGCTTGGGCAGCTCAGGGTCACAGATGCTCACGAACTGGCCGCTCCACTGGGAGGCTTGTCCCGTTGTTGAGCTCTGTACCGAGATCGGTGTGAAGTATGTGGTGAGCCAGGTAGGGTTGTACGTGATGTACTCGCCGGTGGCGCTGCCGCTTGGCTCCCACGGGTTGTGGATCCAGAAGCCTTCGATGGTGTAGGGATTCCCGGCCAGGGGGTCGACATCGGTCTGCACTCCCTTGACTACAAGCCACATTCCTCCCCAGAAAACCAATGTGGCCGTGGCCACCTCGTATCGCTGCAGGGTGTATGTGATTTTCTCTGAGCCCTCCAGTGCGGTGGTTTTAGCGTAGTTTACGAAATAGCCGCCGAAGCCCGCTGGCTTGTAGAAGTTCAGAGTCCCCTTCATCCCCTCCGGATCCGAATGCCACAGCGTGGGCTCGACATTGTTGCTCTGGATGGTGCTGTCCAGGGTGATTTGGTCCACCGCAGTACCGATCTGGTCGAGAATCATCTGGGCGGCTGCGGCGCCATCGAGCAGCGGTCCCGCCGCTCCATGGAACGGCACGTTTAGGTTCTTCGTTACGCTCATCTCATCACCTCGATTCCGCCCTCCGGTTCCTCCGACGGAGGCGTCCACAGAGCGCAGTGACCGGGAAGTCGGTCACCCGTGGCATCTCCCGTGCGATGCGGTTCTGGATCTCGATGCTCAGCCTCTCCGGGTTTGCCAGCAGATCAGCCCAGGCCGCCTCCACCAGGGGGTCATTGGGAGCAACCTTTCGCAGCGCGACCAAGATTGGCCGCTGCTCCGGCGCCCCGCCGGGGGCCGCCGCGCGCAGCCGCTCCCAGAGGCCATAGACGTCCTCTGGCGCGGCCGCGCTCGCCCGGTCGAGGTAGGCGGTCCGATCATCGCTGGTCGCCGTGCCGACCCACTCGGCAAGTGCATGGATAGACAGGTCCAAATACGGGTCCGGCTCCACCAGCTGGGCAAGCCGGATCAACGTCGGATACAGGATGTACTCGGCATCGACGTCGTCACGCCGTCCGGCCTCCCAGATCCTGTAGAGGATGTCCAGCCGTTCCTCGCGGGAAAGCGCCTCGCGAAATTGTCGATACTTGGGACGGTTCTCGAAGTACTGGCTGATCGGCGTGCTCCCGCGATCCCTCGAGAGGCGTAGCGCAAAGGTGAGAAGATCTTCCATCATTCCCTCCCCCACTTTCTAGGGCAGCGCCCAGTAGTCCGACACGACGATTGTCCCGTCGGCTTTGGCGCCGAAGGTGAACTGGATCTGGACCCCACCGACGGTGACGATATCCGTCCTGGGGACCCCACCGCTCCCGCCTAATGTCGGCGGCGTGTTGCCTGCCCCGAGCCCTGTTTGGATCGTGCTAATGATTGCGTCCTCTACGTCGTCTCGTGACCCTGCTCGGGAAGGATCGGAGAGCGGGCCAGTTTGGTGCTCCCGGTAGCCATGGCCACTGTTAATTTGGTGGTTCCGGCCTCCCGAAGAGGTCTCCCGCACTTCGTTAGTTCCCGAGGTACCCGGCCGCGTCGTATACGTACGCCCAGCGGCCATGTGCATAGTCGTCGGCGCTGATGCTCCCTGTTCTGGGGTGTACACAGTGGTGATGCCCAATCCGCCAGCCCAGGTCGCTGCACCTTCAACAGCCTCCGGGATCGCCACGGCCCCAGCTCTTCCTCCGACCCCTCCGATGATCACAGCGCCGGGCCGCCCAGCGCTGCCAGCGACCAGCGCCGGCGCAAAGCCGCCTCCCCCTCCGCTAGCCGCTCCCCCTGCGGCGCTGGCGATTCCGCCGGCTGCCGCTCCTCCAAGCACGCTACCTATGATCCCCCCCAGTCGGCGCGCCTGCTCTTTTTCGGAGATGGGGTTGTTGAACAGGTCGCGGCCCCGCACAGCTTGCACTGCCACGGCGGTCGTGGCCAGGGCACCAACCACCCCGATAGCGATGAGGTACGGCACCGTCACCGGCCAGGTGACGGCAACAGCGATGGCCGCCAGCCCGACCACGAGTCCGACTGCGAATCCAACGGCCAGACTCTTAAAGAACTCCCCCCACTCGAACAGGCCATGCGGATCCTGGTACCGCAGCGGGTTGTTGCGCACGAAGACGTAGAGGTTGAGCCCGGCCTTGAGCCCCAGCGGATCGGCGCTGATCCATCGTCCGATCGCAGGATCGTAGTAGCGGGCACCGTAGTAGACGAGCCCTGTTTCGTCCCGCTCCTTTGCGGCGTGGCGGTATCGCGTCCGGTCATAGCGTCGGTCGCTCGATCCGCCGAAGGGGTAGTACTCCTCCTGGCTGAACAGGGCACCCGTGTCGAGGGTCAGGAGGTGACTGCTGCCGAGCTGGTCCGGGTGGACGAAGAGGGTTCCGGGCTCATTGGCTCCCAAGTCGCCGACGGCCAGCACTGCCAGGAGCGCCGAGCCGGCTCGGACCAGCACGGTCGCGCGTCGGAACAGCCCTCCGCCAGTCCGTCGATAGCGCAGCTCGAAGCCGTCGCCGAAATACAGAGTGGCGAGCTGCCGCCCCGCGCTCCGTCTGACCAGCTTGAGGAAGCGTTGCCCGTCCGGCAGGTAGAAACACCGCACCCGGCCGCCGCCGCCGAGGTCCGCGTACGTCAACTGCCCGGCGTAGTCCCAGCCGAGGGCCTGATGCCGGGGCGAATGGGTGAGGTTGCCTTCAGCGTCGTAGGTAAAGTTGCCGGTCTCGGTCCCGCCACCCAGGTGGCGGTCAGGGTGGCCCACGTCATACGTGATGCCGGCATAGCCGTAGTCGTCGTTGCGTGTAAAGTTCCCGGCGGCGTCGTAAGCGTACCGATGGTCGTACGGGCGATACGCCGCTGGGTCAGAATGAGGGGCTGAAAACGTCCAGTTCGCCGGGCTGGCTCGCCGGTGTTCCCGACCGCGCGCCCGCACCAGGCGATAGAGCGGGTCGTATTCGAAGCGGCGAGTATTCGAGATGATCTGGTTGCCGTCGATGACTACGTCCGCCAAGTTGTCCGTGATCTCCCAGAGGTTGCCGACCGGGTCGTATTGGAACGTCAGCGATTGGATCGCGATCCCGCCGGGCTGGCGGGAGATGAGCGACAACAGCCCGAGCGTGGCCGGGTCGTATGTGTAGTGCGTGTTGACCCCGTTGCCGTAGCGGAGGCGGAGGAGGCGATCGTCGGCCCCGTACTCCGCCGCGTCGAGCACCGAGACGACCGCCGCCCCGTCGGCCACCTGAACGCGGCCCACCTGATTCGCGACCGTGTACTCGGGCCGGACCTGCCGCCCGTCGGGATGTGTTATGGTCTGGATCCGGCAGAGCGCATCATACGTGAACGTCTGGACAAAGCCACCGGGCAGTCCCGGCACGGCCGCGCGGCCCCGGCTGTCGTCGGCGGGGGCCACGGGGTCGAATCCCGGCGTCCCCGGCTGCCACAGGTCAGCGGTCGGATCCCGCCAGGCGCTCCACACGTCGGTCCAGAGCTCCACCGTCTTCGTCCGCACCAGGGCGCGGTGGTCGTAGGTGAAGCTTACGCGCGCCACGCCCGTCCGGATCACCTCAACCGGTCCAAACAGGTTCGCCGCACGCGCAGCGGCATCGCCCGCCGAGTAGGCGCGGTAGGTTCGGTGCTCGCGCAGGACCGGCCCGACGCTGGTCTCCTCGATGACGGTGGTGAGGCGGCCGAGGGCATCGTACTCGAAGCCAACGATCGTTCCACGCCCGTCACGGCGCCAGATGAGGTTACCCGCCGCGTCTTGGACGAGCTTGCGGGTGGTCCCGCCGGCCCGATAGTCTGTCGCTAGCGGGCGACCCAGGAGGTCGAAGGTGGCTGCGTGCACTACGAGGCCGCGTGGGTCGTGGACGCGGACAATGTGATCGGCGAGGTCATGCTCGAACGTAGTGGTCAGGAGGATCGGCTGGCCCGCGGCATCGCGACCGTTGCGTCCCGTCCGCGCCACGGTCCGTCCCCAGCCATCCACGTGCTCCGTGGTCGGGGTGTCCAGGTGCCCGGCAAGCAAGGGCAGCACCGGCCCGTAGCGCGGATCACCGGGCACGAGATCGGCGGCCAAGTCGTTCGCATCCGATGTGGTCGTCTCCCACACGCCGTACGCCACCGCTCCGCGGGTCCCGTCAGGAAACCTGGATTCGACCAGCCGGCCGACCGGATCGTAGGCAAAGTCGGTACGCGGTGTCGCGAGCATGTGCGGCTCGACCGCGAAGTCGGGACCGCCGGCGAAGACGGGCTGGAAGCGACGGGCTACTTGGCCTTTCTCGGTCAACTCCTCCCATCCGCTTACGGCCCACCTGGGATCGACCGCAGGGCTCGCAGAATCGTTGGGGTCCAGTGGACCAGGCGCGACCCTCGTTCGCTGTTGCAGCGAACGCCCGAGGCCGTTGTAAAACTCGTGCGCGACGAGGTAGTCCGACTCCAGATCAGGCCCGACGGTGGCGCGGTTCATGCGTTCATACGTCACAGTCCGCGTCGGCAGCTCGTCTAATCGGTACTCGTACTTGGCCGACGGATAGGCCGGCGTGTCGCCCTCAGCATCGGTCGGCACGCCGGCAGCTCCTCGGGCCAAGACCTTGCCCATGCGGACCAGCCGCTCCAGGCGACCGAGTGCGTCGTAGGCCGCCCAGGCCGTGTTCCCATTCGCGTCGGTCCGTTCTCGGATCCCCGGCACCAGGTAGTCGTAAGCGGCTGAGGTCGGATAGCCTTCGAGATCGACGACGGCGGTAGCGAACAGGGCGTACGGATCGAAGGTGTAGGTGCCCTCGCGATCCCAAGCATCGCGCTCGGCTCGCACCATGCCGTAGCGCGAGGTGCCATCCGGATTCCGCAGGAACGCGACGCGGTTGGTCGGCGCCCAGTAGAGGCCCGCGCCGTAGGCCGCCCCGCGCCGATAGCCTGCCTCGGGGCTCTGCCAACGCGCCCGCGCCGGCGCCACATCCAGACCGTAGGCCGCGTTCAGGAGGTCATCCGTGGCTACCAGGCTCAAACGCGACGCGAGGAGCCCGTGGGTCACACGGTCGGCCGTGGGCGGGCGCTCGGGGTGGCCGAGCCCAAAGAAATCCTCCCCGTCGTAGTAGAACAGGTCACGCCCAAGGACACGCGAGGCCAGAATGGGGGGCGCTGTCGCGGGGTTCGCCTGCGCGCCGGCTGCCCAGGTGATCAGTGCGTCCTCCTCGGCGACCGTCAGCGGCCCGGCGACGCGGAGGACCTGGGTGGGTCGGTCGTGGATCGCCACCCCCAGCGTGGGCGGTGCGTAGTACGTGAGGGTAACAACGCTCAGTGGCGCGGCCTGGAGCCGTCGGAACAATGGCTCGCCGGGATCCGCGGGATTGATCCCGGCCCGCCCGAGCGCCCGCCGCTCCTCAAGGATGACGTTGCCGCTGACCTGCCCCCCCAGCTCGTCGTCGTAGCGGTATCGACGGACCTCCACGCGCGGCGCGGCCCCGCGTTCGAGGTGCGTTGACTGCAGACGTGTCCGTTTGGGGAACCATGCTCCCAAAGCCCCTGGCACCGGCACCACGGCGTAGGAGGAATCGGCGATTCGATAGGGGCGGTCGGCCGCGTCCGAGTCGTCGAGGCCGTAAATTTCCGAGCGGAGTAAGCTGCCCCGCAGGGCCCGACCGGACTCGGGCGGCCAGGGCGGAGGCGCCGGCCAGCCCGGCGCCTCCGCAAGCGGGAAGTACTCATCTGTCAGGCTCGTCGCGTCGCCGAGGTGGTACCAATGCTTTGTCAGAGATGCCGCCGCGCCTCCCACTCCCTCGGCACGGTCGTAGATGTCCACCCTGCCAAAGCCGACGAACTCGCGCTCCACGCCGTCGTAGCAGCCATGGTGATAGACATACCGGCTGGTGCCGTGGTGCCCTGTGACGGCGTCCCGCACATGGACCTCGCTGACCACCTGGACGGGGAAAGGAAGGCGCGTCCGCCAAGGCCGGCTCGCCTCCAGGTCGTCGACCATGAATTCTGTGGAGGAGCGATAGACGATGGACGTTCGTCCACCAACATGATTATCGATCTCGGCCAGCAGGTGCGGCTTCGTGCCGCCGGTGAAGTCTAGGTAGAGGTAGTTCCGCGGCTGTGTTGGGCTCCAGTCGTAGCTCCAGAGCACACCCGCCGAGCCGGTACCCCGCATGTCGACGACCCGTACCCCACCCGGCGCCGGCGGCGGAGTCGCCGCGATGGTAATCTCGTCGCTCCAGCCGTTCCCACTCTGGTTCACCCAGAGGCGCACCTGATCGGCTTCGACTAGGACGAGGTCCGCGAACCCGTCGCCATCGACGTCGGTGAAGAACAGGCGGTCGGGATCCAGGCTCTGGGGAAGGCGTGGGCTGCGCGCCATCGTCACACGCGGGCCGAAGCGCCCATGGCCGAGGCTCGGCCAGTAGTCGATCCGGCCGTCGTAGACCGCGACCAGGTCCAGCAGATCATCGCCGCCCAGATTGGCGAGGCGGACGCGACCTCCGGGGGCGCCGAGGGCAACATCGGGGAACTCGGCGGGGTCGGGGCTACGGGGGACCACCCGCGGGAGGTCCCATCCGTCTGCCCCGAGGTTCTGGACGAACACGAAGTGATTTGGAAAAGTCGCAAGGATGTCTATCCGCCGGTCCCCGTCGAGGTCGACAAGCGCGACGTTGGGGTCCTCGAGGTTGAAGCTGGGCGTCTCGCGGTAGGGCTGGAAGCTTGACCACTCGCCGGCAAAGGTGTTGCGGTAGTAGCCTCGGGTTGCCCCAGGAGTGGTGACGAGCAGATCGACCGAGCCGTTTCCCTCCATATCGGCGAGCTGGACCCCATCGTCCGCGAGGCTGACGCCCACCGGAGCCGTCGGCATGGTGTGGGGGGGTGAACCGAAACGCAGCCGCCCGAGGTTCCGCCAGACGCGGTGCCCGTTGCGGGACGCGTCCAACACATCCGGGAGCCCCGTGCCATGAAGGTCGATGAGAGCATACGTCGGGTTCCCAATAGAGTGTTCAGGCATCCAAGTACAGGGGGCTGAGAAAGCTTCCAACTGGTGGGTCTCCGGCATGAAGGTGCTGTAGCCCAGCTCCAAAGGCGGCAAGGCGATCGGGGGACGGTTGGGCCGAAGCCCCAGCAGTTGCACGCGATTCAGCAGCGAGAGCCCGGAGTAGGGCGCCTGCGTGTAGCGAAGGTAGTAGGCATGGAGGACCTGGTAGCGCACAGCCTCCGCGAGGAGAGTCTCGATCTGGAGCCGCCAGCAACGCCGCTGTGTTCGCAGCTCGAACCCGGGCCGATGTGTGGAGAACGGGTCGGGACGGACCGTGCTGCTTGGCACCGCTGCCTCTTCAACCTGCCGGATGGCCGCCGGCAGTGTGACGTCGACTAGGTCCGGATGGAGCGCCCAGCCGGGCCCATCCTCGTCGCCGTAGTCGAACAAGATGCGGTAAAGCCACCGCCGTCCCTTCGGCCACGTCCCCGTGGCGTCATCGGCGTAGTCGACATAGTACACTGCCTTCAAGTAACACTGGTTGGTCTCATGCGAGGCCGCGGGGTTCTCGACCGGGGAGCGGTCTGGTTTGTACTGGTAGACGACCCGGTTCCCGACCGTATCCACACTCTCGCTCAGGCGCCAGGCGAGAATCTTCCGCCGGCCTGGCTCGTCGGCGTACACCTGGCTTTCCTGATCCCGCCCGAAAATCTGGCGGATGCCACTCTTCGAGGTCACTTCCCAAAAGTCGTCGCCACCGGCGCGCACGTGGCGGAACTCGCTGAATAGGCCCTCTGTGCGGGGGCGATACCGCCCGCCCCCGACCGGAATCAGCTCTTCGGAGGCCGCGAAGATGAAGGTATCGGCGTCGGTGTACGTGGGAACGCCCCGATCGAGCTTGCGGCTAATCGACGGGACGGGCACATCCCAGCCCAGGCCTAACGGGCCGTTAGGCGCGCTAGTCGCGTACGTCAGGTGCAGGTTCGGCTTGGACCCGCCCCGCCCATCAGGAAGCTCGAGGGGGATGGCGAATGACCCGATCCCCGTGTGGGGATCGGGCTGGAACCGGTCGCCCAACCCGCGCACGTCCCCGCCACCCTTGGGGAGTGCGAGGACCTGTTCTCCCACACCAGATTTTTCAGCCATCTCCCTCGCCTCCTATCACCCTTGCTGTTGCCGATGGTTCGACGCCTCGCCGACGGTCATGGGCGCCCGGTTCGGTCTGAGATCCAGAGGTCGCTACAGCTTACTCCTACACCGCTGGCGTAGAGGCCTGCCGCACCCGACGCGATATCGCCGTCTTGGGCAGCCAGGAGCGGGACGCCATCCAGGAAGCCCTGCAGACGGTTGCCCCGGACGAACAGGCTGAGCTGGTGGTCGATGCCCCGCCCGAGCCCACTCCCGTCCCGCTGGGCCAGCACCGTCACGTTCGCGCCCTGGACTTTCTCCAGCCGCACATCCACGCGCCCCGGGGCGGCGGCACTGTTGATCAATCGCAAGCGGTAGAAGCGGCGTGGACCGCCATTCGCCTCGCGATACCGCGCGATGACCCCGGCCTCGCGTCCATCCTCTGATGGCAGCCCCGCGACGGCGAAGATTTCGAGATCCTGCCAGTCAAAGGCCTGGGTCGGGATAGCGACGCTGGTCCCCGCGGCCTGGTGGCGAAGCCGGCCTGTGGCGTGGGCCCAGGCGCCGGCCCCGCTCAAGACAACCGTGTTCCATGGCGTCGTCCCCGCCGTGTGATCGGGTCTGGCGAAGCGCGCCGGCGCCTCCACACCGAAGTGCGACCAGAGCACGACGGGATCCCCGCAGCGACCCGCAATTTCATAGTTGTACCGAAAGACCCACCAGACGTCCTTGAGCTGGTTGAGCTTTGTGGGATCGAACACCAGCTTTCCTGTCGCATCAGGCATGGGGTGCCCGGATGCGTCGAGCACGAGGGTGCCGTTGGCATCCACTTGGAAGCGCAAGAGGGCTCCACCACCATCGCGGAGCGCCAGGGCCGGGTTCTCCGCAGCCACGACTTCTAAGAACCAGAGGTCCTCGGGGGTTTGCCCGTTGAACGCCTGGGTGGCCATCACGTAGAAGGGCAGCGACGGGTCGGTGACGATGGTTTCTCCCGCGCCTGGGTTTGGCACCCAGATCAGGTTCGCCCGATTGTCCACTGTCGGGTTGTACGCGGGTGAGTGCGTCGCCGAGGAGAGGCGCGGCTGCACCGCCATCGGCCCGTTCTCCGTCATGAAGGCCAGCACGAGGCTGTTCACCACACGATTGACCTCGTTCGGCGGAAACTCTACGCCGCGCACTTGGAAGGCCACGGTGTGCCGCAATGGCGCCTCTGCCGGGCCCGTGGGGGGATTCATCAAGTGATAGAACTGGTCCGGCAGGGACTCCCGGAACGAGTACCCTTTGGTCTTCTGGGTGGCGAACGTCCCCAGCCCGATCAGCTTGCGCCGCTCCAGCTCGACGATCTCCGCGAGCTGTGGGTCGAACTGCGCAGTATAGTAGAGGATCACGTTCACATCAGTAATGGTGTTCAGGTCGAAGTCATTTCCGCATGGCGAGATAGTGAGCTGCCAGGTGGCCCCCAGCCCACTCCCCTCAAAGACGCCGAGTTCCTCCCCTGGCGGCTGTCCTCGGAGCACGACCTGGTCGCGCCGGACGTCGAACGATGAGAGGATCAATGTCTCCTCTTCTTGTACGATGGGGGCAACCCGAAAGATCGTAGGGGTGTTTTGGATCCAATCCGCCGCCACATTGCCCTGTCCAGGAATAAAATTGCCCTGGGGGTCGCGGAAGCGGACGTAAGAGAGCCCGCGCTTGGTCAGGCTACCACGGATGCCGGCAGGCCCTACGAGCGCGCGCACCTCCACTTCAACATCGACAATACGGCGCATGTAGCTGCCAGGGTAGCCGAGGTCGAACTCACTGACGAACGTATCGAAGGTGAGCGTTCCTGTGCGCCGGAATTGCTCGAAGCTCTGGAAGTCCCGCTGGCGCAGGTTAATCACGTGACGCACCGGCATGCGCTTGCTGCGCCGGCTCACGATCCGCTCGGCCTCGATTGAGTCCAGGTCGGCCAGCAGGGCATCGGCTGCGAGTCGCTCCTGGGTGGAGGCGTAGTTAAACTTGATGCGGTCGATCCGGCGGCCTTCGGCAAATTCGAAGGCTTGCTCGGCCAGGAACGCGATCTGGATGGCTTGGACAAGGTAGCGCTCGGCGAACTCCCGCAGCCGCTTCGAGGCCTCGAACCAGAAATCGGCGTTTAACGTCTTGGTGAGTGCGAACTCAAGGTTCGACTGGGCAAAGGCCAGGTTGGCCGCTGCAATGTTCCGCACCATGCGGGCGATGCTCGCGGCGATCTGGGCCCGGGCTAGCTCGGCAGTCGCGACGTCCCGTCCCCGCGCCATCTCGAGCTGCTGGCGCCCCAGCTCATTGAGCTGCATGTCCAGTTCGAGCTGCCCGGAGAGGAACGAGGTGAGGCCACCGACCAGCGCCCCGCCGACGATCGCACCGGGGTTGCCGCCGGAGACGCCAGCCCCGGTCCCCGCACCGCCCATCACCCCGCCGACGGTTCCCAGCGCCACCCGTACCGGCCCAAGCGCCTCGAGCTCGATCCGTCGGTTGAGGCTGTTCCACACGCGCTGCTCGCTGAGCCCCACTCCGGCCTGTGCCACGTCGATGCCGGCATTGGCCTCGTCTACGCGGCGGCCCTCGCCGTCGAGCTGGCTGGCCGCCGTGGCGACCTGCTGGACGAGGAGGCGCTGGTTCCCGAGCTCCTGCTCCGCCGAGGCCAGAAAGGCGAGGGAGTCCCGCTCGAGCTGCTTGGCTTGACCGGAGAAGTAGCGGGCAGAGTTGAGCAAGAAGGCGTAGGTCCAGATGGGGACGTAATCGGGGCTGAAGCCGAAAAAATTCAGCTTGCTGTCCAGGCGCATGAGCCCCAGATCGACGGCGAAGGCATGGTCTAACGCCAGGGGATTGGCCTGCGACGCAACCATCTGGGCCTGGAAAGTCGCGAACGTAGCGAAGCTGCTATCCCGGAAAACCTGCCAATCGGGGAAGACGATCCGCAGTGCCTGGGCATAGCGGGCGCGCGCCCTGGCCGTCTCCACGTCACCTGCGACCCAGGGCAGGGCGTTCCGCTCGTGATGCTCCCCCCATTCCCGGTAGATGCGGGCGACACGCAGGTCGACAACCCGCCGCTCCATCGGATGGAGATAAGGATCGTAGTACCGGTTGTACCCAGCAGGGTCGAGCCCCGCCTCGTCCACCTCGGGGTAGGTTGCCCCGGCGGCTAAGCGCCGCGCCATGAACGTTTCATCGGCAGGGGCGCGCATCTCGACGTAGTTGGGTTCCTCATTGACCCGGAAGGCGTGGTCTAGCGCCTGACAGAAGTTGCCCAGGCGCAGATAGATGTCGGACTTGGACAGGGGGACGGCAACGTTGCGGAGGTAATACAAGTACTTCCGAAACGGCTCCGTCTGCTTGAGTTGGACGTCGAAAGGATGGAGCATGAGCTTGTTGTAGTCCGCGAACGTGATCTGCAGGTCATCCAGGCCCTTGCTGGGTTGCGCTCGGCCCAGGTAGTAGCTGTGCAGGTCGGTGAGTTTCAGGCTCTGCCAGGCCTCCCACGCCGGCTGCCCTAGCCCGGCCGGCTGGGGTTCGACGAACGGAGAAACCAGTTGCCCGGCCTGGGTGCGGTTCTCCCACAGGAGCGAGAGCGTCTGGATGGTCCCGGGGGCAGTTTCGGCGCCACGGGTATCGAACCACTGATCGATTCTCTGATAAGCAGCGAGGGCGAGCTGGTACTCACTCCGGTTGTAGGCCTCGTGCGCCTCAGCCAGTCGAGAGAGGAGATCCAGGATGATCCGCTGTTCCCCCAGATAGCGCTGGAGGTTGCCCAACCGGCTCGCGGCCGCCGTATTCGTCAGCGGATCGAGGCCCCACTTCTCCAGGTCCGCCCAGGTGATCCCGCACGCGCGCATCACCTCCCGCTCGAGCTGCGTCGCCTTGTCCCGTCCAGCGGGGCTGTCAGCCTGGACAGCGGGATCGAGCAGGGCTTCTCCCAGCTTGTTGAAAAGACGCAGGCGGTCCTCGCGCTCAGAGGTTAAGGCGGTCGCGCTCCGACCCACCGGCGTCAGCCGGTAGGAGTAGAAGTTCTCGGGGGAGCCCGTTGGGGCCTGCGCGGGCGGACAGATTGGATCGGCGGGCTGCAACCATCCCGGATCGATAGTGCCCACGACGCCTGCGAGATCCGCGAGCCATCTTGCCAGCGTAGCCTCGTCCGGGATCGCAGTGGGGTCAAGGTACCCGACCCCGGCGGCACGCATTAGGTGGCGGCGGACAATTGCTGGGCTCGCTTGCGCTACTTCCACCGCGTTCTCGTAATCGCTCACCGCCGCCAGGGCATGGGCCACCTCCGGCGGGATGGAGGCGGCGCGGCTCAGGGTGCTTTGAAGCTGCAGCCGGCGCACCGTCTCCTCCGCCACCCCTGCGCCCCGGGCATCCCGTTCCGGATCTAGGTGGGTCAGCGAAGCCGCGGAGGTGAACCCTGCCTGGACCAGCTTGACGGCATCCTCCTGACCTAAGAATGCGGCGAAGTGGGAGATCTCCTCCGCCGCCCTTTCGGTCGGGCGGCGAGGCGCCCCGGGCAGGGCCGGCAGCACGAGGCGTGTTCCCGCGTCCACTGCCTCCTCCGGCCGGCGGGCATTCGCATTGGCGAGCGCCTGTATCACCGTCTCCACATTGGCGTTCCGCAGGTCGTAATACTTGCCGGCCAGGACTCTGAAGTCGGCAGTCTCATCGACCGTCAAACGCTGTACGGGCGCAGGCCGCGGGGGAAGCTTGGGTGGAGGACGGACCGGCCCGACTCGGCCGGGTGCGTCCAACCGGATGAGGCGGGCTGCGGCTGGCATCCACTCGCCTACCATCTCCGACGGGATCGCGGCCTCTGGCCCACCCGCCTGGACGATGGCCTCCACGCGTGCTGCCTCGCCGCGCGCGATCGCCTCCAAATCCAGGCCAGCCTCCACCAGACGGACAGCAGTGGCAACCGTGATGCCTGGCAGGGCTGTTAGCCGCGCTATCTCCCGTACGCGCGCCAACGTTGCGAGGTCAAGCCCAACGGCTTTGGCAAGCCCTTCGGCATCCAGTGTCCGTGCCCATAAGAGGTTCGGCACCGTCTCCAGGAGACGCCGGGTGTCCGCTTCCGAGAGCCCAACGCCCGAGGCGACCTCCCGCATCAGTCGGCTGGCGCCCCTCCCATCTGGTTTTGCCTGGTACCGTTCTGGCCTGTCTCCCCTCGGCGTTGCCATGACCTCCCCCCTCGTCGCTGACACAACCGTCTTTCAGAGCTCGTAGGCCCCGCTCGGGACGGGCTCGCCCTGGGGCTCCAGCGCGCTTCCCCGCTGGGCGGGATCCGTCGTCTGCGTGAAGTTGACGAGCTCCAGCGTGTTGTAGTAGGCCCGCGAGCGGCCGAATTCGTCCGAGAGTCGCGTCCCACTATCCCAGGAAAGGCCAGGGGTGCGGGCCGTCATCTGCACCCCCCAACGCCCCGCGTATCGCCACCAGACCGGGCGCTCGCAGGTGCGGGCCGGCGGCGGGTAGGCCGAGGTCTCCGGGATATCGTTGAAGTTGTCTACAACGCGTAGGGTGAAGCCCTGCGCGCCCGCCGGCGCCCCCGGCGTCCCGGCCGGGGCTCCGCCCGACGTCCCAGTGCCGTTGAAAAGGTCGGTCTCATCGCCCACTGGCAACGGGTCTTCAGCCGCCTTGTTCTCGCTCTTTTCGCGGCGGCTCTTGCAGAGAAAAGCGAAGAGCAAGAGCAGCAGGGCGATGAGGGCGATGATGCCGGTGATGAGCCAGCACGCCGCGCAGGTCAGCCATCCCGGCACCGCGAACGGGAGCGCCCCTAAGCAGAGGGCGGTGCAAAACCCGGCGGCCGCGGCGGCGGCCGCGAGCACGACTCCCGCGGCGATGATCAGGTCGGGATTGGGCACCTCCTCCGGAATGGTCACTGGTACTGTGAGCGGCTTCCACATATTCTTATGCGTTCCCAGCGTCACCCACGACACCGGATGGGTATTCCCCTCCACGTGGACGGGCGGATCGCCCGCCTTGGCAATCTGTGGCCATGGTCGCACGATCTGCCTTGGACTCCCTCCGGCCGTGTACGACCGGCTGTAGGCCACGAAGACCGGTTGGAGTTCCTGGATCGAGAAGTCCTTGGGGCTAATCTCGCGGTCTTTGCGCCAGAGGATCCCGTCACGGAAGAAGATGGTGAGCGCTTCCCACTGCCCCTCCCGGTTCCTGGCCGCGCTCTGCCCGAAGCTTTTATCCATGGCCGGGTACAGCATGTGATAGGTGAGCGCCAGGTACGGCGCCAGCAGCTTCCGGACTTGGGGGGCGAAGCGGCCTTCCTTGTCGCTCTCGGGCGAGGCCCACGCGGCCGCCCAGGAAAACTCTGCGTACCACGCCGGGCCTTTGGGGTCGAAGCAGTAGACCGGCTGTGGCGTGGGGGTCCCCGCCGGGCCTCCGAGCAGGCCCGCGACGACTTCGCGCAAGTACTCGAGATCCCCGGCTTGAGCGTTGCTCGGCGCTTGCCAACCGCCAAAATCGAGGAAGTAATCGGGGTCGTTGCGAAGCCCGGCGGCCCCAATATACCGATTCACCTGGGTAGCGTCCAATGAGAGCCCGGAGCACTTGCGGTTTTCTACCGGCCCGGGGCCCTGACAGCTCGCGAGGGCAGCACTCCCGATCCAGGGCTCATTGGCGGGATCATTGGGATCCCAGACATAGTTGTAGAGGGCGGTCCCCCGCTTGTGGGTTCCGGGTGTGGCGTGGTTGTCGGGCGAGCAGTGGGTCAGCCAGGTCTCGGCTTCTACGGGAAAGAACCGCTCCGGCTGCGGTCCGACCGCGTAGTGCATGATCGGCGCGTGGGTTTCTGCTAGGGTGAAGAGCTCCGCACACGTCAGCATCTCTCTCTCCTCTGGGTACCTGTTCGGACGCCGTCGACGCGGCGCATGCAGGCGCGCGGCTACTACTCGGGGGCTCGGCGCCGGCCTCTCCGTGGCTCGCCCGGTTACCCGCCTCCCCGGGCCGCCCGCTCCTTCTGGCGGAAGACATCGGCGATCCAACCAAAGCACGTCTCATCCGCCAGGGCATAGATCTCCTCGGTCTCCATGCCCACCTGGTCCATGAGTCCGCGCAGCCCCTCCATTAGCTCGATGAAGTCATCGGGTGTCCACCAGGCCTGTCCCCACGCCGCCGCCGCGTCGAAGGCCGCCGCCAACTGGGACGGGTCACGGCTCATTAGTGCCGCCGCCATTTGGGCGGTCACCTGTTGATGCGCGTCCACGCCACTGGGGCTGTCCTTTCGCGCGCTGGCCGCCGTGGCGTGGACCAGCGTGAGTAGGCTATGCGCGGCGGCGAACAGCCGCTCCTCGGTCCACTTGCTATATTTGGGGTCATCCAGGATCTTCTTCCAGTCCGTTGCCCGCGTGCAGCATGGATCCATGAGCGATTTCGGCAGGTTTTCCTCGTCGTATTTCCAGAGCCGGGTCTCACCAATGTAGCCCGCAAAGGTGTAGCGGTCGTCGGGCTCGGGCCAATGCCCGATATAGATCCCATGCGGCCCCATGCCCCGCACCGGGCCGCGCATATCGTAGCGCGCCGCCACCAGGACCCCGTTCACAAAGATCTGGCCCAACGAGATGCCGTCGTACCGGTAGTCGATCTCCAGCCATGTATTGGGGGGGATCACCCCGGGCGATGACCGGGGGCCAACCCAGTTGCCATTGGGGTCGAGGAAGGTGCCCTGGATGGAACGGTCGGGGTTCACGAAGAGGGCGAAGCTCAGGTGCCCCTCGACGATGTTCAGGCGGCGCGCCCCCCCTCCGAGTGGGGTGACGAGGAGGCGCGAGACCACCCGGAGGCTACGGAGATTGTCCAAGGTCTCCGACGGCCTCACCACCACGCGGCTGCCCGGCTGATTGTACAAGAAGGAGTTCTCGAAAGGACCGGCGCCCACCGTAACCTGGATCGGGTCCCCGTGGTTGAAGTGCTTCGAGACATCCCACGCCAGCCCCTGTCGATACGTATGATGCATCACCAGTTTGTTCATGCACGGCTCCCCTTTTTCCGCTGAGGACGGGGCAGCATGTCGGGCTCTCAGTGCTCCTTGTGGAACGCCAACCGTCCCCCTTCGGACCCCGGGAGCCCAATCTCGGTCTTAGCCCGCTATCGGGTGACCTCGCGACCCTGTTACGGCCTGGCCAGGGTTTGAGCTGCACCGAGGTTGTCCGGTGGGAATTGAGTTGGCTGGGAGCAGGCCCTGACGTGGGTCGCCTTAAGTATGGCTACCACATCCTCGAGCTACCTCGCCTCCGGCGCGTAGGCAGCCTACGTTGCGGCCACCCATGGTGTACTTGACGATATCCCTTGTCAATCTTTTTTCTTCCTCTACCACATTTCTCATAAATACAAATCTGGGCATTGCCGTCGTTCTCTCTGATCTCCTCAATGCCGAATATCTCTGCGGTTCCATATGACTCCAACGCCTTCATGTACTTCTACACTGTCGCATACAGACACCAGCACAAAGCTCCCTGAGGCACACGAGCCGGCTACGCATGTGCGATGCAGCCCACTCTGCGTTACAGCGCTTACGACATGGACAAAGGTACGCCGCGTACTCGGACTTCAGCCGCTGCGCGTCTTCCGCTTGGCTGCGGGCGGCGCCCCTTGCTTGCCCCCTATGGGCTCAGCAACGCGCTCCAACGGTCGCTGCGCCTTGCCTCATCCATCCGCCCCCCAGGGGGCTTGGCGGTGTGCTGCCAGCGCCGCGCCGCTCTGCGCGCAGCACGGCTTGGCCGCGCCGCCCCGGCGGGCGGGCGCGGCGGTTCCCCTGGCGGCGGCGGCTGGCCCTGGCTCTCTGCACGCCGCCCGGCCAGGCAGCGCCGCTCCGGATTGCCCTGAAGCAGCTCCCTGCGCTGGCGGCGCGTGGACCGCTGGCGCGCTGGTGAGGGTCAGTGGCAGGCACTGCGCAGGCAGGGGCAAGGCGCCTGCTCGTGCCTGGCGAGAGCTCGAGGTTGGCGCGTGGTGTGCACTGTCGGAATGCGCTACGCGCCTTGAGGCCCCCTGTGGCTCCGGCGCTCAGGGCCGCGAAAGGCGTGCGGCCCTCAGCTCTGTCGCCCTCTCCCCCAGGGGAGTTGCAAGGTGTAGGGCCAGCTCGAAGACTCGCTCGCCCTCCGCGGCAGTCAACGCGGCTCTCGCCTGCGTGTCAGCGCGGCCAGCGGCACGGCCAAGGCAGCTGGCCGGGCTGCCAGCTCCGGCTCTGCCGGGTTGCCAGCCCATTGCTGAAGAGAGTGAGGGGCGCTGCCCCTCACAACCCCGGGCGCCGCAGTCCCTCGCGGGTCGGCGTGGGTGGGGAGGTGTAAGGACGCCACTGCGGCGCGGTCCAAGGCAGGCGCGCTGTGCGGGGCTCCCTCGCGTGGCCGGGTGAGGTGGTTGGCGTAGGTGCCTCGCGTTGGCCGGGTGTGACCGCGCGCCAAGACCTGGCCACTAGGGGGGCTAGCGGGCTCGGTAGCGCTCCCGCTGGTCGCGGCGGCGGCGGCCTGCCTGCCCGGTGGCGCGCTCGGTGGCGCGGCCAAGCTGGCCTGGCTGGGC
>Ga0184627_10000338_pt1 | contig 18893 bp, 18 predicted proteins | sample PLM3_127_b1_FD_133150 | JGI IMG/M metagenome (GOLD analysis project Ga0184627, IMG submission 133150) | Groundwater sediment microbial communities from an aquifer in East River, Colorado, USA - PLM3_127_b1 | ecosystem: Environmental > Terrestrial > Soil > Riparian zone | place: USA: East River...
ACGCAAAGGAAACGCAAAGTAAATCAAGAACAACATGAATGGGGGAAAGAACATAAGGTCTGGACTTTTCGTTGATCAAAGGTCCGTACCCTTCGATGTCCCCTTCGGCGCCGATCAGATTTTTGCCCAGTCAAGCTCTTCTTTGCGTTTCCTCTGCGCCTTTGCGCCTCTGCGGTGAAGATTTAGCGGTGAAGTCTTAGATCTTCGAGGGCCAGGCCCAGCCGCGCAGCAATAGCACCGCGACGGCGGCAACGGCGGCGGCCAGGAAGAAAGCCATCGCCGCGCTCTGGAATTGCCAGACGGCGCCGAACAGCAGGCCCGCCGGGATCGCCGCAAGCCCGAGCATCAGGTAATACCAGCCGAACGCAGTGCCCTGCTCCGCAGGCGCGGCAAAGTCACTGATCAGCGCCTTCTCGGCGCCCTCGCCCAGTCCAAAGAACAAACCGTAGGCGATGGTCACCGTCCACAACCCGATGCCGGAATCCACTTTGCCGAACAGCAGAAAACAGGCGGCGAACGCGGTCCACGAGAGCAGCATCAGCGGCCCTCTTCCCATGCTGTCGGCAAGCCTGCCGCCCGCCGTTGAAGTCAGCGCCTTGGCCAGGTTGAGCGCGGCCCAGAGCAACAGCAGCTCGACCGTGCCGGTCCCCATCTGGTAACCGAGCAGAACGATGAACGTCTCCGAGGCGCGCGCGAACGTGAACAACGCCAGCACCAGCAGATAGCGCCGCATGCCGCGAGACAGCGCACCCCAGCGCAGCGGCGCCAGCGCGCGCGCCACGGCTGCCGGCGCAGCCGGTGGTTCGCGAACGCCGAACGCAATCAGCGCCACGGCGAAAAATCCCGGTATCGCGGAAAGCAGGATCACCTGCGCAAGCGGCAGCCCGGACCATGCCAGCACCGCGGCGGCGACAAGGCTGCCGCCCACCGCGCCGGAATTGTCGAGCGCGCGATGGAAACCGTAGGCATAACCCTTGATGTCCGCAAGCGTAGCATCGGCCACCAGCGCATCGCGCGGCGCGCTGCGCAGTCCCTTGCCGACCCGATCCAGGCTGCGCAACAGCAGCACCGACGCCCACGAACCGGCGAACGCAAGCAGCGGCCGGGCGATGTTCGACAACGCATAACCCGCCAGCGTCAACGCTTTGCGCCGTCCTCCAAAGCGGTCGGAGTGACGCCCGGACCAGAGCTTGAGAAAGCTCGCCACCGCGTCGGCAACGCCCTCGATCAGCCCCAATGCGATCGGGCCGGCGCCCAGAACGCCGGCGAGCAGGATCGGGATCAGCGGTACGATCATTTCGGAGGCGAGATCGTTGAACAGGCTGACGAAGCCGAGCACGATCACGGTACGGGGAAGGCGGGATTTCAAAGTAAGGTCCGAGGGCCGAGGTATGAGGGCCGAGGCAAACCGGATTGTGCCTGAGATCACTCGGGCCTCGTACCTCCGCCCTCGGACCTGGTTACTTATCGGCTAGAATTCGCCCCTACGCCCCGGTAGCTCAGTGGATAGAGCAACCCCCTCCTAAGGGGTAGGTCGCACGTTCGATTCGTGTTCGGGGCGCCATAACCAACAAGAACGTTTCCCGACCGGCGTCCGCAATGCGAACCCTCATCCTGGTTTTCTGCGCAACGGCAGTTCTGGGCGCCTGAGCTTCTCCGTGGCACGAGCAGTTTGTCGCGCTCCCGGATGAAACATTGCCACGTCCGGATTCTCCGCGCTCACCCTCATCCCCCTCGACAATCCAACCTTCGCCAATCGCGCCCTCTCCGAGCGCGTGCCGACGGTTCTGTCGGTGTGGAGCACCGACGCGACCGACGCGGCGCCGGACCGGTTCACTGCGTCGCATCGCCGGTTCGATTCGCCCCACCCGGTCGCATATGCAGGCGCAGTGTGCCGCCAGCCTGCGACACTTCGAAATGACGCAGGAAATTCTGGCCAAGCAGGCCCTCTCCGCCGTACGCCGGCATCACCGCAACGGAAAGGCCGGAAAGCTCGAATACGTCCGCCTTTACGGTCTGGTTTCTCACCATTCGGCCCTCGACCGTACCGTTTGCGGTGCTGAAATAGCCGGGGATACCTTCCGGCAATCCGGCCGCACGGGCAAACTCCGCGCCGACCGATACGTAACTGGCGCCGGTGTCGATCATCAATCGCAGAGGCACATCGTTCACCGCGCCGTCGAGGTGGTAGTGGCCGTCGCGCGAGACCGGAATCACGATCTCCTGTCTTCCATCAGCCAGCGAACGAGCGACCGGTGGCGGCATCATCATGCGCTCGGTCACGAGATACCCGGCGAACACCAGGCCGACCCAGACCGCGATCCAGAACAGGTGTCCCTTCATCTGAAACGGTCGAGAACGCTCCGGTAATAGATTTCTCCGGCGCGCACACCGGAGTGCCGATATTCGGCCGCCGACGTCTTAAACCTACTTCGACAATCGAAGAACTCACCACGAAGACACAAAGGACACGAAAAAACACGAAAAAAACACAAGCACGATATTTTCACTGTCTTTTTTCGTGCCTCCGCAATGGGAATTCCGGTCTTGGATATGTTCGATCCAGGCTGACCGCAAACAAACCGAACATCCCACCACTATTACTCCGGGAACTGGAAGAGGACAATCTCTTGCCCTCTTCGCGTTTTCTTCGTGTCCTTCGCACCCCTCAAGGGGGTACTGAACTGAGTGCCTTCGTGGTAAGAATTGTGATTTTCGGGTCTGCGTGCGGGGTGAGGTGGGTTCAGCCCTTGATCCTGCTCAGGTACTCGCCGGTGCGGGTATCGATCTCGACTTTGTCGCCGATGGCGCAGAACAGCGGCACGCGCACTTCGAAGCCGGTGGCAATCTTGGCGGGCTTGAGCACCTTGCCCGAGGTATCGCCGCGCACGGCCGGCTCAGTGTAGGTGATTTGCCGCACCACTGTGTTGGGCAGCTCCACGGAGATCGCCCTGTCGTCATAGAACACCACCTGGCAGGGCAGGCCCTCCTCGAGATAGTTGAGCGCGTCGCCCATATTCTCCTTGTCCACCTCGTACTGGTTGTACTCGGCATCCATGAACACGTACGAGGGCTCGGCGAAATACGAGTACGTCAGCTCCCTGCGGTCGAGGACCAGGTTCTCGAGCTTTTCGTCGGCCTTGTAGACCACCTCGCTGACGCCGCCGGTCAGCAGGTTCCTGAGTTTCATCTTCATGACGGCTGAGTTGCGGCCGCCCTTGTTGTATTCGGCGCGCTGCACGACCATCGGATCCTTGCCGACCATGATCACGTTGCCGGCCCGCAGTTCCTGTGCCTGTCTCATCGTGTTTCCTGACAAATTGTGGGTTGGGCGAAAAAAGCGTCGAATTATAGCCTTTCCGAACAAAATTTAGCCAGATTCCCGGCCAGATCGCCGGGCGCGGCGAGACGTTTTTCCCAGCGCTGCGCCAGTTCCAGATATTCCGGGCCGGTGCAAGCTGCCCAGGCCGCCACCAGCCCTTTGACCGTGGCAAACCCGTTCCACACCGCCCACAGCGTGGTCAGATTCGCGCCGGTGCTGGGGTCGGCATGCTCGAGATAACGTGCGAGGAAGGCCTCGACCTTCAGCCGGTGCGCATCGCCGGCCTGCGGATAGGCCTGCCAGACCAATGGCCGTGCCGCCAACTGCGCACGCACGAAGGAATCCTCGCCGCGCACGAAATTCCAGTCGCAGGACCACAGCATGCGGTCGTAGTCGTCCTGCGAAAGGAAGGGAAGCACTTGCGCGGTGAGTGCGCCGTCGCGCCCGCCTCCCGCCAGGCCGCGCGCCGCGAGCACATCCGCGACCGCGGTGCCGGCGAAGGCAAACGCGCGCACCGGGCGCCCGCCCGCGGCCCAGGCGTCCAGGAGCGCAGCTACCGGCGCCTGCGGATAACAGAACAGCGAGACCAACTGCTCTCCCCGCGCCCGCGGCGGCACCCCGAGCGCGGCCAGATGCCGCGCCACGCCGTCCGCGTCGGACTGGAATTCCAGCCGCCGTCCGGCCAATCCCGTCTCGATCAGCGCCCCGCCGGTACCGGAGGCGAAGCCTGGGAAGAAAAAGAACTTGGTCAGAGGCAAACGCGGATGCGGCGACGGCAGGCCATGGCAGCCTCCGACCCAGGGCTCCGCGCTCAGGTACTCGAGATTGACCCACACGGGCGGCGGCGCACGTGCGGCCATGGCCTCGATATACGGAGCCGGCAGTTCGCACCCGAAAGTCTCCACCACCACATCGCCGGGCTCCACCGCCGGAAACGGCGTGACCCAGCGCCGCACCTCGATGCCGCCGAGCGACTGCATGTCGGCTCCGGGATCGAGCGCCGGCGCCAGCCGCCTGAAGGCCGCCAGATCATCGACCCACAGCCGCACCGCGGCGCCGTGTTCGGCGGCAAGCTGGCGCGCCAGCCGCCAGCTCACGCCGATGTCGCCGAAATTATCGACGACGTTGCAGAAAATGTCCCAACGCATAAATGCCGTGAATATCGTGAATATCGTGAATATCGTGAAGCAAGAAGACGTGAATGTCGCAAAACCGCTGGATCCGTAATGCTAGCGAATCCTGATTTAAGATTCAGGCCTTGGAACCATTCGCAGTTACGATATTCACGGTATTCACGATATTCACGGCATTCACCGCATTCACGGCAGTCACGACATTCACGGCCGTTACACGGCCTTTAAGCCATTCCCCCGTTTATCGAGATGACCTGGCCGGAGATGTAGCCGGCTTCGTCGGACGCCAGAAATGCGGCCAGAGCCGCAACTTCTTCGGGCGTGCCGGCGCGTTTCATCGGCACCATCGCATCGATCGTCTCTTTGGTGAAAACCTGCGCGGTCATCGGCGTGGCGATGATGCCCGGCGCAACCGCGTTGACGGTGATGCCGCGCGAGGCCAGTTCCAGCGCCAGCGACTTGGTGGCGCCGTGGAGACCGGCCTTGGCCGCTGCATAGTTGACCTGGCCGCGGTTGCCGATGACGCCCGTCACCGAGGAGATGTTGATGATGCGGCCCCAGCGGGTTCCCATCATCGGCAGCAGCAATGGCTGGGTGACGTTGTAGAAGCCATTGAGCGACACGCCGATTACGCGATCCCACTGCTCGCCGCGCATCCCCGCGAGCGGCGCGTCATCGTGCACGCCGGCATTGTTGACCAGCACCTGAATCGGCGCCTCGTCGACAAGCGCGCCGAGCGCCCTGCCGGCGTCGATGCGGTCGGTTACGTCGAAAGCGACTGCCTGCGCCCTCGCCCCACCCGCGCGCAATTCCGCGGCGAGCCCTTCCGCGGCCTCCAGCCGGCTGTTGGCGTGCACGATCACCTGCAAGCCCCGGGCCGCGAGCATGCGGCAGATCGCCGCGCCGATTGCACCGCTGCCGCCGGTCACCAGTGCGCGTTTCGCCCTCTTTTCATCAATCATTGCCGAATTCTGCCGGAAATATTCTCTTGGGTCTGCGGTTTGCTGCGGGTAATATTCGCCACACGACCCGAACCCGCTTTCTGACCGGAAATGTCGACGACAGCATCGCAATTCTGCGCTCCGGGGATGCCGGCGTGATCGCGCCGGCTGCCGAGGCGCATAGCGCCGCTTCGCATTGCGACGTGTTCGTTCTCGGCGGCGGTCCCGCAGGTTCGACCATCGCCGCCCTGCTCGCCGAACGCGGCTGGAACGTGGTGATCGCGGACAAGGAGCGCCATCCGCGCTTCCACATCGGCGAATCGCTTCTGCCGATGAACTTGCCGATGCTCGACAGGCTTGGAGTCAGGGAGCAAGTGGAGCGCATCGGCTTGATCAAGTACGGCGCCGAATTCACTTCGCCGCAGCACGAGGCGCCGGTCACTCTCAATTTCTGCAACGCCTGGGACAAGGCCTTTCCTCATTCCTACCAGGTTCGCCGATCCGTCTTCGACCTCATCCTGTTCAGCAACTGCATCACCAGGGGCGCGCACGCTTTCGAGGAATGCCGGGTGACCGGCGTGGAGTTTCCGTCCGGCGAAGACCTGCGCGTCCGTGCCGCGACCAAAGAAGGCGGGGCACGCGAATGGCGTGCCCGCTTCTTCGTCGACGCCTCCGGCCGCGACACTTTTCTTGCCAACCGCTTCGGCATCAAGCGCCGCAATTCCCGCCACAACAGCGCGGCGATCTACGGCCATTTCGAGGGGGCGAAGCGCCTGCCGGGCAAAGAGGAAGGCAACATCAGCATTTTCTGGTTCGAGCACGGCTGGTTCTGGTTCATTCCCCTGAGCGACGGGGCGACCAGCGTCGGCGCGGTGTGCTGGCCGTATTACATGAAGACCCGCAAGACCGATCCTGCGCGCTTCCTGCTCGACACCATCGCGCTTTGCCCTGCACTCGCCGAACGATTGCGCGATGCAACGCTCAGCGCCGGGGCCACCGCCACCGGCAATTACTCGTATTACTCCGAGCGCATGTACGGCGATCGCCACCTCATGCTCGGCGACGCGTTCGCCTTCGTGGACCCCGTGTTTTCTTCCGGCGTAATGCTGGCGATGAACAGCGCCTTCCTCGGCGCCGAAGCGGTGGATGCCAGCCTCCGCGATCCGGCCACGGCCGACGCGGCCCTGCGCAGTTTCGACGAGAACGTGCGCACAGGAGTCAAGCAATTCTCCTGGTTCATTTTCCGAATGACCAATCCGACCATTCGCGACCTGTTCATGGGGCCGCAGAACCTGCTGCGTATGGAAGAGGCGCTGCTGTCGCTTCTTTCCGGGGACCTGTTCCGCGGCACGCCGATCCAGTGGAGCCTGGGTGTCTTCAAGTGCGTGTATTACCTGAACAATCTCGCCCATCCGTGGCGCACCTTCAACGCCTGGCGCGGGCGCAAGCGGGCGATACGCGAGCGGCAGGACGAGTCTCCGGCACACGCGTGAAGCAGCGGCGACGGGGCCGGATTCGACCACTGCGATGGAATACCCTCCCATGCGGTGGGCTGGTACTTTCCATGATGGCTGTGACGCCGGTCGCAGGTGCGGCCGAACTGCCGCTCTGGGAAGCCGGCGCCGGCGTGGCAGTGATCGACTTTCCCGACTACCGCGGAGCGGACGAGCGCCGCGTGCTTGTGCTCCCCTTCCCCTACGTCGTCTATCGCGGCGAGTTGTTGCAGGCCGACCGCGAAGGACTGCGCGGGCAGTTCTTCAGGACCGACCGGGTGGATCTGCACCTGAGTGTGAACGGCTCGATCCCCGTGGACAGTTCCGACAACGCCGCGCGGCGCGGCATGCCGGACCTGGATCCGACGCTCGAAATCGGGCCGCGGCTCGATTTCAAACTCCTGCGCAGACCCAACAGCGGCATCGAAGTGACGCTGCGACTTCCGGCGCGCACCGTGATTGCGTCCGACTTCTCGCACTCGAAAAACGTCGGCTGGGTGTTCCAGCCGCAACTCAATGTGGCCTTTCGTGGTATCTGGCCCGGCGAAGGCTGGAACCTCGGCCTCGCGGCGGGTCCGCTGTACGGCGACAAGCGTTATCACAACTATTTCTACGGCGTGGCTCCGGAATTCGCCACGCCGCAACGTCCCGCCTTCAACGCCGAAGGCGGCTACGCCGGCAGCCACGTCCTCGGCGCCGCCAGCAAGCGCTTTCGTTCCTTCTGGGTGGGCGGCTTCGTGCGGCTGGATACGCTCGCGGGCGCAACGTTCGAAGCCAGCCCTCTGGTCCGGCAAAATGAATCGTTTGCAGCGGGCTTTGCGATCGCGTGGATTCTCGGAGGATCGCAAAGGACGGTCGAGGCGGAAGAGTGAACGCGTTTGCGCCAGACAATGAATGAATCTTCACAGGAGCATCGGCAGCAGCCGGGCACGGCAGGGCAGGTCGTGACGATGCCTCAAGGTTCGCCGGACCGCGACTTCGAGCGGGCGCCGCTGTGGTTCCTGGGCCGCCCGGCGCGCCTGGCTTACGAATACTTCGTTTTCTATTTCGGATACCTGTACTTCGGCACCGGGTGTGCCCTGGTTTCGCTGCTCGGCACGGTGTTGCACCCGCTCCTTTCTGCCCGCTTCGGCGTGCCGTTGGGCAGATGGATGACGGGCGTGCATTTTCGCGGCTTCCTGGCACTGCTCAGGGCCAGCGGGCTGGTGCGTATCGACCTGGTTGCGCTCGATCAGCTTCGCGGCGACCGTTCGATCATCATCGCGCCCAACCATCCCTCCCTGCTGGATGCCGTACTCATCATCTCGCGCCTGTCGCAAACCGCCTGCATAATGAAAGCCGGGATATGGGACAGCTTTTTCCTCGGCGGAGGCGCACGACTCTCGGGCTACATTCGCAACGACGCGCCGATAAACCTGATACGGCAGTCGGTTGACGAACTGCATGCCGGGCATCAGTTGCTGGTATTTCCGGAGGGTACGCGCACGCGCGAGCCTCCAATCAACGCCTTCAGGGGCGGCTTTGCGCTGATGGCGAAGAAATCCGGCGCGGCGGTGCAAACGGTATTCATCGAAACCAACAGCGCGTTTTTTTCCAAGGGCTGGCCGCTGCTGAAAAAACCGGACTTCCCGCTGTTTTACCGCGCGCGCCTGGGAACGCGATTTACTGCCGAAAGCGACGTCAAGGCCTTGGTGTCGAAGCTGGAAAGCTACTATCGCCAGGAACTCTCTACGCCGGTCCTGGTCGAGCCACCGGCCGCTCGCGAATCGCGCCGGGCCGCGTCGGTATCGTAGGCATTGCGGTCTAGAATGGCGGCTCTGCAACTTCGGCATGACGCCGTCAGACAATTCCAACAAAAACAATCCGCCATGCCTGATCGCTCGCAGACGCATCTGGTTCTGATCCCCAGTTATGACACCGGCGACAAGGTCCTGGAAACGGTCCGCGACACGCGGCGTTTCTGGGAGCCGGTGTGGGTCGTGGTCGACGGGAGTACCGACGGCACTGCGGAACGGCTGCAGGCGCTCGCGCGCGCCGATGCAGGGCTACAGGTGTTCGTGCTCCCCCGCAACCAGGGCAAAGGCGCCGCGGTGCTGCACGGACTGCGCGCGGCAGTGGCGCAAGGCTACTCCCACGTGCTGACGATGGACGCCGACGGCCAGCACGCGGCCGAGCGCATCCCCGCATTCATGCAGATTTCGGCGCAGCAACCTGAGGCGCTGGTGCTGGGCAAACCGATGTTCGACGCGACCGCGCCCAGACTGCGGGTGGTGGGCCGGCGCATTTCCAATTGGTGGGCAAACCTGGAAACGCTGTGGGCGGGCATCGGCGACTCGTTGTTCGGCATGCGCGTCTATCCGGCAGCGGCGCTGCTGCAGGTGATGGAGTCGCAGCGCTGGATGCGGCGTTTCGATTTCGACGTCGAAGCCGCGGTGCGGCTGGTATGGCGCGGTGTACGCCCGGTCAACTTGATTGCGCCGGTGCGCTACTTCCGCCCCGAGGAAGGCGGCGTGTCGCATTTCAATTACCTGCGCGACAACGCGCTGCTCAGCTGGATGCACCTGCGCCTCTTTTTCGGCTTCCTGATCAGGTTACCTGTGTTGATTTCAAGGAAGCTGAGAAAAGAGAAAAGATAAAAGAGGAAAGAAAAAGCAGGACCGACCGATGCCGAACCCGTTGCTTCGGGTTTTAACCTTTCCTCTTTTCTCTTTTCTCTTTTCTCTCGCTTTTCTCCGTCAGAATCGCGGCGAACACCAGACTCAGAAACGCGCCGATCGCGACCGTGGAGCCGATGGCGGAGAGCACCGGCGTGCTGGCGAAACCGATGACGCCGAAGCCGATGACTGTGGAGAGATTGCAGAACAAAAGCGAGGTCACGGTACGCTCCGGGGTGGCGTTGGCCATGTTGCGGCGCTCGAAGAACAGCGTGTAGTTGGAACCCACGCCGATCACCAGCAGCAGCGCGACCACATGGAAGATGTTGAGCCGGTCGCCGCCGGCAATCAGGATCGCGACGGTGACGATGACGGCGGCGGCGAGCGGCGCAAGCACTTCCCAGGCGCGCCGCAGGGATCGCAGTGCCGCAGCCAGCAGCAGCGCAATCGCAGCCGCGCCGAGCAGCGCGACCTTCAGCACCCTGGTGCGATAGCCCTGATACAGCGCATCGGATTCGCGCTTGAGGTCGAGCAACACCACCCCTTGCGGACCGAAGCGCGCGATTTCCGCCTCCAGCGCGGCAGCGTCGGCCACGCCGCGCAGCGGGAGCATCGCAAACCATTGCGAGCGCCGTTGCGCCAGCAGCGCCTCCAGCTTCAACGCCAGCGCGGTGCCGTGCAGGTCCGCACGCATCAGCGCGGGATGCCTCTTTGCCGTTTGCGCATCTTCAACGAACGGCGCAAACACTCCGGCACGAAACGGCAGACCCGCGGCGGCTTGGGCCAGATCGCGCCGCAGTTTTTCGGCGTCCGGTATCGCCCGCTGGCGGGCATGTTGTGCGGCCACGCTCGGCAGATAGCGCGCCGGGGAATCGTAGCCCGCCAGCAAGCCGCCGGACTGGAGTCCGGCGAGCACAACTCCGACACGCTCGGCCGTTTCCAGCGCCGCCTGCTCGGATTCGCCCTTCACCACGATCAGCTGGCGCACGTCCGGCGCTCCAAGATCGTTGCGCAGTGCCTCGTCCATGCGTTTATCGGACGCCGACACCGGACTCAGGCCGGACAGCTCGTCGTTCCACGGCGTCCCGCCCTGCAACGCCAGCCATACGGCCAGCACCAGGACAGTCGCGATCACCGGGATGCGCAATACCCGGCCGCGCGCGATCAGGCGCAGAAGGCCTGGCGCCAGCGTGTCAACGGCCCTGACGCTATAGCCATGCGGCACCAGTTCGGGCAATACCCAGCGCGTCACCGCCGCCGCCGTTACCAGTCCGGCGATCGAGAACAGCCCGAGCTGCGCGAGCCCCGGGAACCCGGAGAACAGCATCGCGGCGCAACCCAATACCGAGGTGAGCACGCCCAGCCGCAGCGTCGGCCAGATGCGCTTGAGCGCGGCCTGCGGCGGGCTGCCCGGCGCCGTGTTGGTAAACAGATAAATCGCGTAGTCGACCGCCTCGCCGATCAGCGTGGCGCCGAAGCCAAGGGTCACGCCGTGCACCGAGCCGAAGGCCAGGCTTACCGCTGCGATGCCGGCCAGGACCCCGCTCGCCACCGGCACCAGCGTCAGCCCCAGCACCCGCACCGAGTGATACGCGATCAGCAGGACCGCGGACACCAGAATCGTGGCAATCAGGGAAAAACGCAGCGCATCCTGCTTGATGCCGGCGCGGGCATTCACCGCAAAGACACCGGGGCCGCTGAGAAGCAAGCGCGCGCCGTCGACACGGTGTTCGCGCGCCGCCTGCTCGAAAGCCGCGTGGATTGCCGCATGCGCCTGCTCCTGCGCGTCCAGGTCGAAACCCGGGGCGCGGGTCTGCGCAACCAGCAGCGCGCGGCTGCCGTCGCGCGCGAACCAGACGTCGCCGTGCTTGTCCGGCCCGCCTTCCTCGCGTAACTGCTCGAGCAGATGCAGGAACTCTCCGGTCGGATCGCGCGGCAACAGCGGCCCGACCAGCACGCTCGCCGGCGAACCGAGCAGGTCGAGCTGACGCTCCAGCGCCGCGCGCAGGCCGGCGACGCTGAAGTGTTCCGGCGCGACCGCCGCACTGAGCAGATAGCGATTGCGCAGCAGGAATTCGCCGTCCGCGCGCAGCCGGTCCTGCGCGCCATTGGCCACGTAGGCAAGACGCGCATCCTGTCCAAGCCGGGCGGCCAGCCCCCGGCTTACGGCGGCGAGCCGGTCCTGCGGCGCGCTTTCGATGCCGATCAGAATCAGCCGCGACACCACGCCGTCGCGCAGTTCGTCCACCAGGATCTGCTGCGCCGGCATGGGGGAGCGCGGCAGAAAGGCCGCGAGATCGGTGCTGAACTGCGTGCGCGCGATGACGAAGATGCAGGCGGCCACAAACGCGAGCCACACACCGATGGCCAGCCGTCCTGTAGATGTCACCGGTCTTCCTTGTAAACCTTCATCACCGAGCGATCGCCATTGGCTTCGTTGACCTCGATCAGGTCCACGCGGTCGCGGCTTCCGCCGATTCGGATCAGGCTGATCACTGTGCGCATCTCCTGGTCGCGCGGCACCAGGTACAGCCGCCATTGTGCCGGCACGCCCTCCAGTTCCACACGGTAGAAGCGCTCGAGCGCCTGGATATCGCCGCTCAAGGTCGAGCGTATGCTCTCTATGAAGGCCCGCAACACCGGGTAATCCTGAAGCCGCAGGCTGCGGCTCTCCCGGCGCGCCTGGTTTTCGATGGTGAGCTTGTCGCCGTCCAGCGTTAGCGTTTCCGGCTTGGGCGTGTGAGTGCGTTTCTCCAGCCGGCCGGGCGCGCTATAGGTAAGCGTCCCGCGCAACTCCAGCGGCGCGTTCAGAACCTTCAGGTACTTGCGCTCGACGAAGCGCGCCTTCGCACTCTGTACCTGGCCCAGGTCGCGCATCAGTTTCTCCAGGCTCCAGCCGGCAGCCTGTTCCTGCGCCCATGAACAGGCGCCGCCCAGCAGTCCCGCGATGAACACCAGCGCGGCCGCCGTTGCTTCAGCGCGATGCCGTCGTATCGGCCCAGAAGTCATAAAAATTGAACCAGTTGTAGGGTGCCAGCCTGCAGTAGTGCTCGATGCGTCTGGCGTAGAGTTCAGCCCACTGGCGCAAGGTCGCATCGCGCGTGGCGCGATCCAGCTTCGGCGCGTCCACGAGGCGTTCGAAGCACAGGTCGTAGCGGTTGCCGCCGCGATACAGTCCCACCATCAGCACCACCGGCCGGCCCAACAGCGCGGCAATGCGGAACGGCGCCACCGGAAACGGAGCGGGCTCGCCGAGGAACGGCACTTGCACCGTCGCCGAATCGTCCAGTCCGCGATCTCCCAGCATGCCGACCCAGTCGCCGCGCTCGAAACGCTGGCGCAACTCGAGCATGGATTGTGGCGAACCCAGGCTGATTACCGTCCCATCCAGTTCAGGGTTGAGGGCTTTCGCCAGCGCGTTGACGCTGGGGTTTACGTGCTCGAATATCGCCAGGCTAACCTGCACCCGGCGGTCGCGGCCGAGCGCGCGCAGTACTTCGAAGCTGCCGAGATGGGCGCCGAGCAGAAGGCAGTTTTCGCCGCGCGCCAGGGTCTCGAGCAGAATTTCCTCGCCATGGACCCGTACATCGAACTGGTCGAATCGATCGCGCAGCAGGAACATGCGGTCGAGCGCAACGGTCGCGAAATTGTAGTAATGGCGAAACAGGTCGGTGATACCGGGACGGCGTCCGAGCACCTTGCTCAGGTATTTCTTCGAAGCCGCCTTGGCCTTGACCGAGAAAATCAGAAAGTAGGCGCACACCGGATACAGCAGCGCCCGCCCGAAAGGGCGGCCAAGAACAAGCGCCACCGCGACCAGCAGGCGCGTCGCCGCGGCGTTGGAGCGCTCGCGCTGCTCGAGCCATTGCCGGTTCAAGCAACGTCCTCGCGCTGCGAGGTTTCGGGTCGCAAGGTTCCGCTCAGCACGACATCGTCCCCGATCCGGCATTCGAACCGGATCGCGCCCTGCGCCTGGGGTTCCAGGCGGATCAGTACCTCATCGCCGGGACGCACCGGGCGCAGAAACTTCGCCGAATTCACTGCGCAGCCCGACTCAGAAAGCTGAAACTGCCCGGTGGCGGCGGCAATAACCTCGTCGAGCAACACCGCGCCGGGGATGATCGGGTTCCCCGGGAAATGGCCTTGCGCCGCCGGATGATCGGCCGGGAACAGCCTGCGGACGATGGCGGCGCGATGCCCGGTCGCCGACATGGACTTCCGCGCAAGGCGCACGAGCGCCTCACGCGGCACCTTGCCGGTAGCATCGCGCGGCAGCGCGTCGACCAATACCAGCGGGCGCGGCAGGAACACGGGATCGACACGCTGCCGCAACGCCTGCAGCAGCGCCTCCCGCGACAGCGCCGGCGCCACCACAAACGCGGTGAGTCGGCTGACGCCTTCATTGCCTTCATCCGGCATGAAGAACACGCCGTCGTGCACACCCGCGATGTCGTTCAGCTGTTGGTTCAGATGGGCAAGCGAGCTGCGTTTTCCGGCGACATTGACCAGGTCCGCGCTGCGTCCGTGCAACACGAAAGTCTCCGGGCCGCGCAATTCGATCACATCGGCAATCGGCACTTCGCTCTCGACGTGGCCACCCTTCACGTGCACCTCATCGCCTTCCCTTCGCAGTCGCAGATCCGGCATGCTGTGCCACTCGGGACCCTCCACCGTGCGCCGGGAAGCAACCATTCCCGCCTCGGTGAAGCCGTAGATCTCGTGCAGCGGCGCCGCATAACGCGCCTCCGCCTGCGCCGCTAATTCCGGGGACAGCGGCGCGGTAGAGCAGATGATGAGCTTGAGCGGAGGCAACCCGGTGTCTTCGGCAAGCAGCGCGCGCAGATGCACTGGCGTGGTGACCAGCACGCGATCGCCGGGAATGTTCGCAAGTGCCGCACGCACGTCAGCCGGAAAAAACGGCCGCGCCGCATGCAGCGCTAGCCCGTTTTGCAGCGCCAGCAGAACGGTGGACTCCAGTCCATACATGTGCTGCGGCGGAATGGTGCCGACCAGCGTGACCGCGCGAACGCGATCCAGCCCGAACCGCCGCGCCTCGCCGACGGCTCCACGCACAAGCGCGCCCCAGGTCTTCCGGTGTGGCGTGGGACGGCGGGTCGTGCCGGAGGTAAAGGCAATCGCAGCGACCTGGTCTGCCGGGAAAGCCGGCACGGCGCTCGAGGCTCTCCGCGCCGTGCCGGATTCCGGATACGCCACTTGTTCGATGCGGCGGTCCTGCCGCGGCGCATCCGTCAGTACATACAGTTCAGGGTAATCGTGCTCGAGCTGGCGCAGCATTTCCGGTGCCTGGTTCGGCGGCAGCAGGCTGACTTGTCCGCGCGCCAGAGCCGCCGCCAGGCCGACCGCGAAGCGGTAGCGGTCGGCGCAGAAGTTGACCAGAAAGCGCCGCGGAGGAAGCTGTTGCGCCACGCGCTCTATGTCGCCTAGAAAATCCGCCACGGTTGCTGCGCGCGAACCACGCCAGGCGATCACGCCGTTCGCCTGGCGATGGCTGATCAGGGGAATCGCTGCCATGAAGACCGCATGCGTGGACCGGTTGCGGGCGAACCCGCTAGCGGCTGCGGGCCGAACCCTGCGCCGGTCCGGCAAATTTCTGGAACGCCCTGATCACCGTTGGAATCGAGGCATGGGTGAAATCCGGATAACGCAGCCGACGGTAAGCGTACTCGCCCAGGTACATGGCCGCGACCAGTGGCAGGTTCAGCACGTTGGCAAACAACGACCAGGTCGCCAGTGGCGCCAGGGCGAATAGCAGCACCGAAGCCAGCGCCATCCCGGCGAAGAACAGGCACCACGCCCAGGTGGCCCGGCGCGTGTAGCCCATTATTTCATCCGGCAACGCGCCGTGCACGTAAGTTGCGAGCCGCGTGATCAGCGCCTCGTTTCCGGGCCGCAGCGTACGGCCGAAATACCCCAGCAGGAACAGGTAGAGCGAAACATGCGTCAGTGGGTAGACGATGGCCGGGCTGGCACCGGCGGCACGCCACTCCCACCAGCCGACAAGAGCAACCGCGCCCAGCGCCAGCAAACCGATCCAGCCCTGCCTCGAGCGGGAAAGGAACCATACCAGCAACGCGATCAGCGGCGCCGCCATGAGCCATTCACCCAGGCTGCCGTCCGGACGCGCCGATACCGCTACATGAACCAGCAACGGGTAGGCGATCAACCCCGCCGCCAGCAGCGCGCCGCGGCGGTGGCCGGCACGCCCGCGCCGCTCAGCGGGCTCGATGGCGTTGGACATGCTCGTTCAGGCTGCGCAGCGAGCCGAAGGTCCTGACGTTGTCGTTGTCGTCGGAACGCAGCTGAAATCCGTACTGCTTGGATAGCGCCAGCGCGATCTCCAGGATGTCGATCGAATCCAGGCCCAGACCCTCGCGGTACAGGGGTGCATTCGGGTCGATCTCGCCGGCGGAAATTTCCAGGTTCAACGCCGCCACGATCAGCTCGGCGAGCTCGCGTTCCTGAGCGGTCATGGGCTCGACTGTGTCCATGTTCTGCGATCTTTTCCTTTGAAATTCGGTCGCTGCATGCGTCGTTTCGGATTATAACCGCTTGACTTGACCCGGGACCCGCGACGCGGCTGCGCGCCCGCACGTTGACGCACTATCCCGCGGCACGTAACCTCGCCAGCGAACCGCCGCGACGTCGCGGCCGGTCAACGCACATCAACGGGAACCCGCGAGTGCAGCGTGTTTTCTTCAGCCGCATGGCGATCGCCAGTAGCGCCGGCATAGGACTCGAGGCCAGCCTGGAGGCCCTGCGCGAACGGCGCTCGGGGCTGGCACCCTGCAGGTTCGAAACCGCGGAACTCCGCACCTGCGTCGGCCAGATACCCGACGAGCGGCTGGCGCCGGTGCGCGCCGACCTGACTACGTTCGATTGCCGCAACAATCGCATCGCCCAGCTTTGCCTCAGGCAGGACGGCTTCGAAAACGCGGTGATCGAGTCTCGTGACAGGCACGGGGCCGGCCGCATCGGCGTTTTCCTGGGCACCAGCACATCGGGGATCCTCTCGACCGAACTCGCCTACCGTCGCCGCGATCCGGTAAGCGGCGCGCTGCCGCCGGACTTTCGCTACGCCGGCACGCAGAACAGCTTTTCGCTTGCCGGCTTCGTCCAGTCCTACTTCGCCCTCACCGGTCCGGCAGTGGTGGTGTCCACCGCTTGTTCGTCGAGCGCGAAAGTATTCGGCAACGCTGCGCGCATGATAGCCGCGGGTCTGTGCGACGCCGCACTGGTCGGCGGCGCGGACAGCCTTTGCCTGACCACGCTTTACGGCTTCGCTTCGCTGGGCCTGTTGTCTACGTCGCCCTGCCGACCCTTCGATGCGCAGCGCGATGGCATCTCGATCGGCGAGGGCGCAGGCTTCGTGCTGCTGGAAAAATCCGATGCGCACACCCCGCCGGATGCGGTCAGGCTGCTCGGCATCGGTGAGAGCGGCGATGCTTACCACATGTCCTCTCCCCATGCGGAGGGACTGGGCGCACGGCTGGCGATGGAACGCGCGCTCAAGGATGCGGGCATCGCGCCGCAAGCAATCGACTACATCAACCTGCACGGCACCGGCACCCGGAGCAACGATGCCACCGAGGACAAGGCGGTGTTCGCGGTGTTCGGTGGCGACACGCCGTGCAGTTCGACCAAAGGCTGGACCGGACACACCTTGGGCGCCTGTGGCGCGATCGGGGCGATCATCTCGGCGTTGGCGATCGGGCATGGCTTCCTGCCAGGCAGCGTCAATACACGCACGGTGGATGCCACGATGAAGCTACGGTACCTGCTGGAAAACCGACCCGCGAGCGCGAACCTTGTCATCAGCAACGCTTTCGGTTTCGGCGGCACCAACTGCAGCCTTGTGCTGGGACGGGCGGGCGGATGAGAGTCTTCGTGGAGAGCGTCGGCATCCTCGCCCCGGGACTGGCCGGATGGGCGGCAAGCCGCGCGGTGCTTGCCGGGACGGTGCCCTACCGTGCCGCTGAGCTTTCGCTGCCCAACCCGGACGTGCTGCCTGCGGTGGAGCGCCGGCGCACCGGCGTGCCGGTCAAGCTGGCGATCGCGGTGGGACAGGATGCGCTCGCGGGCAGCGCCAGATCGGGCGCGGAACTGCCAACGGTGTTCACGTCCTCGGGCAGCGACGGCGAGGTCATCCAGGAGATCTGCGTCACCCTTGCCGGGACGCAACGGCAGGTGTCGCCGACGCGATTCCACAATTCCGTTCACAACGCGCCATCGGGCTATTGGGGCATCGCCATGCGGTCGCGCGCACCCTCCACCAGCCTGTGCGCATTCGACTGCAGTTTCGCCGCGGGCTTGATCGAGGCGGCCACACAGGTCGGCGTCAGCGGGGACGCGGTGCTGTTGATCGCCTACGACCTGCCTTATCCCGAACCGCTACGCAGCGTGCGCCCGGTATCCGCGCCGTTCGGGGCAGCGCTGCTGCTCACCCGCGATCGCGACAGCCGTTCGATCGCCGGACTGGAAATTGCCGTCAGCCGCGATCGCGGCCGCACCTCCAGCCTCGACGATGCCGGACTCGAAAGCCTGCGCCGGGAAAATCCCGGCGCGCGCGGCCTGCCGCTGCTTGCCGCACTGGCCAGGCGTCGGCCAGACGACGTGGTGCTGGAATACGTAGCCGGAAACGCGATCGACGTCGCGGTGTCGCCGTGCTGATCGCCAGGTCCCGCATCCGCAAACTGATTCCGCACGCGGGGGTGATGTGCCTGCTGGATGCCGCGTTAAGCTGGGATGCCGAGCGCATCTGCTGTACCGCGAGCAGCCACCGCGATCCCGACAATCCGCTGCGCCGCGATGGCCGCCTCGCCGCCGTCTGCGGGATCGAATACGCAGCGCAGGCGATGGCGCTGCACGGCGCGCTTACCGCGCTGGAAGGAAGACAAGTTGCCGCAGGGCTGCTCGCCAGCGTGCGCGACTTGGTCTGCAACGTCGGCTACCTGCACGACGTGGACCGCGACCTGGTGATCGAGGCCGCACGCCTGCTCGGCGACGGGTCGCGGGTGATCTATGAGTTCCGCGTCACCGACGGCAGCAACGAATTGATCTCCGGCCGCGCCGCGGTGGTGCTCGACGCGGGTTGAACTCTCGGAAGATCGAAACGCGTTGAACGCGTTCGGGGTTTGCAGTTTTTTTTGTTCAGGATTTTGAGTTCGCTCTGCGAAAAGAAAACGCCCGCTTGCGCGGGCGTTTTGATCTAGGGAAGCTCTGCATAAGTCCCGCATGCGCGACCGAGGCGATTCGGGTCGAGGGCAAGACGGCGAGGACGCCGTGTAGCCGGACGGCTGTGACTCGTTAGCGGTACGCCCGTTTGCGGGAGC
>Ga0184627_10000339_pt1 | contig 18862 bp, 20 predicted proteins | sample PLM3_127_b1_FD_133150 | JGI IMG/M metagenome (GOLD analysis project Ga0184627, IMG submission 133150) | Groundwater sediment microbial communities from an aquifer in East River, Colorado, USA - PLM3_127_b1 | ecosystem: Environmental > Terrestrial > Soil > Riparian zone | place: USA: East River...
GACTGGGCGCGTCCGTCCAGGGAATGGCTGGTCGTGGTGGTCACCCGGGGAACTCCTCCCCGCCCTCTCAGCTCAATGATTCAGCAGCTCGATCTGCCTCACTGAAGGTTGACACAGAGGGGAACCGGACGCCGGGCGTCTACTGCGGACGCGCGCCGGTCCGGTTGCGGCGGCCCGTGCGGACAGCGGTGCGGACACCCCTACCCTCGCCTACCCTTCCGCCCAGGACCGAGGAACCCGCGACGGCGAGCCTCTTTCACCCAGCGATGCACAGTCGTGATCGGGAGACCGTGGATCTCGGCCATCTCAGCGGCGGGCCGGTTCGAGGTAGCAACCAAGTGGCCGTACTGGTTGGCGACCTCTTGGTAGAACCAGTCTGGCTTGCGGCCCGGAGGAGCCGAGCTGAAATCGACGGCCGTGCCGAGCCTGTAGACCTTCCTTGGCCCGATCGGCTGCGCCGTGTCGGTCTCCGCAGCCTGGCCGATCTTGACCGTAGCATCGAGCGCCTCAGCGCGAGCAACGGCCGGCTGTGGGTGGACGACAGCATCCTGAGAGATGGGCGGCTCGGAGGTCAGTGCTTCCAGCAGGTGTTGGTGTCGAGGGTTGTTCGGAGGCTGGTTGACGTAGTCCAGCACGCGCTCGCGGACCTCCGGCCGGTTCACGTACGCCTCCACGCTGACCAGACGCAGCTGCTGGAGCATGGTTGAGTCGATCGGGCGCGCAGGGTCAAGAACGAGCGCCACGGCGGTGGCCATGGCCATGCGCCGCCTGCCGCTGCGCCACCGGGAGGTGCTGGTCTTGTACTACGTCGTGCAGCTGTCGGTCGGCGAGACGGCCCGCCAGCTCGGCATCCCCACCGGCACGGTCAAAAGCCGCCTGGCCCGTGGCCGCACGGCACTGGCCCGCCAGCTCGGCGAGGAACGACAGGAGCTTCGCCATGCGTGACGACCAGCTGCGAGCGCGCCTGCTCGCCTACGCCGACGAGGGCGGCCAGCCACGCCGCCCGGCCCCCAGCCCGGCCGAGCTGCGCCGCCGGGGCTACCGTACCCTGGCGGCTGCCACGACCGCCGCGGTGCTGCTGGTCGCGTTGGCCGGCGGCGGCGCTGTGGTGCTGGCTGGCCGCGTCGGCGGGCACCGGGACAGCGGCCTGGTCGGCCAGCCCGCCCCGGCGACGCTGCCGAGCCAGCCAGCGACCGGCCCGACCAGCCCGCCGGGCACGCCGACCCCGGGCACAGCGCCGAGCAGCTCGGTCCCAGCCCCGCCTGGGCGGCTGACGCCGGGCAGCCCGGTGACCCCGGCGGGGATGGGCCCGGTCAGGTTCGGCATGACCCTCAAGCAGGCCGAACGCGCCGGCGGCGTGCGGCTTGTCGGGCTGGGCGACACGTTCGGCGCCTGCTCCTACGTGGTGCCCACCGGCTGGAAGCTGCGCGCCGGCGACATGGTCGTCGACCCGGTGGCGTTCATGGTCACCAACGGCCGGATCGCCCGCGTGGACGTCCAAGCCGGCCGCACCCCGACATCGGCCGGGGTCCGGGTCGGCAGCACCGAGCCGCAGGTCCGCCGGGCCTACCCGGGCCGCGTCACCGTCGGCCGCAACTTGTACGGGACCCGCCTGCTCACGGTCGTCCCCGCCGACCCCGCTCAGGCCGGCCACCGGATCGTGTTCGCAAGCGACGGCCAGAAGGTCATGTACTTCAGGGCGGGCAGGCTCCCCGAGGTCAACGCCCCAGAGGGCTGCGCCTGAGCGGCGCCACCAGCGCGCCGCGACCAGGGCGCCCGTGGTGCGGCTCCGCGTCGTCGCCATCCGGGAGTGGCCGCGACGCCAACTGGCCGCGTCGGCCTGACGCTGGGCAGCTACTCCGTGAGCTGCAAGCCCCGCTCGCTTGTCGGCTGGGCGCCTGTCCGGTTGCAAGCGTCCCGCACCACGCTGGCGATCGACGACCCAAGGGACGGTGCCGGACGACGGCACCGCCCCTTCCCGTGATTGCGGGAGCTTACGAAGGAGGTCTGTCTCCTCACGGTTGTCGGGATCGAACAGCCGCCACCAGTCGGCCACCAGGGTCTTCGGTCTGGTCGATGTGGGTCACAATCGGTCGAACGAATCGCCACGGAGGATTCCATGGCCACCTTGCGTGTCGTGCTCGTTACCCCGCTGACCGGACCGCTGGCGCGCTTTGGACATGCCGGCGCGACGGCTCTGGACGTGTGGGCGCGGCAGGGGGCACGGCTACCGGCCGGTTGGCGGGGCGTGACGCTCGACGTCCACGACGCCCATCCCGACCCGGCCCAGGCGATGCGTGCGGCGACGGCATCCCGTCCCGCCGTCGTCTTCGGACCGTACGGCAGCAGCCCGGCGCTGGCCGCGGCTGCCGCGACCGACCGGCTGGTGTGGAACCACGGCGGCGCGACCTCCGAGCTTGCCCGCCCCCGCTTCCCGCGCGTGGTGAACGTCCCCTCCCCGGCGTCTGCCTACTTCCGCGGGACGTTGCAGGCCGTGCGGGCGGCCGACCCCGACGCTCGCACGGTCTCGCTCCTGCACGGCGAGACCGGCTTTGCCCGTGACGTCGCCGGCGGTGCGCGGGCGGCGGCCACCGCGCTGGGGTTCGAGGTGCGCGCCGTGGGGTTCACCCCCGGACAGGCGGCCGAGGCGGCGGCCCGGCTGCCCGACGCGGAGGTCTTGCTGGTCGCTGGGGGCTTCGACGACGAGGTCGCCGCGGCAAGGGCGCTGCTGGGACGCGGGTGGCGGGCGGCGGCGTTCGTGGCCGCAGGGGTCGAGGAGGTGCTCGTCCCGCTCGGAGCCGGGCGCGATGGGCTGCTGGGCCCCGCGCAGTGGGTGGCAGCGGCCGCCCCCGAGCCCGACGAGGGGCCCGACGGCGCATGGTTCGTCGACGCGTTCCGCCGCGCAACGGGCGAGGAGCCCGGGTACCCGGCGGTGCAGGCGTTCGCCGCCGGCGTGCTGAGCGCGCGCTGCCTGCGGGACGCGGGGGCCACCGATGACGCCGCGCAGCTCGCGACGGCCGCGCGGCTGTCGTGCCGGACGCTGTACGGCGGCTTCCGCCTCGACCCCGTGACCGGCCTGCAGGCCGGCCACGAGGTGCTCACGGTGCAGTGGCAGGGCGGGAGCCGCCGCGTCGTCTGGCCCGCGGAGCTCGCGGAGCAAGCGCTCTCGTACCCGCTGTCCCAGCGCGCCATCGGGTGACGCCGGGCCCGTCCCGCCGCGCGTCGACCGTGTGGCGTGGCGGGCACCGCCGGCCGGGCACCCGCACCGCGGGCCGCTCAGTCGATCGAGGCGCGGCCCTGCATGAAGACCCCGTTGTGGATCAGGAACGAGCGGAGCACGTTGCCGGCCGCGACCGCGGCATGGCCGCTCTCCTCTCGCTTCGCGATGAACGACTCGATGGCCTCCTGCATGGCACGGCGGCCCTTGATGCTGATCTTCCTGTCACCGTCCTTGGTGGTGCGGAAGCAGCTCGCCACCAGCTCCTTCGGCGCCTGCCCCGTGTCCGCGCAGAAGCCGCCCAGCAGCTCGAGGCAGCGCCGGCGACCCGCCTCGGTCTCGTACCCGGTGTGGGCCAGCCAGCGCTGCACCGCGGCCGAGCGCATCAGCTCGGCGCCGGAGCCGTTGCTCATTCCGGCAAGCCGAACATCCGCGAGAGCATCCGCACCTCCTGCCGGCGCCAGGGGAGGGGGCCGGGCCGCTGGATCATCCCCTCGCGCTTGAGGTACTCGGTCACCTCCGGGTCCTCCTGCCACGGGTTGTCGCAGCTTCCCTCGAAGAAGTGCGCGGACAGGGGCCGGCGGGGCCGCTGGCCGCCCGCTTCGGGATCCTCGGCGGGGTAGCCGACCAGCATCAGCCAGGTCGGCTGCCAGGTGTCGGGAACCTTGCAGTACTCCTTGACGACGTCCTGGGAGGTGAAGGCGTGCAGGGCGACGCCAAGGCCCTCGTCCACCGCGGCGTTGAGGGCGTTGCAGAGCGCGATGCCGGTCTCGATCGCGCCCATCCAGCCTTTCGCAGCGTCGTCGGCGAGCAGCGGCTTGAGCACCTGGACATACACGACATCGTCGACGTAGGCCTCCGACCAGCCGTGGCTCGCCGGCAGCGCGCCGTGGCGGACCAGCTCCTTCAGGCGGTCCTGGGCTCTGTCTCCGTAGTTCAGGTCGGTGTACCAGAAGATGTAGGTGGGCGCGAGGTCGAGGTCGGCGGTGGTGGTCGGGTTGCGGAGGGCGTCCCGAACCTCCATCGGGAGGTCGTCCCGGTTCACCACGACCGCCTTCGGGTAGTCGGCGTTGGCCGATCGCGAGGACCGGTTGGCCGCCTCGAGCATCACCTGGATCTTCGCCCGCTCCACCGGCTTCCACGGCTTGAAGTACCGGATCGTGCGTCGCGTCCCGACGACTCGCTTGAACTCCATCGCGCCCTCCGCTCGTCCGCGCGGGCCGTCCGGCGGCCCGCGACTCCGATGGCTACCTGGAAAGGGTCGTCACGACCGTGGCGGCGGGGTCGTTGCCGAGGAACCCGCCACCGTTCTCCGCCAGGGCGGTCCGGGCGTCGGCCACCTGCCGGTCGCCGCACCGGCCGCGGAGCTGGTCGACGAGCTCCACCAGCTGGCCGCAGCCGGTCGCGCCGATCGGGTGCCCCTTCGACAGCAGGCCGCCGCTGGGGTTCACCGGCATCCGCCCCCCCAGGGCGGTGTCGCCGCTGGCCAGCAGCTTCGGACCATCGCCGGCCGCGCAGAGGCCGAGCTCCTCGTAGAGGATGAGCTCGGCCGGGGCGGCGGCGTCGTGCAGCTCGAGGACGTCGAGGTCCTGCGGCCCAGTCCCCGCCCGCTCGTACGCGAGCGCCGCGGCCCGCTCGACCGCGGGCGGGTCCCGCTCCGCCCGGTCCCGCCCGGAGACCAGGACGGTCGACCCGACCCGGACGGGCTCGGCGTCCAGGCGCCGCGCGCGCTCCTCGGAGCAGAGCACGAGCGCGGCCGCGCCGTCGCCGATCGGCGAGCACATGAGCAGGCTGAGCGGCCCGGCGATGCGCCGGCTGCCGAGCACCTGCTCGAGGGTGACCTCCTCGCGGTACTGGGCCTTCGGGTTGAGCACGCCGTGGTGGTGGTTCTTGACCGAGACCTGCGCGAAGTCCTCGGCCGTGGCGCCGCCGCGCTCCATGTACGCCTGCGTCATGCTCGCGTAGACGTCCATGAAGAAGGAGCGGGTCCCGCCCGCCTCGCCCGGCGACCCGCCACCGGCCTGGTGCGCCATCTGTCGCTCGAGGTCGCCGAGCTGCTCGAGGTCGACGGCGGTGCCGATGGCAGCGAACGACCTGGCCTTGTCGGGGTGGGTCAGCTTCTCGGCGCCGACGGCCAGCGCCACCTCGGCGGTGCCCGACGCCACTGCCATCCACGCCAGGTAGAAGGCGGTGGACGCGGATGCGCAGGCGTTCTCGACGTTGACGATGGGGATGCCGAGCAGGCCGGTGTGCCGCAGCGCCACCTGCCCGCGGATCATCTCCTGGCCGGTGAGGACGCCCGCGACCGCGTTGGAGAAGAACGCGATGCCCACCTCGCCGGGGGGGACCGAGGCGTCGTCCAGGGCATCCCGGACGGCCTCCTCGGCCAGCGACCGCACGCTCCGGTCCATGAACTTGCCGAAGCGGGTCATCGCCCCTCCGATCACGTGGACGTCAGCCATCGCGCCTCCTTCCCGCGCTCATGCGCGTTCCACCCTGTAGCCGGCGGCCTCGCGGTCCCAGGTCCCGGGGGTGACCTCCCGCTGTCTGAGGATCCCGTACTGGATGCGCTGCGTCCCGCCCTTTGGCAGCTCCTCGACGAGCTCGATGTACCTGGGGATGGCGTAGTGGGCCATCTTGCCCTTGCAGAAGTCCAGGATCTCCTCGGGGGTCGGGCGCTCGCCGGGCCGGGGCACGACGACCAGCTTCACCTCGTCCTCGCCCAGCTCGGACCGGACGGCGTGGGAGGCGCTCTCCAGCACCGCGGGGTGCTGGTTGGCGACCGTCTCGATCTCCCAGGCCGAGATGTTCTCGCCGAGGCGCCGCATCGACTCCTTCTTCCGCCCCCGGTAGTGGAAGAACCCGTCCTCGTCGCACTCGGCCAGGTCCCCGGAGTGGAACCAGCCCCCGCGGTACGCCTCCGCGGTGGCGTCCGGCTGGTTCTCGTAGTAGGTGAGCTCGCCCTTCGGGTGCCGGAACACGAGCTCCCCGACGGTCCCTGGGGGGACCGGCCGGTCGTCGGCGTCGACCACCCGGAACTCGACCCCGGCCACGGGCCTGCCCATCGCGCCGACCCGGCCCTCGGCGTTCAGCAGGATCCCCGGGGCGTCCACCATGCCGAACCACTCGATGATCCGGACCGCGAAGCGGTCCTGGAACTCCTCCCACCGGTCGGGCGGGCAGCCGGCCGACAAGACGACGCGGGCCGGGTTGTCGGCGTCGTCGGGCCGCCTCGGCTGCTTGAGCAGGATGGAGAGCATGCCGCCGAGGGAGTTGAACTCGACCGCCTCGTATCTGCGGACCTCGTCCCAGAAGCGGGAGGCGGAGAAGCGCTCCCCGAGGGCGAGCTTCGCGTCGAGCACGATCGAGCCGGCGGCCGAGACGAGCAGGGCGTTGCCGTGGAACAGCGGGAGCGGCGTGTACATGGTCTCGCCCGGCCGCACGCCCGAGGCCTGTAGGAGCACCTGGAGTGGGGCGAGGTCGTACCTGGTGGCCACGACGCCTTTCGGCGGGCCCGTGGTGCCCGAGGTGTACATCATCCCGACACCGCCGGTGGGCTCGTCGAGCGCCACCTCGGGCTCACGGTCGGGTGCGTCCATGAGGCGGCCGAAGTCCCACTCGATGCCGTCTCCCGGCTTGCCCTCCACCACCACGGTGTGCCGCAGGCTCGGCAGCCCGTCCTTGACGGCGAGCAGCGCGTCCCGCAGCTCGTCGGCGACGACCACCGCATGGGCACTCGAGTCGGCGAGGATGTGCCGGAGGGTCGCCCCGCGCTGGGAGATGTTGACCGGTACCGACAGCGCGCCGATGAAGAGGACCCCGAAGTGCGTCCAGAGGAACTCGGGACGGTTGCCCATCAGGATCGCGACCCGGTCACCGGGGCGGACCCCCAGCTCCAGCAGGCCGTTGGCGGCCCGCTGGACGTTGGACAGGACCTCCCGCCAGGGGTACTCCTCGTCCTTCCACTTGAGCCAGGTCTCGCCCGGATGGTCCGCGACCCGCCCGCGCATGACCTGCTCGATCATCCCCTGCGCGCGCGTGGCGATCGTGACCCTCCCTGGTCGAAGGCTTCCCGCCCCGGGCCATCCTGGCCTCGGATCCCCGGGGCGGGTGGTGATTGCCTCCGGGTCCGTCCCTCAGTGCCAGGCTTCCATGTGCTGCCGTATCGCCGGCGTGACCGATGAGCCGTCGTAGTAGCGCTCGTAGAACGCCGGGTCGACGTGGTGGATCACCGCGCCGAAGTTGCACTGCATCGGGTTGAAGTACACCGGGCACTGCCCGTAGCGCTCGACGCAGTAGTCGACGTACGTGGCCGCCGCCTCGACGGCCCAGTCGGAGACCTGGACGACCGGGTGGTTGACGATCTCCCGGACCGTGTCCGCCTTGAACGGGCCGTTGTGGGTGAGCATCCAGTTGTCCTCGCCCTTGGACATCGTCCGGCCCTGGCCGTACTTCTCCTCCATCATCGCCTGCATCACGGCCCGCCCGTCGCGGTACCGCGGCGACGGGACGTAAGTCGCCTCCTTGACGCCCTCCAGCCCGAAGATCTTCAGGGCACCGGAGGCCAGCGGCGCCTTCTCGTTGAGCGGCTCGGAGCGGAACTCGAGCCCCCTGGCGAGGTCGGGGAACGCCCCCATGAGGATGTCGTCGAAGAAGCCGCAGAAGATCCAGTTCCCGAGGCCCATCGCCTCCGCCGCCAGCCGCATGTTCTGGACGATCGACCCCGCCGGGTAGGTCTCCACCTGGAAGAGGAACGACTCCGCCTGGCTGATCGTGATGGGGAACTCGAGCTTGCCCTCCCCGACCCACTCGCCCACGCCGGCCGGCTCCCCGGTCTGGTCGTCGATGAAGTACAGGTGCCAGGCGTCGAACAGGTTGAGCATCACGCTGAAGTACAGCCAGCCGATGTCGGTGATGGGGATGAACCAGGTGGTGCCCTCGCGGTTCACGTTGAACTGGTAGGGCCCGAACAGGGAGGCGTTCGGCGCTCCGGGGGCGCGCAGGCCCCAGTCGACGTCGGGGCGGTGGTCCAGGATCCGCCGCATCCCGCCGCGGTACCAGTCGAGCACCTTGTGGTAGTCGTCCTCGCCCTGGATCTCGACCATCCGCTCCCGTTCGGTGCCCGGGTTGTAGAGGAAGACGCCCTCGTCCTTGATGACGAGCAGGTCGGTGGCGAAGGAGTTGCCGGGCCCGGCGGCGGTCCGGCCGGCGATCTGGACGAGCTCGTGGAAGCCGCCGTGCACGGCGATGTCCCAGTGCGCCATGCCGTTGGGCCCGCAGGCCGACCAGGCGAGGATCGCCTCCTCGACCTCGGACAGCGGGACCGTCGGGTGCTCCGAGACGAACGCGAGCGGGCCGCGCTGCTGTTGCAGCGTCCGCCCTGTCGCGCCGCGGGTCTCCGCTTCCCCGCTCTCGATGGAGTAGCCGAGCCCGACCCGGCGGCTGCGCAGCGTGGCGAGGAGCTGCGGCAGTGTCCGGGTCCCCTCGAAGTACTGCTTGAGTTGGCGATACTGCTCGGCGGTCGGCGTGGGGGTGGCGACAGTGGTCATCGCGGCGGACCTCCCCTCTTGCAGCGGTGCAGGCCGGGCACACAACCTCATTCCACCGGTCGCGCAAGCACGACTACGCAACCGGCGCTACTGGAAGGTGCCTAGTCACTCTGGGCCGGCGCTTCGCGCGATGTCAAGGGTCGCCGCGAACCGGGAGACCTCGGCGGCCAGGCTCGCGCGACCCGTCCCCGCCGCGAGCGTGTCGGCGAGGAGCACCGCGATGCCGAGGCTGGCGATCTCGTCACGCCTGTCCGCATCCCGCCGGTCGAGCACGAACCCGTCGATCAGCCCCTGGTACGAGCAGGCGACGGCGGTGGGGGTGTGCGCCAGCCCGCGCGCGCCCATGAGCGCGGCCCGGACCCTGGCCCTGCCCCGCTCGGCCGCGGTCACCGGCTGCTGCCGGCGGACGACCGGCGTCACCGCCACGGTGGGTCCCCGACGCCGTCGCAGCGCCTCCCGCACACCGGGGAGCGCGAGGATCGGCCCGATGCTGCTCACCGGGTTGCTGGGTGCGACCAGCACGACGTCGGCCGTCTCGAGCGCGTCGAGGACGCCAGGCGCGGGACGTGCCCGTGACGCGCCCTCGTACTCGACGGCGGTCACCCTGGGAGCGGCCCGCCGGGCGACCACGTACTCCTGGAACGACAGGCGCCCCTCCCCGGAGACGATCACGGTACGGACAGGGTCGTCGCTCATCGGCAGGACTCGGGCGTCGAGACCCCACCGGCGGGTGAGGATGGCCATGACCTCCGACAGCGCCCTGCCCGATCGCAGCAGCGCCGTGCGCTCCAGATGGAGGGCGAGGTCCTCGTCCCCCACGTGGAACCAGTCGTCGCCATGGCGCGCCAGGGCCGCGTTGCAGCGGAACGTGTCACCACGCACCCCCCAGCCACGCTCCTCGTCGAAGCATCCCGCCAGCGCGTACAGCACGCTGTCGACGTCGGGAGCCACGTGCAGACCGAGGTAGTCGAGGTCGTCGCCGGTGTTGACGACGCAGCACAGGTCAGCCGCCGCCTGGTGCAGCCCGGGGAGGAACCGCGCGGCGCCGAACCCTCCACACAGCACGGTGATCACCTGCGCCCCCTTTCGTCCCGCCGCCGGGGTCCCTCGTGGCTCCCCAAGGAAGGTCTTCCCGGTCGACGCCTCGCCACAGCGGACGTCGCCGCAGCGTGGGGGCCATGGGAGCCCGGCGCCGACCGGGAAGACCTTGTCGGGGTCGCCACCAGCATGACACCGTGATGGCCGAAGACAGCGCAGTACTTCGCGACCATCGGGGAGACGTTCTTCGCCTGACGAGCTTCGCGTCCTGCGTTCCGGCACGGCCCCCCGGGACGCTGCGGGGCTTGAAGGCGAACCTCCGCGGTATGCAGCGAGCGTCCTTGAGAGATGTGGGCCCCGACAGATCGCCCTGTCCGGTCCGCCTGATCTGACCGCAGCAACAAGCTGAGACTGGAGGGGCGATGCGGGCAGCCACCTACGACAGGCTGGGTTCGGCAGACGTCATGCGGGTCGTTGACCTGCCCCGGCCGGAGCCGGCGCCGGGCGAAGTCCGAGTACGTATCCGCGTCTCGGCTGTGAACCCGACCGACTGGAAGGCGAGGGCGGATGGGCCCCGCAAGAAGATGCCGTTCCCGTTCGTGGTCCCCAACCAGGACGGTGCCGGTGAGATCGACGCGGTCGGCGACGGCGTCGATCTCCGTCGGATCGGCCAGCGGGTCTGGATCTACTTCGCCTCCTGGCGTCGCCAGTACGGCACGGCCGAGGAGTGGGTGTGCCTGCCCGAGCAGCAGGCCGTCCCGCTTGCTGACACCGCCAGCCTGGAGCTCGGGGCGAGTCTCGGCGTCCCGGCCCTGACCGCTCACCGTGCGCTGTTCTCGGACGGGCCCATCCAGGGCAAGACCGTGCTGGTCGCGGGCGGCGCCGGTGCCGTCGGGCACTTCGCCATCGAGCTGGCCCGCCTGGCGGGGGCTCGGGTCATCACGACCGTCAGCTCGCCTGAGAAGGCCGAGCTGGCACGGGCTGCCGGTGCGGACACCGTGGTGAACTACCGGGCTGAGGACGCCGCCTCGGCGGTGCGAGCGGCGGCTCCCGACGGGGTGGACCGTGTCGTCGAGGTCGCCCTCGGCGCCAACCTGGAGCTCGACCTCGACGTGCTCGCCCCCAACGGGACGGTGGTCACCTACGCCGAGACCGGTCCCGACCCGGCGATCCCGCTCCGGCGGCTGATGCTCCCGAACCTCACCCTCCGCTTCATGCTGATCTACACCGTGCCGCCGATGGCCCTCCGCGCCGCCGTCGACGAGGTCAACGCGGCGGTGGCCTCCGGCGACCTGACCGCGCTTCCGGTCATCCACTACGGGCTCGACCAGATCGCCGAGGCCCACCGAGCGGTGGAGGAGGGGGCGGTCGGCAAGGTCGTGCTCGAGCTGTGAGCGCCCACACGGGAACGACCTGATCGAGGCCGGCGGCGCGGGGCTGTCGGGTCAGGAGCGGAGCAGCCCGAGGGGGCTGTCTGCCCAGCTCATGGCTGGTGTTCATGACCTTCAGGCGGCCTGCTCTTGCTGGGTGCTTGCTCTCCCGTCATGCTTTGGCCTCAGCAGATCGGCCTCGGTGGAAGGCTGCTGTTCGGCCTACGGAAGAGGAGGGGATGACAGGTCCTGGCGAGGCTCCCTCCCAGCTTGGGTCCGGCCATGGTGGGAACGCCCGGGCGCTGGACACCCTCGGGCGGGCCAGGCAGCCGGACGCACAGCAGCCCGGCGTGGACGCGCGAGTCCCAGCGGCGTCGCCTGGCCAGGCGGCCGTCCGCCTCGCCGGGGTGGTCAAGCGGTTCGGCGACGTCGAGGCCGTGGCCGGGGTCGATCTGGACGTCCGCGCCGGCGAGTTCTTCTCGCTGCTTGGTCCCTCCGGTTCGGGCAAGACCACCTGCCTGCGGCTGATCGCCGGATTCGAGACGCCGACCGCGGGCCGGGTCCTGCTCCACGGTGAGGACGTCACCGACCGGCCGCCCTACGAGCGCGACGTCAACACCGTGTTCCAGGACTACGCCCTCTTCCCGCACATGAGCGTCGCCGGCAACGTGGCCTACGGCCTGCTGGTGAAGAAGGTGGCCAGGGCGGAGCGCACAGCGCGCGTGGCCGACGCGCTGCGTCTGGTCCGGCTGGAGGGCTTCGGCGACCGACGGCCGTCCCAGCTGTCCGGCGGCCAGCGCCAGCGCGTGGCGCTGGCCCGGGCGCTGGTCAACCGGCCGAGCGTGCTGCTGCTCGACGAGCCCCTCGGCGCCCTGGACCGCAAGCTGCGCGAGGAGATGCAGCGCGAGCTGAAGGCGATCCAGCACGAGGTGGGGATCACGTTCGTGTTCGTCACCCACGACCAGGACGAGGCGCTCACGATGAGCGACCGCATCGCCGTCTTCAGCCAGGGCCGGATCGAGCAGATCGCCACTCCGGCCGACCTGTACGAGCGACCGGGCAGCGCGTTCGTGGCGGGCTTCGTGGGCACGTCGAACCTCCTCGGCGGCGAGGCCGCGCGGGCGATCACCGGCCAGGACGGCACCTTCACCGTCCGGCCTGAGAAGATCCGGATCACCGAGCCGGACGGGACGCCCGGCACCGGCGAGTGCAGCGCCACCGGGGTCGTCGTCGACGTCGCCTACCTCGGCTCGCAGACGCGCTTCGTGGTGCGCTTGGACGTGGGGGGCGAGCTGGTCGTGACCCAGCAGAACCTCGCCACCTCGTCGATGGAGGTGCTGGCCGCCAAGGGGCGGCCGGTTCGCCTGGTGTGGGACCGGCAACACAACCTGCTGCTGTCGGAGTGACGGCCGCGACAGAAAGGTGGGAACCGTGGTACGTCGACGGACAGGCATCCTCACCATCGGACTGCTCCTCCTGCTTGCCGCCTGCGGTGGTGGCGGCGGCGGAGGCGGGGACGGAGGGGGCACCGGGGCGTCCAAGCCCACGGCCCTCGCCCAGCTCGGCCAGGGCGAGGGCCAGGTCGACCTGGTCGCGTGGGCCGGCTACGTGGAGGACGGCTCCACCGACCCGAAGGTCGACTGGGTGACACCCTTCGAGAAGAAGACCGGCTGCAACGTCAACACCACCATCGGCAACACCTCCGATGAGATGGTCACGCTGATGAAGACCGGCAAGTACGACGGCGTCTCCGCCTCCGGCGACGCGACCCTGCGGCTGATCGCAGCGGGTGACGTCAGCCCGGTCAACGTCGACCTTGTCCCCAACTACAAGGACGTGTTCGACGGGCTCAAGGACAAGCCGCACAACACGGCGGACGGCGTCAACTACGGCGTCCCCCACGGCCGCGGCGCCAACCTGCTGATGTGGCGCTCGGACGTGGTCAAGCAGGCGCCGGACAGCTGGGGCGTGGTGTTCGACCCGAACTCCCCGTACAAGGGGAAGGTCACCGCCTACGACAGTCCGATCTACATCGCCGACGCCGCGGTGTACCTCAAGGCGACCAAGCCGGAGCTCGGCATCACCAACCCGTACGAGCTGGACGACCGGCAGCTTCAAGCCGCCGTCGACCTGCTCAAGACCCAGCGCTCCATCATCGGCGAGTACTGGTCGGACTACACCAAGGAGGTCGCCGCGTTCACCAGCCGCAACTCGGTGGTCGGCACGACCTGGCAGGTGATCGCCAACCTGCTGCAGGGCGAGAAGGTGCCGGTCGGGGTCACCCTGCCCAAGGAGGGCGCCACGGGCTGGTCCGACACCTGGATGATCTCGTCCAAGGCCGCGCACCCCAACTGCATGTACCAGTGGATGGACTGGATCGTCTCCCCCAATGCCAACGCACAGGTCGCCGAGTACTTCGGCGAGGCGCCGGCCAACCGGTTGTCGTGCCAGGAGACGGCCGACAAGAACCACTGCGCGACGTTTCACGCCGACGACGAGGCCTACTTCAGCCGCGTGGCGTACTGGACCACGCCGGTGAAGAACTGCGGCGACAGCCGTGGCAGCGTGTGCAAGGACTACTCCGAGTGGGTCCGGGCGTGGACGGAGATCAAGGGCTGACAGCCCCCTCCGGGCTGCCGGCGCCGGGGCTCGTGCGGCGCATGGCGAGGCTGCTCCGCGGGCGCCGCCGGCTCCAGCTCGGCCTGCTGCTCGCCGGCCCGGTCGGCTGGCTGGTGATCGCCTACTTCGGCGCGCTCGCGGTCCTGCTGGCGGCCGCGTTCTGGCGGCTGGGCGACTTCGGCAACCTCGTCAAGGAGCTCGGCCTCGGCAACTTCCGGCAGCTGGTCCAGGAGCCGGTCTACCGGTCGATCACGCTCCGGACGGTCGAGATCGCCGCCGCAGTGACGCTGACCACCGCGGTGCTGGCATTCCCGATCGCCTTCACCATGGCAAGGGTTGCGACGCCGCGCGCGCGCCGGCTGCTGGTGGTCGCCGTGCTGATGCCGTTGTGGGCCAGCTATCTGGTCAAGGTGTACGCCTGGCGGATCATGCTGTCCGAGGAGGGCGTGCTGAACTGGGCGCTGGAGCCGCTGGGGCTGAAGGGCCCGGGCTTCGGCAACGTCGCCACCTGGCTGGTGTTCAGCTACCTGTGGCTGCCGTACATGATCCTGCCGATCTACGCAGGCCTGGAGCGGATCCCGGACTCCCTGCTGGAGGCCTCAGGCGACCTCGGCGCCGCGACGGTGACCACCTTCCGGCGGGTGGTGCTGCCACTGGCGTTCCCCGCTGTCGCGGCCGGGTCGATCTTCACGTTCTCGCTGACGCTGGGCGACTACATCACCCCCCAGCTCGTCTCCAGCACCCAGTTCATCGGCAACGTCGTGTATGCCAACGTCGGTGTTGCGGGCAACCTGCCGCTCGCCGCGGCCTTCGCGACCGTGCCCATCCTCATCATGATCGTCTACCTGCTGATCGCCCGCAGGCTGGGAGCGTTCGAGAGCCTGTGATGATCCAGTCGCGCCTGGCCAGGGTCGCCCTGCGGGTCGGCACCGCGTTCACGCTCGCCTTCCTGTACGCGCCGATCGTCGTGCTCGCGCTGTACGCGTTCAACCGCTCGCGCGTGCAGCGCTGGCCGATCGACGGACTCTCCCTGGAGTGGTTCGGCCGGGCGCTGACCAACGCGGGCGCCCGCGCCGCGCTGCTGACCTCGGTGCGGGTCGGGCTGGGGGCGACGCTCATCGCCCTGGTCCTCGGCACGCTGGCCGCCTTCGCGGTGCAGCGCTACCGGTTCTTCGGCCGGGACACCGTCTCGTTCCTGCTGGTGATCCCCATCGCGCTGCCCGGGATCGTGACCGGCATGGCCCTCAACGCGACGTTCTCGCAGGCGCCGGTGCTGGGCGGCCTGCCGTTCGGCACGTTCACGATCATCGTCGGCCACGCGACATTCTGCATCGTGATCGTGTTCAACAACGTGGCCGCCCGCCTGCGCCGCACCTCCCGAAGCCTGGAGGAGGCGTCGCTCGACCTGGGCGCGGACCCCTGGCAGACCTTCCGCTTCGTGACACTCCCAGCCGTCCGGACCGCGCTCCTGGCCGGCGCGCTGCTGGCCTTCGCCCTCAGCTTCGACGAGGTCATCGTGACCACGTTCACGGTCGGCGACGACCCCACCCTGCCCATCTGGATCCTGCGCAACTACTCGCGGCCGAACCAGGGACCCATCGTCAACGCGGCCGGCGTGGTCGCGATCCTGTTGTCCGTCATCCCCGTCTACCTCGCGCAGCGGCTGGCCGGGCCCGACAGCGTCCAGGGCAGCACCGTGGCCCGCTGATGAGGTTCCCCACCGCTTCAGGTGGTGCGCTCCTCTCTGGCCGCTGCCCCGCTCGTGCGGATGTCGCCGACGTGAGTGGTGCCGTACCCCTCGGTCTCGGGGTGCCCGTGCTCGCCCCCCGTGACGGCGAACTCCTCCTCTGGGGAGAGCACCAGACGGTGCCGTCCCGCGACCGCGAAGTACAGGATGCCGAGCACGAAGTAGATCAGCGTCCCGTACACGCCCGGCCGGTAGTCGGCCTTGGTGTACAGGGACACCAGGGAGACGAGCGCGATGGCGCCGGCGATCGCGGCGCCCCACTCACCGACGGGGCTGCGGTAGGGCCGGGCGATGTCCGGCAGCCGGCGACGGAGCAGGATGAACGCCAGGCACTGCATGAAGTACGAGATGACGGCGCCGAACACGGCCATGTACAGCAGCGCGCCCACGATCTGCCCGGCCAGGGAGCCGCCGCGCTTCCCCAGCTCGTAGATGAGAACAGACAGCGCATAGCCGACGACCGCACCTGCGATGAGCGCGATGTGGGGCGACCGTGGCGCGGGCAGGGTGTTCCTGTGCGACGTGAACCGCCACCGCCTGGACGTCGCCCTGCAGGCCGTGGGCCGGTTCGTGGACGACGCATGGGTGGTCGGCGAGGACAACGGCGTGTCCGACGTGATGAGCCGCACGGGCGGGGCGGGTGCCGAGCGGGTCTGCGTGGCGGCGCCCTCCAAGCAGGCCCAGCAGTCGGCACTCATGATGGCGGGCAAGCGCGCCCGAGTGGTGTACTTCGCCGGGCTCCCGAAGCACGACCCCGTGAGCCCGCTCGACATGAACCAGCTCCACTACAAGGAGCTCGCCATCCTCGGCGCCTACGGAGCCACCCCCCGCCAGTACCAGATCACCATGGACTACCTCGACCGGAGACGGGACGACCTGGCCGCCGTTGTCACCCACCGGTTCTCGTTGGACGGGATCGGCGATGCCTTCGAGACGATCCGTTCTGGTGCGGGGCTGAAGATGGTCATCCTGCCGTGAGCGGGCCCTACGTGATCGGCTGCGACGTCGGCAGCCAGGGGACCAACGCGGCGCTCTACGCCGCCGACGGCAGGCTCGTGGCTTCGGTCTACGAGGGCTACGACGTCGCCTTCCCGCACCCGACCTGGGCTGAGCAGGATCCCCGCGTCTGGACCGCTGCGCTGCACGCCACGATCGCCCGGCTGGTGGAGGAGGTGCCGGAAGGGCCGTCGGCGGTGAAGGGGCTCTCGTTCGGCTCGCAGCTCGACGGGATGGTCGTGTGCGGCGCGGAGGGCCAGCCCCTCCGGCCGGCGATGATCTGGATGGACCGGCGGGCGGAGGCGCAGGCGGCCGGCCTCGCCGTCGACTACTCGAACGCCTCCTCGCTCGCCCTCCTCGACCCGCGCACCCGGACCTGGTCCGCGCCCGTCCTGGAGGCCGCCGGCATCGACCCGGCGATGCTTCCCGAGCTCGCCCCGGGGACGCAGCCGGTCGGGAGCGTGACGCGGGCCTTCGCCGAGGCCACCGGCCTGTCGCCCGGGACGGTCGTGGCGATGGGGTGCGGGGACGAGATGGCGGCCACCCTCGGTGCCGGCGTCTTCGCCCCGGGAGAGGTGTGCGACGTGGTCGGCACCGCGGAGCCGGTGTGCGCCGCCTCCCCGGGACCGCGCGAGGATCCCACGATGCTCGTCGAATGCCACCCGCACGCCGACCCTGACGTCTGGCTCCTCGAGAACCCTGGGTTCGTCTCGGGCGGAGGCCTCCGCTGGTGGCGGGACCAGTTCTCGCCGCTCGAGCGAGACGCGGAGGCTCGGGGGGAGGGCGACGCCTACGACCTGGTGACGGGCCCGGCGGCCGACGTGTCCCCGGGCGCGGAGGGCCTGGTGTTCCTACCGTGCATGCAGGGCGCCATGGCCCCCGAGTGGAACGGGGCCGCCCGTGGGGTCTTCTACGGACTGACCCTCGCCCACACCAGGGCCCACATGACCCGGGCGCTGCTCGAGGGGAGCGCCTACGCCCTCCGGGACATCCTCGAGGCCATGCGGAACGCCGGGTTGGAGGTCCGCCGGCTCACGATCGTGGGAGGTGGGGCAAAGGGAGCGCTGTGGCGGCAGTCGGGTCGGGCGTGCATTCGAGTGTGGCGGAGGCCGTGGAAGCGTTCGTCGCCTATCGGCCGGAGGAGCACCTTCCCGACCCGGAGCGTCACGAGATCTACGCCGACGCCTACCGCCGGTACCGCGACGTCTACTTCGCGCTCAAGCCTGTGTTCGAGCGGGGCTGACCTCGCCAGGAGCGCATCGCCACGGATGTCACCCGCTTCCAGACAGGCAGGGTGGCAGGGCCGGGTTGTATGGCTGGTCACAGCGGCGAGTCAGGGTGCGAGCCAGTTCTCGATTTCGAGGTCCGGGACGCGGCTGAAGTGGCGGGTGCTGCCGGTGACGACGACCAGCTCCCGTGAACGTGCGATCGAGGCGATGCGCAGGTCGGGCTCGTCCAGGCGTCTACCCTGTGCCTCCAGCTGCGCCCGCAGCGGGCCGTAGACCTCGGCTGCGCGCTCGTCGAACGGCAGCACCAGTAGGGCGCCGATGACGAGGTCGCGGACCCTCTGGGTGAGGGTGGCGCTGCCTCGCTTCGCTGCTCCATACAGCAACTCGCCCAACGTGACGGCGGTCGTGAACTGCTGCTCGGGAGGTGTCTGGGCGAGGCGGCGGATGAGGCCAAGCGGGGGGTCTCGCCGCATGACCGCGCTGAGCACGTCGGTGTCGAAGCAGTACACGTCAGCCCATGTCGGGCGCGGCCCGGTCGCGTGCGCGCCGGCGGGCGGCGTAGATCTCTTCCACGACCTGGGGGAGGTCGTCCCAGTCCGCGAGCGCCCCGGCGACGGCGGCAAGGCCAGCCGGGCGGGTCCCACGTGGCGCTGCCTGATCGGGTGGGACCAGGGCGAGCACCGGGGTTCCTCGTCGCGCAACCAGGAACCGCTCGCCGCGCCGGACCCGGTCGATCAGCTCGGAGAAGCGGGACTTCGTCTCGGCCACGCCGAGGACGTTGGCTTCGGGTTCAGATGTCATGAGGTCATACTCCGACTTGATGACGTAGTGTCATCCTAGCACCATCCTAGCCCAAGGACAGCCCGCCGAGCCAAGAACTGGATACGTAGCAGCCCAGAAGTCCTGCGCGTACTTCGAGGCGGCGACCAGGAAGGATCCGCGGGGTTACGGGCAAGACTTCTGGTGACCTCTTTAGCTTGCGTTTTAACCCTGGCGTGCCGAGTGGGCCGCTGATCTCGTCGGCGGTTGCGTGGTGCTGGTCGTGGCCGGTCAGGCAGCCTTTGCGGCCTCGGCTGCCTTCTTGCTGGGCTTCTTGC
>Ga0184627_10000340_pt1 | contig 18841 bp, 16 predicted proteins | sample PLM3_127_b1_FD_133150 | JGI IMG/M metagenome (GOLD analysis project Ga0184627, IMG submission 133150) | Groundwater sediment microbial communities from an aquifer in East River, Colorado, USA - PLM3_127_b1 | ecosystem: Environmental > Terrestrial > Soil > Riparian zone | place: USA: East River...
AGAACAATCAGCGCCAGAATCGGCGCGAGGATAAGTATTTCCCGGCCGTTTAAATCGGTCAGCTTCTGGTTCTCCGGGTTCGCCAGCGGGCCGAAAATCACCCGGCGATACATCCACAGCATATAGATCGCCCCCAGGATCATGCCGGTGGCCGCCGCGGCGGTCCAGAGCGGCGTCACGCTAAAGGCGCCGAGCATGATGAGAAACTCGCCGACAAAGCCGTTCAAGCCGGGAAGCCCGATGGACGAGAACATGACGGCCAGCAGCGCAGCCGAGAAAATCGGCATCTGTTTCCACAGCCCGCCGTAATCCGCGATCAGCCGCGAGTGGCGCCGCTCGTAGATCATGCCGACCAGCAGAAACAGCGCGCCGGTGGACAGGCCGTGATTGAGCATTTGATAGATCGCTCCCTGGATTCCCTGCGCGTTGAGCGCGAACAGCCCAAGCATGACGAAACCCAGATGGCTCACCGACGAATAGGCGACCAGTTTCTTGATATCCGTCTGCATCATCGTCACCACGGCGCCGTAGATGATGCCGATGACCGCGAGCGCGATGAAAAGCGGCGCCGCCGCCAGCGCGGCGTCGGGGAACAGCGGTATGGCGAAGCGCAGAAAGCCGTAGGTGCCGAGCTTGAGCAGAACGCCGGCGAGGATGACCGAGCCGGCGGTGGGCGCCTCCACGTGGGCGTCCGGCAGCCAGGTGTGAAAGGGGAAAAGCGGCACCTTGATCGCAAAGGAAAGCGCGAAGGCTAAGAAAAGCCAGCTCTGCTGCTCGTAGGGAAGATGCAAATTGTAGAGCCGCAGCAGGTCGAAGGTGAGCGCCTGGTTCTCCTGCGCGTAGCGCGTGGCTAGATAGATGATCGCGACGAGCATCAGCAGGCTGCCCGCCATCGTGTAGATGACGAACTTGAGCGCGGCGTAAATGCGCCGCGCGCCGCCCCATACGCCGATGAGAAAATACATCGGCACCAACATGACTTCCCAAAATACATAGAAAAGAAAAAGATCCAGCGCGACGAAGGCGCCGAGCATGCCGGTCTCCAACAACAGCATGAAGACGAGATACTCTTTGATTTTTTCTTTGATCGACCAGGAGGCCAAAATCGCCAGCGGCATGAGCAAGGTCGTGAGCAGGACCAGAAACAGACTAAGGCCGTCGATGCCGACGATGTATTCGATGCCGAAGGCGGGCATCCAGGCCGCCCGCTCGATCAGTTGCATCTCGCCCTGAGCGCCGTCGAAAAGATTGAAAACCTTGAGCGACCAGAGAAAAGCGAGCGCGCTGGCGAGCAGTGCCAGGGAAAAGAGCGCCTGGGTTTGCCGGCGCGGAACAAACAACAACAGCACCGCGCCGATTACCGGAACGGCGAGGAGCAGGGTCAAATCTCCAAAAGCAAAAAACGCCATGTTCATGGCTGCGGCTGTCCGAGATAGTAGGCCAACAGCGCCAGCGTTCCGGCGAGAAAGCCGGCGACATAATGCTGCACGTTGCCCGTTTGCAGCCCGCGCCAAAACGAACTGGCGCCCCGGGCGCCGGCAGCCACGCCGTTGACCATGCCGTCGATCACGCCTGGGTCGAAGACCCGCGCCAGCCAGTCGGAGATCAAAGTAAACGGCCGGACAAGCAGCCAATCATAGATCTCATCGACGTAATATTTATTGAGTGAGAGCCGATACAAAATTCCGCCGGCGCCCTGATCGACCTGGGCTTTCGGCCGGCCGTATTTTAGGTAAGCGAGGCCGATGCCGGCGGCGACGATGACGAGGGTCAACAACATCAAATTAATCTCGCTCTGAACTGCGCCGTGATCGGCCTCGTGAGCGCCGCCGAATACCGGCTCAAGCCAGTGATCCCAGCGGCTGCCCCATAAGTATTCCGGCGCCCCCAACCAGCCGCTGAAGATCGAGCCGAGGGCGAGAATCATCAGCGGCACGGTCAGCACCGCCGGCGACTCGTGCAGATGGGCTTGCGCGTGCGGGTCGGCGCGGGAGCCGCCGTGAAACACCATGAAGAGCTGGCGAAACATGTAAAAGGCGGTCATCCCAGCGGTGAGCCAGGCGATGAGCCAGAGTCCCTGGGAGCCATGGGCGCTGCTGTACGCCTGCCAGAGGATCAGATCTTTGGAAAAAAACCCCGCGGTGAACGGCACGCCGGCGATCGCCAGAGTTGCAATTACATAAGTCCAGTAGGTCGCCGGCATGTGAGACTTGAGCCCGCCCATCTTGCGCATGTCCTGCTCCCCGCCCATGGCGTGGATCACGCTGCCGGAGCCCAGGAACAGACAGGCTTTGAAAAACGCATGAGTGAACAGATGAAAGATTGCCGCGCCGAAGGCGCCGACGCCGACGGCGAGAAACATGTAGCCCAACTGGCTCACGGTGGAGTAGGCGAGCACGCGCTTGATATCGGTCTGCGTCAAGGCGATGGTGGCAGCGAAAAATGCCGTGGCCGCGCCGATCACGGCGATGAGCCACAGCGTCGCCGGCGCCAGAGCAAAGAGAAAATGCAGCCGCGCGGTCATGTAAACCCCGGCGGTCACCATGGTGGCCGCGTGGATCAGCGCGCTTACCGGCGTCGGCCCGGCCATGGCGTCGGGCAACCAGACGAACAGCGGAATCTGCGCCGATTTACCGGTGGCGCCGACGAAAAGGAGCAGGGTGATTGCGGCAATCGTCGCCGGGCTGAGCATGCCGACATGTTTTTGCAGCTCGATGAAATCCAGCGTCCAGATTCCCTGGCGGCCCAGCTCGGTAACCAGCAGCAACAGGCCCAGGACGAAACCGAAATCACCGATGCGGTTGACGATGAAAGCCTTGTTGCCGGCGATGGCGTTATTGTGATCCTGATACCAGAAGCCGATCAATAGATAGGAGCAAAGGCCGACGCCTTCCCAGCCGACGAACAGGAGCAGCAGACTGTCGCCCATGACGAGCAGTAGCATGAAGAAGATAAAAAGGTTCAGATAAACGAAAAACCGCACCATCCCCTCGTCATGGTCCATGTAGCCGAGGGAATAAACATGGATCAAAAAGCCGATGCCGGTGACGACCAGCAGCATCACCGCGGTCAGCGCGTCGACTTGAAAAGAAACATTGACGCGGAAAGCGCCCGACTCGATCCACGTATAGACGGTATCGCGGAACATGCCCGTGGCGGGCAGCAGAGCAAAGACGTAAAGGGCAATCGCAAACGATGCGCCCACCGCGGCGCAGGCCAGGAGCCCCGCGCTTTTTTTGCCCAGGCGCGCGCCGAAGAACATGTTGATCGCGCAGGCCGCGAGCGGCAGCAGCGGAATCCAGCGCAACAGATACAGCGGCGCTATCGGGTCGGGCGTCGGCGCTACCATTTGAGCAACTGCATCTCTTGGGGGTCGAGGGATTGGCGGTGGCGAAAAACGGCGATGATGATGGCCAGACCGACCACCGCTTCCGCCGCCGCCACGGCCATGACGAAGAAAACGATGACCTGCCCTTCCATCGAGCCGAGGAAACGCGAAAAGGCGATGAACGTCAGGTTCACCGCGTTGAGCATCAGCTCGATGGACATCAAAACGACGATGAGATTGCGCCGGATCAAGACGCCGACGACGCCAATGGCGAAGATCGCCGCGCTCAGAATCAGATAATGGTTGAGTGGGACCATAACGTTACTCAAATTGCAAAATGGAAATTGCAAAATGCAAAAGTCAAAATGTCGGGATCTTTTACCATCTTAAATTTTGCATTTTGCATTCTGCACTTTGACCTTGGCATTGCCCCCGTCATCGTTCCCTCTTCGCCAACACCACCGCGCCGACAATGGCGATCAAGAGCAACACCGAGGCGATCTCGAAGGGCAGCACGAAGTCGGTGAAAAGACTCTTTGCCAGCGATTCCGGAGTGCCGAACAATTCGGTCGCCGCAAACGGATCGGCGGGCGCTTCGTCATGGCTCACCAAAGCGGCCAACGCGCCGCCGAGCAACAGCGCGACCCCCGTGCCGAAACCCCACGACAGGCCGCGGCGTGGTTCCAGCGAAGTGGGATTCAGCAACATGATGACGAAGAGAAACAGCACCATGATGGCGCCGGCGTAAACCAGGACTTGCAGCACGCCCACCATCGGCGCCTGGAGCGTCACAAAGAGTATGGCGATGAGAAAGAGCGCCGCCACCAGGGCCATGGCGCAGTGCACCACGTTGCGCTGAAACACGACCATGAGCGACGACAGGATGAGCAGAGCCGCCAGAGTGTAAAAGATAATCATGGACGATGTCATGACCTTCTCATGACTACTGAACGGCGACGATTACCAGCGCCGTCACGATGACGTTTAACAGCGCCAACGGCAACAGCATCTTCCAACCGAGGCGCATTACCTGGTCATAGCGGAATCGCGGCACGGTCCAGCGCAGTAAAATTTGCAGCCAACAGAAAAAGAGCACCTTCAGCGTGAACGCTCCCACCTGCAGCAGCGCCACCACGAGATGGGGCAAGAGCCAAGTGGCCCCCCAGGGAAAATGAAATCCGTCGCGCAGCAAATAGGGAACCTGCCAACCGCCGAAAAACAGCGTCGTCATCAAAGCCGCGGCGGTGACGATTTCGGCGAACTCGCCGGCGAAGAACATGAGAAACTTGCCGCCGGAGTATTCGACATGATAACCCGCGACGATCTCCGACTCCCCTTCCGGCAGGTCGAAGGGAACCCGTTTGGTCTCGGCGACCGCCGCCGTGAAGAACAACAGAAACGCCAGCGGCTGAAGAAAAATCCCCCAAGCCGGCAGCCAACCGATGGCAGCCTTCAAAGAACGCCAGGATTGCGGCAGCAATTCGCGCAACAGCGCGCCCTGGCCGCGGGCGATCTCCTGCAATTCCAGCGTCCCGTAAACCATCAGGATGCCGATGACCGACAGCCCCATGGCGACTTCGTAGGAAATCATTTGCGCCGAGCCGCGCACGCCGCCGAACATCGAGAACTTGTTATTCGAAGCCCAGGCGCCGATGACGATGCCGTAGACACCCAGCGAACCCATGGCAAAAACGTAGAGGATGCCGATGTTCAAATTGGCGACTTGGAGATTGATGACCCGCTCGCCGATTTGCAGCGTATCGCCGAATGGGATCACCGCAAACGTCACCAAAGCGGGAAACAGCGCCATGCACGGCGCCAGGGTGTGCAAGAACCGATCGCCGCGCGGTGGGATGAAGTCCTCTTTGGTAAGAAACTTGACCGGATCGGCGACCAACGTGTTGACCAGCCCCATGCCGGCGAAGCCGAGGATCGAGGCGCGGTTGGCGCCGATGCGGTCTTGAATCAGCGCGCTTCCTTTGCGCTCGATCCAGCCGAGCACGCCGGCGAGATTGAGAACCATGAAGACGACGAGAAAGGCCTTGAGCGCGATGATCCCGATGTCGACGATCATGATCGTTCCACGCCACCGCCGCCGAGTTGAGTCCCCTGATCTCCGATCGTTGCGTAGCTCATCCGTTGATAGACCGCAACTTCCTCGGCCAACGCCTGGAAGATCTGAGACGGGGTCGAATAGGAAGGTTTCTCGCCCGCTAAATCGAGCAGGCGCAGGAAGATTTGCCAGTCTTGCAGGGCGCCTTCCGGTGCAATCACCGCGGCGCTGAGTTTTTGCACCCGCCCCTTGCGGTTGGTGTACGTCCCTTCCTTCTCGCCGAAATGCGTGGCAGGGAGAACGACGTGCGCCAGCTTCGCGGTCTCGCTCAAACGAATGTCCTGAACGACCAGGAAAGAGAGCTTTTGCAGCGCCTTCCGCAGCCGCTCGCCGGCGCCGTTCGCACCGAGCAGGTCTGCGCCGACGACATAAGCGGCCGAGAAGTCGCCGGCGAGTAGTCTCTGCAGCGAAGACTCATAACCGCCGTTGGAGCGCACGCCCATGTCGCGCGCGCCGCGGAAATTCGGCGCTCGATCCGGGCTCATGAGAATTTTTTGGATTTCAGTAAGCTCGCGCTCCTGATAACAAACCTCGAGCGGCGAACCCGGCGCAAGCCTTTCCATCAGCTTGGTGAACAAGAACGCTTCTTCGTTGGTGCTTCGCCCGGACAAGATTCCCGCCGCCGCCTTGGCCGAGCGCAATCCGGCAAGCACCGCCTGCAACGCGTTTTCCCAGGTCGCCGGCACGAGGCCGCCTTCCTGGCGAATCATCGGCGTGGTCAGCCGCTCGCCGCCGGTCAGCTCGTGAAAACAATAGCGCCCCTCGTCGCAGATCCAGTGGCTGTTGACCGCTTCGTTGATGCGCGGTTTGAAGCGCGCGATCTGATTTTGGTACGTTTCGACGCTGATGTTGCAGCCGGTGCTGCAGCCGGGGCAAATCGACGGCGTCTTTTGCAGGTACCAGACGCGCACCTTGAAGCGAAAATCGCGGTCGGTGAGCGCCCCCACCGGACAGATATCGACGACGTTGGCCGACAGCGGATTGTCGAGCACGCGGTCGTCGAACAGCGCGATGGTCGAGTGATCGCCGCGGTTGATGACGGCGAGCTCGTCGGTCTTGGTGATTTCCTGGCAGAAGCGCACGCAGCGCGTGCATTTGATGCAGCGCTCGCCGTCGAAAATGACGTTGGGGCCGAAGATGGTTTTCTTGCGGTCATGGACCTTGCCCAGCTCGAAGCGGCTCGCGTCGCGATTGTGCTCCATATAATAGTTCTGGAGCTGGCACTCCCCCGCCTGGTCGCAGATCGGACAGTCCACCGGGTGATTGATCAGCAAAAACTCCAGCACCGCCTTGCGCACCGCCAAAACCTTCGGACTCTGCGTCAATACCGCCATCCCTTCGACGACTGGCGAATTGCAGGCGATCTGCAACTTCGGCATCTTCTCGATCTCGACGAGACACATTCGGCAGTTGCCGGCGATGGAAAGCTTCGGGTGATAGCAATAGTACGGAATCGCTACCCCCACCTCGGCCGCCGCCTCGATGACGGTCTTGCCCTTGGCCGTGGTGACCGCTTTCCCGTCGATGGTGATCTTTACCGGGTCCATAATTCAAAAACTGTTATCGCCGAAGGAATCGAGGATAGACGATTGAGGATAGAGGATGGCGTAGAACAAATTGCGATCCTCGATCCTCCATCCTCCATCCTCGTGTTCAGCCCGCGACCGTGCATCTCTTCTCCGCGATATGCGCCTCGAACTCGTCGCGAAATTTTCTAATGAACGCGGCCGCCGGCATCGCCGCAGCGTCGCCGAAAGGACAGATCGTGTTGCCCATGATGTTGCCGCTGATGTTGAGAATCAGATCGAGATCGCCCGTTTGTCCTTCGCCATTCTCGATGCGGTGAAAAATCTTTTCCATCCAGTGGCAGCCCTCGCGGCAGGGGCTGCACTGGCCGCAAGATTCGTGGGCAAAGAAGCGCGCGATATTCGACGCGGCGCGCACCATGCAGGTGGTCTCATCCATGACGATGACGCCGCCGGAACCGAGCATGCTGCCGGCGGCCTGGACGGACTCGTAGTCGAGGTTGACCTTGTCGATTTCATCGGGCCGCAGCACCGGCATCGATCCGCCGCCGGGAATGACGCCTTTTAGTTTTCTGCCGTTGGGCACGCCGCCGCAGTCTTCTTCGAGAAATTTCTTGAACGGGTAGCCCATCTCCAACTCGTAGACACCGGGCCGGGAAATATGGCCGCTGACGCTGAATAGCTTCGTCCCCTTGCTTTTCTCCGTGCCCATGGCCGCATAGGCGGCCGCGCCGCGCTCGATGATCCACGGCAGCGCCGCCAGCGTCTCGACGTTGTTGACCACCGTCGGGCAGCCGAACAATCCATGGGTCGCCGGGAACGGCGGCTTCACTTTCGGCCAGCCGCGCCCGCCTTCCAACGACGACAGCAGCGCAGTCTCTTCGCCGCAGATATACGCGCCCGCGCCGCGGTGAACGATCAGGTCCAGATCGTAGCTCGAGCCGAAAATGTTTTTACCGATGTAGCCCGCCCGGCAAGCTTCCTCCACGGCGCGCTCCAATATGTCGGCGCCGAAGGCGAGCTCGCCGCGAATGTAGATAAACGCGGTGTGCGACTGAATCGCATAGGCCGCGATCAACGTTCCTTCGATGACGGCGTGAGGATCTTGTTCGATCAGCAAACGGTCCTTGAATGTGCCCGGTTCGCTCTCATCCGCGTTGCAAACCAGATATTTCGGCTTGGGGCTGTCCTTAGGCACGAAGCTCCACTTCATGCCGGTGGGGAAACCGGCGCCGCCCCGGCCGCGCAGCCCCGAGGCTTTCACCTCTTCGATCAGCTGCTCCGGCTTCACGTCGCGAACCACTTTTTCCCAAGAGCGATAGCCGCCGCGCGACTGGTACACGGCCAGTGTGTGGGAGTCGGTGATGCCGATATTGCGCAGAAGAAGTGTTTCCATGAAACTTTAATGCAAAGTGCAAAATGCAGATTGCAAAATGCAGAATAACTCAGATTCTGTCATTTTGACTTTTGCAATTTGCATTCTGCAATTTGCACTGTCTGAATCCGAAACTTTTCATTTTAACTTATCGAGTATTTTGCCGACCTTCTCTTCGGTCAAATTCTCGTAATAGCCGTCGTTAACCTGCATCATCGGCGCCGTGCCGCAGGAGGCGAGACACTCAACCTCTGAGAGCGTGAACCGGCGGTCCGCTGTCGTCTGGCCGGGCTCGATGCCGAGCTTTGTTTTGATTAAAGCGGTAATTTTCTCCGCGCCGCCCAGAGCGCAGGATAGAGTGCGGCAGACCTGGATATGGTGCCGGCCGATGGGCTTCACGTTGTACATCGTGTAGAAGCTCACCACGCCGTGCACGCGCGCCGGTGATTGCTCCATCAGCTTGGCGACGTACTCGATCGCCTCCGCGCCGAGATGTCCGAACTCTTTTTGGGCGAGATAAAGCACCGGCAGCATCGCCGCTTCCTTCTTAGGATAGCGCGCCACCGTCTCCTCAAATTTCTTATAGGTCTCCGGTGAAAACTCTAGAGCCATAATGGTTACAGTTTCTTGTTTCTGGTTCCTAGTTTCTGGTTTGTTCCTTAACTCGAAACTAGGAACTTGGAACTAGAAACTAAATTGGTTCTATCGGTCGCACTCCCCGCCGATCATGTTGACCATGCCGAAGGTCGGAATGATGTCTGCGATCATGTGACCTTTCACCAATTCGTGGAACGCTCCCATGGCGATGAAGCAGGGCGGGCGCACGCGCACGCGATAGGGCCGCCCGCCGCCGTCGCTGACGAGGTAAAAGCCCAGCTCGCCGTTGCCGCCTTCCACGGCAAAGTAGGTCTCGCCGGGCGGCACCTGGATGCCGTCCATGATGATCTTGAAATGGTGCATCAAGCCTTCGATGCTGTTGTAAACCTTTTCCTTCTCCGGCAGGACAAAGCGCGGATCATCGATCCACACCGGCCCTACGGGTAGTTTCTCCAACGCCTGTTCGACGATCCTCATGCTCTGCGTGATCTCCTGGATGCGGCAGACGAAGCGATCGTAGTTGTCCCCCTTGCTGCCGAGCGGCACCTCGAAGTCGAGCTGGTCGTAAACGAGATAGGGGAACACCTTGCGCACGTCATAGGCGACGCCGGTGGCGCGCAGCATCGGGCCGGTGAGGCTGTAGTTGAGCGCGGTCTCCTGGGAGATCGTGCCGATGTTGGACATGCGGTCGATGAAGATCCGGTTGCGCGACAGCAGGCGGTCGCAATCGTCGAGCAGCTTGCGGATCGTCTTGAATGAGCGCCGGACGTCCTCGGCGAAATCGTGGGGTAGGTCGTGCTTCACGCCGCCGATGCGCACGTAGGTGACCGTCAAGCGGGCGCCCGTGAGATGCTCGATGATCCGAATGATCAGCTCTCGCGCCTCGATCATGTAAAAGCCGACGGTGATGGCGCCCAATTCCGACGCGGACATGCCGCAGCAGGTCAAATGGTCGTAGATGCGCGCCAGCTCGCTGATGATCACGCGAATATATTGGCAGCGCGCCGGCGTCTCGGCGCCGATCAGTTTCTCCACCGCCAGCGCGTAGCCGACGTTATTGATCAGCGACGAGGCGTAGTTCAACCGGTCGGTGTAAGGAATCACCTGGGTCCAGGTCGCCTGCTCACAGCTCTTGTCGAAGCCGCGGTGCAGAAAGCCGACCTCCACGTCGCAGTCGAGCACCCGCTCGCCCTCGAGTTTGAGATTGAACTTGATGGTGCCATGGGTCGCCGGATGGGACGGCCCCATCTGGAGTTCCATGATTTCAAGCGGCAAGTCTTTGGCGTCGGCCTTCATTGGTCTGGCAAAGTTCTAGTTGCTAACCAAAGATATTTGAAATTTTCGGTTGAGTCTTGCCATACGCAACAGGAAAAGAGATGACTCGCGCAAAGCATGCCCTGAGCGAAGCCGAAGGGACGCAAAGACGCCAAGGAATGGCAACAAAAAAATCCGAAGCTCGAAATCCGAAATTCGAAACAAATTCAAATGATCGAAACGCTAAAAATTCCAAACTCAAATCGGATTCCGGGTTTGAGAATTTCTCCAATTTTGGGTTCATTGGGTTGCCAGTTTGTTTCGAATTTCGATATTCGGATTTCGGATTTTCTGTCGCTGGTGTCCTTTCGACTTTGCTCAGGACGAACTTGGCGCGATAAATTTTCTTGCAGTCGTTTTGTTTAACATTTTGCAGGTAAGAATTTAACTCTTGGTCCCCAGCACATGCTTCAGCTGCGCCAACTTGTTGTGGGAGCGCTCATCGACGAACGTCCCCTCTACTTTGCGCTCGGGCACCAGCGGCTGGCAGAGATTGACCGGATAATCTTTGCGCAGCGGATGACCTTGGAATTCGTCGTAAAGCAGAATGCGGCGCAGATCCGGATGGCCGGTGAAGCGAATGCCGAAGAGATCCCAGACCTCGCGCTCGAGAAAGTTGGCGCCGCGCCAAAGCGGCGTCAGCGACTCCACCGCCGGATCGTTTTCGGGCACCGGGACGCGCACGCGCAGCCGGCGGCGATTTTTTAGCGAGGTGACCTGATAGACGACTTCGAAGCGCGGCTCTTTTTTTTGCCAATAATCGACCGCCGTGATGTCCGAAAGAAAATCGAAAGACGACTGGGAATTTTCTTTGAGGAAACCAAAGCTCTCGCGCAGCCCCGCGCGGTCAAGGATGACGATGTCGTCGCCCTGGGCTTGAAGCGTCTCCAAAACCTTCGCGCCAAGCCGCTGCCGGATCAACTGCAGGCTGGGACTCGTATCAGGCATGGATAATCAATCCCACTCCAGCGCGCCTTTTTTCCACGCGTAGATAAAACCGATGAGAAGGAGGGCGAGGAAGATGCCCATTTCGACCACGCCAAACCAACCGAGCCGCCGGAACAGGATCGCCCAGGGATAAAGAAACACCACTTCCAGATCGAAGATCAAAAATAACATCGCGACCAAGTAGAAGCGCACGGAAAAACGAATGCGCGCGTCGCCCTTGGGCGGGTTGCCCGATTCGAACGGCTCGGCCTTGGCTGGATTGGTGCTTTTCGGACCCAGAGTTTGGGCCAGCGTCAACAGCGCCAGCACCACGGCCCCGGCGATGGCGAACATGACAACCAGGGGAAAATAAGGATGGTTCATTTTATTGAGAGCGATGGTTAGTTAAAAAAACCATACCTTCCTATGGAGGGTATGGTTTAGGGTTCAGCTAGAGTGTCATGAGATGAATATTTTCTAGTGGAAACAAGCCTAGTTGTCAAGAAAAGGTGGTTTGTCGAAGCTCCGTTCAAGCGCCGTCATTGGCATCGGTAACGGACGCGTTGACGGAGCGGCGCCGTCGGTGTTAATCCTCTGGCGAGCCTGGAGAGGAAGGAGAGTGGAGCCCCACGGCTTTACGGCCGTGGCACCTCTCCACACGCTTCGTAGGGCGGAACCCTCCGAAGCGTACCCTCCTTCGCCAAGGCTACGGAGGGTACCCACCTCGCATTCCTCCACGTGTTTACACCCGTGGCTTTCTGCGAAGGAGGGTAAAGTCCCGTGGCATACGACGCCGAGAGGGGAAATTTCACGCTGGCATTAGCGGGCGACACCATGCTGACCCGCAAACTGATTCCGTTCAAGGAAGAAACGTTTCTGCGGCTTAGGGAGATTCTCCGCAGCGCCGACGCCGCCTTCGCCAATCTCGAAGGCACGGTTCACACCTGGGACGAAGGCACTCCCGGCATCACCCAGGGAACCTTCATGACCACCGACCCCAAGCTGCTCGAAGACTTGAAATGGCTCGGCATCAACCTGGTTTCCTGCGCCAACAACCACGCCTTCGACTACGGCGAAGGCGGTGTCTTGGCTAATATCCGCCATCTAGACGCGGCGGCGATTGCTCACGCCGGCACCGGTAAAAATCTCGCCGAAGCCAGGGCCCCCGGCTACCTCGACACCCCCAACGGCCGGGTCGGGTTGATCGCTACCACGGCAGCGTTTCGACCGTGGAACCAAGCAGGCGAGCAACGCCCGGACTTAAGAGGACGTCCGGGGATCAATCCCCTTGGCTTCCAAACCACATACCACGTCGATGCCGCCGTCTTCGAGCAATTGCAGCGTGTGAGCCGCGAGCTCGGCTTCGAAAAGAGCAACGAAAGAGCGCGCAAACATTTCTATAGCGACAAGGAAATTCCCGGCGCCACAGCGGCCGAACTGAGCTTACTCGGCAACCGATACATGCTCGGCGAACGCTTCGCGATCGAGACCCAAGCCAATGAGCGTGATCTGCTGGATAATCTACGCTGGATTCGCGAGGCGCGGCGACAAGCCGACTGGCTGGTGGTCAGCGTTCACTGCCATGAGTTCGGCGGCAAAAGTCTGCTCACGGCGAGCAGCCGCGCCGAGCTGGAAGAAACCGCGGATTTCGTCACCCAGTTCGCCCACCATGTGATCGACGAGGGCGCCGACGCTTTCGTCGGCCACGGCTCGCACTTTCCGATGGGGATTGAAATCTATAAAGGCAAGCCGATCTTCTATAGTGTCGGCAATTTTATCTTTCAGAATGAAACCGTCGGCTTTTTTCCCGCCGACGCCTACGAGCGCTTCGACTTGGATCTCAAAGCGACGCCGTCAGATTTTCTCGACGCACGCACCGGCGGCGGCAAAAAAGGCCATCCGAGCGAGCCGGCCTATTGGGAAAACATGTTCACCGTTTGCAAATTCGAAGCGCGGGCGCTCAAAGAGATAAAAATCTATCCCATCGACCAGGGCTTCGGCAGACCGAGGCCGCAACGAGGAAGACCCGTGCTCGCCGACAGCGAAGTGGCGAATCGGGTCGTTGAGCGCGTCACCCGCCTCTCGCGGCGCTACGGGACGAAGATCTCAAACCGCGATAGGGTAGGCGTGATCGAATTGTAACGCGTAGCGCACCTTGACGGCTAAACCTCAGAGTTTGTGAATTCAATCATGCCAACAGAATAAGCACTCAAATTTATCAAATGCTAAATATGGTAGCGCTGAAGAATCTTGTATCCGTGCTACTCGGAATCGACGGCGAAAGGTTTCCCGCGCGTGGGTCAGATTTTTATTTTTTGCAACGCGGTGGGTGCCGCTCCTTGCCTCGCGTTTTTGGAACCATGAAAAACCCGCATTGACTACCGCAATTTCATGGTGCATCATGTTGGCGTGATCAACCGCAAGACCGATATGGAACTGGTTCAAGCCGCCTTGAAGCGCAGCCGGGTGGTCGCGCTGCTTGGCCCACGCCAGTGCGGCAAGACGACGCTGGCCCGCCAGTTCGTGGCGGCGGACTCGCTCAACTACTTCGATCTCGAAGACCCGCCCAGCCTCGCCCGTCTCACCGAGCCGAACACGGCCTTGCGCCCGCTCAAGGGACTGGTGGTGATTGACGAAATCCAGCGCCGCCCCGATCTCTTTTCGTTGCTGCGCGTGCTGGCTGACCGCAAGCCGCTCCCCGCGCGATTCCTGATCCTCGGCAGCGCGTCATTGGATTTGTTGAAGCAGTCTTCCGAAACTCTCGCCGGACGGCTGGAAACCGTTCTGCTGGAAGGCTTCCGCCTGGCCGACCTAGGCGTAGTAGCGCAAACCCGGCACTGGTTGCGCGGCGGATTTCCTTTGTCCTTCACGGCGCGCACCGAAGCCGACTCGGCCGCGTGGCGGCGCCAGTTCCTCCAGACGTTTCTGGAGCGCGACCTGCCGCAGCTTGGCGTGACCATTCCCGCCGTGGCGCTGCGCCGCTTTTGGAATATGATCGCCCACTATCACGGCCAGATTTGGAACGCCGCTGAACTGGCCCGCGCCCTCGCCGTCAACGAATCCACCGTGCGCCGTTACCTCGACCTGATGACGGGCGTGTTCATGACCCGGCAGTTGGCCCCGTGGTTTGAAAATCTCGGCAAGCGCCAGGTCAAGGCCCCGAAAATCTATGTGCGTGATAGCGGCCTTCTCCATGCGCTGCTCGGCATCGGCGGTGCGCGCGACCTGGAACATCATCCGAAAGTGGGCGCTTCGTGGGAAGGCTACGCCGTCGAGGAAGTCCTAAAGGCGCTGCGACCGGACGAAGCCTACTACTGGGCCACGCACAACGGAGCGGAGATCGACCTCGTGATCTTCAAAGACGCCCGCCGCATCGGGATCGAGTGCAAGCGCATGGACGCCCCCGTGCTCACGCCTTCCATGCGCATCGCCCTGGCCGACCTGAAACTGGATGAACTTTACGTCGTGTATCCAGGCGAGAAACGCTACCCACTCACCAGGAAAGTCGAGGTCGTGCCGCTGTCGCAAATGGCGAATGCGAAGTGAGCTTCAGCCTGCAAACTGGCATTGCGCTGCCGGCGTCTTCGGGTTCGGGCAATCGCAAAGAACCAACTTTTTGTATGCTTGGATTTCCTCGCGGATGAGTTCGGGCAGACGGCAGCGGTGTTCTCCTTCAGGCACTTGAGGAAGAATAGCAGCGGATTGTGCCGTCGCCGTTCGAGTTCGCCGCGGATTGGGCGGACGTTCTTCAAGTCGCGGCGCGAACGGGAGACGAACGGCTGTCGCCGACAAGATTCGGCGCAGCGTTCGAATTGGCCGAGTCGCAGCTCCACTTCTTAATCCAGCCGTAAAAATCAAGAAATCGACGCGGCCCCAGACATTCGCGAAGCCTTGCATTACGACAATGTGTGATTGCAAGACCTGGCCCCGCCCGTGGCCCCGCCCGGTTCTAAACCTCAAAGCAGGAACGCTACGCCTTGGAGACACGGGATTCGACCCACACAAGGAGCGAGCGCGGCCAGGGCCTGGTTGGAGTCATTCGAGGCTCTGGGACGTGGTCTTATGTCAACTTTAATCGGCTTCACTGGGCAAGGATCGACATTGGCTCCAGCTTAGGGGACCAACATCCCGGACGCGCGGAACGCCGCGCCCGCGCCGCGACCCGACACGATTTGAAAACAACGCTCCTGGGATTGAGCGAGGGTCAGTTGCAGCGGCGCAAACAAGATCAGCAAGGGCAGCGCGCGGACCAGCCAGTGGACCGGTAATATCAATTTCATGACTTCTCCTTTCATTCGTTCGGCGGATGGTTCGGTTGAACGCAACGTCGCCGGCTTGCCCGGCGGGCATATTTTGCAGTCTTCACATCGGTATTGCATCACCTTGCTCGATATGGTTGTTTGCTCCCTCTGTTATTTCAACACCGGCAGCTTTACACGAAGGCTCTCCAGTGTTGTTCCAAATAAGCCTGGTAGTCGCTCCGCTGAGAAACGTTTTCTGTCTTTGGTTTCCACGCACGATCACGTGATACAGAACTCCGGGAGCCAACAGCCGTGGAAGCCTCGTCATGCAGCCACTGTAGCAGAGTATCTAAAGAATTGTCTAGAATAGAAAGCCTGACCCCACGGATGACCCCACGGACCCACGGACCCACGGACACACGAGGTGAAAGAGGATCTTCCGCTCGCGGCGCGTGCGCTCGGGGTAAGTATTCAGGCTTGGGAGGTACGAGATACGCACGATTTCGAGAGGGTATTTGCTGCGCTAAGCAAGGGGCGCCCGGATGGATTATACGTACCGAGGACTCTTATCATGTCTGTCAGATTAATCGTAGCATTTTACACGTTAGTTGATTTGTTTTGAACTTTTCACTTTATGATTACTCGATCAAATACATAAAAGTCATCTAGTTCTGTTGCTCGTACACGTCGATATCCTTGACCTTCAAGCAGAGCATTTATCTGGCTTCTTTTTGGCTCCTCAGAATTATGTTCGATCGTAAAAGCCCCCACTTTATATTTGAAAAAAGGGAACGCCTTCAATGCTTCTAGCTCTGCCCCTTCTATATCTAGGCTTATGTAGTGGATGAAGTTGGGTGCTTTCGCACGGCCCAGAATGTCCTCCAGTGTAGTAGTTGTGAATTCCACGACTTGCGCTTGTTTAACTTTATTGTGTTCTTTCCATTTACCTAAGTACTCCTCGATTCCCCCTAGACCGCCACCCGCACGAAATCGCACCTTACGTCCTGCCTTGCTGTCAACAACCTCTGTAAACACCGCACAGGTTCTACTTCTCATATTCGTCGGGAACGGATCAATACAGATTCCACTCCATCCTAGATCTTCCAACACCTTCGTATTGGAATCGATTACGCCATCAGCTGAGCCGACATCGACAAAATAGCCGTTCTTAACGCCCGGAAATACTTTGTAGACAATCCACCGGTCCTGGCCTATTTGGGAGTTAAAAGTGACAAGACCAACCGCTTCCTTAAATGAGAAAAAAAGGTTAGTAAAACGCGGAATCTCGCAGCACTGCTGATTTTTGTCATATACGGGTCGGACTTTGAACGCCATATAACCCGCTGATAAAGAAGAAACAGTTGCTGATAATAAAACAGCAAGAAGTAGTACTTTGGCGTTCATCTTGTATCACCTGCAGCAGAGAGGTCTGAAGTCGGGTGTAAATTTCGCGTAGGACAAGGGTATCTGCCCTAACAACCTGTAGAAAAACCTCGCTTGTTTTACCACCCGTTTACCGGTCATCAGTGACGCGACGCGAGTTTATACATATCAGCAGCAATCAGGCAACTTGCGATTTGCACGATTCCCCGGCGAGCGGTTCACTCCGGCTCATACGGCAAGCATGAGAAAGACAAGGCATGCGATGAGTCTCATATAGCCTCCTGCTGGACAACCGGCAATCAACCGCAGTAAAACAGGCCGACTTTTTCGATTCTCAAACCATCAGCTAACAGGAGGAAAGTTGTATGAAAAGATTCTTAAGACTGGCCATAGGACTATTTTTAGTAATCGGTTTTACCTCGTCGGCAGAGGCGATCAATATAGATGTCGCGGAGGTCCAAAACGGCGTAGCTTTCGTGCAAGGTGGCAAGGCTGCTGCGAACGCTACGATCACTTGGGAGGGTGGAAATGTCACCACAGCGAATAAAAACGGTGGCTTTAAATTCTCCGGGGTTGTGCCTGGGGACTGCGTGGGGACACTGAGCGACGGAGCGTCAACCATCGAGGTGGTCGTGCTCGACTGCACGCCGGTGTCAGCAGCGCCCGCTCCGGTGCCAAAGACGGGGCAGACAACCACCTACGCCGCTGGGGACGACGGGGCGCTGCAGAAAGGCGTTGCATGGCCAACCCCTCGTTTCACCGATAACAATAACGGGACGGTCACCGACAATCTTACGGGGCTAACGTGGCTAAGGGACGCCAGCTGCCTTGGCTTTCAAACCTGGGCTAATGCTCTTGCGGCAGCAAATTCGCTGGCTGACGGTAACGTGGTATGGAGCGGTATGAGGGTCAGGCAAACCTTATTGTTATTTTGTAGTTTGCGAACTATGGTTGCACCGTTATGGCTAGGAAGCCGAGGATACATTTTGCCGGGGCGCTCTATCACGTCATGTGTCGGGGCAATCAGGGTAAGTCGATCTTCAAAGACGATCGGGACCGTGAGCGCTATTTGGATTTTCTTAAAGAGAGCCGAAAGCGATTTGGCTACTGGCTATATGCCTATGTGCTGATGGGAAATCATGTGCATCATTTGATTGAGATCGGTAAGGCGCCGCTTTCGAAAGTGATGCAAAACATCTTGTTTCGCTACACGCGCTACTGGAACCGCCGGTATAAAAAGACGGGGCATTTATTTCAGGGCCGTTACAAAGCGATTGTGTGCGACAAAGAGAGCTATCTTTTGAGTGATAGGAATTTGCTTTTTGGGGGGTAGCCACTGAGCACGCGAGATTACGCCGACGACCCGGCGCGAGCCCGCGTTCCACAGCCTCAGGCGGCTAACTCAGAAAACCGGTTGGCCCCGTACCCCATCTTGGGGCAGACACTATCCGATAACGTGGTCTTAAGTATCCGAGGTAGGCCGGCTTGCCTTTCACCACGGTTGGTGAGGTGTTCGCGAGCTTGTCGGCCAGCTCGCGCTCTTTTCCTGCGCGGGCTCGCGCGCGAAAAACACGAATGATTGGTACTCCAGCTTTGGGTTCTCGCACTGCGGCCATGTTTTCTCCCGATAAATGTGTCGTCGCGGCACCGACGGCTCCTAGCTTTTAGAGGCGGTGGCTCTAAGCTTTTGCTGCGCGCTTGAGTTTCGGGGTGACGACACAGCTTTGCGATGAAACCTTTTCATGAGTGGTGACAAACCCATGTCTTGGACCGTGTTTCAAACACTGGCAGCCCTATGGAGCACGGCACTCGTGCTGCCTGAGATGGAGCGTGAGATAAGGATTGAAGCCATTCTCTGGCGTACCCGCAGGAATTACAAATGATTGGGGGGACCCATCATTCAAAGCGAACGCAGAGAGATAGGCAAATCAATCCGGCGGCGAAGTCTGAAGGACGGGCCCGCGCGCCGCAATCCCGTGCTTGAACCCGTCTCGAATCGCGCACATGCATCTTATGTTAATTTCGCTCACCTCCTCA
>Ga0184627_10000342_pt1 | contig 18802 bp, 16 predicted proteins | sample PLM3_127_b1_FD_133150 | JGI IMG/M metagenome (GOLD analysis project Ga0184627, IMG submission 133150) | Groundwater sediment microbial communities from an aquifer in East River, Colorado, USA - PLM3_127_b1 | ecosystem: Environmental > Terrestrial > Soil > Riparian zone | place: USA: East River...
CCGCAGCTACGTCCTGCAGCCGTACCAGATGATCAAGGACCACCGGACGAAGATGGAGGTCGGGGACGTCAACCGCGTGCTCGAGGGCGATCTCGACCCCTTCATCAAGAACTATTTGATGCAGAAGGCGAGCGGGACGCTCGGCGCGTCGGCGCCGGCCGACGAAGAATAGCGTCCTGGCGTACGTAGTGTCCGGCTTCCCCGGCCCGAGCCGAGTCGAGGGCAGCCGGACCTTCGTAGAGGCGGACCTTCAGGTCCGCCTGTCAATTGACCGGCGCGCGGCGCTTCAATTCTTCGAACCATGACTATCGGATCGCGGGTGTGGAAAAACGTCAACCATGGCGCGCCCAAATCCGCTTGTCGGCGGCGTTCTGCCCAAAATCATGGCGATCACCGCACGAGTCGCGGCGGCACAGCTCATGCTCGGTTCGACGATGTAGAATCGGGCTGCGACGGCCCGACGAGGAGGCGACGCACGTGCCGGCACTCGGACAACGGGTTGCGCAGCTCGAAGGACAAATGCAGGACTTGGCAGGTGCTCTCGGCGAGGTCAAACGTGCGATTGACGATCTGCGGGCCGACATCAAGGCGGACACAAGGGACCTGCGAGCAGAGATGAGAGACCTGCGAGCAGAGATGGACCGCCGCTTCGGGCGAGTGGACCAGAAGATCGATCGACAGTTCACCTGGCTGGTGGGGATTCTCGTGGGCGTCCTTCTAGCCCTGGTCGGGCTCGCTCTCCAAGTGGCCGGGCTGCAGCCGGCCTAATTGCGCCTACGTGCCATACGTGCACGCACGATTTCCTTCCGCGCTATACTCCGACTCCAATAGGAAAGAGTTCAGAGGCGCATCCGGAGGGACGTCGTCACGGAACTGGCAATGGCGAGGTAAAAATGATGTCTTTCAACGGCTTACTGGCAATCATTGTCGGCCTGCTGACCATCGGCGTTATCCATCCAGTCCCCGTGGAGGCCGCCTCGTGCGAACCCCTCGCCGCGCTGCGACTTCCGGCCGGGGAGGTCACGAGCGCAGTGGCCGTTGCGGCGGGAGCGTTCACTCCCCCGACCGCCCAGGGGGGTAACGCCGCGGCGTCGTCGCCCTTCGCGTCGCTGCCGGCGTTCTGCCGCGTCACCGCGACGCTGAAGCCCACCAGCGACTCCGACATCAAGATCGAGGTCTGGCTGCCGGCGGCCGGCTGGAATGAGAAGTTCCAGGCCGTGGGCAACGGCGGGTGGGCCGGTGTGATTCCCTACGGGGCGCTCGCGGCGGCGGTCGCCCGCGGCTACGCGTCAGCCGGCACCGATGCGGGCCATTCGGGCAACTCGGCCGCGTTCGCGGTGGGGCATCCCGACAAGGTGGTCGACATGGGGTACCGCGCGGTCCACGAGATGACCGTGCACGCCAAGGCGATCGTCGCGGCGTTTTACGGCGACGCGCCGAGGCTCTCGTTCTGGAACGGCTGCTCGCAAGGCGGACGGCAGGGCATCACCTCCGCCGCCCGGTACCCGGCCGACTTCGACGGCATCGTGGCCGGCGCGCCGGCCGTGAACTTCATGAACCTGCATGCGGGCCGCATCGCCTTGAACCAGGCCGTCAACCGCTCGGCGGCGCACATGGTGCCACCGGAGAAGTACGCGACGGTCCATGCGGCCGTCCTGAACGCGTGCGACGGGCTCGATGGTGTCACGGACGGTGTCCTTGAAAATCCACGGGCCTGCCGTTTCGATCCCCAGGTGCTCGAATGCAAAGGCGCCGACGCCGCCAATTGCCTGACCGCGTCGCAGGTGCAGGGAGCGAAAGCCTTCTATTCCCCGGTCACGCATCCGACAACCGGCAAGGTCCTCATGCCTGGCCTCGAGCTTGGGTCCGAACTCTCATGGTCCACCCTCGGGGGGCCTCAGCCGCTCGGCAATGCCGTCGAGGGGTTCAAATACGTCGTCTTCCAGGACGCGAACTGGGATTGGCGCCGATTCAATCTCGCCACCGACCTCGAGCGGGCCGAGAAGGCGGATAACGGCGTGCTGAACTCGTCGGATCCCAACCTCAAGCCGTTCTTCGACCGCGGGGGCAAGCTCCTCATCTACCACGGGTGGAGCGACCCGCAGGTGCTGCCCGGCAACACCATCAACTTCTTCAATCGCGTCGTCGACGTGGCGGGAGGCGAGGCAGTCGGTACCGCCATGCAGCTGTACATGGTCCCGGGCATGAACCATTGCCGCGGCGGCGCCGGCACCGATACGTTCGACGTGATGGGTCCGATCGAACAGTTCGTGGCGAGCGGCTACGCGCCGGCGCGGATCCCGGCGTCGCGAATCGTGAATGGGACCGTCGAGCGCACGCGTCCGCTGTGCGCCTATGGCCAGGCCGCGCAATGGAACGGCACTGGCAGCACGAATGAGGCGGCGAACTTCGCCTGTGTCCCCGAATAGGTTCGTTGTCCTGTTCGGCGCGGCGGCGCTGGGCCTCTCCGCTCAGGCGCCTCCGTTTACGGTCGTTGAAGCCACGATCACCGGGATGCGGCTGGCCATGGAGCAGCGCCGCATCACGTCCCGCGAGCTCGTCCAGCAGTCGCTGACGCGTATCGCGTTGTACGAAGATCAGCTGAACGCGATCATCGCGGTCAATCGCCGCGCACTCGAGGAGGCCGACGAGCGTGATCGCGAGCGCGCCGCGGGACGCCTGCGCGGGCCGCTCCATGGGATTCCGATCGCGCTGAAGGACAACATCCACACGACGGACATGCCGACGACCGGCGGGGCGCTCGCGTTCGCGGGGCTGGTACCGTCCTATGAAGCGACCGTGGCGACGAACCTGCGCGCGGCCGGCGCCATCATCATTGCCAAGACGCAGATGACCGAGCTCGCCAACTGGGTGACCGTCGGCATGCCGGCCAACTACAACAGCCTGAACGGGTACGGCATGAACCCGTACGATCCCCGCCGCGATCCGCGCCCGGCGACCGCCGACGGTCGGCCGGCACTGACCACCGGTGGCTCGAGCTCGGGCGTTGGCACCGCCGTCAGTTTCTGGGCCGCCAATGTCGGGACCGAAACATCGGGTTCGATTCTCAGCCCCTCGAACCAGAACATGCTCGCCGGGATCAAGCCGACCGTGGGACGGATCAGCCGCTACGGCATCATCCCGATCACGGCGGATCAGGACACGGCCGGCCCGATGGCGCGGTCGGTCGCCGACGCGGCGATCATGCTGGGTGCGATGGAGGGCGCGTCGCCCGACCCGCACGACCCCGCCTCGTCTGCCTGCTCACCGCCGCCGGGCGGCGATTACACGCGATTCCTGGATTCGGGCGCGCTCAAGGGGGCGCGGATTGGCATCCCCCGCGCGTTCTTCTACGACCCCGTCACGCCCCCCGGCACAGGCGAGCCGCGCGGCGGGCTGACCCCGGACCAGCGCAGGGCGACGGACGAGGCGATTGCCGTCCTCTCCGCGCAGGGCGCGTCCATTGTCGATCCCGCCGACATCCCGAGCGCGTCCGACAGCGATCCCGCGAAGAATTTCCTGCTGTGGAACATGTGTGCGGGCCTGGAAAACGGGAGGGGGAAGGATCGCGGCTGCTCGATCACATTCAAGTACGGCCTGAAGCGCGATTTCAATGCATGGCTCGATTCGCTGGGCGCCGCGGCGCCGGTCAAGACGCTCACCGCGCTTCGACGCTGGAACCTCGATCACCAGAGCGCGGTCACGTTGAAGTACGGGCAGCAGAACCTGGACATCTCGGACGAGATGGATCTCGAGCGAGATCGGCCGCGCTATGAAGCCGACCGGCGGAAGGACGTGTTGCTCAGCGCAACGCACGGGATAGACGAGGCGATCAGGGTCCACAGGCTCGACGCGCTGCTGTTCCCGGGCGCCATCGGCGCGGCGATTACCGCCAGGCCGGGCTACCCGACCGTCATCGTGCCGTTCGCGAGGGTGCCCAATGCCCCCACGCCGGCGTTTCCTTCCGGCTTCGACGCCAGGCCCGCGCCGTTCGGGGTCGGCTTCAGCGGCGCGGCCTGCAGCGAGCCGCGTCTCATCGCGCTGGCTTACGCTTTTGAGCAGGCGACGCGCCGCCGTGTGGCCCCGTCCCTTTTCCCCTGAGATTTGGCGGGTCCGCTTCGCGGCACCCGCCCCACGTACGTAGGACGGTTCTTGCTTTATAGACCCGGCTTGGGCATCTAATAGGGCCCACACGGCTCGGGGGGCGAAGGAGGGGGACCATGATTCGCGCGCTGCTGCACTCCGCCGACGATCTGGTGAATTCCGACGGCGCCTGGTGGATCCTGGCGCTGGATGGCATCTTGCTCGTCCCGTTGATTTTCGCGGTGTTCTTCTACCCGATGGCGGTCCTGGTTGGCGTGGTTGCCTTGCTCGTTCTGACGGTCGCGGTCATGGCGCTCATACGCGTCGTGCAGGCGCACCAGCATCCGCATCTATGATGTTTCTGTAGTCTCTGGTCTTTGGTCTTTCGTAGCGACCAAAGACTAGAGACCAAAGACTGGAGACCAGAGACCGACGACTTATTGCGACGCCGGCGCGACGTCGATGTTCTGCGGCGGCGGCTGCGGCCGCGGCTGGGTGCCGTTGATGAAGGCTTCGGTGATGCCGGAGTCGAGCGTCACGAACGCGATGTTGCCAGGCGGGTCGAAGACAGGCGGGTTCTGCCGGTCGCCGTGCGTGTCGATATAGGCGCGCATGAAATCCATCCAGATGGGCAGGGCCGCGGTGGCGCCCGTCTCGCCCTGGCTGCTCCCACCGATCGGCTTCTTTTCGTCGTATCCCACCCACACCCCGACCGTGATATTCGGATCGAAGCCGATGAACCACGTGTCGGTGTAGTCGTCCATCGTCCCCGTCTTACCGGCCAGCGGCCAGTCGAGCGCCGCCGCCGCCGCGCCCGTCCCGCGCTGGATGACGCCACGCAGCAGGTTGGTCATGACGAAGGCCGTGTCCGCGCGGATCGCCTCGTGGGCCTGCGGCCGGTTCTGCTCGAGCACGTTGCCTTCGCGATCCGAGATGGTCACGACGGCGTACGGCGTCATCCGCACCCCCTGGTTCGGAAACACCGAGTAGGCGGCGGTCGTGTCCACCAGTGTCGCCTCCGCGGCGCCCAGCGCCAGCGACAGGTACGGCTGGAAGTTGCCTCCCTGTAAGCCGAACCGCGCCGCATAGTCGACGACCTGCCGCGGACCGACCTCCTGCATCGCCTTGACCGCCGGAATGTTGCGCGACTGCTCCAGCGCGCGCCGCAGCGTCACGGGCCCTTCAAACTTCCGGTCGTAGTTCAGCGGCTGATACGGAGGCTGGAAGGGTCCCGCCTCGAACGACACCGGTTCGTCGACAAAGACCGACACGGGGGTGAAGCCGCGATCGATGGCGGTCGTATAGACGATCGGCTTGAAGGTCGACCCCAGCTGGCGGCGCGCCTGCGTGGCGCGGTTGAACTTGCTCCGGTCGAAGCTGAATCCACCGACCATCGCGAGGATTTCGCCGCTGCGGTTGTCGATGGCCACGAGGGCGCCCTCGAGCACGGGTGCCTGTTCGAGCGCGACCGTCTCCGGCATGCCGTCGCGCGCGGTGCGGATTTCCACTTCGATCAGGTCGCCCATTCGGAAGAGATCGGCCGCCGAGGCGCGCCTCGTCCAGGCGAACGCCGTGGCGGGCAGGTCCAGTTCGTGCGGCCCGATTCGGATACGTGCCGTCCCGGCGCCTCGCGCGGGAGCAGCCGTGACGATCGCCGGCACGATATCCCCTTCACGCATCGGCTGCGCCCAGCGTGCCGTCGTGAAGCGGTCCAGCGCATGTCCCTCCGCGACCACATTGCGCACCGGCTTCCGGTACCCGCTCCGGCGCTTATCGACGCGCCGCAGCCCCCGATCCACCGCGCGGTTTGCGGCGTCCTGCAGCCCGGCGTCCAAGGTGGTCCGCACCTGGAGCCCGGCCTGGTAGAGCACATCTGCCGTGTACTTCTGTTCGAGCATCTTGCGGATTTCTTCCGCGAAGTACGGCGCAATCGACCGGTCCGGTGTCGGCTGGCCGCGAACGACCAGCGGGCGTGCGGCGGCCTCTTCGGCTTCCTCAGCCGAGATGAACCCCTCGTCCGCCATCCGCGAGAGCACATAGTTGTTCCGCCGTGCGAGCGCCTGATCCGGATTCACGAACGGGCTCAGCCGCGCCGGCGTCTGGACGATCGCCGCGATCGTGGCCGCCTCTTCAAGCGTGAGGTCCTTGGCAGCCTTGGCGAAGTACAGGCGCGAGCCCGCCTCGACGCCGTAGGCGCCGTGGCCCATCGTGACGTGGTTCGCGTAGAAGGTGAAGATCTCGCGCTTGGTGTACCGCTTTTCGAGCTGGATCGCGACGATCATCTCCTTGATCTTGCGCTCGAACCCGCGAACGCCGGATCGCTGGAACACGCCGCCCTGCATGTACTCCTGCAGGAACAGCATTCTCGCTACCTGCTGGGTAATCGTGCTGGCGCCCGCCCGTTGTCCGTAGAGCACGTCCTTGATGGCGGTGATGATGATGCGCGACACGCTGAGGCCGAAGTGCTGCTCGAAGTCGGCGTCCTCGCTGGCCAGGATCGCCAGGCGCAGGACGGGCGCGATGTCGTCGTACGCGATCACCACGCGCCGCTCGATGGCAAACTCGCCAATGACCTGCCCGTCGCGTGCGAACAGGCGCGTGATCGTGTTGGGCTGGTAACTGTCGAGGGCGCTGATCTGGGGCAGATCGTCGGCGTAGGCGAAGAGGACGCCGCTCAGCGTTCCGAGCAGCGCGGCCACGACGAAAAGGACCACCAGGCCGGCCTGCCTGGCCACACGGATCACGACACGGCGCTCGGTCATTTCCTCCTACATCTTACCGCTCTATACGTTACCGCCGCGCCAGGCCATGGCCGTCGAGCTGACATTGACTGACCTTCACTCAGATTTAATAATACAAGCAGTATAAACACGGTAAGCCGGACGCCTTCAGGCTTCCGGGCCGCGTAGCGCGCGAAGGACGCGACGACATGAGCAAAATCATCGGCATCGATCTCGGCACGACCAACTCCGTGGTGGCCGTCATGGAAGGCGGCGAGCCCGTGGTCATCACCAATCCGGAAGGCGGCCGCCTAACGCCGTCCGTCGTGGCGTTCACCAAGGGCGGCGAGCGGCTGGTCGGGCAGGTCGCCAAGCGGCAGGCGGTCACGAACCCCGAGAACACCGTGTTCTCGATCAAGCGGTTCATGGGCCGGCGCTACGACGAAGTCACCGAGGAGATGAAGATGGTGCCGTACTCGGTGGCGTCGGCGCCCAACGGCGACGTGCGCATCAAAATCATGGGCGAGGAGCACGCGCCGCCCCAGATCTCCGCGATGGTGCTGCAGAAGCTGAAGCAGGCGGCGGAGGAGTACCTCGGCCAGCCGGTCACCAAGGCGGTCATCACGACCCCCGCCTACTTCAACGACGCCCAGCGCCAGGCGACCAAGGAAGCGGGCCGGATCGCCGGCCTGGAGGTGATGCGCATCGTGAACGAGCCGACCGCCGCGGCGCTCGCCTACGGGCTCGACAAGAAGAAGGACGAGACGATTGCCGTCTACGACTTCGGCGGCGGCACCTTCGACATCTCCATCCTCGAGGTCGGCGAGGGGGTCGTCGAGGTCAAGGCCACCAACGGCGACACGCACCTCGGCGGCGACAACCTCGATCAGCGCGTCATCGAATGGATCAACGCCGAGTTCAAGAAGAGCGATGGCATCGATCTCAGCAAAGACCGGATGGCGTTGCAGCGTCTGAAGGAAGCGGCGGAGAAGGCGAAGATGGAGCTGTCGTCCGTCATGGAGACCGACATCAACCTGCCGTTCATCACCGCCGATCAGACCGGTCCGAAGCACCTCCAGATGAAGCTCACGCGGTCGCGGTTCGAGCAGATCGTGGAGGACCTGCTGCAGCGGACCGTGGGTCCCACGAAACAGGCGCTGTCCGACGCCGCCATCGACCCGTCGAAGATCCAAGAAGTCGTGCTCGTCGGCGGCTCCACGAGAATTCCCCGCGTGCAGCAGATCGTCAAGGAGCTGTTCGGCAAGGAACCGCACAAGGGGGTGAACCCCGACGAGGTGGTCGCGATCGGCGCCGCCGTTCAGGCCGGCGTGCTGGCGGGCGAGGTGAAGGACCTGCTCCTGCTGGATGTGACGCCCCTCTCCCTGGGGATCGAGACGCTGGGCGGCGTGATGACGACGCTGATTCCGCGGAACACGACGATTCCCACGCGGAAGAGCGAGACGTTCTCGACCGCTGCCGACAGCCAGACAAGCGTCGAAGTGCACGTGCTGCAGGGCGAACGCCCGCTCGCCCGGGACAACCGCACGCTCGGACGGTTTCAGCTGGTCGGCATTCCGCCGGCGCCGCGCGGCGTGCCGCAGGTCGAGGTCACCTTCGACATCGACGCCAACGGCATCGTCAATGTGTCCGCGAAGGACATGGGCACCGGCAAGGAACAGAAGATCACCATCACGGCGTCCAGCGGCCTCAGTAAGGAAGAGGTCGAGAAGATGATGAAGGAGGCGCAGGCGCACGCCGAGGAGGACAAGAAGCGTCGCGAGGAAATCGAGACGCGGAACCGGGCGGACCAGGCCGTGTATGCCGCCGAGAAAGTACTGGCAGAAATGAGCCCGAAGCTGGCCGCCGGGGACAAGTCGGCGGTGGAGTCCGCCATCGAGTCGCTCAAGAGCGCGATGGCGGCCAACGATACGGCCGGCATGAACCGCGCGATGGAGCAGCTGACGCAGGCGCAGCACAAGGCCGCGGAGGCGCTCTATAAGCAGTCGGGTTCAGGTGGTTCAACAGGTGCAGAAGGTGCCGGGCGAGCGGGGGCGGGTTCAGCAGGTTCGGCAGGTGCAGGCGGTTCAGGCGGTTCAGGTGATTCCCAGGGTGACGTGATCGACGCCGAAGTCGTGGATGAGGAGAAGAAGTGACAACTCCCAACCTCCAATCTCCAACGCCCAAGGGGCGCTTTGCGTTGGGCGTTGGGAATTGGGCGTTGCGAGTTGGGGGTTGGCCGTTGGGAATTGGGCGTTGAGCAGGCGTCATGGATTTGTATGTAGTGCTTGGGCTGCGGCACGGGGCGACGGAGTCCGAAATCAAACGGGCGTACCGGCGCCTGGCGAGGCGGTTTCATCCGGACATCAATCCCGGCGACGGCATGGCCGAAGCGAAGTTCCGGCAGATCCTCGAGGCCTACGAGACGTTGATCGATCCCACCCGCCGATCGCGGTACGACTCGGGCGCCGATCCGGAGGCGCGAGGTCATCGGCGAGCCAGCGGCTTCGAGGGCTTCGACTTCTCGGCGCGCGGCGCCGATCACCCCGCGACCTTCGGTGACCTCTTCGCGGAGGTCCTCACTGATCGCGGCGCGCAGCGGCCGGCTCCCGAACGTGGCGCCGACCTGCATCACGCCGTGAAGCTGGCGTTCGAGGAGGCGTTTTCGGGGACGACGCGGCCCGTGACCGTGACGCGCCGCGAAACGTGCCGCGGTTGTGCCGGCTCTGGCCGCACGCGGATGAGCCCCGGCCCGTGTCATCTCTGCCAGGGCTCGGGCGCGATGCGCTCGGTGCGCGGGCACATGGTGTTTTCGCGCAGCTGCGCGGCGTGCGGCGGCTCGGGCGAGCAGCGGCCGCGGCCGTGCGAGCCGTGCAGCGGCTCGGGCCAGGAAACGCGCACTGAAACCGTGGAGGTGCGCATTCCGGCGGGGATCAGCGATGGCGATCGCGTCCGGGTCGCCGCCAAGGGCAATGCCGGCATCCGTGGAGGCCCGCCGGGCGACCTGTACATCACGGCGCACGTGGCGGCGCATCCCGTGTTCCGGCGGGAAGGCGACGATTTGCACATGGTGCTTCCGATCGCGGTCCACGAGGCGGCGCTCGGCGCGCGCATCGACGTGCCGGCGCCCGAAGGGTCCGCGCGCCTGCGTGTGCCGCCCGGCACGCAGTCAGGACAGCGGTTCCGCCTTCGCGACCGCGGCGCGACCTCGATGCGCGACGGGCGCCGCGGCGACTTCGTCATCGAGGTACGCGTCATGCTGCCGAAGCTGCTCGACGAGCGCTCCAAGGAGCTGCTCCGGGAATTCGGCAAGATCAACGGCGAGAACGTCCGCGAGCAGCTGGGAGAGGCGGGCCAGAGAGACGCAGAGTCACAGAGAACCAAACTCTAGATGTCTCTGTAGTCTCTGTAGTCTCTGTGTCTCTGTGTCTCTGTGTATCTGTGTCTCTGTGACTCTGTGGCCTGGCGAGGGAAATGATGGCGAAGCGGGCTGAGCGCGGCAAGGCGTACTACATGATCAGCGCCGTGTCGCAGAAGTACAACATCCATCCGCAGACGTTGCGCCTGTACGAGCGCGAGGGGCTCCTCAAGCCGTCGCGCACCGAGGGCAACACGCGCCTGTACTCGGAAGAGGACCTCGAGCAGCTCGAGACGATCCTGGCGCTCACGCGCGACCTCGGCGTCAACCTCGCCGGCGTCGAGATCATCCTGAACATGCGCCGCAAGATCGAAGAGATGCAGCACGAGGTCAACGAGTTCATGGATTACGTCAAGCGCGAACTGGCCCGCGGGATCGACGACTGGGAGCAGCGGCTGAGCACGGCGATGGTCAAATCCTCACCGACCGATCTCGTAAGGCACACGACCAACACTTCGGACCTTGACGCAACTCAAAAGTCGAAACTGAAAACTCAAGAGTAACTTTCAAACTTACTTTGGACTTTCAAGTTTCAAGTTTTAAGTTAGTATGGCGTCGTGGCCTGCGCGATGTGCGACGACACCGGTTGGAAGACGATCGAGCTTGACGGTGTCTCGCGGGTGGCGCGCTGCGACTGCATGCGCGAGTCTGCGGCCGCGCGGCTGCTGTCGGAGGCGCGCATCCCCCGCCGCTACCAGCACTGCGATCTCGCCAACTACACCGCGTACAACGAACAGCTGACCCAGGCGCTGCGGCATGCCACGCGCCTCGCGGAAGGTTTCCCCGTGGTCGAGCGCGGACTGTTCCTTCTCGGCCCTCCAGGTGTGGGGAAAACCCATCTGGCCGTCGCGATCCTGCGGCAGGTCATCACGACGCGCGGCGCGCGAGGGATCTTCTACGACACGCGGGACCTGCTCCGCGTGATCCGCAGCACGTACGACCCGGTGAACCAGACGGCGGAGATGGACGTGCTCAGGCCCGTCATGGAAGCCGACATGCTCGTCCTCGACGATCTGGGCGCCGAAAAGACCTCCGAGTGGGTCGAGGAGACCCTGAACCTGATCGTCAACGCCCGCTACAGCGCGCAGCGGACGACCGTCTTCACCTCGAACTACGAGGACAAGCCGGACACGACCGATCCGGATTCGCTGTTGTTCCGCATCGGGTACCGGATGCGGTCCCGCCTCCACGAGATGTGCGAGTTTGTCGACCTCGACGGCGCCGACTACCGCGAGCTGCCACCCAACGGCGGCGTCGACGACCTGGTGACGCTCTGGAAGCTTCGCACCAAGGCGTCGCGCAAGGCCACGCTGCCCTCGCGCGCGGGGGGCCAGGCGCGCGCACAGATCCGGGAGCGCGGCGGCGACGGCAAGGCCGACCTCAAATGGTCGGGGGGACGGGCGGGATCATAAAGGCCCCAGGCCCCAGGCCCAAGGCCGTAGGGGCGACGCATGCGTCGCCCCTACCACTGGGCCTCTACGTCCACGTCCCTTTCTGTTCGGCCATCTGCAACTACTGCAACTTCAACCGCGGCCTCTTCGACGCGGGCCTGAAGGAGCGGTACGTCGCCGCGCTGCTGACCGAGATTCGGCAGGCGGCCGACGGCTCGCAGGCAGACACGATCTTCTTCGGGGGCGGCACACCGTCGCTGCTCGAGCCGGCCGAGGTGGCAGCCGTAGTCGACGCGTGCCGCCAGGCGTGGTCGCTCGCCCGCGACGCCGAGATCACGCTCGAGGCCAATCCGGAGACGGTAACGCCTGAGCGGTTGACCGGGTTCCGGGCCGCCGGCATCAACCGCCTCAGTTACGGCGTCCAATCGTTCCGTGATGACGAGCTCGCGCGTCTGAGCCGCCTGCACTCCGCGGCCAGGGCCGTCGAGGCGTTCGGGATGGCTCGCGCCGCGGGTTTCGACAACATTTCCTTCGACCTGATGATGTGGCTGCCGCAGCAGACGGTCGCGCAATGGCTCGAATCGGTCGACGCACTGATTGCGCTTGGCCCCGACCACGCCTCGATGTATCTTCTTGAGCTCTATCCAAACGCGCCGCTTCGAGACGCCATGGCGCGCGGCCGATGGTCGGTCGCGCCTGAAGACGATGCGGCGGAGATGTACCTCTCCGGTCTCGACAGGATGGACAAGGCCGGCTACGTGCAGTATGAGATCTCGAACGTGGCGCGCCTTGGACGTCACTCCCGCCACAACCTGAAATACTGGACGGATGGCGAGTGGCTCGGGTTTGGAAGCGGCGCGCATTCCACGCGGGCGGGGACCCGATGGAAGAACATAGCCGCCACGGAGGCGTACATTTCGGCCGTCGCGGCTGGAGGACAGGTCGCCACCGAGCGCCGGCCCCTGTCGGCGGAGGAGCGGCTGGAAGATGCGCTGTTCACGGGACTCCGGCTCAACGCCGGTCTTGACTTACCGGGCGTGAAAACCCGGTACGGCGTCGACGTCTGGGGCCGGTATGGAGGGGAGCTGCAGCCCTTCGTGGATCAAGGGATTCTGCTCTATGATGGGCGCTCGCTGCGGCTGCCGAGGGCAGGAATGCTTCTTGCTCACGAGATCATGGCCGTTTTCATCAGCTGAACTGTACGATAGAGTAACGCCTTTCCGCCTTTCCCAGGAGGCTTGAAGATGCGACGACTGTCCGGGTTACTACTGGCCGGCGCGATCATGTGGCTGCCGGCGTTTTCTCAGAATCACGGTACCGTGTTCGCCCAGGCCGCCCCACAGAAGACCACCTTTACGGGTGATATGGTGCTGCAGGCGTTCGCGGTGAACGCGGACAAAACCGCAGACTACGAGCAGGTTGTCGCGAAACTGAAAGAGGCGCTGTCGAAGTCTGAGCGGCCCGAGACCAAGCAGCAGTTGGCAGGGTGGAAGGTGATGAAGAATGCCACGGCCCAGCCCGACGGCAGCTTCGTCTACATCCATGTGCTCAATCCTGTCGTCAAGGACGCCGACTACTCGATCGTGAACATCGTCTACGAGGTGTTCAAAGATCCGGCCGAGCAGAAAGCGTTCTACGACCTCTATCGGGGAGCTCTGAAGCAGGCGCTCTTCGTCATTCAGGGGCCGGTGACGAGCGATTTTTCGAAGTAACGCACGTGCGCCAGCCGGACCACCATGGTCCGTCCCGCACCCGAACATCAGAGCCACGAGCGGCATTCAGCCGTCCGTGGCTTTTTTTGTATAAAGTAGTTTTCATGCGAACCGTACCGGCCACGCTTGCCGCCGCCCTGATCATGGGCGCGACGGCATTGGCGCAGGTCGCGCCTCCTGCAACACCGCCAGCCACCCAGCAGCCGTCGCCTGCGCCCCAGCAGCCGCCGCCGGTGGGGGGCGCGTCCGCCGCGCCGGTCGTGCCGGCGCCCGTGGTGCCTCCCGTGCCGCTCGGCGCACGGACATTCACGGCCCCCACCGGCATCATCTTCAACGCGGTGCGCCCCGAACGGGTCGTCGACTTCGAGATGGTGATCGGGTACCTGCAGGCCGCGTTCGAGAAGTCCACCGATCCGGGCGTGCGCGCGCAGGCGAAGGGCTGGCGGGTGTTCAAGGCCACCGAGCCGGGACCAAACGCCACCGTCCTCTATGTGTTCGTGATCGATCCCGCCGTGGCCGGCGCCGACTATGGCCTGGGACGTATCCTGAGCGACGCGTACCCGGATCAAATCCAGGAAATCTGGAAGCTGTACACGGGGGCGTTGGCGGGAGGCGGCAGCCTGCTGAACCTCACTCCGGTGCAGCCGCCGCCGCTCCCGGCGCCAGAGGCGCCGCCGGCCGCCACCACGCCGGCGCCTGCACCGCGTCCCGCGCCCCCGGCGCCATGAGTGATTAGAAGCGTGTGGGGCGAGCCACGGCACCCCACCGCGCAAGCGTGCGCGGCGGGGACCCCGCGGAGGGCTCGCCCGGCGGACCCGACAGGGTCCGCCCCACAAGCATCCTCAAAACGCCAGATTGAATCCCGCGTAGACGCGGTGCACCACCGAGTGGAGCGGTTCGCCGCGCAGCTTGAAGATGCGGTAATCGACCCGCGCGCGAAGCGGTCCCAGCAGCGTGATCTTTGCGCCGCCGCCGCTGTTCACGCCGAAGTGCGTTTCCTGGCGTGTGCCGAGACGCTCGCGGTACACGCCGCCGCCCGACGTCAGATAGAACTGCATCCCTGCGACCGGAATCGGCGTCTGCAGCAGGACGTTGCCCATTCCGGTCCTCAGCGAGGGCGCGGCTTCCTCGAGCGTTTCGCCCGTATCTGCAAACTCGAACTCGAAGCCCACGATCACGAGCCCGACGCCAAGCGCCAGTCCCTTCACCGGCCGGTTTGCGGGGGTCACGGTGCTGCCGATAAAGACCGTCGCATCTGCAAACGCGGGTGTCGACCAGAGCAGCAGCACGACCGCGGCACGTGCCAGGCGCGGGGCCGCCCGAACCAGATGAACCAGCCAAGGGCTCTGCCCTTGATATCCCGTAGAGCCCTTGGCTGGTTGACGCTGCTTTCTTGGCGCGCTCCGCGCGCCCTCGCATTCGCCCGTCGCAGTCAGTCGCATACCGAATGATACGATCGGTGCGGGCCGCGAACTGCCATGGATCTCCGATTCACCGACGACCAGGAGCTGCTGAGGCGCAGCATCCGCGAGTTTGCCGAGAGGGAGATCCGGCCCCATGTCAGGGAATGGGACGAGGCTCAGCAGTACCCGTCAGCACTCATACCGAAGCTCGCCGCGCTGGGCCTGATGGGGATCCAGTTCCCTGAACAACACGGCGGCGCGGCCATGTCCTCCGTCGACTACTGCATCTGCATCGAGGAGCTCGCGCGCGTCGATCCGTCGGTCTGCCTGTCGGTGGCGGCGCATAACGGCCTGGGCGCTGCGCACATTGCCGCCTTCGGCACGGAGGATCAGAAGCGTCGCTATCTGGTCCCACTTGCGACGGGCGAGCAGCTGGCGGCCTGGGGCCTCACCGAATCGTCCGCGGGCAGCGACGCGGCCGCGATGCGGACGACCGCGGTGCGCGACGGTGACTGCTGGGTGATCAACGGGACGAAGCAGTTCATCACGCACGGCCAGTCGGGAGACCTCATCGTCATGATGGCGGTGACCAGCCGGGGCAAGGGCAGCCGCGGCATCTCGGCGTTCATCATCGAGCGAGGGACGCCCGGGTTCCGCGCCGGCAAGAAGGAGGACAAGCTCGGGATGCGCGCGAGCGAGACGAGCGAGGTGATCTTCGAGCACTGCCGCGTCCCGGCCTCGCAGCTCCTGGGCGTCGAAGGACAGGGATTCATCAACGCGCTGCAGGTGCTGGATGCCGGCCGGATCGGCATCGCGGCGCTCGCCGTCGGCCTGGCGCAGGGCGCGTACGAAGCGGCGCGCGACTACGCCTTCGTGCGCAGGCAGTTCGGCCAGCCGATCGGGGCGTTTCAGAGCATTCGGGCCAAGCTCGTGGAAAACGCCGGTCGCATCGAGGCGGCGCGGCTGTTGACGCATCGGGCGGCGTCGATGAAGGACCAGGGCCGGCGGACGACGCTGGAGGCAGCCATGGCCAAGCTCTACTCGAGCGAGATTGCCGTGCGGGTTGCCGAGGACGGCGTTCAGATCCATGGCGGCTACGGATTCGTCAAGGACTACCCGGCGGAGAAGTTCTTCCGCGACGTGAAGCTCACCACGATTGGCGAAGGCACCAGCGAGATCCAGCGGCTGGTCATCGCGCGTCAGCTCCTTGCCAGTGGGGCCTAAATGGGGTCGGGGGTCATTTTTCGAGGACACCCGTGAATGATTGTCTGCGAGGTCGCCCGCGAGGTCGACGCGGCGACGTTCGGAGTGCTTCCAAGAGCTCCTGTTTCCACGATTCATCGCCGAAGGGATTCCCGTTTTGCACGGCGTGACGGAAGGCTTCTCATTCCGCCTCCGTTTGTGGCGCGTTTACGTGAGACAACCACTGCGCCGGCCTTGCAGTTGGCCATTGGGCGAGCCACGTTGATCGGTCATCGTCCTCACGCCTTAGACTTGACCAACGCCAATCCTCGGCTCGCTCCACAAGTGAGGCGCGAAGCGGATTCCGCTCGACGTATCTGCACACCCAGAGAAAATGACGGTCGTCACCAATCGGAATAGCTTTGAATCGCCCCTGATAGACTGCCCCAAGGCCTGCCAGGCCATGAGCGTTTTGCCACCGCCGCGCGTGCGTCGTCGTAAGCCAGTGCATGAAGCGAGACAACGCGCCGTCGGCTTTCGGAGTTAGCAGAAAATGCCAATGGTTCGGCATGATGCAGTACGCAAAAAGTGCTACCGGGTTACGCCCGACGGCTTCTTCGAGCACCTGTTCGAATGCCGCGTAGTCGCCGGCATCGTCAAAGAGGACGGTGCGTTTGGCTGCCCGGTTCAGTACGTGAAACACCAATCCCGCAGTAGCCTCTCGCGGCCTTCTCGGCATGACGGGTCAGCCGAGGCAATCTTGATGCCGAACCGCTGCCGTCCGAGTGTCCTCGAAAAATGACCCCCGACCCCCTTATCGAGGGAGTGCTCGCCGGCGACGCGCGGGCCGTGGCGCGCGCGATTTCCCTCGTCGAGAACGACGACCCCGCCGGCGTCGATGTGCTGCGGGCGATCTTCGCGAAGACCGGGCGCGCGCAGCTGATCGGCATCACGGGACCGCCGGGGGCCGGCAAGAGTACGCTCGTCGATCGGCTCACCGGAGAGATTCGGAAGGAAGGCAGGAAGGTCGGCGTCATCGCCGTCGATCCGACGAGTCCCTTCAGCGGCGGCGCGGTCCTCGGCGATCGCGTGCGGATGGGGCGTCACTTCTCCGACACCGGCGTGTTCATCCGCAGCATGGCGACGCGCGGTCATCTGGGCGGCCTGGCGCGCGCCACCGGCGACGTGGCGCTGATCCTGGACGCGGCGGGCAAGGACACGATCCTCATCGAGACCGTCGGTGTGGGCCAGGGTGAGGTCGACATCGCTGGAACCGCGGACGTGTCGGTCGTCATGCTGGTGCCCACGAGTGGCGACGAGGTGCAGGCGCTCAAGGCGGGCATCATGGAGATTGCCGACATCTTCGTCGTCAACCACGCGGATCGTGAGGGCGCCGATCGACTCGTGCAGGCGATTGCGGCGAACCAGACGTTGCGGACCGCTGAACCGGACGAATGGCGGCCGCCGATTGTGAAAACGATCGCGACGACGGGAGAGGGGATCCCGGCGCTCCGTGTGGCGATCGCGGAGTTTCAGGCGCATTCGACCAGGGGGTTCGGCGGACGCACGCGCAAGCGCCAGGAATATCGTTTACGCGAGCTGCTGTCACACCGGTTCCTGCAGCACCTCGAGCGCGTCCTGCCTGCCGGCGAACTGGAACGCATCGTCAACCGGATCGCCGCGCGCGAGCTCGATCCATACTCCGCCGCAGCCGACCTGATGAACCGCGCGCTGAGAACCCCTGAACCCGGATCCCGGATCCCGGATCCCGAATCCCGATGAAAGCCATCCTCGACCACGTCGGGATCGCCGTGGAGAACATCGACGTGGCGCTCGCGTTTTATCGCGACGCGCTCGGCCTCGAGATCGAGGCGCCGGAAGAAGTACGGTCGCAGAGTGTGCGGGCGCACGTCATCCCGGCGGGGCAGAGCGCGCTCGAGTTGCTGGAGGCCACGGCGCCGGATTCACCCATTGCCGGCTACCTGCGGAAGCGCGGCCCCGGCCTGCATCACATCACGCTCCGCGTGGACGACATCTGCGCGGCGCTCGACCACCTGCGGACGCGCGGCGTCCGGCTGATCGATGACCAGCCGCGCCCGGGCGCGCAGTCCGCGCTGGTGGCGTTCATCCATCCGTCGGCCGCGCATGGCGTATTGGTGGAGTTGAAGCAGGCCGCGCGACCCTCGTCCGCCCTCGCGTCGAAGCGAATGGCCTGGGGCGATCTCGAGCTCGTGAGCGTGCACGACGGGCTCTTCCGCCTCGACGGCGGCGCCATGTTCGGCGTGGTGCCCCGGCCGCTCTGGGAGGTGCAGGCGCCGCCCGACGAGCGCAACCGCATCCTGCTCGGCATGCGGCCGCTTGTCGTCTCCGCCGACTGGGGCCGGATGATCATCGACTGCGGAGCGGGCGACAAGATGGACGCCAAGCAGCGTGACATCTATGCGCTCGACCGGACGCGCCATCTCGATCACGCGCTCGCGGATGCCGGGCTCACTGCCGATGGGATCGATATCGCGCTTGCCACCCATCTGCACTTCGATCACTTCGGTGGCGCGACGTCGCGAGCGGATGGCGCGCTGAAGCCGCGGTTTCCGCGGGCCCGTTACGTCATTCGCGCGGCCGAATGGGAAGAGGCGACGCACCCCCACGAGCGCAATCGCGCCAGCTATCTGCCGGATGATTTCGTGCCGCTCAGGGATGCTGGGGTCGTGGACGTCTATGACGACGACCGGACGATCAGGCCGGGCGTCCGCGTGGTGCGCACCGGGGGCCATTGCCCCCAGCATCAAGTCGTCTTCGTGGAGTCGGCTGGCAAGACCGCCGTCTTTACCGCCGATCTGATCCCGACGACCGCGCACATTCGCGACGCATGGATTATGGGGTACGACCTCTTTCC
>Ga0184627_10000343_pt1 | contig 18800 bp, 17 predicted proteins | sample PLM3_127_b1_FD_133150 | JGI IMG/M metagenome (GOLD analysis project Ga0184627, IMG submission 133150) | Groundwater sediment microbial communities from an aquifer in East River, Colorado, USA - PLM3_127_b1 | ecosystem: Environmental > Terrestrial > Soil > Riparian zone | place: USA: East River...
AATCCGGACAACGCTCGCTCCCTACGTCTTACCGCGGCTGCTGGCACGTAGTTAGCCGGAGCTTCTTCTGCAGGTACCGTCACTTTCGCTTCGTCCCTGCCGAAAGGGGTTTACAACCCGAGGGCCTTCATCCCCCACGCGGCGTCGCTGCGTCAGGCTTTCGCCCATTGCGCAAGATTCCCCACTGCTGCCTCCCGTAGGAGTCTGGGCCGTGTCTCAGTCCCAGTGTGGCTGGCCGTCCTCTCAGACCAGCTACCCGTCGTCGCCTTGGTGGGCCGTTACCCCGCCAACAAGCTGATAGGCCGCGGGCCCATCCCAGACCGCGAAAGCTTTCATCGGCAGATCATGCGGTCCGCCGAAAGTATCCGGTATTAGCTCCGGTTTCCCGGGGTTATCCCAGAGTCTGGGGCAGGTTGCCCACGTGGTACTCACCCGTTCGCCGCTCTCCCCCGAGAAGGGTTACCCCTCCTCGGGTTCTCGCTCGACTTGCATGTGTTAGGCGCGCCGCCAGCGTTCGTCCTGAGCCAGGATCAAACTCTCCGTAGAGATCCACGAACCGGCCCGAAGGCCGGCTTCGCTTCCTGGATTGGTTCGTACGAACCATCTGCTGCGGGACGCGACGAATCGCGCCTCCCAGCTGACGGGAAAACGCACTGGCTTTTGGCACACTGTTCAGTTCTCAAGGTGCGGGCAGCGGACCAGAAGGTGGGAACCTCCAGGAAGGGTCCGCGCCAACGGTTGGTAATAGTAGCACGGGCGAAGCGTCCCTCGGCAACCACCCGAAACCGCAGGTGGGAGGCCCCACAGCCGTTCCGGTTCAGCGCAATCGGACGAACCGGCGCCGGCTGACCTGGAGGACCTTGCCTCTGAGCTCCCTGGCGGGGTACTCCCTCTTGGGATCGGTCACCGGCTCGCCGTCTAGCCGCACGCCCCCCTGCTCGATCAGGCGGCGGGCCGCCGAGTTCGAGGGGGCCAGGCCCAGAGCCGCCAGGAGCTGCGGGAGCCAGATCATGCCGTCCTTGCCCTTGGAGGCGTCCGGGGGGATCTCCGCCTCCTCGATCCGCTCCGGCATGTCGCGCTCCCGGTGGACCCGGTCGAATCGCTTCTCGGCCCCGGCCCCAGACCTCGGGCCGTGGTACAGGTCCACCACGTCTCGGGCCAGACGGCGCTTTTGGTCCACCGGCTTCAGGCTGCCGTCGGCCAGGCTGGCCTCGATCTTCGCGACCTCGTCGGGGTCCACGTCGGCGGCGAGCAGGAGGTACTTGGGGATGAGGCGGTCGGGGATCCGCATGAGCTTGCCGAACATCTCGTCCGGTCGATCCGTGAGCGCCACCCAGTTGTCGAAGGACTTGGACATCTTGCGCTCGCCGTCGACCCCCTCCAGGAGCGGCATGGTCAGGACGACCTGGGGGTCCAGTCCGTAGGCCCGCTGGATGTCCCGTCCCACCAGAAGGTTGAACGTCTGGTCGGTGCCGCCCAGCTCGACGTCGGCCCGGACGGCCACCGAGTCCATGGCCTGCATCAGCGGGTACAGGAACTCCACCACGCTGATGGGCTTCCCCTCCTCGTATCGCTTTGCGAAGTCGTCGCGCTCGAGCATCCGGGCCACGGTGTAGGAGGAGGTCAGCCGGAGCACGTCGGCCATGCTCATCCCGGCCAGCCACTCGGAGTTGCGCCGGATCTCGGTCGCGCTCGTGTCGAGGATCTTGCCCGCCTGTTCGAGGTAGGTCGTGGCGTTGGCATCGATCTCCTCCTCGGTGAGGAACGGGCGGGTCTCGGATTGGCCCGAGGGATCGCCCACCCGCCCGGTGAAGTCCCCCACGATGAGGACGGCCACGTGGCCGGCGTCCTGGAAATGCCGGAGCTTTCGAAGGACGACCGCGTGGCCGAGGTGAAGGTCGGGCCGGGACGGGTCGATGCCCAACTTGACCCGAAGGGGACGGCCCAAGGCGAGCTTCTCCTGAAAGCCATCCTTGGGGATGACGTCGGCGGCCCCGGCCAGCAGGCGAGGGAGCGCGGATGAGGCCATCGGATTCGCGATGCTACCAGTGCCGATACAGGCCGTGGCTATGATTGAGCGGCCATGAACCCCTCCCGGCGTCCTCTCGCGCTCGGGCTCGTCCTCGCGGCCCTGATGGCGTCGGCTTGCAACCTTCCCGACCTCGAGAAGGAGCAGGCGAATGCACCCGCGCTGCCACAGACCTCGTTCGTGTTCGCCGCCGACGGATCGTTGATCACCCCCCTGCACGCCGAGCAGAACCGCACGATCGTGCCTCTGTCGAACATCCCGGAGAACATCCGAAACGCCGTGGTGGCCATCGAGGACAAGCGCTACTACGACCACATGGGGATCGATCTCAAGGCCCTGCTCCGGGCGGCCTACGTGGACGCCACCACCGGGCGGATCGTGGAGGGCGGCTCCACCATCACGCAGCAGTACGTCAAGAACGCGTACACCGGCGACGAGCAGACCCTGTCGCGGAAGTTCCGGGAGGCCGTCCTGGCCTATCAGCTGGAGCAGACGCTTGGCAAGGATGAGATCCTGGCGAGGTACCTCAACACCGTGTACTTCGGCAACGGCGCGTATGGGATCCAGGCCGCGGCCGAGACCTACTTCGGGCGGCCCGCGTCGGAGCTGACGCTGGCGCAGGCCGCGCTGCTCGCCGGGCTCATCGCCGCACCCGCGGACTACGATCCCGTGGTCCGCCCGAACCTCGCCGCCACCCGCCGGAACCAGGTCCTCACGCAGATGCGCATCCTCGGGTTGATCGATCCGGGGGCGTACGCGAGCGCGGTGCAACGCCCGATCAACCTGCACATGCGGCAGAGCACGGACCACTACCTGGCCCCGTACTTCGTGGACTACTTCAAACAGTGGTTCCTGTCCAACCCGAGGTTCGGAAAGACCGTGCAGGATCGGTACGACCTGCTGTTCAAGGGAGGCCTTCGGATCCAGACCACGGTCGTCCCCCGGCTGCAGGAACAGGCCGAGCGGGCCGTCCACTCGATCCTCATCTACCGCAGCGACCCCTACGCGGCCATGACGGTGATCGATCCGCGGACCGGCTACATCAAGGCCATGGTGGGCGGGCGCGACTACTGGGATCCCAAGGACCGGTTCGCCAAGGTGAACCTGGCCGCCGGCGGGAGCACGGGGCGCCAGGCCGGCTCGGCGTTCAAGCCGTTCACGCTGGTGGCCGCCCTGGAGCACGGGATCTCGCCCAACCAATCGTTCAGCGGCTCCTCGGTAGCGGTCACCCTGCAGGACGGGACGGTGTGGACCCCGGGGAACGCCGAGGGATCCTCGTACGGCTCCATCTCGCTCGAGAGCGCGACGATCAACTCGGTGAACGTGGCGTACGTGAACATCGAGACAGCCGTGGGCGACGGCGACATCTACCTGGGGGCGCAGCGCGTCGTGGATACGGCGAAACGCATGGGCATCCGGTGTTGCACCCGGACGACCTCCCCCAAGAGCCAGCTGGTGCCGGTGCCTTCGGCCGTCCTCGGCACGAACGAGGTCAACACGCTGGAGATGGCATCGGCCTACGGCACGCTGGCCGACGGCGGCGCGCACGTCGCTCCCACGCCGGTCGTCAGCATCGCCACGCCCGACGGGAAGGTCCTGTATCAGGCGCGCGCGAACCCCAAGCAGGTGGTCAACCCGGCCATCGCCACGGTGGCCGACGGGATCATGCAGAAGGTCGTCCTGTACGGCACGGGAGCCGCCGCGAACATCGGCCGGCCCCAGATCGGCAAGACGGGGACCGCGCAGAACTACAGCGACGCGTGGTTCGTGGGGGCCATCCCCCAGCTCGTGGCGGCGGTGTGGGTCGGCTTCCCACAGGGCCAGGTGCCGATGCAGTATCCGACCACCAGGATCTCCCCGGTCTACGGGGGCACGTGGCCGGCCCAGATCTGGCGGGCGTTCATGGTCAACGCCACCCTGAACCTCCCGGTGAAGCCCTTCCCGACGTCGAACGTCCGGTTCGTGACCCTTCGGATCGACGTGACCCAGGGGTGCCTGGCCAACCCCTACACCCCGCCGCAGAACATCGACACCCAGACCTTCATCGCCGGGACCGAGCCGCAGCTCAAGGTGTGCAAGCAGCCCACCTCGTACCAGCTGCTCTCGGTGCCTTCGGTCATCGGCCTGAAGGAGGGTCCGGCGATCGACCTGCTCCGGTCGGCCGGCTTCGGCGCGAGGATCGTGTACGAGCCATCCGACCAGCGACCGGGCACCGTGATCGCCCAGGACCCCGCGGCGGGCCAGCGGGCCCTTCAGACCAGCGCGGTCACGATCACGGTGTCGCAAAAGGTGTCGACGGCGACGGTTCCGAACGTCGTGGGGATGAGCCAGGGAGCGGCCCGGGCCGTGCTTCGAAACGCCGGGTTCGAGACGTCGGCGCAGGAGCAGCAGGAATGTGACCCCGCCGACCCGAGCTGCGTCTACCGCAAGGGCGTCGTCTGGGCCCAGAGCCCGTCCGCCGGCGCGAAGCTCCCGGTCGGCTCGACGGTCACGATCATCGTGAACCCCTGACGGGCCCTCCCGCGCGGACCCGGGAGACGAAGCGGTCTCCGTGCACGGAGAATCGCCAGGGATGCTCGGTCCCGCTCCTGATGCCCACCCGGGATCCGACGTCGATCCCGGATGGGAGGACGGGACTTCCCTCGAGGAGCCAGAGCTCCTGGCCTCGCATCAGGTCGAGCCCGTTCTCCTGTCTCGCGATCCCCAGTGCCTGGCACAGCCGGCCCGGTCCCGAGCACAGGGCTCGCGGATGGTCCGTTCCCCGGCGGCGGGCCATCTCCTCCACCCCTTGGAGCGGCTCGGCCGCGCGGAGCAGGACCGCGCTCCCCTCCCCATCCGAGCCGGTCACGACGTTCATACAGTGGTGCATGCCGTAGGTGAAGTACACGTACAGATGGCCGGGAGGTCCGAACATCACCTCGGTCCGGTTCGTCCGGCCCCGGTACGAATGGCTGGCCGGGTCGTCCTCCTGGTACGCCTCGGTCTCGACGATGCGGGCGGACAGCAGGCGTCCGTCGCCGAGCCTGCGCACCAGGATCCGGCCCAGGAGGTCCGGGCCCACCTCGGGTGAGGGGCGAGCGAAGAACGAGCGCGGCAGGCGCCGGGTCGAGCGGCTCACCGGGCGGTCGAGCGTCCCTTGTCCAGGAACCTCCGGAGCTTGGCCAGCGGCCACGTGTTGATCACGTCGTCCTTGCTCAACCATCCTCGCTGCGCCGTTGCCACGCTGAACCGCATGTGCGAGAGGTGGAGCGAGGCGTGGGAGTCGGTGTCCACCGAGAACTTCACGCCGTGGCGCCTGGCCCACAGGATGTGCTCGTCCTTCAGGTCGAGCCGGTCGGGAAAGCCGTTCACCTCCAGGGCCGTACCCGTCCGGGCCGCCGCCTTGAACACCTCGTCCAGGTCGAACTCGATGGGCGGGCGCTTGCCGATCAAACGGGCCGTTGGGTGCCCCAGGACGTTCACGTACGGGTTCTCCATGGCCCGGATGATGCGCCGGGTCATCTCGTCCTTGGACAGGTTGAAGTGGGTGTGCACCGATGCCACCAGCACGTCGAAGCCGGCCAGGAACTCCTCCGGCCAGTCCACGCCGCCCGCCGGGTCGATGTTCAGCTCGGAGCCGTGCAGCAGGGCCATCCTTGGGTACGTGGCCTGGAGCGACTTCAGCCGCTCGCGCTGGGCCAGCATCTTCTCGTCGGTCATCCGCTGCATGAACAGCTGCGGCGCGTGGTCGGTGACCGCGTAGTACGCGTACCTCATCCGCGCCGCCGCTTCGAGCATCTCCTCCAGGGGCGCCAGCCCGTCGGTGAGGTTCGTGTGCGTGTGGAGGTCGCCCCGGACGTCCTTCTGCTCCAGCACCTTCGGGAGCTCGCCGGCCAGCGCGGCCTCGATCTCGCCGCGGTCCTCCCGCAGGGTCGGCGGGATGTACGGCAGGCCGAGGCGTCTGTAGACCTCCTCCTCGGTCTCCGCCACGATCAGCTTGCCGCTCTTCACCTGGAACAGTCCGTACTCGTTCAGGCGCAGGCCCTTGCGGATGGCCATCTCCCGTAGGCGGATGTTGTGGGCCTTGGAGCCGGTGAAGTACATGAGGCCCGCCCCCCACGCCTCCATGGCGATCACCCGCACGTCCACCTGGAGGCCGTCCTTGGTCAGCACCGACGACTTCGCCTCGCCGTGGGCCAGCACCCGGTCCACGACTGGCAGCGACACGAACCGATCCATGACCGGCCCCGGCTTCGCGCTCGCCACCAACAGGTCGATGTCGCCGATGGTCTCCGCCATCCGCCGGAGGGAGCCGGCGTAGGTCGCCCGCCTCACCTCCTTCAGCCCGTTCAGCTCGCGAAGGAGGTCCTCCGCCACGTCGAGGGCCACGTTCACCAGCACGCGGCGCTCGGACGAGCCCATCTGCTCCACCGCCCGCAGGATGTTGTCGGCCGTCTTCTTGCCGAACCCCTTCACCTCGGCCAGGTTGCCCTCGTTCGCCGCGGCCAGGAGCTCGTCCACGGAGGCCACACCGAGCTGCTCGTACAGGACCATGGCCCGCTTGGGCCCAAGGCTGGGGATGGCCATCAGCGCCCGGACGCCCGGGGGGATCTGGGCCCGCAGCTCCTCCAGCGCCCCCATCGCGCCCGTCTGGAGGAACTCGTGGATCTTCTCGGCGATGGACGTGCCCACGTTGGGGATGGCCTGGAGCTGCTTGACGTCGAAGCCCGCGATGTCCGCCGGGTACCCGCCGACGGCCCTCGCCGCCTTCTCATACGACCTGGGCCTGAACCGGTCCTCCGACAGGATCGACAGGAGGTCCGCGTATTCCAGGAGGACGGATTCGACGGCATCGTTCGCGCGCGGCATGCGGTCGTGGATCCTCTCTGACGCGGGATCAGGCTACACCGAGGAGCCAGAGCAGCAGCGCCTTCTGCGTGTGCATCCGGTTCTCGGCCTGATCCCACACCGCGGAGTGGGGTCCGTCGATGACCTCGTCGGTGATCTCCTGCCCACGATGGGCCGGCAGGCAGTGAAGGACGGTGACGTCGGGGGCGGCGAGCGCCACCATCCGTTCGTTCAACTGGTACGCCAGGAACACAAGCGCCCGCTCGTCGGCCTCGCCCTCCTGTCCCATGCTGGCCCACACGTCCGTGTACAGCACGTCGGCCCTCTGGCACGCCTCCGCGGGGTCGTGGAGGACCTCGACCGCCCCGCCGGTCTGCGCCGCGATCTCGCGGGCCCGGTGCACGACCTGGGGGATGGGCTCGAACCCGGGAGGGGTGGCCACCCGGATCCGCATCCCGGCCTTCGCGCAGCCGAGCAGGAGCGAGTGGGTCACGTTGTTGCCGTCGCCCAGGTACGCGAGGGTTCGACGCTTGAGATCCCCCTTGATCTCGCGAACGGTCAGCAGGTCGGCCAGGCACTGGCAGGGGTGCTCGAAGTCCGAAAGCGCGTTAATGACCGGCACGGAGGACGCCCCCGCCAGCAGCTCGAGCCGCTCCTGCTCGAACGTGCGCAGGACGACCGCGTCCACGTAACGGGAGAGCACGCGACCGGTGTCCTCGATGGTCTCTCCCCGGCCGAGCTGGAGCTCCGCCGAGGACAGCGCGACCGGATGAGCTCCGGCGGAGGCCGCGGCAACCTCGAACGAGACGCGGGTGCGGGTCGACGGCTTCTCGAAGACCATGGCCACGGCCCTGCCGTGGAGCCGCCCGGCGTAGCCCTCCGGCTCGGCCTTCACCTTGGCGGCGAGGTCGAGGAGGGCGATGAGCTCGTCCTGGGTGAGGTCGTCGACGGACAGGTAGTCCCGTTTCATCGGCGGCAGTCTATCGAGGGTCCTCCGGCGCCGCGAACGAGGCCTGTCGCTTCTCAGCCGGAGCGGAGCTCGGCGCCGAACTCGGTTGCCAGCCGCTCGGCGATCCTGCGCACCACGGCGTCGGCCTCCTCGTCGGTGAGCGTTCGGTCGTGCGCTCGAAGGTCCATGAAGAACGCGAGGCTCTTCTTGCCCTCGGGGAGCGGCGGGCCGGAGAAGACGTCGAACAGCAGGCAGGTCTCGACCAGGTCGCCCCCCGCCTCCAGGAGCGCGGCCTGCACCGCGGCGGCGGGGGTGGCCGCATCGAGCACGAAGGCGAGGTCGCGGCGGACCGGCGGGAACCGGGGGACGTCGCGGACCTCGATGTCCGAGGAGGCGTGGGCCATGAGGGCCTGGACATCGACCTCGGCGGCCGCAACGCGGCCGCCGAGGTCCAGCCGCTCCACCAGGCTCGGATTGATCTCGCCCATCACGCCGAGACCATCCTGGCCGGCAAGGATCGCGGCCGACCGGCTCGGGTGGAACGGCCACCCGGCCGGCGGTCCCACCGACCAGTCCCGGACCCCGGCGTCCTCGAGGAGGGCCTCGACGACGCCCTTCGCGTCGAAGAAGTCGAACGACCGCGCCGGCTCGGCCCACGTCTGGGAGGCCGGGCCGGTCATGGCGAACGCGACCGAGGACCGCTCCTCGGCCGCGCCGTCCTTCATCCGGAACACCGTTCCCACCTCGAACAGGGCCACGCCGCGCACGTGCCGGTACACGTTTCGCCGAACCGCCCTGAGCATGCCGGGCAGGAGCCGGGTCCGAAGGAACGCCTCGTCGGCCTGGAGCGGGTTGGTGATGCGGATCGCATCGTGGTCCCCCGCCATCTCGAGGTCCTCCAGCGACGCGAACGACAGCAGGCGGACCTCGCGAATACCGGCCCGGCGGAGCGAACCGCGGAGCACCCCCCGGAACCCGTAGGCGGGGGGAACCCCGCCCGCCTGGCGAACAGGCGGGACCGTCGAGCCCACCCGGTCGTAGCCCTGGACCCGGACGACCTCCTCGATCAGGTCTACCTCCCGCTCGATGTCGACCCGGTATCCCGGGACCTCCACGGTGACCAGGTCCGCGTCCTGCACCTCGCAGGCCATGCCCAGGCGATCGAGGGCCTGGGCGGCGTCGGCGGCCGAGACCGGATAGCCGATCACCAGCGAGGCCCGAGAGGCGCGCATCGACACGCGGCGGCGCTCCGGCGCGCCCCCGGCCTCGACCGACCCCGCCAGGACGCGCCCCCCGCACCACTCGGCCATCAGCCGGCATGCCCGGTCGGCCCCGAGGGGCACCGCCTCGGGGTCCGTGCCGCGCTCGAACCGCATCGACGCCTCGGTGGACAGTACGATCCGCCGGCGGGTCCGCTGGATCCCGCCGCGCTCGAACCACGCGCTCTCCAACAGGACGTCGGCCGTCGACTCCGACATCTCGGCCACCGCCCCGCCCATCACGCCGGCCACCGCGACCGGGCGCTCCGTGTCGCAGATCAGCAGATCGTCGGAGGTGAATGGCCGCTCCACGCCGTCCAGGGTCACGAGCCGCTCACCGTCCTTGGCCCGCCGGACGATGATGCCCGGGCCCTTCAGCCGTGCGAGGTCGAAGGGATGCAGCGGCTGCCCGATCTCGAGCATCGCGTAGTTGGTGGCGTCCACGGCCGCCGAGAGGGGGCGCATCCCGGACGCGGTGAGCCGGGCCTGCACGCGGATCGGCGACGGCGCATGGCCGATGCCGCGAACGATGCGGGCCAGGTACCGGGGGCATCGTTCGAGATCGAGGATCTCGACCGTGGCCGCCTCGTCCGCCTTCTCGTCGTCCTCCGGGGCGGCGACGTCCGGCATCGCCAGGGGCGCGCCCGTGGCCGCCGCCACCTCCCGCGCGATCCCGATGACCGAGAGGAAGTCCGGACGGTTCGGCGTGACCTCGATGTCGAGCACGGAGTCGTCCAGGCCGTATGCCTGCTTGAAGTCGGCCCCCGGCTGGAGGTCGTCGGGGATGACCAGGATCCCGGTGTGCTCGGTCGTGATGGCGAGCTCCCACGGGGAGCACAGCATCCCGTCGGAGACGACGCCGCGGATCTTCCGGGCCGAGAGCGGCTCGGGCAGCGCCGGCACCGTCGCGCCCGGCCCGGCCAGGGGCACCAGGTCGCCGTGCTTCATGTTGCGGACGCCCACGACCACCTCGCGTTCCGTGTCGCCGGTCGACACCCGGGCCAGGCACAGCGTGTCGGAGCCCGGGTGGTCCCGCACCTCCAGGACCCGGGCCACCACCACCCCGTTCAGCCGCTCCCAGGGCCGCTCGATGTCCTCCACCTCGGCGCCCTTCGCCGTCAGGAGCTCGGCCAGCTCCTCCGGGGACAGGTCGGTGGGGCAGTACTCCTTCAACCAGGAGACGACGACCTTCACGTGTCCTTCGCCCGCCCGCCCGAGCCCTTCGGGCTCATACCCCGGCTCCCTGCAACTGCTTGAGGAAGCGGACGTCGCCCTCCACGAACAACCGCATGTCGGAGACGCCGTAGCGCACCATGGCCACCCGCTCGACCCCCAGACCGAACGCGAACCCCGTGTACCGCTCGGGGTCGATCCCGCAGTTCTCCAGGACGTTGGGATGCACCATGCCGGCCCCCAGCAGCTCGATCCAGCCGTTGCCGCACAGCGCGCAGCCGGTTCCGTCGCACTTGAAGCACGACACGGCCACCTGGCAGCCGGGCTCGACGAACGGGAAGTAGTCGGGGTTCATCCGGACCCTGCGGTCCGGGCCGAACAGCGCGCGGGCGAACGTCTCGAGCGTCCCCTTGAGGTCGGCGAACGAGATCCCCTCGTCCACGGCCAATCCCTCGACCTGGTGGAAGACGGAGAGGTGGGTGGCGTCCACTGCCTCGCGCCGGTACGTGCGCCCGGGCGCGACGATGTACACCGGCGGCTCCTGTGACTCCATGGTCCGGATCTGCACGGCGGAGGTCTCGGTCCGAAGGAGCAACCCGGGGATCTCGACGTACAGCGAGTCCTTCATGGTCCGGGCGGGGTGGTCGGGCGGGATGTTGAGCGCCTCGAAGTTGTGCCAGTCGTCCTCGATCTCCGGGCCTTCCTGCACCCGGTAGCCCATGCGCGTGAAGATGCCGACGATCTCGTCCTCGACGATCGTGAGGGGATGCAACGATCCCGTCCGCAACCTGCGGCCGGGAAGCGTGACGTCGATCCGATCGGCCTCGAGCAGGAGAGCCTCATCCGCCCCGGCCAGCGCGCGTCTTCGTTCGTCGAGAGCCGCCTGCAGGTCGTCGCGCAGCTCGTTCGCCGCCATCCCCAGGCGCTTGCGGTCCTCCGGGCCGAACGAGCCCAGTGAACGTTGGACCTGGCTGAATGGGGACTTTCGCCCGAGGACCCCCACCTTCGCGGTCTCCAGCGCCTCCGACGAGTCCGCGCTCGCGATCATCGACAGGCCACGCTCGCGCTCCTCGTCGAGGATGCGCCGAGCTTCCTGGGGATCCATGGGTGCCTGAGTCTAGCAAGGGCCCCTGCTCAGACCGCTCGTTCGCCGTCCCCCGCCGGCACGTCGAGGCGGAACCGCAGGCCTCCGTTGGCGACCTCCACGGCCACCGTGCCGCCTTGCGCCTCGGCGACGCCGTGGGCCACGAACAGCCCGATCTTGCTTCCGGCCCCCGTGCCGGGGGACCGGGGTTGGAACAGCGCGACCGCCCCCTCCGGGGTGAGCTCGGTCCCCGCGCGGAAGGCCTCCAGCACGAGCCGTCCATCGCTCCTGCGAGCCGTGACCCGGATGGGGCCCTCCCCCGCCCACCACACCTCCGCCTCCACGAAGGCCTCCAGGACGAGCTGCAAGCGGTCGGGGTCGAGGAAGGCGACGGGTCGGTCCGGGCTCTCCCACACGACCGGCGGGCGATCGGGATCACGCGCAGCGGACTGGGCCACCCTCTCCACCAGGGCCTGCACGTCCACGCGCTCGGGGTACAGCTCGAGCGCCCCCGCCACGCCCCGCGCGGCGTCCACCAGCTGGCGGACGATCATGTTCAGGCGGTCGGTGTCGTAGACGATGCCCCGGAGCATCAGCGTCCGGTCCTCCTCCGCCATCTGGTCCCACCGGGTGGAGAGCGCGTAGCCGAACCCCTTCATGGCGGTGAGCGGCGAGCGGATGTCGTGCGCCGCCGATGCGATGACCGACTCCAGCGCGACGCGACGTCCATCTCGAAGCTGGCGGGCCCATTCGAACAGGCACACGGTGGCGGCGGCAGCGAGGTTCAAGGACTCGGCACGCCCGCGGATGGGCACGCGAACGGTGGCGTCGGCCAGGGAGGCAACCTCCGGGGGCAGTCCCCATGCCTCGTTGCCGAACAGGAACGTCGTGGGGAGGGTGAGATCGAGCTCGTACAGGTCCGCATCGCCCCCGGCGTCCATGGCGTAGACGCGGCAGCCCCGGGATCGAAGGGCCTCGAGGGACTCGGCGGTGTCGGTGCCCCGCACGACCGGCAAGTGGAAAAGCGAGCCCGCGGAGGCCCGGACCGTCTTGGGGTTGTAGACGTCCACCGAGGTCGCGGAGAAGACCACCGCATCGGCCCCCGCGGCGTCGGCGGAGCGCATCACGGTGCCGGCGTTGCCGGGGTCGCGGACCGAATGAAGCACCGCGACGCACGCCGGTTCCTGTGGAAGCGCTTCCAGCCCGACGTGGACGAACCGCACGACGGTGAGGACTCCCTGCGGCGTGACCGTGGAGGTCAGCCTGGACATGACCTCCTCGCTCACGTGGAGGGTCTCGACCCCTGCCCTCCGGGCCGCCTCGACCAGGTCGTCCGGGGGACCCGAATGGAGCAGGAGCTCGACGACGGCACCCGAGCCCAGGGCCTCGCGGACGCCCTGGGGGCCTTCGACCAGGAAGCGCCCGTCGGCCTCGCGGAACGCGCGCTTCTTCAGCCTGGCGGCCGCAGCGACCTTCGGGTTCTTGAGCGACGTGATCACGGTCCCCCCTGGTCCGGCCCGGCCGGTTCCGTCGGGGGGATTCTAGGGTCGGGAGGCTAGCTACCTGCGCGACCGGGCTCGGGCACGAGCGCCTGGCGGGCCGCCTCGACCAGGCCGGCGAACGCGGCGGGGTCGTTCACCGCCAGGTCGGCAAGGACCTTGCGATCGAGCTCGACCCCCGCTCGGGACAGCCCGTTCATGAGCTGCGAGTAGGACAGGCCGTTCTGACGAGCGCCCGCCCCGATCCGGGTGATCCACAGCCGGCGGAACTGGCCCTTGCGGTCCCGGCGGTCGCGGTAGGCGTACACGCCGGAATGCAGGAGCTGCTCCTTGGCCATCCGCATCCGGCGGTGACGGGCGCCGTAGTAGCCCTTGGCCTGTTCCAGGATCTCCCGGCGCTTCTTCCTGGCGTGGACGGCACGTTTCACCCTGGCCATGGACTCATGCCCCCAGCAGGCGCCGGATGGTCCGCCGCTCCGCCCTGACCTCGGCCATTCCCTCGACGCGGCGGCGGCGGCTGCCCGTCTTCTTCGTCAGCATGTGGTTGCCGGTGGCCTTGCGGTGGAGCACCTTCCCGGTCCGGGTGATCCGGAACCGCTTGGCCGCACCGCGGTGCGTCTTCATCTTCGGCATGTCCTCTATCCCTGTTCCGTCGTGGACGCGGCCGGCTCGGCCTTCGCCGGCTCGGCCTCGGGCTGCTCCGCCCTGGGCTCCTCGGCCTCGGGCTGTTCCGCCCTGGGGGCCTTGGGCCGGGGCTGTTCGGCCCTGGCCGCCGCGATCTGCTTCTTCGTCGGCGCGATCACCATCACCATGTTCCGGCCGTCCTGCTTGGGGGTGGCCTCGACCACCGCCAGCCCCTCGAGGTCGTTTACCAGCCGGTCCAAGATCCGACGACCAAGCTCGGTGTGCGCCATCTCGCGGCCTCGGAACATGATGGTCACCTTGACCCGCGCGCCCGCCCGCAGGAACCGCTCCACGTGCCCCTTCTTGGTGGCGTAGTCGTGTGGATCGATCTTGGGGCGGAACTTGATCTCCTTGACCTCGACCCTGGCCTGCTTCTTGCGGGCTTCCTTCATCCGGATGTCCCGCTCGTACTTGTACTTGCCGTAGTCCATGATCCTTGCGACCGGAGGGCTTGCCTGCGGCGCCACCTCGACCAGATCGAGATCCTGCTCCTGGGCTTGGCGGAGCGCGTCCTGGGTCGAGACGATCCCGATCTGCGCCCCGTCGTGTCCCACCAGGCGGACCTGGGGAGACCGGATCCTGTCGTTTATGCGCGGATCAGTGGAGACCCCGCATCACCTCCTACCGAAACGAAAGCACCGACTGGCAGCCGGTGCCTTGCTGGAGCACGCTGAACCTTCCCGCCGAGTATAGGGATAGGCACTGACACTGTCGACGGTCCGCGAGGGGCGATCAGCCGACGGGCCGGACGTTGGCGGCCTGCTGGCCCTTGGGGCCGTCGACGATGTCGAACTCGACCTCCTGGCCCTCGGTGAGGGTCTTGAACCCCTCGCCTTGGATCGCGCTGAAGTGGACGAAGACGTCCTCCCCGTCGGCGCGAGAGATGAACCCGTAGCCCTTCTCGTTGCTGAACCACTTGACCGTCCCCTGCGTGGCCAACCCGACCTCCTGTCCGTGAAACCGCGCGAATGTAGCACGCGCTCACCCCCCGGACAACGCGGTCCGGCCCCTCACCAGTCCGGGTCCAGGGGCCTGCCGTAGGCGTCCTCCAGCCGCTGGGTGTCCGACTCGTCGGTGTAGCCGTAGGCGATCTCCAACACCCGGCCCTTGGCCTCGTTTGCGTTGGCGATGCGGTGCGTGGTCTCCGCGGTCACCATGAACTCGTCTCCCGGCTTTGCATCCACGACGCGGTTGCCGATCTGAATGGTCAGGCCCGGATCCAGGACCACCCACATCTCGTCGCGCATCTGGTGGTAGTGGACGCTCGTCTCCTGCCCCGGCTCCACCGTGATCACCCGCACGGAGGAGGGCTGGTTGAGCGCGTAGGTCACGACCTTGCCCCAGGGCTTGTCGATGATCACGGGCGACCCCCCGGGCCGGCGTCCTTCGGGAGTAGTTCCAGGAGCGATGCCATCTCCATGGCCGCCATGGCGGCATCCCAGCCCTTGTTGCCGTGCTTCCCCCCCGCCCGGTCCAGCGCCTGCTCGAGCGTGTCGGTGGCGAGGACGCCGAAGATCACCGGCACGCCGGTGGCTTCGGCGGCCTCCCGGATGCCCGTCGCCGTCTGGCCGGCCACGTGGTCGAAGTGCGCGGTCTCCCCCCGGATGACCGCACCCAGGCAGACGACCGCGTCGTAGGTGCCGGTCGCGGCGAGCTTGCGAGCCGTGAGCGGCAGCTCGAACGCGCCGGGGACCCAGGCCACGTCGAGGTTGTCCTCGGCCACTCCGTGGGCCCGGAGGCACTCGACCGCTCCCTCGACGAGCTTGCCCACCACCAGCTCGTTGAACCGGGACGCGGCGATGGCGAACCGCCGTCCCCGGGAGGCGAAGTCTCCCCGGAGCTCCCTCATCCCTCCTCCAGCGAGATCACGTCGGGATCCAGGTGGTCGAGCAGATGTCCCAGCTTCTCCCGCTTGGCCCGCAGGTAGCCGATGTTCTCCGCCCGGGGACGGGTCTGGAGCGGCACCCGCTCCACGATCGAGAGCCCGTGGCCCTCCAGCCCGGCCCGCTTGGCCGGGTTGTTGGTCAGCAACCGCATCGATCGGACCCCCAGGTCTCCCAGGATCTGCGCCCCGATCCCGTAGTCACGCGGATCGGGGGCAAAGCCGAGCTCCTCGTTCGCCTCCACCGTGTCCAGTCCCTGCTCCTGGAGCCGGTAGGCCCGGAGCTTGTGCGTGAGGCCGATGGCCCGGCCCTCATGTCCCCGGACGTACAGCAGCACGCCCCGGCCCTCCGCGGCGATGGCCTCAAGCGCCCCCTCCAGCTGCTCGCCGCAGTCGCATCGCCGCGACCCGAACACGTCCCCGGTCAGGCACTCCGAGTGCACCCGGACCAGGATCCCCTCGCCGTCCCCTATCTCGCCCTTCACCAGGGCCACGTGGATCCGGCCGTCGAGCCTGCTCTCGTAGGCGTACGCGCGGAACTCGCCGTTGTCGGTGGGGATCAGGGCCTCGGCCGCCCGGCGGACGAGCAGCTCCCGTTCCCTCCGGTACCGGATGAGGTCGGCGATCGAGATCAGCTTCAGGCCGTGGGTCCGGGCCACCCGCTGGAGCTCGGGGAGCCGGGCCATCGTGCCGTCGGCGTGCATGATCTCGCAGATCACGCCGGCCGGGAACAGCCCGGCCAGCTCGGCCAGGTCCACGGCGGCCTCGGTGTGTCCCGCCCGCTTCAGCACCCCACCCTCCTGGGCCCGCAGGGGGAAGACGTGGCCGGGCATCTGGATGTCCTCCGGCCGGGTCCCCGGATCGCACACGACCCGCACCGTGGCGGCTCGGTCGTGAGCGCTCGTCCCCGTGGTCGTGCCCCGTCGGGCGTCGATCGAGATGGCGAAGGCCGTCTCCCGATGCCCGTCGGGGTTGCGGGAGACCATGAGCGGGATCCGAAGCTCGTCGAGGCGAAACGCGGCGACCGGCATGCAGACGATGCCCCGCCCGTGGGTGGCCATGAAGTTCACGGCCTCGGGCGTGACCTTCTCGGCCGCCATGACGAAGTCGCCCTCGTTCTCCCGGTCTGCGTCGTCCACCACGATCACGATCCCGCCGGCCCGCACGTCCTCGAGGGCTTCCTCGATGGTCGAGAAGACGGAACGATCCACCACCGGCTCGGTTCGGCTCACGTTCGTGCCCTTTCTCCCGTCGACGTGAGGAGTCGCTCCACGTACTTCGCGACCACGTCGACCTCCAGGTTCACGGGCCCCCCCACCCTGGCCGTGCCGAGCGTCGTCACCGCCAGCGTGTGCGGGATCAGCGCGACCGAGAACGCGTCGCCGTCCAGGCCGGCAACGGTGAGCGAGACGCCGTCCACCGACACCGAGCCCTTCTCCACGAGGTAGCGGAGGAGCTCGGCCGGCGGACGGATGGTGAGCCACGCCCCCCCGGTGGGGTCGGCAACGACGCCCACGACCTCCCCCACCCCGTCGACGTGGCCTTGCACCAGGTGGCCGCCAAGCCGGGTGGAGAGGGTCACCGGTCGCTCCAGGTTCACCGGGTCGCCCTGGGACAGGCCGGCCAGGCCGGTCCGCCGGAGGGTTTCCTCCGACAGGTCGAACCCGAGGTGGCCGGGCCCGCGATCGACGACGGTCAGGCACACACCGTTCACCGCGATCGACGAGCCCACCTCCGTGTCCCCCAACACGGTGCGGCACGACACGGTGATCCGATCCGGCCGCAGCTCCCGGACCGCGCCCAGCTCCTCAACGATCCCGGTGAACATGGGCCTCCACCTTCAGGTCCTCCCCCACGCGGTCGAAGGACGCCACCCGGAGCTGCACGGCCTGAGCGATGGGAGCGAACCCCCGCCCGCCGAGGACCCCCGGAGCGTCCTCTCCCCCGATGAGCTTGGGCGCGAGGTACAGCACGACCTTGTCCACGGCCCGGTCCTCGACCATGGACCAGGCGAGCGTGGGGCCACCCTCAAGGAGCACGCTCTGGACGTCGCGCTTGCCCAGGTCCGCAAGGAGCTGGGGAAGCGGGACGTTGCCGCCCTCGGGCTCGTACTCGACGACCTCGGCGCCGCGGGCCCGCCAGGCCTCCCGGCGGTCCCGGGGGGCCGCGCCGGTGGTGGCCACCATGGTCGGTGCGGCCTGGTCGAACAGGTCGCCGGTCTCCGGGACCCGCCCTCGGGCATCCACCAGGACCCGGAGCGGCGGACGCCCGTGGTATCCGGGGTCGCGCACCGTGAGCGAGGGGTCGTCCACGAGCGCCGTGCCCGCCCCCACCAGGATGGCGTCGGCGGCGGCGCGGAGCCGATGGACGTCGGCCCGCGCCGCCTCCCCGGTGATCCACCGCGACGTGCCGTCGCGGGAGGCCACCTTCCCGTCCAGGCTGGCCGCCATCTTCCAGGTGACGAAGGGCAGGCCGGTGCGAACGTGCTTCAGGTAGGCCTCGTTCTGCCGTGCCGCCTCCTGGGCCAGGACGCCGGTCCGAACCTCGATGCCGGCCGCTTCCAGCGCGGCGAACCCGCGGCCGTCCACGATGGGGTTGGGGTCGCCCATACCGGAGACGACGCAGGCGATGCCGGCCCCCACGATGGCCTGAGTGCAGGGCGGGGTCCGGCCGAAGTGATCGCAGGGCTCGAGGGTCGTATACAGCGTGGCCCCCCGGGCATCATCCCCCGCTTCCTCCAGGGCCACGATCTCGGCGTGCGGCAGGCCCGGGCCCTCGTGGAACCCTTGGCCCAGGATCCGGCCTTCGGCCACCACCACGGCGCCGACCAGGGGGTTGGGCGAGGTCAGCCCCCGCCCCCGCTCGGCGAGCCCTAGGGCTCGCTCGAGATACGCCTCGTCGTCCACGACGAACCTTTCCCGGGACGAGACGCGAGGGAGAGAGGGCAAGGGCACGGCCCGGCGAACGCCGGAGCCGGCACCGCCCGTCCTCTCCCATCCCGACTCTCACGGTCGGTCCCGGAATCTCGCCGGGTCCACCCCCGAGTGGCTCTCGGAGGGTCGCGGACTGTCACCGCCGGTGGGGACTTGCACCCCGCCCCGAAGACGAGCTCTCTGGCCCCAAGTATAGGCGCACGGACCTCGACCGGGGAGGGCCGACTGCGTCGATGCCAAGCGGGGATCAGATGGCGGTACGACGGTCGATCGCGTAGGAGGAGCCGGACTCCCGCTTGGCGAACTGCTTCATCTCGGTGGCCACGGCGACGGCCTCGCCGTAGTGGGCGAACCGCCGGGTCGTCGTGGTGGCGATCCCGCTGGACACCCCGACCAGGGGCAGCCGCTGGAGGACGCCCTTTCGGTCCTCGACCTCGACGAAGCCCCGTTCGAGGTCCTCGGCCTCGTAGAACTCGTGGAC
>Ga0184627_10000344_pt1 | contig 18787 bp, 35 predicted proteins | sample PLM3_127_b1_FD_133150 | JGI IMG/M metagenome (GOLD analysis project Ga0184627, IMG submission 133150) | Groundwater sediment microbial communities from an aquifer in East River, Colorado, USA - PLM3_127_b1 | ecosystem: Environmental > Terrestrial > Soil > Riparian zone | place: USA: East River...
CTGCGCGGCATCGACATCGGCCCGCGCCTGAGCGCGCACCTGGTAAGCCTGCTCAGTCGCAACCTCGATCAGCGCCTTCGCCTGAATCTCCGCGCCAGCGAGCGCCGCCTTGGCGTCTGCCGTGGCTTGAGTGAGCTTCGACTTTGCCACCGACAGTTGGACGGTGGCCTCATCCACTTCGCCTTGTAGCCCAGCGAGAACGCGTTTCCGCTCATCTGCCAGCGCGACTTCCGATTGCGCAGCCTCGACGACCTCGTCGATCTTGCTGAGAGCACGGATCAGCTGCCCCCATTTCTTGGTTTCGCTGAATGCTTCCGCGAGGCTCATCCCGTCTGACTTGGCCTTGCTCATCGTGGCCGCCTCGCCCAGACGGAGACGGCAAGCGAGGTCGTGCCATCGCCGGCCGTCACCAGCGGGCGAACGTACCGCGGGTTTTCGACGATGACGAACATCGGTGCGGCGGCAGTCAGCACAATGTCAGTGCCCTGCGGATCGTTGAGCGTCGCCCAATTGGTGCCGTCGTTCGAGCCTTGCAGAGTGACCGCGCCGCCGGCGCCGAAGGTCCCGGTAGCGTGCACTGTGCGGTCAGCCCAATCAGCACCTTCAAAGGCTGCGCCGTCGTCGGTCGAAGCAAATGTGAGGCCAGCCCATTGAACGAGCACCGCGTGCATCTGCCCGTTCGGTGCGTAGACCGGGGTGACTGCGCGTGTTGCCATCGGTCACCTCACGCGATTGGCGTTGTTTCTCGGGTCTGCAGGTAAGCGAGGATGGCCTGAAGTCCGAGGATCACGTCGAGGCGCTGCGTGTAAACAGTGTCGTTCACACGCAGCTCGATGGCTTCGCCAGAGGTGGCGGCGCCCTCGGTCACTTGGACCGGCAGCTGCTCGCCACGAACGACGGAGTAGAAGCGATCAGCCATGGATCACTCGGTGTATTGAACCTTGAGGCTGACAGTACCGATGGCCGTGGTGGCCGCGGTCAGTGTCAGCACGACGTCATACGAAAGGCTCGGGTCAGCAAGTAGGCCGAGCGCCTGCCACAGCGGCTTCTCGACGTCCGCCTGGCCGTAACCGACGCCAGCGTCAGCCGGATCCGCTTCGTGCGTGATGTCGACGTGTGACTGAGCTGCAGCAAGCGCGGTAGCGCTCGCGAAGAAGTCCACGTCCACCACCGCGCCACCATCTGCGGTCGTGCGGTAGATGCCGACGTCCGCCAGCGGCGCCGTCGCAATCGCATCGTTCGAGAGCAGCACTCGCGAGACGCGAGCGTTGCTCGGCAGCTGACACATGATGTACTTCGACGCGATCGAATCAGCCGCGCCGGTTTCGATGGTGCCGACCGCTTCCTTGATCTCAGCACGTGCGACGCTTGGATTGGAGATCACCCGCGGGCTCGCGTCGCGATTCGTGATCGGGCCGGATTTGATGGTTACGACTGCCATTGCAAGTTCCTCAGTTCAGTTGCGGGCTGCCGATTACCGGGCCCATATGCGGATGACGCGCTCTTTCTCGAGCCGCGTAGCGCCGCCGGTCATCATCAGGTAGGCCTGCCACGGCAGGCTCTGCAGGTCCTTCCGCTGGCTGATGTCGGTGATGTTCGACTGCCAGTTGCCGTAGTGCATGCCGTTCGGCACCCACATCGGGCACATGGTCGAAGTGCCGGCCGCGTCGTCGGTGCCGGTGCCGAGAAGCTCGGTGTGGACGAAGTTGATGATCCACCAGCGCTGCAGCGTCTTGTTGTCGCCGAACACCGGTGTGCCGAATTCGCGGCCGATCACCTGGATCTCGTTCAGGAGCTCGTCGTGCTCGTCGGAGGTGATGCCGCAATAGACCGGCTCCGCGTTGATGTCGACATCCGCTTCCATCAGGCGCCGCACGCCTTCCTTGAGCTTCGCGACGTTCATGCCGGAAGCCACGCCGCCGACGCCTACGCTGACGTTCTGCCCGCCAGCCGTGGTGAGTGTGGTGCCGAAGGTCTCGGTCGTGCCGGCATTCACGCCGGTGAACGAGTCGGCGAAGAAGTTCGTGATGACGTGGCGATCCTTGCGGCGATTGGCCGCGTTGACCGCGTTCTCCACGTACTTCGATTTCGGGTCGGTGAGGAGCTTCAGCGCATCGAAGGTGTCGATGAGCTGCGGCAAGTCCGAGCTGATCGGGAACACCCAACGCCGGGTCATCGGTGCGTCGACGCGGCCCATGGGCGCGAAGCGCGTGACCACGTCCTGCATTTCGATCTTGCCGATCTGATCGACCGGGCTCGCCTTCTCGCCGGAGTGGTTACCGTTGTTGACCTTGTCCGAGAAGCGCGAATTCCGTTGCTGCAACAGCAAGTCGATGTTGCGGCTGAATTCCGTGTAGTAATGGGCAGGGATGTTGATGGACATAGCGCGAACTCCGAAAACGGATACCGATCTTTCGTTTTCGAAGTGCCTTATCCATCGCTGGGGGCGCTTCTACGCGATCACGCTCGCGGTCAACGGAGTGCTTTCACTCTGTCAGCGGACTGAAGGTCCTTCAGGTCCCCGCATTCGGGCTCGATGGTGGCCGTCCATGGCCAGGGAGGAATCACATGTCATCGAGCCGAGGCGAACGATTCATGAAGCTGAGAACGGAATCAAGCCCTCGTCACAGTGCCTTGTTGGCGAGCGGTGCCAACTTGTCGCTGATCGCGAGGAAGTCCTTCTCCGACATCTTGCCGTCGACGCGTAGAACGCGCGCCTCCTCGAGCTTCACCTTCGCCTGCGATGGGCTCATGGATCCACCGCCACCGCCCTGATCACCGTGGAAGTCAGATTCACCGGTCGACTGGCCGAGCGAGTTGAAGAGCTTGAGCAGCTTCGCGGTGCCGAGGGTGCGCTCGAGGGCGCCGAGATCTTCGGTGGTCAACCCGGCTTGTTCGCCATACGCACGCATCCCGCGTCGTCCGAACTCTTCGAACTTGGGCCACGCTTCTGTACCGACTTCGGTCTTGAGCGCCTCGAGCGCTTGCGTTGCTTGTGTTTCCTGTTCCCTCTGCCGTGCCGCGACGGTGGTCGCAATGTGATCGTTCCACCATTTCGCGATGCCCTGAGCCGCGGCCTTCGGCACGCCAGCCTTGAAGAACTGCTCGGCGGCGAGTTTCGCGAATGCGCCGTCGTCGCCTTCCGGTAGTGGAAGCTCGTAGCCTTCCGCCTTCTCAGGTCGGCCGAGGCGCGCATGCACCTTGCCCCAACCCTCGGCATCGTCAGCTTTCGTCGGCAGCCGCAGGATCTGATCCGCTGGTGCGCCGATCAGTTTCTCGGCGTTGTGCGCGGACTGCAGCGCGCTGATCGGATCCTTGAATCCCTTGGTGCCTATCCAGTCCTTGAACTCAGGTGCAGCGTCGGCCGGCAGATCGCCGTACCAAGGCTTTCCTTCGCCGCCACCGTTAGCCTGTTGTTGCTGTGTCTGCTCGGTTGCCATCGTCGTCCTCCACCGTTGAGCTTTCGAGGCTCAGGAATTTGAGAATTCGTAAGTACACGTCGCGCTGGCCGGCAAGATACGCCGTTGCGAGCGGGTCGACCATGCGTGTCACCGGGCTGATCACGATGCCGCCGCGCTCGATGCGCGCGACTTTCTTCAAGTCAGCAAGCACTGCCGCTGCATTCGGGTGCGGCTTGCCATTGACCAGAAACGTCGCGTGATACGCGGCGCGCCGGCGATGGAAGCGCGCGTAGAGGCGCGCGCGGGCTTGCTCTATCGACATCAGGCGGCTGTTTCTTGTCGTATCTGTGAGGCGCTCGCGGCGTCCTTCGCGGCGCCGGCGATCTTCGGTGCGGCTTCAGCGGCGGCCGCGGCCATCTGCATCGCGTTGTCCTGCTGAATGAGCGCGTCGACCTCGTCGGTCGAGCGCAAGAGCTTCGCTGGTACGCCGTTGATGTCAGCCACCTCGCGGAGCGATTCCTCGACGTTCAGCACGTGGCGAGCTCGTGGGTCAAGACCGACGGCAAGCGTCGCGATTTCCATGGTGCGCGTGATCGCGAGCGCATCGCCAGCGCGGCGCGCTTTCGAGAGAGGCGAGGTGTAGATCACCTTGAAGCCTCCGCCAGCCTCGCGCAGTTGCTCAGGCATCGGCGGCAGCATCCCGGCGCGCGCCAGGATGTCGAGCTCGCGCTCGATCATTGGGCCGGCATCCTCTGACTCGAGGCGCCCGGTCGCAGGTGAGAGCAGCGTCGCCTTCTCCTGCAGTCGCGACAGCACCTCGGTCGCGGTCATCTGCGGCTGTTCTGCCAGGATCTGAAACAGCGATACCATGAACGCGTCGTTGATCGCTTTCTGCTCGAGCGCCATCAGGTCGACGCCGATGTCGACGCGGCCCTTGGTCTCGAACGGCACGATCAGCGGCTCGCCCTGATCGCTGAGATACCCGTAGTTCATCGCGCCGGCGCGCATGTTGAACGCTTCGAGGACCCCGTCCTCTTGGCAGAGCACCGGCGGGTCGACGATCTTCTGCCCGGCGCGCAGCACGGTTTTCTTCTGCTCGTTCGCCGTCATGATCGACGGGAAGGCTGACATCGCAGGCGAACGCGCGTAGGTCTCGCGCGGTGCTTTCATGAATCGACCGATCGCGTAGGGCCAAGTCCAATACCCGCCGCGCGCGACCGTCGTTTTCTCATCGTAGGAAACGTAGTAGCTACCCCATGGCATGCCGGTGTAGTCACGCCGCCCACCGACGCGCTCCTCGTTCGGCGAGACGCAGTGCAGGAAGGTGAACAGCTTGTACGGATTCCCGGTCGCGGCTTCCTTCGCGATCTTAGGCGGGCATTTCTCGCGGAACTTCTGCACCGCCTGGCGTGCGTGCAGTTCGAATTTTCGATGATAGGTGTCGATGATGCCCTGGTGGTTCTCTGCCCAATAGGACTCGTGCATTGGTATCGCCCGGTAGCGAATGCCCTGCCCGACTTCCTCGTCGATCAGCGTGGAATAGTTGCCGAAGGCACCGAGGCCGAGATAGTTCTCATAGCGCTGGCTGTTGAAATTGCCGAATGGCCGGTAGCGCACAGCGAACAGCAACTTGACGACTCGATCCCAAAATTCCTTGATCTCCTGGTCGTCGCGGAGTTCTTCCTCCTCGGCTTCGAGTCCATGCCAGATCTGGTCGCGCGGCGTGTAGGACTCACCGATCCAGGCGGCGAAACGTTCGTTCGCGGTGATCGCGGTCGCGTCGAATACCCGCTCGGTCTTGCGCTGCCCTTCCTCGGTCGTGGTCTCGAAGGTCGCCGACGCCGGCAACACGCGCCTGGCGATGTCGTCCCAAAAGCTGTCCCAATTGGCGCGCTTGGATTCAAGCTCCGTCTGGTTCTTCAGCTTCGCATCAGCGTCGGTGTCGCTCATTCGAGTGCCGCCAACCGGATCGGCGTGATGCGCCTGATCCAGATACCGAAGCGCAGGTGCGCATAGTTCGTCAGGTGCGAGACGTACCAGCCAGGTGCCCGGAGCGCGATCAGGCGGTCACTGTCCTCGGTGAGCTGGTCCTTGTTCGTCGGCACGCGCAGGTAGATGGCGTCGGCGCATGAGTTGTTCATCCGGATGAGCAGCGCCGCAGCTGATGCATCCTCCAGGCACTGCAGCGTGTCCCGGCAGACGATCAGGTCGACGTTGTGCAGTTGTACCAAGCGGATGTCGACACGCTCGGCTGCTCGGTCAGGCGAGTGCAGATCGATGCGCCGTGTTTCGGTCTGCAGCGCGCGGTCGAGCCCGTCGGCAAAGTCACCGGTCCCGCTGCCGAGATCGATGATGCGGTCAACCGCAAGCCCGAGCCGTGATTTCAACGTGAGCCCGAGCCACATACCCTCGATCTGCAGGCTCTCAGGATCAACGATACGGGTCGCCTTGTCCGCGTAGAACTTCGACCAGAAGCTGTCGCCCCAATCGGTGCGGAGAGCTGCGTCCATCAGCCCCCGAGCAGTGTCTTTGTGCCAACGAGCGGATTCGACCCCTGGCTGCCGCCGTAGATGTTCGCGAGTACCCCGCGGCGCCGGCGGATGCGGTCGCTCTCCATCTGCCCGCGGCGCGCATCGTCGATCGACGGCGCACGTGAGCGGATGGCCTCGGTCTCAGCGGCCGACCGCGCTCGATTGATGCCGCGCTGCGTCTTTCTCGATTTCGTCTTGAAGCCCAAGGTCTCACCGATCTGGCGCGAGCCTTCCATGACGTCCTTGTAGACGTCGGTCACTACATCGGCTGATTTATCGATAAAACCGTCCATTTACATACCTCCGCTCGCGACTGTCGTCAGGGTGAGGAACGGATTCAAGACGTGATCGCGAAGCGCGGGCGCGAACCAGGCAGCCGCGCGCGACGATTCATGACCTGCCGCCCTTCACCGCCGCCGAGCAGCAGGTACTGAAGCGCTTCGGCGACGTGCGAGAAATCGTTTTTGTCAGGCTGGTCGCTGTAGCGGTTGCCGACCACCTTGAGCTTGCGATAGTGGTACTGATCGATGCACGCATCGCGCAACGTCTGACAATCCGGATGGATGAGCAGCGCCGGCTCGCCATTGGTGAGGCGCCGGAACGCTCCGTTCACCGCCTCGATGCGGATGCTAGGCTCGTTGGTCGAAGCACCTCGGCAGATGACGCCCGCCCCTTTCAGGATCACGAACACCGTTTCGTCGTGCGCGTCCTGACTCTCACCTGACGGGTCGCCGGTGGCTGGCCCGACTGTGAAGCCCGGGAACTTCTCAGCAATGAACCGCTTGAGCTCCTCGCCGTGCTTCTTGACGCCGATGTCGAAGCCGCAGAGCTCGTGCCGTATGCGCCATTGCCCGGTGAGTCCCAACTGACCGATGACCGCGGCCGGCGTGCGTCCGAAGTCATAGCCGATGAGAAGCGGCAAGCGCTGGTCGAGTTCAAACGGCCGGCAGTGCAGGCGATCGTTGTACTCGGTGTAGATCGGCTTCCCTGACCGCGTGCGTCCGCGCTGAGCGTGAACGTAGACGTGCGCATCCTCGGTTGAGTAGTCCTGCAGCGCCTTGATGTAGTACGTGCGCCCCTGATCGCGCCGACGTGGGTCATCGAATGGCAACCGCAACGTCTCCTCGGTCTGCTCCAGGTTCTCGAGGTTCTCTGCATTCGGTTCCATGCCGCCAGGCTGCTGAAAGTGTTTCCAGCCCTTCGGCTTGCGGACCAGGTCATCCTGCAGGTAGTGCTGCGTGTCCCACGAATTCGTGTCACCGATCCAGCCTGACCACGTGCTCGGGCGGTCACCGTTGAGGTATCGCGTGCGCCGGCCTGCATGCGCAAGGATCTCGCGGACGATCTCGCGCAATTCGTTGAACCAGAAGCCCGTGACCTCGAGCGACAGCAGGTTCGCGACGTCCTTCTCATCGTCGAGCGCGCGGAAGATGAATTCAGCCTCGATGTTGTGATCGAAGCCTTCAGGCCGGAAGCGCCACAGATGGATCTTGTCGCTCCACGCGAAATCGCCGTACTGGTTCTCCGGAAACACCTCGAGCCAAGTCTTGATCGTGGTGTCTTTCAACTGCGGCATCGTGTTGCGGACTATCGCCCAGCGCGTGCGTGCGACCCCGTCGGTGCCGATCACCTGCTCGTAGGCATGGCGTGCGAGGCGGAGACACGAGGCCGTCGACTTCCCTGACCCGACCGGCCCCTCGATGACCGCGACGCGTGACTTATCGAGGTAGTAGGCGCCGGCTACAGGGCCGAGCGGTGCGATGTTCATTTAGCGGCTGGCGGTGGCAACTGCACTTGCACCCGCGTCGCTGGCCCGATGATCTGCTGCCCTGGCTGTGCCTGTACCGCGGTCTGCACAATCACTGTGAGCCCAGGCCCGACGCGCTGCAGCTGCTCGTCCTCTTTCGTCCACATCCCGACGTGCTTGCCCATGAGCTCGAGCGCACGGTTCTTGTCTGAGCCGTTTATCCGATCCTTCGGGATCCTCGCGTAGCCGAGCGTCGAGAGTTCGCGCATCACGCGCCCGTGTGTCACTTCGAACTTCTGAGCGAGCTTGGCCCGCTTCCGTTCGATTGCCACCTTGATGTGCGGCAACGCGCGCAACTTGGTGGCGGCCACATCCGGGTTCTTCTGGCTGTACCCAGCTGCGCGTGCAGCAGCGGTGGCGGTAGCGCCGAGGCAATACTCCTCGACGAATCGCATCTGCTTCGGCGTGAGCTTTGTCACTTCGGCGCCTTGAACATCCGGTTGACGCTGCGCCGCGTGGTCGAGTTCGAATCTTGGCTCTTCGGCGGCGGGTGGCCGAGCTCCGACATGATGGTGTCGACGATGCGCGCGAGGCGTTCGGCGCCCTCATCACCACGAAGCAGGTCGGCAGTCTCTGATCCGCCAGGCAGCATCGAGGCGTATTGGCCGATTCCCAAGACCGCGCGCAGGGTGCGCTGGCGGAGCATTTCGACGTTGTTCACTTCGTATCCCCTCGTGGTACGGTCTCGGATGTGGAGAAGTTCAAAACAGCCGCCGCGGTGATCTTCCTCGCTGCGTTCGCGCTGATGGTCATATTTGCCATCGTCACCGATGAGGCCTCGGCCGGTGTCTCGGCTGGAATCGTCATCTGCGCTGCACTGGTGTGGCTCATTGGGAAGTTGCGCTAACCCCTCTGCAGCATCGGCCGCGGGTAGATGAGCCCTGCCTCAGGATTCTCGGTGCCGTAGGTCTCAAGATTGAACTGGCGCTGCAGCAGCACCATCCGCGATCGCCAATCGTCGGTATGCATCAGCCCGCGCGCGACTTCTGAGTTGTACCCTGCAAGCAAGTGGACGTCGTTGATACTCACGCTCACCCTCCGTTGAGTGGCATCACAGACATCGTGACCCCGAGTTCGCGTGCCAACTGCGCCGGGCCCGGCAGTTGCCGACGAGCAGCGAGGGTTCGCCGCACGTAAGCGACCTGCTCATCGGTGAGTGCGCGCCGGCGGCTCACAAACTCACCCACAGACAGGCCACGAGACCAACGCCGGCAACGCCCTTCGCCAGCCAGCTGCCGGGCTTCGAGCGGAGTTCGTACAGCGCGCCAACACCCATAAGCAGCGTGCCGAGGATCTGCAGGTAGAGCACGGTCTGCGCGGTCATGCGGCCTCATCTCGCGAAAGCTCGCGCCCATGCAGTTGCCCATAGCGGAACTGGTCGAGCAAGGCGCGCCGGCCACGGCGCTGGATGTCCAACCGGTTGGTGATGGCTTTGAAGTCGAGCGGCTTCACGCCGAGCCCGTTGAGCACGCCATACCCGTAGCCGTGATTGAGCCAGTGCATGGTGTTGTCATCCCCCATCACGCGGCCTCCTCCTCGAAGAACGGCTTCGATGTCGTCGCCTCTCCCGGGATCTCCTCGATGCGTAGCGTGATGCGACCGCCCTTGAACACGCCGCCGCGGATGATGTGCAGATCGTCGATCTCAGAGTCGTCTTCGATGACGCCGGCATACTTCACGGAATCGAGCACAGCCTTCCAAGCGTTGTCGAGATCGCGCTTGCGGTGATCCGGTGGGTACGCGAACGCTTTCACAGCGAGCTTGCCACTCAGCACCCCGCGAGGAACGCGTTCTCCGAGGACCAGCACCCGCACAGCATTCCGGTAAGCCTCACCCTGCTCCCCGACGTAGGTCACCGCCTTGGCGGCTCCCTGCTTCGTTTTGTAGGCCGCGTGTTTCCAGTAGTGATTCACGGTCGGCGGCCACGGCAGGATGAGGGCGACTGCGTTCATCGGATCACTGCACAGTCGGCTGATCGTCGGCGTCGTGATCGAGGTCGAGCTCGGGCTGGCTCTTCTTGCGCGCCACCTCGACCGTGCCGCCTTCGAGCACAATCGAGATCTCGTGGCCCTTCGCCTGGCGCAGACGCCCGAGGTCCTCGTCCTCGATGTCGCCGGAGTGCTGGACCTTGAAGTCGAGCGCGATCAGTCCACCGGTGAGCGGCGTCAACACGATGCCTTTCAGCTTACAGTCGAGCAGGTGCACTTCGTGCTGGTCGATGCCGAGGAGCAACCGCACGCTCACGCCTTCGAGCTTGTGCGCGATCACGAACGGCTCGAGCGTGGGCCAATACGGCGTCGGCGGCTTCGCCTTGTCGAAGAATCGGTGCGGCTGATTGACTTGGAACTGATCGTCGAGCTCGTCCTGCGTGACGATGAACTCCGAGATCGACAGGTCGAGCGCAGGAGTCGGCTCGTCGCCGTGCATCTCGGTTCGGTCGTTTATGGTAGGGCCCATTTGGGCGGAGCGGGCTTTCAGGCTCAGCATGGCGTGATCTCCTAGGGTTGTTGAGCATGCCGAAAAGCACTCGCGGACTGCCAGGACAGCCGTAAAAGGCGTGCTTGGCCTTACCCTGACGGCGGGCGTGCTGAAGCGACCCGAGTTTGGTGCCGAAGTCGGGAGTGTTCATGCGGCTGCCTCGGTGGTTTGATCCGGCTGGATGCGCTTGATCCGTTCCATGGCCTCGGCGAACGTGCGCTGCATGGCGGCTTCAGTCGCGTAAGCCGGATCCTCAAGCAACAACACCTCGTGCGCGGTCGCGAGATCGATACAGGCTTGGCGGCGCCGCTTCAGTTCGGCCATTGGGATTGAGTGCGGCAAGCCGTCGGCGGCAATGAATGGCTTGCGTTTCGGTATCTCGTGTACCAGCCAGCGCATGAACATCAGGTTCACCCGCGCGAGTGACTGGCTGCCGGGCCATTTCACTTCCGCGATCGCCGGAGCTCGAGCACGCATGCGGTTGCGCAGCGCCCAAACGTCACTCAAACCGAAGGATTTACGCGGCTCGCCGTCAGAAAGCTCCTGCAGCAGCCGATCGCGACAGCGCGAGAACTCAATCAGCGAGATCCTGGAAAGCCCCTTCCAAAACGCACCCTGCTTCGCCTCGGTCAGCGGCTTGTCGAGCGCAGCGAACATCTCGGCGAGGATGCGCTCGAACTCGGCGCGGTCATCGGTCTGCATTGTTGCGCTCCCGGAGCTCGAGCTCCTCCGTCGTCGGTGACGGTTTCGATGGCGCGCCGCGGCGACCCATAACGCGCGCGCGCGTGTGAAGCTCACGCATGCGATTGCGCCACGTCGCTATCCAATCGAGTTTTCTCCCCTTCGGTCCAGGGACTGCTTTCCAGTAGTCGATAAACTCGTTCGTCGCTGCAGTGACGTCGAGGGTTGGGGTTTCCTTCTCCGCCCACGCCTGCATGGCAGTTGAGACGGGGAATGGGATAGGGACGCGGGTGCCGGTCTTGTTCGATGAGTTCCCGCCCTTGTGCGTCGGTGCGAGCAAATCGCGAGCACCTGATGCATTAGGGTCTTGAGGTAGAGTGAGTGGAGAGATCTTCACTGAGTCTGCGTTTGAGTCTGCGTTTGCGTTTGAGGGGTCGGTCACAGGCGGTTGAAGGCGGTCATCGGCGGTCACACCATTAGAGCGGCGGTCATCGGCGGTCTCTGTCTTTTCCCGCCTATACCTCAACCTTTCGGCGTTCGTTCCGCTCTCAATCTCACGAGCGTTCTTCGCTTCAAGGCGAGCCTTCTCACGATAGATGCCGTGATTGATGATTAGCCAACCCCAGTCGCGGTGCGAGTCAACGAGCTTCAAGCGTCGGCCTTCGTTGAGCACTGAACGGCTGCCCTGATCGGGTTCACAGAACCGCATCATGCAGGCGCGAACTTCATCGACACCGAGGCCAGTCACGCCAGCGATGTAATGCTGCGTCACGTCGACGAGGCCGTTTTTATCCGAAAGGCTGAGGATGATTGGCCACAGGCCTATATCGGGCCAGCGGCCGTATAGAGTGCCTTTGGTGAGGCTGTCGAACAGCGGCGTGTAGCCGCTCACAAATCCGCCCTCGCCTGCTCTTGTGACTGCGTTTCAGCTAGGGAGGTGGCTGAGGCATCAGCCTCAGACGAGGGCGGGAAAAGTTTTTCGTAGGCCGCGAGCGCCCGGCAGCGGCTGCAATTGTCCGTGACCATTTGCTTGCTGGCCTGCCACTTCACTTGGCAGCGGCACGGCATCATCTTGAGCGATGCGTAGAGGTCAGCTGCAACCTTGGTGAGAGTGGTCATCGACGTCGTGCCCCGGGCTGCCCTGAGATGCCCTCGCTCGCGGCAAGCGCGCTCAGTAAGTTCGCCTTATGTAAAGCCATCTGAGCGTGCTTGTGCAGAAGATCACGAACAATTTCAGGCTTCGCGACACCCGTAGAACGGGCTTCAGCCTCGAGCCACACATCGGTCTCGATGGTGATCTTGACCCGCAGGTCACGAAGCTCTGCGGCCATGCTGCAGGAGGCTATGCGGACTGAGCCGTTACAAGGCGCTGATCGTGAAGTCGCTTCAGGCCAGAGCCGACATCGAAACTGGTGCGCTTGATCCGGCCGTTGCGGATGCGATTGATCGTCGCCTGAGTGACCTGGACGCCAGCCTCACGCAGCGCGTCGACAATCTGGCGTTCGTTCATGCCGGAATCGCAAAGGAGGTGGATGAAAGCTTGCGGAGTAATCATCGCCGGCGACTGTAATACGGACATGCATTGCCGTCAATACACGTATGCAGTCACTTTTGATTGACAATTCGGACGTGGGAACACTTGAGCCCATGAAAAAGAAAAATCCATTCGGCGAGCTCGTCCTGCAGGCCGCTTCGATGCATCGAGGGATGCTGAAAGATGACGGCCGTCTCAACACGGCAGAATTGGCGCGGTACTATAGGCGCAAGGAGCACCCAGTACCGCAGGAGACACTGTGGCGCAACGTCAACGGAAAGACCAAACCGAGCGAGAACACCATCGAGGCCACCTCCCAGGTGTTCGGGATACCGAAGGAATTGCTTCGAGGAGAGCCGGTGCCTACTGAAATCACCGACCTCCTCGGCCGCTACACCATGCGCACGGTGCTGATCGCACAGAAACTCGAGCGGCTGCCGAAAGACGTATTCCACAACATCATCGAGCAGATCGAGCGCGCCACCGATCGCGAAGAACAGCTGCACAAAGCGCTCCGCTTATCGAACAACGTCGAATCGATCGACAAGCACCGCCGGTAGACCACCCGCTTTGACATATCGCCCCTCCAGGCAGGGGTCCATTCAATACGTAAATAATCTTACGCGGATGTATTGACTTCCTTACGCACGTGTATAAACTGGCCCCCGCAATCAAGGGAGCCAGCAATGACCGCCACAAGATCCCTCCTCTACACCGCAAGCCGCGGGCTTGAGTTTCGCCGGGAGAACGCGCCGAAGCACACGCCAGAGCCGTGGCGCACAGCCAGGGACCTTCTGTTCGACGTGTGGGCCGGAGAGTGGACACCAGTGTCTCCGCGCTTCGTGATCGCTGAACAGGTGCGCGGTCACAGCGATGAGGAGATCGAAGCCAACGCCAACCTGATCGCCGCGGCGCCGGAGTTGCTGGCCGCGCTCACCAAGATCGTGTCGCTGCGTGATGGCGGTTGGGAGGACACCGACATCGTCATGCGCAAGGCATTCGAAGCCGCGCGCGCCGCGATCGCCAACGCAGAGGGCCGGCCATGAACATCGTGACCTCTCCCGACTACATCGGATTCCTCGCCGTCGATGACGACACGTACGACTGTGACTGCGATCAGGACGGCTTCTTCAGCACGCATCCCATCGGTTGGGGCATGACCGAGAAAGAGGCCATCGAAGATCTGCGCGAGCAGACGGAGGGCACATGAAAACTCTGATTCGCCGGATCTGCATCGCACTGACCGCAGCGTCGGCGCTTGCAGTCCTGATCCTTGCCGCTGGCTTCGCGCGGGTGGCGCTGTCATGACGCACTTCCTCTGCAACAGCTGCGACCACTTCTTCGCCGAGAAGGACGCCATCGAGGTGCCTGCGACCGAGCTGGTTGAAGGCATCCATGATCGGCCGTCGTACCGCCAACACATCACTCAGCTGCGCTGCCCGCAGCCGAAGTGCTACTCGGCGAACATCGAGCAGGCGACACCGTGCAAGGAGTGCAAGAAAAACCAGGCGATGCCTGACGACTCGATTTGCTACGACTGCTTCGAGATCGAGAAGGACCACCCGGGCGAGCGTACTGCGGTGGAAGCCGAGCACGCGTGGGATCACTGGCGCGAAACCTTGGCCGACATCACCGGAGCGAAACCACATGTGCGGTGAGATCGATCTCACGCTGTTTGCGGGCGGATGCTTCCTCGCTGGCGCCTGTTTCGTGGCCGCTGTCGCGTGGCTCTACAAGCGCATTGGAGACAACGCGTGAGGTGCTCCTTAAAACACGCGTACAGGTCGAAGGCGGTGGCGCTCATGGTCGGCGCGCGCGGGCGGCTGCAACGCGGCTTCAGGCTCTTCGCCTACAAATGCCCTGATTGCCGAACCTGGCACCTGACAAAACAACCACACGACAGGAGAACCTAATGAAATTTGATTACGTCGTCGCCCTCAGTACGGCCGCCGCCTTGCTTGGCGCCGGCATCGCGATGTCGATCATCGGCAGCCCTGGCGACGATGGCATCGGCATGTGCCTCGCGTTCGTTACGCCTTCAGTCGTCGCCGGGCTCGTGGCTGGCAACAGGAAAGCGCAGCAGTGAACCAACTTACGCAAGACTCGCTCGACCTGGTCGCGGTGCTGTGGGTGATCGGCGTGCTGCTGATCGCCGGCGGCGCAGCGGTGTGGCTCGGCGGCAAGCTCGCCGACATCGGCGCGAACTTCTTGGACCGCCCGCGCACCCGGAACAGAAAATGACTCGCGCTGAGTTCAATTCGATCTTGAGTGATGCAGCCCTGTTAATTCTTGAAAGGAGAATGCGGCATGAAAGCGAACTTATTTCTGAAGTGGATTCTGATCGGCTTCGCCTTGGGTGCGATGATCCAGGGAGCAAACGCAGCAACACTGGTGCTAAACCCGGGCGACGGCAAGCAGTACCTTGCCAACTGGTGCGGCGGTCAGAAGATCGACGAGATCGCCGAGGGCTTCAACGTTGATGCCACGATCTCAACGATTGTGAAAGTGCAGACAACGTGCTCGACCGGCGGCCGGGGTTCCGTGCCGAAGACATTTATGGCGTGCTGGCGCGTGACGTTCAGCCGCGATGGCGCGATCGTCAATCAGGAGTTCCTCAACTCCGGCTCGTGGCGCCGCGGCTCGCCGAGCGTGCAGTGCGCTGCGTCTTATGACGTTGACGCATTCTTTGTCGATATCGACGGCGCCAATCTGTACACCGTGCTCATCCCGCTCATCAATCACCCGTATCAGAGCACGTACAGCGATGGCTACCGTGCAGTGCTTGAGACGCCATGACCACTAGCGGCACCTACAAGTTCCTGCCGGACATTTTCAGCGTGCACTGAAAGTCATGACACAACAGTCTGCTGATCAGCAATGCGGAGAGTTGGCGCTCGACGATGCCAAGGGTAAGCCGTTCACGACTGGCAACGTAAACCAGATGCTTTGGAACAGGTACACCGAGAAAGGCGAATACGTCGTGCTCTTCGACGTACCAAACGTCGTCGGCACGAAACAGGAACGGCGCTGCGATGCCATCGCCATCGGCATGTGGGGCTCGACCGGCAGACTGATTCACGGATTCGAGATCAAGACCAGCAGAAGCGACTGGCTGCGCGAGGTGAAGGACGTTAGCAAGGCCGACCCTTTCATCGAACAGTGTGATCGCTGGTGGCTCGTCACCGGCGACATGTCCATCTCCAAGCCCGAAGAGATCCCGGAGGCGTGGGGCTGGATGAATGCCACAAAGACCGGCCTGCGCATCCAGCGCCCCGCCAAACCTCTCCCTCAGAGCGAGGTCCATATAAAACGGCTGTGGGCGTTCGCCCTCATAAGGCGCGCCGCCGAACGCGGAGACATCAATAGCCCCGAATTCACGGCGGCGCTGCAGAGGCATCGTGATGAGGTCGAACGTCGCGCCGAGGGGCGCATTAAGGCGGAGACCGCGCGGGCGGTGCCAGAGCTGGAACGGTTGAGAGAGCGCGTCGAAACGTTCGAGAAGGACTCCGGGATGAAACTAGACGACTGGCGGCTTGGAAACGTCGGCAAGCTCGCACGCACGCTCCATGCCATCAGCGGCGACGGCTACCGCGGCTTCACAGCTCAGCTTGAGCGTCAGCTACTGGCGCTTGAATCGCTCGTGAACGGCACACGCAAGACACTCGCAGCAGTCGAGGCACCGGCCAGCAACGGAGACGACGATGACTGAGGATAACCGGAGGACTTCTCAGACCGGCGCAGGTGGGATAGCGATACCCACCACGATTTGTACAGCCGTACCACAGTGAGCGACTTCTCCTCTCTGCCGAAACACTACAGCAACGCCGAGGCCGCCCAGTACCTCGGCGTCAGCCCGCGTACGGTGAAGCGGTTGCGCCGCTCGGGTAAGCTCGGATCTATCCGCGTCGGCCGTCGGCCGCGGATCACAGAAGCGCAGCTGCGTGCCTACATCGAAGAACAATCGGGGGGATCATGTCTGAGCGACGACGGATCGGCGGATTCTTCCTCAAGGCCCGCGGCCCGCGGCGCATCTACTACATCTGCTGGTACGACCAGGCCAGCCGACAGACGCCAGGCGTTAGCACTGGCACAGCAAATCTCGCGATCGCCGAGCTCGCGCTCGCCGAGCGTGCAGTGCGCTGCGTCTTATGACGTTGACGCATTCTTTGTCGATATCGATGGCGCCAATCTGTACACCGTGCTCATCCCGCTCATCAATCACCCGTATAAGAGCACGTATAGCGACGGCTACCGTGCGGTGCTTGAGACGCCGTGAACCAACCGCGCGCCATCGGGTTTACGCCACGTGTCCAGGTGGGCGAGGTCGACCCCAACTACGACCTGAAGCTCATGCGCGCGCACTTGCGCCTTGAGTCGATCCCGCCGCGCGTGTTCGTTCACCCGGGCGAGATACCGCCCTGGCTCGAGGCGCCGCTGAGCATGCTGCTCAAGCGTCAGGCGCTCGGCGAGCCGATTTGAAATTCGTTACCAGAAGGAGTCCACATGCCTACCGAGACTGATGTCACCCAATTTACTTCGCCGTCGATGCCGCTCACGGCCGATCAGCTCAAGTCGCAGATCTCTCTGATCCAGCGCGCGATGAAGGCCGTGATGAAGGACGGCACGCACTACGGGAAGATCCCGGGCACTCAGAAAAAGACGCTCTACAAAGCGGGCAGCGAAGTGCTGCTCACCATGTTCCACGTGTCCGTCGAGCCCGAGGTCGCGGACCTTTCGACATCGGATGAGGTGCGCTACCGCGTGCGCGCGGTCGGCCGGCACCAGCTCACCGGCACGCTCATCGGCATCGGCGTCGGCGAATGTTCCTCGAACGAGGAAAAGTATCGCTGGCGCAATTCTGTCTGCGACGAAGAGTTCGACGAAGCGCAGGACGATCGCCGCCGAATCAAGTGGCAGCGATACGGTGACCAAGTCAGTCAGCGCAAGCAGGTGCGCACCGTGCCCGCGGATGTCGCCAACACCGTACTCAAGATGGCAAAGAAACGCGCGCAGGTCGATCTGACACTCACCGGGCTCGCGGCCTCGGACATCTTCACACAGGACATCGGTGACCCGGAGGACGAACGCGATCGTGAAAGTTCTGGCACCGAAGGTGAAGAGCCACGCGGGAGGCCATCGACCGACGCACCACGCTCGACGAGCGGAAACGGCAAGCACTGCACCGATAAGCAGGTGAACTTGCTCAAAGCCAGGCTCGACAACGCGGGCGTCCCTGAGAACGCCTTCTGCAAACATTACGGCGTGGACTTCGTCGCCGATCTCCCATTCAACAAAGTAGACGAAGCGCTCAAGTGGATCGAGAAAGTACACGGCTGATCGAGTTCGATCCGGAGACGCATGTCTACCGGGTAGATGGCCGCACGCTTCCAAGCGTGACGGACGTGCTCGGCATCATTCAGGACTTCTCCGCGGTCCCGCCGGACGTGCTCGAGGCGGCAAAGCAATTCGGCAAGCACGTACACCAGGCGATCAACCTGTTCAACCGCGATGAGCTCGATTGGCGAGCGCTCAATCCGGCGCTGGTGCCGTTCGTCGAACGCTGGCGTGCGTTCCTCGATGAGTCGGGCGCCATCGTGATCGCGAGCGAGCAGCAGGTCGCGCATGCGAGGTTGGGCTTCGCCGGCACGCCAGACGTCGTGCTCAGTTGGGGCAAGCGCACCGTGACCCGGACGTCAAGGCGACGGCTGTGGTGCCGCCGACAGTCGGGGCACAGACCTCGGCCTACGCGAAGGCCTACCAATCGATGCACGGCGGGCGTGAGCCAGATCGCTACTGCATCCACCTGACCGACGCCAGATACCGCTTGCACCGACGCCAAGATCCTGCCGACTGGTCCATTTTTCTTTCGTGTCTCAACATTTGGAGATTCCGCAATGCAAGCTGACATCGCCTCACGCCCGGAAGTGCGCGAGCTCACCACCGACACGCAAGCGCTGGTCGCGCTCGCAGGCAGCTACGCCGTGACTACGGCCGCGCAGTACAGCGGTGCAGGCTCAGATCTCACCAGGATCAAGGCGGCGCAGAAGCGGCTTGACGAGATCCGAAAATCGATCACGCGTCCGCTCGATGTGGCGAAGAAGGCCGTGATGGATTTCTTCCGCGAGCCGGAACAGAAGCTCGCCGATGCCGAGGCGCGCGTGAAGCGCGCAATGATCGGCTACTCCGACCAGCAGGACCGGATCCGGCGCGAGGAACAGCGGAAGGCTGACGAGGCCGCCAGGCGAGAGCAGGAGAAGCTCAACGATCGCGCTCGCAAAGCCGCTGAAGCCGGCAGGCCCGAGAAGGCCGCAGCGCTCGAGCAGCGCGCTGAGACTATCGTCGCGCCTGTCATCCA
>Ga0184627_10000345_pt1 | contig 18742 bp, 14 predicted proteins | sample PLM3_127_b1_FD_133150 | JGI IMG/M metagenome (GOLD analysis project Ga0184627, IMG submission 133150) | Groundwater sediment microbial communities from an aquifer in East River, Colorado, USA - PLM3_127_b1 | ecosystem: Environmental > Terrestrial > Soil > Riparian zone | place: USA: East River...
CGTTCGACGGCCATCTGCCGGAACACCTTCGGATATCGTCCCACTCGTCGCTTTGCCACTCGCCGTCCTCCCCTCTGCAGGAGTGTGCCATGTGCGAGTGTCTCAATCTAGGGGGTCAGTCCAACGCCGGTCGAGAAGGCTCGCGAGATCAAAAAGCCTCTATGGCTGGGCGAACTCCGGCTGTCCCCTCAACCGGGAAGCCATAAACTCTTGCTTGGTCAAGCTATCACCTAAGGATTCCATGATCTCGGCCAAGTTGAGCTCCAGTTGAATCTCCTTCTTATCCCGGACCGCCTCAGGTAATTCCTTGAGCGCGCCCCAGGCATAGGCCGACTCGTCCATCGCCTGCCAGATTGGATAGCCTTGGATCGTCTCGAAGGCTCGTGCTTCCACGCGGACTGGACGGAACGCGACGCCAAACAGATAGCCTCCTCCAAACCAGACAGGCGTGCTGGTCAGCAACTCGAAGCCAATGTTCGCACCAATCGCGATCGGATTCCATGCCGTTGCGACGCCAAGCGCAATACTCTCCGCTGTCATATCTGTAAACATCCCCGCCGCCAACCACTGCCAGCGGACTTTCCCATAATCCAAGATGCTGGCGGCGACAACGAGGTCTGCACCCAGGCGACGCCGGAACTCCGCGAGCTGCTCGGCGTTCGGAAGGACGCCGGGTTTCAGCTGTAACTCCTCAGCCAGGGCGTCCGTTTCCGCGAGCGAGACAATCCAAAACCCTTGTCCCGTGGCCAGTCTGCTCAGGAGCAGCCATCGGGCCTCCTGTTGAATCTCCCGCAGGGCTTCAGCCAGCTGTTTCGATTCGTCCTCGGGCGACAGGGTCCCGTCCACCGATTTCACCGCGGAGAGCTTCGTGATGTCGAGATCGAAGCCGAAAAGCAAGATTGCCACATAGGGGCGTTCGTTCAGATCCTCCACCTGGGATTGAACGGCGGGGTCGAATGCGACGCAGCCCGTGAGTACTGCCCCAAGCAGACCAGATACGACCAGAACCAGGCGAAAGCCGATCGTAAAGAACTTCATTGACGCCTCCCGCTGAGGTAGAAACGGTCACGGAAGAATCCGCACGCACCTGACCTCTCGCGGAGGTCAGCGCGGGCGTACCGCTCACCGACTCGATGGGAGGCTGATCAAATCCGATAAACGGAAAGCTGCTGGTGGAGAGGCAAGGAGGGGGGACCGTGTAACATTCGCCGCTTGAGCTGATGGACTGTGTCTAAGGAAATAGAGAATGCCGGTTCTGCGACCTCTGCGGTTACAGAGGCGTAGCCTGGCGCGCCAAGACTCGGCACGTCCGACTTCAGCCCCGAGGCCAGCTGTGACAGCGCCTCTTCGTCGAGATCCTGGCGCTCCTGGTCTTCCGCGGCGGTTTCTGGGACGACGTGTAACTGTTCAGCCAGTTCCAGGCAACCAAAGAAAATCCACAGTGAGAGAAGACACCAGAGGGTGAGGCCAAAGACTGGCGTTCGACGATTCATGAGCATAGAAGAACTGTAGTCGAAATACCAGGATCAGTCAAACTGGACCGAGGTCAAAAACAGTCGCTCTGAATAGTGCGTAAACCCATCGTGGCACGTGGCCTTATACGTCAGCGAGGGCATGTCCAAATTCAACTGATTCTGAACATGTTATGTGCAACTGCATAGTGTCATTTCATTTCACGCCATAGACTCCTGCGGCCTTGAAGCTAAATCAAAAGAGGAGCGGACGCGCCGTCAACCCTTATGCTGAGCTGAGATAAATTCTTCCTCGATTAGGGCTTGCACATCGACGGAGTCATCAGTCGAGAGTGCGCTTACAGCGGTCACGCTGTAGATGTGACACCTGCCATTTGCCCAGGTGGAATTCTGCAGTTTCGGCCAGATCCCTTGTGACATGTCAACGCAAGAGGATTGATACCTTTACGCTTTTTTGAGCGGGGCCATGGCTTGAATTACCACCAACCCTGTTCTAAGGAAGTAACCGAACCAGCTGACGATGCCAACAAATTTCATGCCGTCTTCGAAGAGATATTGCCAGGGGATCACTGTATCAGGTATCAGGTCACTTATCAGGTCAATCATGATGGAGCATGAAAAGAATACAAACGAGGCAAGAAGAAGAATGTAATCGGTATTCAGGATTGTCACTCTCATTCTGTACACGATGCTAACCATAATGGCGATATAGCCAACGTACGTGATTCTTTGATCGAGATGAAGGTTTTTTAGAAAAACCTCCTCATGAAAAAGAAACAGATCATCAATCATCAACAGTAACGTGAGAAGGCCGAATAACAGAAAAAATAGTCTGACTTCTCGATCCTGTCCACTCTCCCGCACAATCAGATAGCTGAACACACAGACTGCGGCACTTGCGCACCAGAGCAGAATGCCAATATTGGAGATGACTCCAAGAAACGGGTTCGAATCTGTAAGTGCAGCTGGGTCCCGAGTGAATCTCTCTATGGGAACGCCCATCGACAGACTGGCCATAACTGCAACACCCAGCAACAGCGTGGCTGGCACATAGATCCTGATGAACGTTGGAACCAATGATCGAAATTGTTCGGCTAGCGACCAGCTCATACGGAAGATTTTTTCCTTCACGTTCGATCAAAGAGTCTTCGAAGCAGAAATATTCCTTTTGGGACCTTCGGAAAGTCTAGGCCTAACCCCTCGGAAAAGCAACACAGAGCTGGCTTGAATCGACAAGGTTTTTGACCTGGTTCGGAACGCCAAGTGCTGCATGTGGCCGCACGCAACAGGCGTGAGGGCCACATGGCTCTGTTTTACAGGCTGCTCAAAAAGGGCAGCCACGCGGTCGTGGTGAGCGAAGCGAAAAAGGGGACTGGTCTACAAGCGACCGGTCCCCTTTTCATTTTTTTATTTTGGACTGGCTGGACCTGGGCGGTCTGGTTAATCCCCAACTGCGCGCGTCCAGCGAGCACATTCCGATCGTGCGCGCTGCGCGAGCACAGGGGATTAACCAGGCCGCCTTCTCAGGGGGGCTAGGACTGATAACTATCCATCGGCGGGCACGTACAGACCGGATTCCGGTCGCCGTAGGCATTGTCAATGCGGGCGACCGCCGGCCAGAACTTATGGTCGCGGACCCACGAAGCGGGAAAGGCCGCTTGCTCGCGGCTGTAGGGATGGTTCCACTCGCTAGCAGTCACGGCCTGCGCCGTGTGCGGGGCGTTGATGAGGACGTTGTTGTCGCGCGGCATGCGGCCTTCGATAATCTCCTGAATCTCGCCTCGAATCGCGATCATGGCCTCGCAGAACCGATCCAACTCGGCCTTGGATTCGCTCTCGGTCGGCTCGATCATCAGCGTCCCTGGGACCGGGAAAGACATGGTGGGCGCGTGGAAGCCGAAGTCCATGAGGCGCTTGGCCACATCCTCTGCTTCAATCCCCGACGTTTCTTTGAACTGGCGCACGTCCAGAATAAACTCGTGGGCCACGAACCCTTTCTTGCCCGCGTAGAGCACCGGGAAATGTTTCTCCAATCGCTTGGCCATGTAATTGGCGTTCAGGATGGCGACCTGGCTAGCCTTGGTCAGACCTTCGGCACCCATCAGCGCAATGTAGGCCCAGGAGATCGGCAAGATACTGGCACTCCCATAGGGCGCGGCGGCAATCGGGCCGACCGACTGCTTACCCCCCACCTGTTTCACCACCGGATGACCTGGTAGGAATGGGGCAAGGTGGGTAGCCACCCCAATGGGCCCCATGCCGGGACCGCCGCCTCCGTGCGGGATGCAGAAGGTCTTATGCAGGTTGAGATGGCACACATCGGCGCCGAGATCGCCGGGCCGGCACAACCCGACCTGCGCGTTCATATTGGCCCCATCCATGTACACCTGTCCGCCGTGGCCATGAGCAATCGCGCAAATCCGGCGGATGCCTTCCTCGAATACGCCGTGGGTCGAGGGATAGGTGATCATCAGCGCAGCCAGCGTCTCCCGGTGCTGCTTCGCTTTCGCCTCTAAATCGGCCAGATCCACATTGCCCTGCTCATCGCAGGCGACCGGCACGACCTTGAGACCGGCCATCGTGGCGCTAGCTGGATTCGTCCCATGGGCCGAGACCGGAATTAGACAGACATCGCGCTGGCTCTCCCCCTTCTGCCGATGATAGGCGCGAATGACCAATAACCCGGCATACTCGCCCTGTGAGCCAGCGTTCGGCTGCAGCGAGACCGCCGCAAAGCCGGTGATCTCCGCCAACCAGCGCTCAAGCTGCGTACAGAGCTCCTGATAGCCGCGCGTTTGATCTTCCGGGGCGAATGGATGGAGGCGACTGAACTCCGGCCATGTGACCGGCAGCATCTCCGTTGTGGCGTTGAGCTTCATCGTGCAGGAGCCCAACGGGATCATCGAGTGCACGAGCGAGAGATCCCGCGACTGCAGGCGGTGAAGATACCGCAGCAGTTCGTGCTCGGAGTGATACCGATTAAAGACCGGATGGGAAAGGTACTTCGTGGTGCGGGCGAAGGCTGCCGGAAAGCCGAGATCCATGTGGACAGCCAGCTCCTCGACAGTGAACGGGACTGGTCGCTCAGCGGCGAAAATTTCGAAGAGCGCCTGGATCTCTGCCGTCGTCGTGACTTCATCCAGGGCAATGCCGATTGAGCGATCGTCAAAGCAGCGAAGGTTGATCCGCCGTTCGCAGGCCCGTGCGAGAGTCCTGTCAGCCGACTCCCCCTTGGGTCTGACACAAACCGTGTCAAAGAAGTGTTCCGACGCGACCTGGCAACCGAGGCGTCGCAGCCCTTGGGCGAGGACGAGCGCCAGCCCGTGAACTCGCTCTCCGACCCGCCGCAGTCCCTCAGCCCCGTGATAGACCGCATACATGCTCGCCATGACCGCCAGCAGGACCTGAGCGGTGCAGATATTGCTCGTCGCCTTGTCGCGGCGGATGTGTTGCTCGCGGGTCTGCAAGGTCAAACGATAGGCTTGCTTCCCCTGCACGTCCTTCGACACACCCACAAGACGACCTGGCAGTTGGCGTTTGTACTCATCCCTGGTCGAGAGAAACGCGGCATGAGGCCCACCAAAGCCCAGCGGCACCCCGAATCGCTGGCTGGACCCGACCGCGATATCAGCTCCGCATTCGCCAGGCGACCGCAAGAGTGTGAGCGCGAGCAAATCCGTGGCCACGACGACTAATGCGCCAGCTTTATGAGCCTGAGTCACCAGCTCACGGTAATCCTGGATCGCGCCGTCCGTCGCTGGGTCCTGCACGAAGACCCCGAAGAGCTGTTGGCGAGCGAAATCAATCGCGTCTAATGGGCCGATGTGCAGGTTGATCCCGAGCGGCTGGGCACGCGTCTGGAGCACAGCGATCGTCTGGGGGTGGCAATCCTGAAGGACAAAGAACCCGCTCTTCTCCTCGCCCGACTCTCGGTGCGTGATGGCCCGACACATGGACATGGCTTCCGCCGCGGCCGTCGCCTCATCCAGCAACGAGGCATTGGCCAGGGGCAAGCCTGTTAAGTTCGCGACCATAGTCTGGAAGTTGAGGAGCGCCTCCAGCCGTCCTTGGGCAATCTCCGACTGGTAGGGGGTGTACTGCGTGTACCAGCCCGGGTTCTCCAGCACGTTGCGTTGAATCACCGGTGGGGTCACGCAATCGTAATAGCCCATGCCGATGAAGGAGCGAAAGACCTGGTTCCGCCCCGCCAGGGTCCGTAGTTCGGCCAGCACCTCGTGTTCGCCTCGGGGACCGCCGAGCGCCAAACGCCGCCGCAGGCGAATCTCCGCTGGCACGGTCCCATCAATCAGCGCATCGAGCGACTGCAGGCCAAGCGTCGCCAACATCTCTTGGAGATCGGCATCCGTCGGTCCCACATGGCGATGGACAAAAGTATCGGTTGGAGCGAAGAGTTGCCGTGTGTTCATGGCGATTTCCTGGTCACAAGAGCCTGACAGAAGACGGTCACGGTCCTGCCTGTACTCTGATTCAGCGAATCATTTTGACAGTATATCGCAAGCAAGGAAGGTCGGCACGTGCGGGAAAGAATCATCGCAAGGCAGGGTATCATGGCCCGTGGCGATTTGCCAAGGGGCAAGAACCTCCGTTCTAGGCTTGCCTTCGCTGTGGAAGTTGAGTCATGATCAAATGTGATATGCCCCTTGACCTCCAACCAACTAACCGCCTTGCCCCTTCGCCGGCCTCATGAAGGTTCACGATATCCTCATTGTCGGTGCAGGACTGGCCGGGATGAGAGCGGCCATCGCGGCTCATTCGCATCGGGCTCATCTTGATATCGCTCTTCTTTCAAAAGTCCACCCGGTCCGGAGCCACTCGGTCGCAGCCCAGGGAGGCATCAATGCGGCGCTGGGCGAGAACGACTCTTGGGAAGCGCATGCGTTCGATACCACGAAAGGAGGCCTCTATCTCGGGGATCAGGACGCCATCGAAGCCATGTGCCGAGAGGCTTCTGGCGACATCCTGGATCTGGAGCGGATGGGCGTCATCTTCAGCCGGGACGAGAAGGGCCGTATTGCGCAACGTCCGTTCGGGGGAGCCGGGTTCCACCGCACCTGCTACGCCGCCGATCGCACCGGTCACGCGATCCTCCATGCGATGTACGAACAGCTCCTCAAACGGCGGATCTTCGTCTATGAAGAATGGTACGTGACCTCGCTGATCGTCGAGGAAGGGGTCTGTCGAGGGGTGGTGGCCTGGGATCTTCTTCACGGGGGTCTGCATGCGATCGGTGCGAAGGCGGTCATCCTGGCCACAGGGGGAAGCGGGCGGGTCTTTCTGACCAGCACCAACGCGGTGATTAATACGGGAGATGGGATGGCACTAGCCTATCAGGCCGGCGCGCCGCTTGAAGACATGGAGTTTGTGCAGTTCCATCCCACCACGCTTAAGGACACCGGCATTCTAATCACGGAAGGAGCCCGCGGCGAGGGCGGGTATCTACTCAACACCCTGGGAGAACGGTTCATGAAGACCTACGCCCCCGAGCAGATGGAATTGGCAACAAGGTCCACCGTATCCTTGGCCATAGGTCAGGAAATCCTGGAGGGGCGCGGCGTGGACGGCTGTGTGCTGCTGGACCTCCGGCATCTGGGCCGCGCCCGCATTCTCGAGCGCCTCCCACAGATTCGCGAGCTGTCCGTGGAATTCGCCGGAGTCGATCCGATCGAAAGCCCGATCCCTGTGCGGCCGGGGGCGCACTATCAGATGGGTGGCGTACGGACTAACCAATGGGGCGAGACTGGACTGCCGGGCCTCTATGCGGCCGGGGAGTGCGCCTGCGTGAGCGTGCATGGAGCAAACCGCTTGGGGGGCAACTCCTTGCTGGAGACGATCGTGTTCGGCCGGCGGGCCGGCAAGCGCGCCGCGGAATATACGGCCGCCAAAGTCCCGCGAGCGCTCTCGGATGTAACGCTGCGGACCGAGGAGACGCGGATCAGGACCCTCATGGGGAACAAGGGGCCGGAGCGCGCTTGGCAGATTCGGGAGGAGCTCGGGAAAACCATGAGCCTGAACCTTGGGATCTTCCGAACGCAGAAATCCATGACAGAGGCGGGCGAGAAGGTGCGTGAACTGAAAGCGCGGGCCTCCCATGTCTGGCTTCAAGACCGTGGGAAGATCTTTAACACCGACCTGATCCAGGCCCTTGAACTACAGGCGCTCCTGGAGGTCGCGGAGACGATCGTGGCCGGCGCGCTGGCCCGCGAGGAAAGCCGCGGGGCGCATTACCGGTCGGACTTTCCCAGGCGAGACGACGCTAACTGGCTCAAGCACACGCTGGCCTACCGATCGACGGAGGGCGCTTCGCTCAAATACGCCCCGGTCACGATTACGAGATTTCAGCCGAAGTAGTGACGAGATGCGGATACTCGTTGTTGAAGATGAGGCGAAAGTCGGCTCCTTCATCCGGCGGGCGCTGGAGGAGGAGAGCTATGCCGTGGATCTCTGCGCCGATGGAACCCAGGGCCTCGATATGGCCCTGAGCGGGAGCTACGATCTCGTCATCCTGGATCTGATGCTGCCAGGTCTGCCCGGGCTGGAGATCCTCAAAGGAATCCGGAAGGAGAAGATCCCGGCGCCGGTGCTGATCCTCACCGCCCGGTCGCAAGTCGATCAGCGGGTCAAGGGCCTGGATGCTGGCGCGGATGACTACCTGACGAAGCCCTTTGCGATCGAAGAGCTGGTGGCGCGAGTGCGGGCCATGCTGCGACGGGGCAGCGGAGAAGCCACGGGCCTGCTCCAGGTCAAGGATCTCGTCCTGAACCCGGCGACCCGTGAAGTCACGCGTGGAGGACAACACATTGAGCTGACGACCAAAGAATATGCGCTGCTTGAATACATGATGCGCAATGCCGGCCGCGTCTTGACCCGGCCCATGATCGCGGAACACGTCTGGAGCCTGGATTTCGACACCTTCACCAACGTCATTGATGTGTACGTCAATTATCTCCGCAACAAGATTGACCGAGGACGCGAGCCCAAGCTGATTCACACGGTCAGGGGCAGCGGCTACGTCCTGAAGGCTGAGTGATGCCACTCCGAGTCCGGCTCACGCTTTGGTACGGAACCGCGTTGGCGGTCATTCTCGTGACCTTTGCCGTGGTGCTCTATGCGGAGATGGATCACGGGTTGAAGGGTCAGGTGGACCGTTCCCTGGAGGAGGCGGCAGCCACAGCAGTCCGTTCGCTGGAGCTGCACCGTTTCGGGCCCTTTCTTCAATTTGAAGACCTCGCCGACCAGTTTCCTGAACTCGCGCTCCTGGAAAATTTCTTTCAAATCTTCAGCCCCACCGGCAAGATCACGATCCAATCTCCCAACCTGAAGAGCCGGGACATTCCCCTGAGCCGGACGGCCCTCGAGCAGGCATTCAAAGGCCAGACGACCCTGGAGTCGGTCCGGTTCCACGGAGAGTCGCCTCTTCGTCTCATCTCGGTCCCGATCATTTATGAGGGGACGCTCATCAACATTTTGCAGGTCGGGACCGCCTTGCATCCGGTAGAGGAAACTCTCCATCGCTTGCTGATCATCCTCCTGGTGACCGTGCCAGTGGCGCTGATGGCAGCCTTGGCCGGCGGCTGGTTCCTCGCGGGAAGAGCCCTTCGCCCTGTGGAGTCCATCACCCTTGCCGCGCAGCGGATCGCGGCGGGTGACCTGACCCAGCGCTTGAGAGTACCGCGGTCATCCGACGAGGTCGGCCAACTTGCGGTCACCTTCAACGAAATGATCGCCCGCCTTGAGGCCTCCTTTCGCCAGGTCCGTCAATTCACGACGGACGCCTCCCATGAGCTCCGCACCCCCCTGACGGTGTTGAAAGGAGAAACCGAGTTGGCGCTTCGCCGACCGCGCTCGGCTGAGGACTATACGCTCGTCCTTGAAAGCAGCCTGGAGGAGATTGACTGGATGACCAGGATTGTGGACAAACTTCTCTTCCTCTCACGCGCTGACCTGGGTGAGGTGAAGATGGAATCCATTCCGGTCCGACTCGATACGCTCGCAGAGGACATCCAGCGGCAGGCGACACTGCTTGGGCAGGAGCAGGATGTGCAGGTGACCCTCGGCACGGTGACCCCCGCCACGGTGCTGGGCGACGAGTTGAGACTCAGGGAACTCTTGCTGAATCTGGTGGACAATGCCATCAAGTATTCACGGCCTGGCGGGAAAGTCGAAATCAGCCTGGTGAGTGAGGGGAATACCGCTCGCCTGTCGGTCCAAGATCATGGCATCGGCATCCCGCCTGAAGTGCAGGCTCGCATCTTTGATCGTTTCTACCGAGCGGATGACGCACGGGTTCATGCCAAGAAGGGGACCGGCCTTGGCTTGTCGATCTGCAAGTGGATCGCCGAGGCCCATCATGGCCGGATCGAGGTCCAGAGTGCCGTCGGTGAAGGATCGCAGTTTACCGTATCCCTCCCATTAGCACCTACCTCCGCTTAGAAACTTTTAATCCTTCATTAATCTCTCTCTCATGTCAGACGGTTATCCTGCGTACTCATGAGGCTTGCGCGACTGTCCTGGACAAGCCTCGCATGAAAGGAGGATCGCTTATGAAACACCTTCGGCATCACAAACTCGGAATCATCATGGGACTCGCCATCCTGGCCGCTGTGGCCTGGGGCGGGGAATCCATCATGTCTTCTCACGCCTCGGGCTCAACAAGTCCTGCCGTGGCAAGCCCACCTATCTCAGCCCCACAAGAAGCGGTGCCCGGCTTTGCCGAGGTCGCCAAATCGGTCACGCCGGCCGTGGTGAACATTACCGCCTCGGCGGGCGACCGTGGGCGTGATACTCGTGATCCACAAGAGCAGATGGAGCAGTTCTTTGGTTCTCCCCGGCGCCCGTTTGGACCTCCGTGGGGACCGCGTGGACCAATGGATCCCCATGAACATCGAGGCGGCGGCATGGGTTCTGGGGTGATCGTGTCCCCTGACGGGTACATCATCACCAACCACCACGTGATAGATGGAGCCCGCGAGCTAACGGTCACGCTCCCGGACAAGCGTGAGTTCAAAGGAAAGGTGATCGGCACCGATCCCAAGACCGATCTCGCCCTAATCAAAGTGGACGCCCAGGGACTCCCCTCTGTCCCTTGGGGCGATTCCGCCAAGCTCCAGGTCGGAGAGTATGTGCTGGCTGTCGGGAATCCCTTCGGACTGAACTCCACTGTGACGCTGGGGATCGTGAGCGCCCTCGGGCGTGGCCGGATGGGGATCACGCAGTACGAGGACTTCATTCAGACTGACGCGGCGATCAATCCCGGCAACTCCGGTGGCGCGCTCGTCAACGCGCGCGGCGAACTGATCGGGATCAACACCGCGATCTTCTCCCGAACCGGCGGTTACCAGGGCGTCGGGTTTGCCGTACCGGCCAGCATGGCCCAGCCAGTTTACGACAGCTTGGTGAAAACCGGCAAAGTCGTGCGCGGGTATCTCGGAGTGGGCATTCAAGAGGTCACCCAGGACCTGGCCAAGTTGTTTGGGCTGAAGCAGACTCAGGGAGCACTCGTCAGCGATGTCAATGAAGGCAGCCCGGCCGAGCAGGCAGGGATCAAGCAAGGCGACATCATCATCGGATACCAGGGTTCTCTCGTGCAGGACGCAGTGGCCTTGCAGCGGGCAGTGACCAGGACGCCGGTCGGCACCAAGGCGACCGCCAAGGTGGTCCGCAATGGCCACGAGATGGACCTGACGGTCACGATCGGGGAGCAGCCGGATAGCACAAAGATTGCAAGAGCTGACCAGGGGTCAAGTGAACACCCGCTGGCCGGTGTGGCGGTGCAGGAATTGGACCGGCAGACCGCGCACGAGCTGGGTCTCACCAAGAAGACCCAGGGAGTGGTCGTCATGGACGTGGAGCCAGACAGCTTGGCCAGCCAGGCTGGGCTGATGCCGGGCGATGTCATCCGGGAGATCAACAAGCAGCCGGTAAAATCGGTGAAGGACTACGAGAAGATCATGTCAAGCCTGAAGAAGGATCAACAGGCCCTGTTGCTGATCAACCGACAGGGAGCCTCGCTGTTCCTTTCGGTGAAGGTCTGAGAAGACACACGGCGTAGGGCGGGGATCAGGTCTCCGCCCGACGCCGGATCTGTCGCTCGCCGTCTAGGCTTCCCATCTTGCTCTAGCGTCAGCCGCCCATAAGCTATCAATCGAAGACCACAGTCTTTTTGCCGTAGACGAGCACACGGCGCTCAACATGCATGCGTACCGCTCTGGCCAGCACGATTTCTTCCAAGTCTCGCCCCTTCCTGATCAGATCCTCCACGGTATCCCGGTGCCCGATCCCCACCACATCCTGCTCGATAATCGGTCCCTCGTCGAGTTCCTCAGTTGCGTAATGGGCGGTCGCCCCGATGAGTTTGACTCCTCGCTCGTAAGCCTGCCGATAGGGATTCGCTCCCATAAACGCGGGCAAAAACGAGTGGTGGATGTTGATCACCGGGCAGCCGACCGCGGCCAGGAATTCGGCGCTGAGGATTTGCATATACCGCGCCATGACAACCAGCTCAACCTGGTCGCGTTTCAAGGTGGCCAAGACCTGCTGCTCTTGCTCGCGCCTCGTCTCCTTGGTCACAGGGAAGACCTGAAACGGAATCTCAAACAAGTCGGCCCACATGGCGCATGTCTCGTGATTCGAGATAATGACCGGGATCTCGATGGCCAGTTCGCCTCGTCGCTGCCGCTGAAGAAGGTCCGCTAGGCAATGGTCTTGCTTCGAGACGAGTATGGCGACACGAAGCCGATGCTCGGTGAGGTGAACCTCGTACCGCATATCGAACACCTTGGCGACCGGCGCAAAAGCTGAGTCGATCTCCCCACGAGGAATTTGAAACCCTTCCAGGGCGAACTCCGTTCTCATCAGGAAATCGCCGGTTTCCCGATCGGTATGGTGGTCCGAGTCCAGAATGTTGCCGCCAAACTCATGGATGAACCCGGCGACTCGAGCTACGATCCCCTTACGGTCCTTGCAGGCCACCAGCAGAACGACCGAGTCTTTCTTCTCTGCCACTGACGAGGCCCTCCCTTCCTCCTGTTCTCTCTCTACGACAGTGCGCGATGATGTTCAACCCGGAATCGATCAACGGAGGAGAGACTTGAGCGCGGATAGATGGTTGGGAGAACGGGCAGAATGAACTCTCTCAGGGAGCCCGACGTCAGCCGACGATATGGCCGACGAGGTCAAAGGCCGTCGCGTCGGTGATCCTGGCTTTCACGAAGTTGCCGGCGCTTGCTATGCCGTCGTTGAGATAGACCACTCCATCGATCTCTGGAGCCAGACCCTCGTGACGAGCTTCTAAGAACTGGTCCGTTTCCTCTGAGACTCCATCCACTAAGACTTCGATGGTGCGCCCGATCAGGTCTCGGCTTTTCCCCAGAGAGATGGATTCCTGAACGTTGAGCAGCTCGGTGCGGTGTTCTTCTATGACCCGGCGGTCGAGCTTACCATCGAGTTCAAAGGCCGGGGTTCCTTCTTCGTCCGAGTAGAGAAAGACACCCGTCCGGTCAAATTCCATGTCGGTGATGTACTGCTTCAGCTCTTCAAAGGCAGCTTCGGTTTCACCCGGGAAGCCGACGATGAAGGCAGTTCGGAAGGTGAGCCCGGGGATGCCGGTCCTGAGCCGTTCGACTAGAGCCGTGATGGAGGCCTTGGTACCAATCCGATGCATGCGCTTGAGCATGGTGTCGTTAATGTGCTGGAGCGGCATATCAATGTACTTGGTGATCTTCTCCTCTCCAGCGTAGAGGGCAATAAGCTCATCAGAGACTTGCTGTGGGTACAGGTAAAACGGGCGAATCCAGCGAAGCTCCTTGACCTTCACCAGCTCCCGCAAGAGCGAAACCAAGCCTTGTCGCAAGCCCAGGTCCACCCCATAGTTGATCGTGTCTTGGGAGATCAGATTGATCTCCTTGACGCCTTCGGAAGCCAGCCGTTGCGCCTCCGCGACGATGGACTCGACCGGGCGGCTGCGTTGTTTGCCGCGCATGATTGGGATTGCGCAGAAGGTACAATTCCGGTTGCAACCCTCGGCAATCTTGACGTAGGCGGAATGGGTCTTGCCGAGCCGGAGCCTGGGGGTGAGTTCATCATAGAGATAGGGCGGCGGGCTGATCCAGAGTCGCTGGGACTTCCGTCTGGGTTGCAGCAGAGTCGTGCAGATCTCGGAAATGTGGCCAAATTCACCGGTCCCGACGACCCCGTCAAGTTCAGGAAGTTCCTTGAGCAATTCCCCCTGATATCTCTGGGCCAGACAACCGGCGGCAATCAGGATCTTGCAGGCTCCTGTCTTCTTCAGTGCCCCATGCTCGATGATGGCATTGATGGATTCCTGCTTCGCCTCCTCGATAAAGCCGCAGGTGTTGATAATGACAACCTGCGCCTGCTCGGGATCAGCCGTCAGCTCGAATCCGTTGGCGACCAGCGAGCCCAGCATGACCTCGGAGTCCACCTGGTTCTTGGAACAGCCGAGGTTGACGAAGCCGATAGTGGTCTTGTGACCGGCGATCTTTTTGGGCTGGATCAAATTGGACGACATCGCGAGTCAGTGTACGAGGGACACGATTACACTGTCAACCGAGCCCCCTGGTGTAAACGTCCTGCTACAACAAACGCAGGTCTTGTGATCCTTCCCGTCCGGAAGGACAAGGTTCGGGCAGTTCTAGGCCAGTCCAGGGATCAGATATCAAGAGGAAGGGTCGTGCGGTGGAGTGGACAAGACATTCGGCATTCCCTTATCGTATCATTCCTCCCCCACCCCGCTAACTTACGCTCACAAGGGAGGACTCTATGGCCCCGTTCAAGAACATCTGTCTCGCGATGGCGATCATGGTACTCGCAGGCTGCGCACCGACAAAGCAGGCGCGCTCGGTTGAGACCTATGGCTTTCTTGGCAATCTGTACCCAATGATGCACAAGGGTGGGGAGGGGGAAGCGTTGCTCCTTTATAAGAACCCGAAAGTGGCTACGATTCCGCGCGGGACATACAAGAAGATGTTTTTGGATCATGTGCAGGTCTGGGGCCCACCGACCAACGACCCTGCTCGACAGACGAATGCCCAACATGTTGCCGATATCCTCTATGGCCTGACCTATCTCAGCTTGGCCAAAGACTATGAAATGGTATCGGAGACTGGCCCCAATACCCTATACATTCAAGCGGCGATTACTAGAGCGGACCCCGCCTATGTGGGCTTGCGTGCCGTCTCAACCATCCCCGCTCCGTTCAACTACCTCGCCCTCGCCTCGTTGCTCAAAGACCTCGGAACCGGCAAGCCTCTCTTTGTGGGCGATGCCAGCGTCGAGATGAAGATTTCAGACGCTCAAACCGGCGAAGTTCTCGGCGCCTCCGCCGACCGTCGGGTTGGCAAGAAACGACTGGATGCGGACTCGTTCGATTCGTGGGATGACGTCTATAAGACCCTCGAGTTCTGGACTGAGATGGTACGGTTCAGGTTGTGTCAGGAGCGCGGCGGAACGAACTGCGTCGCGCCGAAGGAGTGAAGGCGGAGTATTCTTGATTCGCGTGCGGCTATCACATAGAGTGACGCCGTGATTCGTACCTTTCAAGGCATCAAGCCGACCATTGCCAAATCCGCCTTCATCGAGGAAACGGCAGTCGTCATCGGGGATGTGGTGATTGGCGAGGAGTCCAGCATCTGGTTTCGCGCGGTCGTCCGTGGCGACGTGAACTACATTCGCATCGGCCACCGCACGAACGTCCAGGACCTCTGCGTGCTGCACGTCACACACGATACCGCGCCACTCGTCATCGGCGACGAGGTGACGATCGGCCACAACGTGGTGCTGCACGGTTGCACGATCAAGGATCGGGTCTTGATCGGAATGGGGGCCATCATCATGGACGGCGCCGTGATCGGCGAGGACAGTGTCGTCGGGGCTGGCGCGCTGGTCACCGAAGGCACGATTGTTCAGCCCAAAAGTGTGATCCTGGGGTCTCCCGCCAAGGTCAAACGACCCGTGGCTGACAAAGAGCTGGCCTGGATCAGGGAATCTGCGCAGAATTACATCGCGTATGCCCGCCAATATATGACAGATCCCACCAAAGGCAGCCCCGGGTTCCGTGTTTGAGTTTTACCAGTCTGAAAGTCGAAAAGTCTTAAAGTTTCGATGTGGAGATTTTCGAGTTGTCCGGCCTTTTAACTTGCCGACTTTTAGACTTTACGACTTTTGACTTTGTGACGACTCTTTGCTGACACTGATGAAGCACACCGGATCCTCCACAATGGCAGTCGGATAGTCCTCTTCTTCCACGACACAGGTAACCCGCCGACGGGTGCACCAATCCGTGATCCAGGGGATTTCCTCGACAGATGTGGTCACCAGACTCGGCTGTCTGAGCTTGTTGAGGCAGCCCTCGACAAGCGCAAAGACTTTTTCGCGCTCCTTCACAAATACCTTCGGATTGAATGTCACAGGATTGGCGCGACCGTAGGACAGCGCTGAGAGCTCTGGAAAACGTTCGGGATCGTTGAGGATGCTGACCATCCAGAGGTGGTCGAACCTGCCCTTGGCAGTACGCGCATCTTCGGACACAAACCGGAAGGGATGGCTCCTGCACGCCTGATTCAGCAGGGTGACTTCATCGGCCCTCAGATTACAGGCCACGACTTCCCGGCCGAGCTCTATGGTTTCCATCGCTAAAACGGGAATCTCAGTAACACCGGCACCGACGTAGAGGCTCCGGCCTCCAGCTCGCAGACGTCCGAGTAAGGCCTGCGCGAGCTTGATGCCAAGCTCCCGGCACGGACCCCGACGGTCCCGCCAAAACGCTTCGCCGCCTTCGTCACAGTAGATGGTCGCCAGTGCCGAATAATCCAGACTGGCGAAGATCCGCGCGATGGCTTTGATGGTGGAGGCCTTGATGGTTTTCATCTAGAGTCGCACCCGCATGACGCCGCGCCCCTCGCCTGAAACTCCGGTTGAGACAAAATGTTCTTGACCCGGCAACAGCATATCGGCACAATCCTATCCCCTACCTCGAACATCGGTAGGATTTTGTCCGTCGCGGTGTCTCATTGGAAATGCGCGACCGCCTTTCCCAGGGCCCCTTGAGTGAGGAGATTGAGCCATGAAGGTGCTGGCGGTTCATCCAGGCCCTCTCATGTACACCAAAATCTACCTGCGGCTGGAGCCACTGGGACTGGAACTGGTCGCTCAGGCAGCCCGCCAGGCAGGCCATGATGTTCAACTGATCGATTTGCAGGCGGAAACCCACACAGATTACTTCAAGATCGTTGACCGATGGAAGCCCGACGTCGTGGCATTCTCCTGCAATTATCTCGCAAATGTGCCGGAAATTGTGGACCTGGCCAAGCTGACCAAGGAGAAACTTCCTCAGAGTTTCATCCTGGTCGGCGGGCACAGCGCTTCCTTCGTCTCACAGGATTTTCTGGAGCATGGTGAAGGGGCCATCGACTGTGTCCTCAAGGGCGAAGGAGAGGCTGCCGTGCCTCAGCTCCTCCTGGCCATTGCGCACGACCGCAAGGTCGTGACGAAGGTGCCAGGCGTGGTCACGCGGGACGGAGAAGGGCCGGCTCCCCGCTTCGTGGAGAGGCTGGATGATCTTCGGCCGGCCCGAGACCTGCTACGCCATCGCCGCAAGTATTTTATCGGCGTCCTGGACCCCTGCGCGTCCATCGAATTCACGCGGGGCTGTCCCTGGGACTGTTCCTTCTGCAGCGCCTGGACCTTTTATGGGCGCAGCTACCGCACAGTCAGTCCGGAAAAGATTGTTGAGGATTTGGAACGGATTGAAGAGCCGGGCATCTTCATCGTGGACGATGTAGCTTTCATCCAGTCCAAACACGGCTTTGACATCGGCGAAGCCATTGCCAGGAAGGGAATCAAGAAACAGTACTATCTGGAGACCCGTGGAGATGTCCTCCTTCGGAACAAGGAGGTCTTCACCTTCTGGAAGCAACTCGGCTTGCGATACATGTTCATTGGGGTAGAGGCCATTGACGAAGCGGGGCTCAAGCAACACCGAAAACGCATCACCTTGGGAAAGAACTTTGAGGCGTTGGAATACGCCCGCTCGCTCGGAATCACGGTGGCCATCAACCTGATCGCAGATCCTGACTGGGACAGGAAGCGCTTCGCGGTGATCCGTGAGTGGTGCCTGGAGATCCCGGAGATCGTCAATATCAGCGTCAATACGCCGTACCCCGGCACGGAGACCTGGCATACGGAATCACGCAAGGTCGAAACTCGCGACTACCGGCTCTACGACATCCAGCACGCGGTGCTGCCGACGAAATTACCGCTCCACGAGTTTTATGAGGAACTGGTCAAGACCCAGCAGGTTCTGAATCAGAAGCACCTCGGCTGGGAAGCGCTCAGATCCACAACCAAGATCGTGGCCAGGCACCTCCTGCGGGGCCAAACCAACTTCGTCAAGATGCTCTGGAAGTTCAACAGCGTGTACAACCCGAAGCTCCAGCTCTCCGATCACGCGAAACCAATCAAGTACCAGATGACGTTGCCGCCTGCACCGCAGGAGACGGTCAATCCGAAGATCCTCTACATCCACCACGCGCCAGGACGCCAGGGGCGAGCCATCGACGACCTCACCGAGCGGTTTGTGGAAGAAACCCGTATGGGAGCCAGTGTGTAGCCCGGATTATCCATGAACCACTCATGAATAATCCGGTATGGGCAGAGTCGGGGCGGTATCTGCTCAACAAGTGAGACATTTCCTACAGTATCGCCAACCAGTCATACGCTGGCCATGTGTCTCGCAACTGCAGTCACGGCACGGGTTACTTGATGCATAAACGTCAGGTCCAAAGTGTCCAGGGTATCCGTGGGCTGATGGTAGTGGGGATTTCGGAAATTCGCGGTGTCGGTCAGCATGACGGCCGGATAGTCAAAATGCCAGAAGGCTGCGTGGTCGCTGCGCCTGGCGTCCGGAATTGATTCGCCCTGGCCGGGAACTAGCAACGAGACCGCCTTGAGGTCGGGGACGTACTGGTTCGCTGCCTGCTCAATCAAGCTGGCCAGGCCTGCCGAGGCTCTGTTTCCCACGATCCCTAGGAAGTTCCCGATCGTGGGGACCGCGATGGGGAGGCCCGGTGGCGCAAGCTGAGAACCTTCCTCGGTGCAGGTAAACCCCACACATTCCAGCACAACCGCGCCTCGAATCTCCTGATCGGTTGCCTTGAGATACGAGACGTACGCCAGGCTGCCGAGCAGGTCTTCCTCCTCCAGGCAGAACCCGATGAAGCGCACCGCCCCGTTGA
>Ga0184627_10000346_pt1 | contig 18729 bp, 21 predicted proteins | sample PLM3_127_b1_FD_133150 | JGI IMG/M metagenome (GOLD analysis project Ga0184627, IMG submission 133150) | Groundwater sediment microbial communities from an aquifer in East River, Colorado, USA - PLM3_127_b1 | ecosystem: Environmental > Terrestrial > Soil > Riparian zone | place: USA: East River...
CTTCAGGACAAGAAACTCACGGACCTTTCATAGCGGAACACGAGCTCTATGGCGATCAAGAACATCCCTGTCCAGCCGGTCATTGAGCAGCCCCGTCCACTGACGGAAAGGGGAACTCTGTTTACAATCACATTCCGTCCGCTGAACGTCACCGTGGAAGTGCCAGAGGGGCAGAGCATCCTGGAGAGCTGCGAAACCCACCGCATCCCGCTTGAGCACAGTTGCGGTGGAAACTGCGCCTGCTCAACCTGTCACGTCATCATCCGAGACGGCCTCGACCGCCTCTCGCCCCCGGAGGACGACGAACTGGATCAATTAGATGAAGCAGAGGGGCTGACCTTGACCTCTCGGCTCGGATGCCAGGCTAAAATTTACGGGGACGTCGAGGTTGAGATCCCGCTTGAGCGGCAGGCCGTCAGTGCAGGCGCCAACGAGATGTTGAGGACCGCTCATCAACCGTAAGAAGGGACCGAGCAATGGATTTGACCTGGCATGATGCGGAGGACATCGCGATTCGGTTGCTGGAGACCCACCCAGATACTGACCCGCTGACCGTGCGGTTCACCGACCTGCATACGTGGATCACGGCGCTGCCGGAGTTTAGGGACGATCCCAAGAAGTCGAACGAGAAGATTCTGGAGTCCATCCAGATGGCCTGGCACCAGGAGTACCAGGACTCACATTCCTGAGGTACCTCCTCCGCTAAGCACCCCCTTGCGTTGTCCTGGCACTAGCGCGGCACACCGGCCACCGGAACCTGACCGTCCTGCACCTGATCGAGTTTATAGAAGTCTGTCGGATCAATCCGCACAGGCGCAGACTGCGTCGGCTCGGTCCCCTTCGAGAAGAGCTCGACGACCGCACGATCCCCTTGATCCGAGGCCAAGAGACCGGTGCTCGGATCAACCCGCACGAACTGGATGTCATCCGGAATCTCGAACGGCATCACCTGCACTTGTTTCAGCGCCTCGGTCATGAACTCAATCCAAATTGGCAAGGCCGCATGAGCGCCGGATTCCGTCTCTCCTAATGTCCGAATGTCGTCAAAACCCACCCAGACGCCGACAGCCAGATTCGGCGTATAGCCGATGAACCACGCATCCGTGTAATCGTTGGTTGTGCCCGTCTTGCCCGCGATCGGCCTGCCGAGGGATTTCGCCAACTGGCCTGTCCCTCTCTGAATCACATCCTCCAACATATTGGTGATCAGATACGCGGTTTCCTTTGACAGCACTTGCCGTGGTTCGAACAACGTCTGCTCCAGCGCGTGGCCATTGGCATCCTGGACAGTCGCGATCGAGTAGGGGTCGAGCCTAATACCCTGGTCGGCGAAGACTCCATAGGCAGACGTCAGCTCGAGCAACCCGACGCTGGAGGATCCCAAGGCCAGCGACAGATCTTGATTGAGCGGACTGGTGATTCCAATCGACTTCGAGAACTCAATAACGGGACGGATGCCGACCTTTTCGAGCAAGCGGACCGTAGCCAGATTTCGGGAATGGATCAGCGCCTCGCGAAGGCTGATGACGCCGAAGAATCGTTTTTCGTAATTATCCGGTTTCCAGATTTTCTCAGAGTCCACCTCTTCATAGACGACCGGGGCATCCACCACTACAGTGGACGGGCTCGAACCCTGATTGAGCGCCGTCGCGTAAATGATCGGCTTGAATGCGGACCCGGCCTGGCGATGGGCAATGACCGCCCGATTGTATTCGCTGCGCCCGAAATCGTACCCCCCCACCATGGCCCGGATCGCCCCAGTGCGCGGATCAATGGCCACCAGCGCCCCTTCAACAACCGGAGTCTGCTCAAGCCGAAACTGCACGCCGTCGCGCCCCACCTTTTTGACCGCGACCTCGATCACGTCTCCAGGTTTGAGCACCTGTTTGGGACTCGGGAGCACCGTGACGTCTTTGGTCAGATCCCGTCCCTTCAGCCGGCGGCGCGCCCACGCCATATCGTCGAACGCCAGTCGCCCCTCGGTGGAGCCAGCCAGCACTAGCACATGATCCTTCCCCACCTTGGTGACGACGCCCTGCAGCATGTCGCCTACTTGGGGCGCAGCAACCGGCGGGGGCGCGGCCTTGTCTATCAGCGTCGTAATCTCCTTGTGGTCGAGGGGGCCACGCCATCCTTGCCGCTTGTCCAATTGGTGCAGTCCGTTGTGAATCGCTCGCTCCGCCGCCTTCTGCATCTCCGTGTTCAAGGTCGTAAACACCTCAAGCCCCCCCTTGTACACCATGGTCTCGCCGTATTTGGCCACCAGGTGCTGACGCGCATTCTCAATGAAATAGGGGGCGATCTGCTCGGACCCAGGGCGGCGGAAGGATAGCAGTTGTGCGGCGGCCTCCTGCTGTTCGGCCGCGGTAATGAACCCGGCCTCCTCCATCCTGGCGAGCACATGCTCCTGGCGCTTCTTGGCCCGTTCAGGATACTTATAGGGAGAGTAATTGTTAGGGGACTTCGGCAGCCCAGCCAGCAAGGCCGACTCCGCCAAGTTCAGTGCTCCCGGATCTTTCCCGAAATAGGTCTGGGACGCGGCGGCAACGCCATAGGCCCCCTGCCCGAAATAAATCTGATTGAGATACATTTCCAGGATTTGCTCCTTGCTCAAGATCACTTCGATCTTGTAGGCCAGGATCAACTCCTTGAATTTCCTGACGAACGTTCGCTCCGGCGACAGAAACAGCGAGCGGGCGAGTTGCTGGGTGATGGTGCTGGCGCCCTCGACTCTCCCTCCCCGTCGCAGGTTGGTCCAGGTCGCCCGCAGGATCCCGATCACGTCCAGGCCCGGGTGCTCGAAGAAGCGCGCATCCTCCACTGCGATCACCGCCTGCGTCAGACTCTGCGGAGTATCGGCCAGCGGCGTCAGGAGCCGGCGTTCAATATAATACTGGCCGATGACCTGGCGGTCGTCGGAATAGACACGGCTGACCAGACTGGGCTGGTATTCCTGCAAGGAATCCAGCGCCGGAAGGTCCTGGGAAAGGTACCAGAACGCTCCCACCGCGCTCCCGACAACGAGGACGGTCAGGACTCCCAGCACGAGCAGGGTAATCTTCCACCACGGCCACCGCCGCGAAGGCGGGCGAAGCTCCACAAACCGGTCACTGGATGGCATACGGGCGGACTCCGACGAGGTTCATAGGTGGGAGATATGGAACACCATACAACGCCGCCCCCCAAAACTCAAGAGACGGCAGCCTGTCCGGCAATGGCGGTCGATGCACATCGAGCGCGTTGCTTGTGATTTCAAGGTCACTTCATGTATAGTACCATCCGACGCCTGCGCGGAGAGGCGTCTTTTTTTTGACTGAAAGGACCCGATCACCCGATGGACCAGCAGACCGCCACCAACCAGCCCCATCTGCTTAGACGCCCGCCGTCGGACCGTCGAAACGACATCCGGAATATTGCGATCATCGCCCACGTAGATCACGGGAAGACCACGCTGGTGGACGCCATGCTCCGGCAGACGCACGCACACCGGAAGATCAATGAGATGGGCGAGCGCATTCTGGATTCCATGGATCAGGAGCGTGAGCGAGGCATCACGATTCGAGCCAAGAATGCCAGCGTCACGTATCACAGCGTGAAGATCAACCTGGTGGACACGCCGGGGCACGCCGACTTCGGCGGCGAAGTCGAACGTACCCTGAGGATGGTGGATGGAGTCTTGTTGCTGGTGGACGCCAAAGAAGGTCCGATGCCGCAAACGACGTTTGTGCTGCGTAAGGCGCTCGCGCTGGGGCACCAGGCCATCGTGGTCATCAACAAGATTGATCGGTCTGACGCGATCGTGGATGACGTCTTGAACCGTACCTTCGACCTGTTCGCTCATCTGAGCGCGAGCAACGAGCAGCTCGACTTTCCCGTCGTCTATACCTCCGCGATCAACGGAACCGCCACGCTGGACGTGAACAAGCCCGGCACGGACATTGCGCCACTGCTGGATATGATTCTTCAACAGATCCCAGCCCCGGCGGTCAATTCCGAGACCCCACTCCAGATCCTCGTGCTGGCCCTCGCTTACGACCCCTATAAAGGCAGGATGGGGATTGGCAAAATTCAGTCAGGTTCTATCGCCAAACGCCAGAGCGTCGTCCAAATCAAGAAGGACGGGACCCAGCTCTCCGGAAAGGTGACCGACCTGTCCGTTTTTTCCGGGCTGGATCGGCTGGAGGTCGAGAGGGCTGACGCAGGCGAAATCGTCGCCGTGGCAGGCCTGCCGGAGCTCGGCATCGGCGAGACCATTGCCGATGCCGAGCACCCGATCGCGCTCCCGCCGGTGGCGATCGACGAGCCGACCGTCCAGATGACCTTTGCCGTGAACACCAGCCCCTTCGCCGGCCGGGAAGGCAAGTACCTGACATCACGTCACCTCAGGGAGCGCCTGTTCACGGAACTGGAGACCAACGTTTCCCTGCGCGTGCAGGAGACCGACAGCCCGGATCGGTTCTTGGTGGCGGGCCGTGGCGAATTGCACCTGGGAGTCCTGATCGAGCAGATGCGACGTGAAGGCTACGAGCTGCAGGTGTCGCAACCAGAGGTCATCCTCCACCATGAGAACGGGGTCGTGACGGAACCCTACGAGGAGTTGACCATTGATATCCCCTCGGAATACCAGGGCTCGGTCATCGAGGAGGTTGGATGCCGACGCGGCGAGCTCCGACACATGAAGCTGGTGCATGCGGAAGGGAGTTCCAGCGAGATGCACCTGGAATACCACATTCCAACCCGTGGGGTCATCGGCCTCAAGAACGCCCTGCTGGCGAAGACCCGCGGCACGGTCATCATGCATCACGTCTTCCAGCGGTACGAGCCGGTGGATGAACGTACGCTGGTGGCCGCACCGCATGGATCGCTGGTGGCGTTCGAGGATGGCACCAGCAACGCCTACGGCCTCTTCATGATCCAGGAACGGGGGAGCCTGTTCATCGGGCCGAGCGTGGAGGTCTAGCAGGGGATGGTGGTTGGGGAGAACAGCCGTGATGAAGACCTGGACGTGAACGTCTGCAAGATCAAACACCTGACGAACATGCGCGCGTCGGGGTCCGACGAAGCCTTGACGCTCACCCCGCCCAAACAGGTGACGCTGGAGTTCACCTTGGAATATATCGGTGCCGACGAGCTCATTGAAGTGACGCCGATGAGCCTGCGGATCCGCAAGCGTCTGCTGAACCAGGAGGATCGCAGAAAGGCGCGCAGGGACCGCCACAAATGACTGCAATCCGATGGTCACCGGCAGATGAAAATTCGTCGCAAGCTCCCCAAACCGTCCCGTGCCGGGCGTCCTCTGTATCTCATCGGCTACTCCTTTGCCCCGCCAATCTGTTCGGACTTACAGTCCTGGTTTGACCTGGAATATGGTGGACCGATCAGACTGAGGGGCGAGCCTGGTGAGGCGACTGGTCCCGACCATGATTCTTCGGTAGTATGGGCCAGCCACGGACCATGGTCAGCTTCGTTTCGAGTCTCGCTCAGCTCTGCCGAAGCCGGCGAATGGAGAGACCGTCTCGGGTGGGGCCACAGTCATGCCGGCCAGGTGGTCGCCAGCAGTACCTCGCCAGGCAATGCCTGCGATCAAATCCTCCTCGCGGCACGCCTGGCCAGGGGGCTGACCTTGCTGACCGATGGCACCGCCTACGATGTGACCATGCAAGCGTACTTCAACCCCTCCGACTGGAAAGACCTGCCTCTCGATCAGTTCAGAATCAGCAACCACCTCAGAATCGAACAGGCTGAAGCCGATCAGGCCGGACGTGACTGGTTCTTGACCTTAGGACTGGCCAAATTCGGCCTGGACGAGCTGGAAACCTTCAGTCCAATTGGCCTACCGAGCCAGCCGGTTATCGAGCGGCTGACAGACATCGCACAGGAGATTCTCCGACTCGGCCATCAGCCAAAGGTCGGGACAACGGTCACGATGCCATCACCCGGACTGTCCGTTCAGGTGATCCGACACCGAAGCGTGGCGCGCGCAGGAATCCCTCTCGTTCTCAGAGAAATCACCTGGCATTCTCTCGCCGAAAGAGACTAGAGCCACATTCTGTCGCCATCTCAACCACTTAGGAGTGAACCATCAAGGGTCTTATGGGCCTTTTGGCCGATTGACAAACTTTTAGCGGCCATGTTACCAAGAAACCCTCACAGATCGACAAATCCCTCACTTATCCTTAACCATTTAAAGGAGGTTCAGAATGGCGACCGACGTAGCCCCTGAAATTAAGGTAGGAGACAACGCTCCTGATTTTACCCTCAAGGACCAGGACCAGAAGGACGTGAAGCTGAGCGATTACCGCGGCAAGAAAAACGTCGTCCTGGCTTTTTATCCTTTGGACTGGAGTCCGGTCTGCACTGGCGAGAACAAGTGTTTAACCGATGATTTTCCCAGCTTCCAGTCATCGAACGGGGAAATCTTCGGCATCAGCACCGACAGTTTCTTCTCGCACAAGGCCTGGGCTGATGCCCTGGAGCTGAAGCACCGCTTGCTGGCCGACATGCACCGCACGGTCAGCAAAGCTTACGGTCTCTATTTCGATCCGCTGAACTGCGCGAAGCGCGCCACCGTGATCGTGGACAAGAACGGGAAGGTCGCCTACGTGAAGGTGCAGGAGATCAAGACCGCCCGCGACGACAAGGAGATTCTGGCGGCGCTGAAGAAGTTGAGCTAACCCTCAGTACTGAGGACTGAGTGCTGAGGACTGAGAGGTAAAACCTCCGGAAACCTCAGTCCTCAGTCCTCGTTACTCAGTCCTTCTATGAGCGGAATCGTCGAAGACGTCAGTGATACGAATTATAAAGCGTTCACTGATGCCCCTGCGGCCGTTGTGGCCTACGGCATCGCGTCCTGCGAGCCATGCAACGCCTATGACCCGATCTTAGAGGAAGCCGCCGTCAAATTTCCGCAGGTGAAGATCGGCAAAGCGAAGATGCACGTGCCCGGCCGATGCCGCGAGATTAAAAAACTGCACTCCTTCGAGACCTATCCCACCACGCATCTATTTTCCAAGGGGATGCTCCTTCTTGCCCGCGAAGGCAAACTCGAAGCCGACGAACTCGCTGCCCTCATCAACGACCATCTACTAAAGTAAGTGTGGCGGGGCTCAGCCGCTTCCGGCGCCTCCCGCGACGTAAAGACGTTATGAACAAGACACGTGGTGCAACGGCATTATTGTTGTGCTCCGTAATTGGGAGCCTCCTCGTGCTAACTGCCGCATTTGATCTGATGGCCTTTTTGATGACCCACCAACCTGGCAAGGTATCCGACCCATTGCAGACGGGAAAACTTTGGACATTGCTCTGTTGTTACGTTTTGTTGGCCGTCCTACTCTTGGCTACATCGATCAGGGTAGCCAGAGCGTCGCCAGTCCAAGAGAGCGTGACCGGTTGGTCGCCTTATGCGGTAGCAGTGTGGTTCCTCGTGTCCGGTTACTTGCTTCAGGTCTATTATCCGCTCCCTTCTCATCCTCACCACCTTGATAAGCTTCTGTTCATCTTGGGCGGCCTAATCGTATGGGGAATGTGGTTAAACTTTTGGCCGGTGACGCTGGAACGAGGGCTTCATGGCCGGGGGTATGAGCGGATTAAGGCAGCTCTGATTATTATTCTGGTTTTCGTAGTCGTCGGCGAAATTGCGTTCCGCCTGGCCGATCCCATTTTGGCAAGAAAAGGGTTGTTCGAGGCGAAGCAGCCTCCGGCCTATCTTAAACCGTATGCTGAAACGCAAGGTTCAATCGTGCACGCAAATGCACAGGGTTTCCGGGATCGAGAGCGGGTCATGGAAAAGCCAACTTCAAGTCCCCGTGTGCTGGCAGTTGGCGATTCATTTACCTGGGGAGTGGGAGTGACCTACGATGAGAATTTTGTCACAATCCTGGAGCAGAGGCTCCAAGAGATTCAGCCAGGGACAGAGGTCGTTAATCTGGGCGTCATTGGGTTTGAACCAGAACATGAGCTGCACCTAGTTCAGCACTATGGCATTCATCTTCATCCAGACATGGTGATGCTTAATGTGTTTGTCGGCAATGACATCATCCGAAAGCGCGGGGCGGATACCGAGGAAGCGCTCGTCGTGGGAGGAAATAGCTATTTCGTCCACCATAATGGCAACTGGTTCCACGATCACATAGGACCGGACCGTTGGTTCTTGTACCACGACATAAATTACCTCATACGCGTTGACTTGGCACCGGTGCGGCACCTGTTTCGCAACCAACGCAGGCACAACAGAAGTGTTCAGCCTGGGAAGAACACAACCATCACCGTCCCTTGGCATCTGGACTACATCGAGTACATCGAGGGTCGTAGCGACATCTTTCTTACAGAAGACACTCCTCTCTTTGCACACCACTGGAGCCATACGCTAGAGAAGCTTAACGCTCTACATGAGTTTCTCCTGTCCCGTGGTGTTCCCTTGCTAGTCGTGCTTATTCCCGAGCAGGTGCAACTGGACCAGGAGCTGCAACGTGAATTCATCGTCGCGGTCGGGGGGCGACGTGAGCAGTATGAGTTTGAAAAGCCCCAACGACTCCTTACCGAGTGGTGCCGGCAACAAAAGGTGATTTGTCATGATTTATTCGAGATCTTCAAGCAGGACTACCATCCAGGCACACTGTACTTCAGTAACGATCTTCACTGGAGTGCTGCGGGACACAAAGTTGCTGCGGCAGCGATCCTTTCAACTCTTCAGGAGCAACTTTTCATGCCAAGTGCGGGTGTTCATACATCAGCCCGTCGTTAAACATTTGGTTCTGACTCGTTTGGAAGATGCGCCAGTCCCTTTAAAAAATCGACGGCTGGCGTCTGGCTCGGCCAGTAGGGCTTTGAACCCGTTGCTAGACTTAGACCACGGAAGGGATTGCCGGACCTGCATCGCGAATTGCCTGGAGGGTCAGACTCGCAGGTGTTGAGCAGATGCGACTCTGTGCGGAAGCGGGTGCCTTGTGGTCCGAAGCGGACTTTGCCGGAAGAGCGGGGACCCACCGAGGTTTCATCGAGAAGGAAAGCTGAAACTGACCACGGCACCGAGGTCAAGGACCGCGGCCACGGGAATTTCAGAAGGGTTCCGCTCGCTGAAACCCGGAAGGGTCGCTCTGGGAGGCGCGGGAGCGGAGGACCACTGGCCACGACTCATCCCGCATACTCGAAGGCCAGATCGCGGGTTTGGACGAGGCGGATACGGTCGAGCTTGCCGCTCGGGACGGATTTAACGAGGCGATCCCAGATCGTGCGCACGAGTTGTTCGCCGGTCACCTTCTGAATACCTAGCACTTTGCGCAAGTCCTGACCGTTAAAGGGCCGAATGACTTTCTCCTGACCCAACCGATCCAAGGCGACGATATCCGTCACCATGCCGGTCTCGCGATCAATCGGCCCATGCACGGTCACGAAGAGATCCCAGGTGTGCCCGCTCCACGTGCCTCCTGATGGTGTGCGATCTCCCTCATAGACCGCGGTGAACTGGTATCGGCGCGTCACGCTGGCCTCATCAAGCCCCGCCGCTGCTGTGACATCGGCAAACAGATCTTCGTCTTCATAGAGACGGATGGCATGCAGTCTGCCGATGTCCTTCTGCGTTTCGAGTCTCTGCCACAACACGCGGGCGATGTTCTCCGTGGTCGGAATGGCGTCCTTGAAATACGGCGTGTCGAGATTCAAGTGATTGTGATCAAACTCTTCGAGGACTTCCTGGAGCACTCGCTTCAAGTCAAAGAGGTTGACCACCATGCCCGTGTGCCGGTCCACCTCGCCCGACACCGTGACGTCCAGCAGATAGTTATGCCCGTGGCCGGGCTCATTATTGCAGGTGCCGAAGACTGCTTGATTGCGAGCGGCATCCCAGGCTTCGTTGTGGTACCGGTGCGAAGCCGAAAACTCGATCCGCTTAGTTAGGAGCACGGAAGCCACGCCACACCTGATCAGGTAAAGAAAGGGCCAGGATCATGACTCACCTTGACGCGTGACTGACCCTGGCCCTTGGGTATCTTGTCAACAGGTCTGATTGAGAGAGACGCGGCGACTTACGCGCTGAAGGAACTGCCGCACCCACAGGTGGTCTTGGCCTGCGGATTCTTGATCGCAAACCCCGACCCCTGCAGACTGTCCACGTAGTCCACCTCCGCGCCGCCCAGCAACGGGGCGCTCTGCGAGTCCAGGATAACCTTCACGTCCCCCTTCTCAATTACCGTGTCGTCATCCGACATTTTGGACTCAAAGGCCATCCCGTACTGATAGCCGTGGCACCCGCCGCCCCGGACATAGATCCGGAGCCCCACGGCGTCCTTCTCTTCTTGGATCAGTTCCTTAATCTTGCTCTCCGCCATTGGCGTAATGGTGACCATCATCTTCCTCCATATTCTTCTTCTGTTCTTGAAACAGACCAGCGATCGGGAAGCCCGTCTGAACTGGTCGGGACCACATCGTTTAATTTAAAGCCCCAAGGGCGCAAAGTCAACTTGCTGGCATAACATAAACGGTTGCCCAATCTGACTATGCAATCCCCTACGGCTTAATGAGAAACCGGCCATAGACGAGGCCAGCCAGCGCCCCGCCCGCCAACGGCCCGATCCAGTACACAATGTGGTTGTCCCAGTAGCCGGCTGCCAGCCCAGGGCCGAAGGTTCGCGCCGGGTTCATGGAGGCGCCGGTCAGAGGCCCACCCATCAGAATGTCGCACAGAACGGTAAATCCGATCCCGAACCCTCCGATCGCCTTCCAGGTCCCGCGGTCATCGATGGCGGTCCCATAGACAACCAGCACCAAAAAGAAGGTCAACACCAGCTCCACCAGGATGCCGGTTCCCACCGTGACGCCGGCCCCTAAGCCGGGCGTCCCCAGGTTGACCGGCTTCCACACCGACTCCGTAAACACGAGGCGCAGCAGCATCCCGGCCACCACGCCCCCGAGGAGTTGCGACGCAAGGTACCATCCGGCCTTTTCACTGGAGATCTTGCCGCCCACCAAAGCACCCAGGGTCACTGCTGGGTTGAAGTGGCCCCCTGAGATATGGCCCATGGCGGAAATCATGACCGCCAGCACGCAGCCGTGCGCGAGTGCAATCCCCACAAGCCCCGCATTGGTGACCTTGCCCTCCATGAGCTGTGCGACGCAGATGGACCCTGCCCCGATGAAACACAAGGCAAAGGTGCCAATGGCTTCCGCCACGTATGGCTTCAACGCCTTGTCCATCTCTCACCTCCGATTATGAGGGGTTCACTGCGCGTTCTGCCTCTCTCACCGCCTGGCCTAGCCAATCTCCCTCGGCTCAAGGCAGTTTCGGTAGACTCATGTTCTTCAATTCTCCGGTCAAGTTGTTCATGAACTCAACTAGGTCCTTTTTCTCCTGATCCGTCAGGTTCAGCGCGGTCATGAAGGCGTCCTTCCCCGTGACCGGCTCTCCCCCCTTGTTGTAAAACTCCAAGACCTCCTCCAGAGTCTTGAACCCTCCCGTATGCATGTAGGGGGCGGTCAGGGCGATACTGCGCAGGGACGGAGTCTTGAACGCACCCCGGTCGGCGTCGCGTTTCGTGACGTTGTAGCGGCCCAGATCTTCCTTCAGCGGGCCTACCTGGGGGACTCCGATGTTGTGGAATTTATTGTCGGTAAAATTCGGCCCATTATGGCACAGCACGCACTTCGCTTTGCCTTGAAACAGGGCCAGGCCACGCTGTGCGGCTTCCGACATGGCGGCCTTATCCCCGGCCATGTAGCGGTCGAAGGGAGAATTGGTGGAGATGAGCGTCCGTTCGAAGGCCGCGATGGCCTGCGCGATCCCGTCCGCCGACACGCTATGCCCGAACACGGCCTGGAAGCGCGTCTCGTACCCCTTGACCTTGCGCAGCCTTTTGACGGCATGGTCCAGCGTCGACGCCATCTCAATCGGGTTCTGCATCGGCCCCAATACCTGCTCTTCCAGCGAGCCTGCCCGCCCATCCCAGAACTGGACATGATTGTAGGCGGCATTCATGATCGGCGGCGCATTACGCCCGCCCTGCTTGCCGCCCACACCGAGAGAGAACTGGCGCGGATCGGAGAACCCGGCTGCCGGCACGTGGCAGCTGGCGCAGCTGACGCTGCCGTCCTTGGAAAGGCGGGTGTCGAAGAACAACAATTTGCCGAGCTCGACCTTGGCGTCAAATTGGGCATTGGCAGCCGGAATCTGAATCGACGGCAGCTGGCCGAGCGCCAGATTCGGCTCCTCGCTGAGGCTGCTCTGCGGGCTCACGAAGAGCAGAAGCCCTGCGAGAGCCAAGACAATGGCGTTGCTGTTCCGAACCATCTGCACGATCATGCGTCATACTCCTTTCTCGTTCTGCTTCGGTTGAGAACGACGCGGTAGGATTTCGTATTTTCAGGTCAGTGCAGGCATTTACTGTAAGCTCGGGGGCATTGTCAAGTAGCGCTGGGCGCAACGGCACGTGCTAAGATTCGCCATAGACCGGCAACTCGCTCGCCATGTCCGCAAGAGTCTTGTAGGCCTCATCCTTGGAAGAGAGCAGCGGGTGCTGGACCGGCCAACGAATGCCGAGGGTCCGATCGTTCCAGATGATGCCCCGCTCGTCTTCCGACGCGTAGAAGTTCGTGCACTTATAGACGACGCTCGCGACGTCGCTGAGCACACAGAAGCCGTGCGCAAATCCCGGTGGAATGTAGAGTTGCCGCTTGTTCTCAGCCGAGAGCTCGAGGCCGACCCACTTGCCGAACGTCGGAGATCCGTTGCGAATATCGACGCTCACGTCGAAGACCGCCCCCTCGACGGCCATGACGAGCTTCCCCTGCGCGTGCTTGAGTTGATAGTGCAGGCCTCGGAGCGTGCCGCGGACCGATCGGGAGAAGTTATCCTGGACGAACGGCCCTGGAATTCCCGCCCCTGCGTATTTCTTCTCGTGGTAGGTCTCCAGAAAATGCCCGCGACGATCCTGGAAGACATCCGGCTCGACCAGGATCACTCCCCTCAGCTCCGTCTCAATGAAGCGCACAGTCTGTCCTCCTTGCCTGTCGCGACTCGTGGCGCCGCACATCTTACCCCGTTCTTGGTCCAGAAAGAAGCAGAAGGATTGCGTCGAGGTGATGAACCTGCTAGGGTTTGAGCCATCATGATTCGTTCCTGCCTATCGCGCTCCAGGCTTCTCCTACTGGCGACAGGGCTGCTGATGGCCTGCGCGCCGGCACGGCCCCCTCTGCTCGTGGACCTGACCCATTCCTTTGGTGAAGAGACGATTTATTGGCCGACCAACAAACCCTTTCACTGGGAAAAGACGGACTGGGGCACCACGGCGGCAGGCTACTGGTATGCCTCCGCCAATTTCTCGGCCTCTGAGCATGGGGGCACCCACATTGATGCGCCCATCCATTTCGGCCGTGGACGGAGCACCCTGGACCAGATCCCGGTTGAGCGATTGATCGGCCCGGCCGTGGTCATTGATATGCGCCCGCAATGCCAGGCCAATCCAGACTACGAACTGACGGTTGACGATCTGCAGGGATGGGAATCACAGCATGGACGGATCGAAGACGGAGCGCTGGTCCTGATGCTCACAGGGTGGGGGCAGCGGTGGCCGGATAAAACGAGCTATCTCGGCAGCGCAGCCGACGATCCTCATGGGCTGCGTTTTCCAGGATTCTCCCGAGCAGCCGCTGAGTTTCTGGTCGCCAAGCGAGCGGTTCGAGGTGTGGGCATTGACACGGCAAGCGTTGATCCCGGCCGCTCCAGGGATTTCCCGGCTCACCAGATTCTCAACGGCGCCGATGTCTATGCGCTGGAGAACGTGGCCTCGCTGGACCGACTCCCGCCCCGAGGCGCCACGGTCTTTGCCCTGCCGATCAAGATCAAAGGAGGAACGGGGGGACCGGTCCGCATCGTCGCTGTGATTCCATGAGCTGCCTCAAGGCTCACCGCCGCGATCGGCGATGTCGGGCGGCCCGGGATAGAGTTTCTGAAGTCGCTCGATCAGCGGCAGGGCCTCCGGCGTGCTGGTCCTGGTCGGCTCACTCGGTGGATGATCCCACCGTAGGGTGGTAATGCCGGCTTCGGTCAGGAGGCTGTGAATCGTCTCGACCATCGCTTCGAGCGTGACTTCGGTGCCGGCCCTCAGGTCCAAGACCCGTTCTTCGGCCTTGGTGGGGGGCGGGTGATCATTTACCAGAGTCCAGCAACGATCAAAAATCGTGGCTTGCAAGGATTCCGGCACGTTCAACGAGGAGAGCCTGGACGTACAGAGCGCCACGACCAACAGCACGAACTGAAGATCCGGCATGCCGGAACGATGGATATCCAACGATTGCATGCGATGTCCTTATCAGACCGGACCCGATGAGTCAATTGCCTGAGGCCCACGGGCTCCCTAGCAGTTCAGACTTCGCGAACCGGAGGACAAGGGCACGATGGTGACAATTACGCTCATGGGACAACTCCAAACCGATGACGGCGAACGGGACCTTGCCTGCGAGATCACCGGGCCAACCACGGTGCGACAACTCATCCAGCGTCAAGGCGAGCCGTTGCGCCACGTGTTCCAGCTCATGAAAGAGAAAAAGCTGATGGTGACCGTCAACAAGCGCATCGCCAGCGAAGACACCACGATCCAGGATGGCGACGCGATCAAGCTGGTGGCGCATGACGGGACTGGTGGGAGCGGCCTGGCTCCTTCCTTCTAACCTTGCCCAATCACGAAGTCCAGCCTGCTGCTGCAAAGAACCACGGCGCACGAGAAAGGGCCGGTTCCCCTTGGAAAGAGGAACCGGCCCCTGTGCCGGCAAGATGACTGCCGATGAAGTCTGACCTTGGCGGAGAAGCTTGGCTCAGCGCCAGGTGTGAACGGTGCGGTTAGCGCCTGCCGAGAATCGAGTCCTTCGCAGCCTTGGCCACACGGAACTTGACGACTCGCTTCGCGGGAATCTTGATCGCTTCACCCGTCTGAGGATTCCGCCCCATGCGGGCTTTCCGATTCGCCAGCACCAACTTGCCGATTCCGGGAATCGTAAAGGTATTCTTCGCTTCTTTATACGCGACGGCGGTCAGATCGTCCAGAATCTGCACCGCGGTTTTCTTGGTGATCCCGGCCTTCCCGGCCAGGTGATCGGCAAGCTGCGCTTTCGTCATCTTCGCCATACGGACCTCCTCAATAACTGATAAAGGTGAACTGCGCGATCTGTCTTAACGTCGTGGACTCAACAAGCGGCAGGAATGGGCTCGGATCAACTCCCCACCACGCCAAAGCCGCCGCGAGTGTAACGAAAGCCCCCTACCCTGTCAACCAGAAAAAGCGCGACTGGCGCGGGGAAACACCCCGCTTCGCAGGAAACAGCCTTGAACGTCAGCCGAAGCTTAGGGTACAGTAGCAAGCACAATTTCCGGAACGTCGTCCTAGCGCCGCCATGGCCGGACAAGAGGTCCCTCATGGGTAAAGAGCTCCCAATTCTGCCCTCATCGTCCCAGGCACCCCAGCCGGAGCAACCGGAGTCCTACATTTACTCAAGGGCATTCTGTGCCCGCGAGGATTCCCCCCCCTTGCGCCTGCTCCTGGATTTCCTGAAATCCAAGGGCCAGATCCCGCTGATTCCCAAGATGGATCCGGCCGCCCTTGATGACTGGGCATGGGTGCAAGTCTCGCTCGGCTATAATCGGGAGCGCACGCCGATCCAGTTGTTTTGCCTGCGTGATCGGGGCAGCTACCAGGATGTGCTCGAACAGGAACGGGCCCAATTTTTGGAACGGCTGTCGGTGTTCGATGACGTGGAAGCTCAGCTCGTTCGCGAGCACGTGACCAGGGCTCGATTCATTGCAACCACCCGTCTTGTGCCGACTGATATCACGGATGAGGGATACGACTTCAATGGCTGGGTCCTCGAGTTCTTCCAGGAGAACTGCAATGGCCTCGTGCAGGTGGACGGTCAGGGATTTTTCTCGCCCAAGGGGGAACTGATCGTCGAACTCGAGGATTAGCAGGCCTCACCCGCCATGAATGCGCTCTCTGCGCGTCACGTCCGTCTCCGTGCAGCGGCTGATCACTCCTACGGATTTCTTGCCGATCGAGTCCCAGTCCGCTGACTCGCTCGTAACCCTCACCGCCAAGGCACGCTCCTGGACAGGCTTCTCACCGCTGTGGTATCGTGTCGCCACCTCGCTGAACGAACGCGCCTGTAGCTCAGTGGATAGAGCACTAGCCTCCGGAGCTAGGGGCCACAGGTTCAAATCCTGTCAGGCGCGCCATGAAACCGTGAGGCGTAAGGGGTGAGGCGTAAGGAGATGAAGCGTTCTTCCTACCCCTCACGCCTAACGTTCTTCTCAAGATCGGTGGGCCGTTAGCTCAGCTGGCAGAGCAGCTGACTCTTAATCAGCGGGCCGCAGGTTCGACCCCTGCACGGCCCACCATTTTCCTCAGCCAGAACAGCGAGTGAGCGGCTCTGGGCATCTGTCCACGCTGTAGACAAAGCTGTTAACGTCGTTTCCATTTTCGTTCTTCCTGCCTGGCAACTCTCCTCTTCGCACCGAGCGCCTCGGCCACGGAATTAACTAGCGCATTCCATGGTTTAGACATGAGTGGCCTGTCAGCGCCGTCTTTCGATCCCACTTGGCATCCTGGTTGCGTAACAGAGAGATCGAGAGCAACAAGAACCGCATCACCGGGAGGGTACCATGATGCTCCTCGAAGTATTCCTGATCTCCACGCTGACCTTTGCGGCCACGGTGTTCTTGATCTGGCGCGTCTGGCAGTGAACCCCGTACCACGGCTTCACGGCCGTGGCATCGGGGCTTTACCATTCGGGGGATAAAGCACATTCCTCCCCGGCTTCACAGGCGGGGTCCGTTCCATGGAACGGACCGGGGCTTCCTGTGGTACGGGGTGAACCTCCAGAGCCTCCGGCGACACCGCCGGCATCGAGGGAGAAGGACTGAGCCTCGACGGTTGGAGAGCAAGCAAGGCAGAGAGAAGTGGCGGGATGTTGGGGCTCTGGATCGCCGCAGTCCAGATGCAGAAAAGCGAAAGGGACACGACGGTGCGTACCGGCGATGAGCCCGTTGAGGTCAAGAAAGCGGCGTAGGACCTGACTAGTTTAAAGGGACAGGTCAATCGGCGGTCTTCAAGTGAGTGACGCGGCCCTTGACACATTCCCTCAGACGGCCTAGCCTTCGGATCCGGCTCCAGGGAGAGGCCCCATGGATATCCGCAAGCACACCCGTTTCACGGTGCACTTCCAAGGTTCGTTCTCGTCCGGTCAGCGCCTCGAAGGAGAAGGGACAGTCCTGAATCTGTCGGTAGGCGGGTGTAAGGTGTAGAGCGACACACTGGTCTCCCTCGGGACGGATGTGCGCCTGCGCATTATGATGCCGGATGAGGAACAGCCCCTCGAGATCAAACGAGCGGCAGTTCGCTGGACCAGTGGTCAGGAGTTCGGCCTCGAATTTACCTTCGTTGAGGCGGAGGGTGAGTTAAGACTCCGGCACTTTGTCCAGGCCTTTGACAGGTCGTCAACGACTTGAGCAATTCCCTTTTGTTCACTCTGAATCAGCGGGCCGCAGATTCGATACCTGCACGGCCCCCCAAAGTCCACGCCCCTCCTGGGAACGTTCCCTGAGGGGCGTTCGTGTTTTTCTGGTGCTCCTACTCCCCGGCCAGCGCGAGGATGATCTTCCACTCCTGAGGCCGCACCGGCTGGACCGACAGGCGAGACCCCCTGCGCAAGAGTTCCATCTTCTTCAGACCTGGCTGCTTCCGCAGTGAATCCAAGGAAAGCGGACGGGAAAACTTGCGCACCAGCCTGATGTCCACCATGTCCCAGGTGGGCTTTGCCGGATTGCTCTTGGGATCAAAGCGATTGTCCTTCTGATCAAATGCTGTGTGATCCGGATAGGCATCTCGCACGACTTCGGCAATTCCCACGACGGCTGGCGGCTCCGCAATGCTGTGATAAAACAGGGCGCGGTCCCCGACCTTCATCTGCCGCATGTAATTGCGTGACTGATAATTGCGGACTCCGTCCCAACAGGTGGTTCGGCCAGGGGCCCGTGCCAAATCTTCAATCGAAAAGGCGCTGGGCTCGGACTTTATCAGCCAATAGTGCGACGCCCCAGGCATCGAACGTCTCCTGCATACCTTGTTTCAATTGGTCATGGGTGGTACCCTCACCGCCAGCGCAAGCCCCTTTCATATCCAGGTCAAGAACCTTGGGCAAAGGAGCTATCATGGAACTGTCTCCCTTGTTCTTTGGTCTGTACAAGCTCGTGAAGTTCGCGGTCTATCCCCTCACCTGGCTGTTCGTGTTGCTGGGATTCCTGACCTTGCTCGTTGTCGGTCCGATATCGCCACCGCGGCTTCGCTGGATCCGCATTCTGGCAATCTCTGCGCTGTTCCTCACATTCTTCTTCGGAAACCCGATCGTGGCGGCGACCTTGACGGGTCTCCTCGAGCAACAGGCTTCCCCTTTCGAGAGCACCACAGCGAAGCGATTTGACGCGATCGTGGTGCTCGGCGGCGGCGTGGCCGGCAAAGGCACCTTGCGCCCTTCGGACGAACTTTTGGACCTCAGCATCAAACGCACAATCTGCGGAGTGGACCTGTTTGTTCAAGGGTTCGCGCCTCGAATCCTTTTTTCCGGAGGAGACGCTAGTATCATCGGCAGCGGACCCAAAGAAGCGCTCGAAATGAAACGTTTGGCCAGGCGGCTTGGCGTACCGGAGGAAGCGATCCTGATCGAGGACCAGTCCAAGACCACCTACGAGACCGC
>Ga0184627_10000348_pt1 | contig 18666 bp, 18 predicted proteins | sample PLM3_127_b1_FD_133150 | JGI IMG/M metagenome (GOLD analysis project Ga0184627, IMG submission 133150) | Groundwater sediment microbial communities from an aquifer in East River, Colorado, USA - PLM3_127_b1 | ecosystem: Environmental > Terrestrial > Soil > Riparian zone | place: USA: East River...
CCGATGGCCCCCTTCCGCCTCGCCGACCGCCTCAGCCATCTCCCCCCCTACCTCTTCGCCGAGATTGACCGCCTCAAGCAGGAGGCCCTCCGGCGGGGCGTGGATGTGATTAATCTTGGGATCGGGGACCCCGACCTGCCGACGCCCCCCCACATCGTGCGCCGGCTGGCCGCGGCGGCCGTGGACCCGAAGAACCACCAGTACCCCTCCTACGAGGGGCTCCTGGCCTTCCGCGAGGCGGCGGCGGCCTGGTACGAGCGGCGCTTCGGCGTCCGCCTTCACCCGGCCACCGAGGTGCTCACCCTGATCGGGAGCAAGGAGGGGATCGGCCACCTGCCGCTCGCCTTCGTGAACCCGGGGGACGTGGTCCTGGTCCCGAGCCCTGGCTACCCGGTGTACCAGGCCGGGACCGTCTTCGCCGGCGGCACCCCCGTGTTTCTGCCCATCCGCAAGAGCACCGGCTACCTGGTGGACCTGAAGACCATCCCGGCCGAGGCGCGGAGGCGCGCCAGGGTCCTGTTCCTGAACTACCCCAACAACCCGACGGGTGCCACGGCCCCCCTGGAGTACTTCCAGGAGGCGGTGGCCTTCTGCCGGGAGCACGGCCTCATCCTCTGCCACGACGCCGCCTACTCCGAGATCGCCTTCGACGGCTACCGGCCCCCGAGCCTGCTGGCCGTCGAGGGGGCGAAGGACGTGGCCATCGAGTACCACTCCCTCTCCAAGACCTACAACATGACGGGATGGCGGGTCGGGTTCGCCGTCGGGAACGCGGAGATCCTGGCCGGGCTGGGGCGGATCAAGACCAACCTGGACTCCGGGGTCTTCCAGGCGATCCAGGAGGCCGGGATCGAGGCCCTCACCGGGCCGCAGGACTGCATCGCCCGCCACTGCAAGGTGTACCAGGAGCGGCGGGACGTCCTGGTGGACGGTCTGCTGGCGGCCGGCTTTGACGTGGAGCGGCCGAAGGCCTCCTTCTACGTCTGGATCACGGTCCCCCGGGGGGTTTCCTCGACCGACCTCACCAAGCGCCTGCTCGCCGAGGCGGGCATCGTCATGACCCCCGGCAATGGCTTCGGGGAGCACGGCGAGGGGTACGTCCGGGCCGCCCTGACCGTGGATGTGCAGCGGGTCCGGGAGGCGGTCCACCGCATCCAGGGGCTTTCGCTGCGCCCCGGCCGCTGAGAGGCCGGGGACGAGGACGCATGAGCGCCGACCGGGTTCTGATCGAGGGGCTCACCTTCTTCGGCTACCACGGCGTCCGCCCCGAGGAGCAGCGCCTCGGGCAGAAGTTCCGGGTGGACGTGGAGCTCACCCTGGATCTGGGCCGGGCCGCCTCCTCCGACCGGGTGGCCGATACGGTCAACTACGAGGAGATCTGCCGGCTGGTCCTGGAGGTGGGGAAGGGGCGGCGGTGCAATCTGGTCGAGACGCTGGCGGAGCGGATCGCCGCGGTCCTGCTGAAGGCCTTCCCCGCGCAGGAGGTCCTGGTGCGGGTGAAGAAGACCTCCCCGCCCTTCGACGGCACCCTGACGGCGGTGGGGGTGGAGATCCGGAGGAGGGCCCCGTGGCCATCGCCTACGTCGGGCTAGGCTCCAACGTAGGCGACCGGCTCCGGTGGCTCACGTCCGCCCTGGCCGAGTTCGCCCGGGGGGTGGACCTCCGCCTGGCCGGGTTCTCCTCCATCTTCGAGACGGAGCCGGTGGGGGTCACGGGCCACGACTGGTACCTGAACGCCGCAGCTGCCGTCTCGACGGCCCTGGAGCCGGAGGCTCTCCTCGAGCGCCTCCGGGCGATCGAGGCCTCCTTCGGCCGCCCGCGGCACCGGCTGCCGGGGGCGGCCCGGACGCTGGATCTGGACCTGCTCCTGCTGGGGGACGTGGTGCGCCAGAGCCCCGCCCTGACCCTCCCGCACCCTCGCCTGGTTGAGCGCCGCTTCGTCCTCGAACCCCTCTGCGGGATCGCGCCCCACCTCCGGCACCCGGTGCTGGGCCGTTCGGTCCGGGAGCTGCTGGCCGCCCTCCCGGTCGGGCCCACCGTCCGGCTGTTCCTGCCCCGCGGCGCGCTCAAGATCGGCGTCACCGCCGCCGGGGTCCGCCCGTGAGCCCGCTCACCGCGCAGTACATTGCCGTGGAAGGGCCCATCGGCGTCGGGAAGACGAGCCTGGCGGAGCTCCTGGCGCAACGGCTCGGGGCCCGCACCCTCCTGGAGGCGGCGGAGCACAACCCCTTCCTGAAGGATTTCTACACCGACATGCGCCGGTACGCCTTCCAGACCCAACTCTACTTCCTCCTGAACCGGTACCGGCAGCAGCAGGAGCTCGTGCAGACCGACCTCTTCCGCCAGCGCCTGGTCAGCGATTATGTGTTTGCCAAGGACCGGATTTTCGCGTACGCTACCTTGGACGATAACGAGTTGGCCCTCTACGAGAAGATCGCCCCCTTGCTGGAGGTCCGGGTCCGGAAGCCGGACCTGGTCATTTACCTCCAGGCCGACGTCGAGACGCTCCTCCGGCGGATCGGGCAGCGGGGCAAGTTCTACGAGAGCCGGATCGACCGCGCGTACCTAGAGGACGTGGCCGCCGCCTACAACCACTTTTTCTTCCACTACACCGAGACGGCCCTGCTGGTGGTCAACACCAGCGAGATGGACTTCGTGAAGCGGAAGGAGGACCTGGACGATCTACTCCGACAGCTCCATGAGATGAAGGCGGGGACGCAGTACTACGTCCCGCTTGGATCCCGAGCGGACCGAGACGGGTAACAGCCTTCCCGCCGCCCCTGCCCCTCCCCCGCGGGACGCGGGACGCCGACGGGCGCCCGCAGTCCGGCAGTCGCGGCCCGGGCGGTGGCGGTGGTCCCTGCGCAGTCGCGCGGCGAGGCCTCCCGGAGACGTCCGGGAGGCCTCTTTCTTTTGGAGGCCCCCATGCGACAGGAACGGGTCACGGTCACAGCGGTCCGCGCCATGAAGGCGCGGGGGGAACGGGTGGCCATGCTCACGGCCTACGATACCCCCACGGCCCGGCTGCTGGACGCCGCGGGGGTGGACGTGATCCTGGTGGGGGATTCCCTCGCCATGGTGGCGCTGGGCTACGAGACCACCCTGCCGGTCACCCTGGAGGAGATGCTCCACCACACGCGGGCCGTGGCCCGGGGGGCCGCCCGGGCCCTGGTGGTGGGGGACCTGCCCTTTCTTTCCTATCAGGTCAGCCGGGAGGAGGCCCTCCGGAGCGCGGGCCGGATGCTGAAGGAGGGGAATGCCCAGGCGGTGAAGCTGGAGGGCGGTCTGGAGGTCGCCGGGACCGTGGCGGCCCTCCTGGAGGCCGGCATCCCGGTCATGGGGCACATCGGCTTGACACCCCAGGCCGTCCACCGGATGGGCGGGTACAAGGTCCAGGGGCGGAGCGCAGAGGCGGCGGCGCGGCTCCTCAAGGATGCCGTCGCCCTGGAGCGGGCCGGCGCCTTCAGCCTGGTCCTGGAGGGGCTCCCCTGGCAGGTGGCGGGGGCGGTGACGGAGGCGGTCGGCATCCCCACCATCGGGATCGGCGCCGGCCCCCGGTGCGACGGGCAGGTCCTGGTCACGAACGACCTGCTGGGGCTCTTCGACGAGTTCACCCCCAAGTTCGTGAAGCGCTACGCCAATCTGCGGGAGACGCTCTTGCAGGCCTTCGGCCAGTTCCGCGAGGAGGTCCGGGCCGGGGCCTTCCCGGGCCCGGAGCACTCCTTCAGCCTAGAGGCCGGCGAGACGGAGAGGCTGCGGCGGCTCACCGCCCGGACCCGCCCCCGGAAGGTTGCGGCGCTCCGGAAGTGAGGGCCGACGCGGTGCAGGTCCTGGACGAGCCCCGGAAGGTGCAGGAGCTGACCGAGGCGTGGCGGCGCGCCGGCGAGCGGATCGGCCTTGTCCCGACCATGGGGGCCCTGCACGCGGGCCACCTGGCCCTCCTCGCGCGGGCGGCCGCCGAGAACACCCGCCTGGTCGTCAGCATCTTCGTGAACCCCACCCAGTTCGACCGCCCCGACGACTTCCAGACCTATCCCCGGGACCTCTCCCGGGACCTGCGCCTGGCCGAGGAGGCGGGGTGTGACCTGGCCTGGACCCCCACCCCGGTCCAGATGTACCCGCCGGGCCCCCCGACCGTGGTGGAGGTGACGGGGCTCTCCGGCATCCTGGAGGGGGCGGCCCGGCCCGGCCACTTCCGAGGCGTCGCCACCGTCGTCACCAAGCTCGTCAGCGTCGTCAAGGCCCACCGGGCCTACTTCGGCGCGAAGGACTGGCAGCAGGCGGTCATCGTCCGGCGCCTCGTGGCCGACCTTCTGCTCGATCTGAAGATCGTGGTCTGCCCGACGGTCCGGGAAGCGGACGGGCTGGCCCTCTCCTCGAGGAACGTGAACCTCACCCCGGAGGAGCGGCGGGCCGCGCCGGTCCTCTCCCGGGCCCTCCAGTGGGGTGCCGCCGAGATCCGGGAGGGACGACGGGACCCCGAGGCGTTGCGGCGGGGCATAGTGGCCCGCATCGCCGCCGCGACGGCCGCCCCCCTCGACTACCTGGCTGTCGTCCGCCCCGAGACCCTGGAGCCGGTCCCCTCGGCCGACCCGCCGGTCCTCCTCGCGCTCGCCATCCGCTTCTCCAAGGCCCGCCTCATTGACAATCTCCTGGTCGAGCCCTGAGGGCGGGAATCGCCTCCCGGCGCTGCGCGGCGAGGGGCCTGCCGTCGTGGATGTGTGCTGCCCAGCGGGGGTGCCGGGCCAACGAATTGCCCCCGGGATTGCCGCCGAGCCGCGGGTGGCGCCGGGCGCGGCCCCCGAGCGGCCGGGCCGAGTGGGACCCCCTCGGCCTCCTTCCGCAATTCGACGAATTGTGGAAGGGGCTGAGCGGGTGACGCGGCCCGGCCGCGAGTGGGGCACGCCCGGCGACAGGACCCACGGCAGAACGGTCTGGCAGGATTGGGCCGCAGTATTTGGCCCGGCGCTAGCGGGGGTGGGGGAGAATGGCGATGGTTGGGTTAGGGGTTCTCCCGGGGCTCAGCCGGAGGCTGGTGCGGCCGCCCCCCTGCCCAACCCAGGAACTGGATGGCGTAGGCGTTCGGCAGGACGACGAAGAGGAGGAAGAGGCCGAGGACCAGCGGGCTCAGGAGGATAAAGAGCGTCGCCCCCAGCGGCAGGAGAAAAATGCCGAGGCAGAAGTACCCCGTCCAGACGAAGAATTTCCGCACCATGCTCCACTCCCGGCGCCGCTCCGGCAGCGCCCTGCGCGTTCTCACCACGGTTATGCAAGGTTTGCGCCCGACGGCAGTGGCGTTGGCGCTTCTCTCCTGCGTCGGCGTCATCCGCGCCCAGGAGGCCGACTGGGCGACGGTCCTCCGCATCCTGGATGGGCAGACCATCGAGGTGGAGTGGCGCGGCGCCCGCGAGATCGTGCGGTACATCGGCGTGGGCGCCCCCCGGTTCCGCCAGCCGGTGGAGGACCCCGAGGAGGAGCAGTAGGCCCGGCGCGCCCGGGACTCGAACCGCCGGCTCGTGGAGGGCCGTCGCCTCCGCCTGGAATTGGACGCGCTCCCCCGTGACCGCCAGGGTCGCCTCCTCGCCTACGTCTTCACCCAGGAGGGGACCCTTGTCAATGCGTGGCTGATCGAGTTCGGGTTCGCCGAGGCGGTGAGCCTCCCCCAAAATCTCCGATACCAGGCGGACCTCAGGCGGCTGGAGCGGGAGGCGAGGGAGAAGTCCCGCGGCCTCTGGATGCGCCAGTAACGCCCCCGCTTCACCGGGAGCCCACCCAAGGCGTTCTACCCTTCAGAATCAAATACTTCCCTATCATCTTTTTCCTTGACAACCCGGAGTGGCCCGTGTTTACTGTTCGCGCCAAGTGGTGGAAAGTGGGATATGATGGGATGGTTTCCCCCGCGGGGGCGGATCACGGATGTTCCGAGGGCGCTACGAGCACTCCATTGACGGTAAGGGGCGGCTCAGCATCCCGTCCCGCTTCCGGGAGGCCCTTGCCCGGCGCCGGCAGAAGGTGCTGATCCTGACGCACTTCGACTCCTGCGTCGCGGCCTACCCGCTGGACGAGTGGCGCCAGCTGGAGGAGCGGATCCGGAAGCAGAGCACCCTCCAGAAGGACATCCGGGCCTTCCTCCGGCTCTTCTACTCCGGGGCGATGGAGACGGCCGTGGACGGGCAGGGGCGGATCCTGATCCCGCCCCCGCTGCGGGAGAAGGCGGGCCTGGCCCGCGAGGTCATGATCGTCGGGGTGCTGAACAAGATCGAGATCTGGAGCAAGGCGCGCTGGGAAGAGTTCCTGGCTGGCTCGCCGGTCACCTTCGAGGACGTGGCTGCCAGGCTGGCCGAACTGGGCATTTGATCTAGGTCCGGAGATCTGCGTCCGGATGCGAGAGATCCGGGGGGGACGGGAAGGGGGAGCGGATGACGCCTGGTGAGGAGCGGCAGGGGCTGGCCCTGGAATTCACCGTGGAGCGGGACCCCGCCGCCGGCATTGCCACGTTCCGCCCCCGGGGAGCCATCAGCCTCTGGGGGATGCTGGAGCTGCGGGAGGCGTTGGCCGCGGCCCTGCGGAACGGCTACTCCAGGCACCTGCTGGACCTCTCGGCCGTCTGGCATATCAATGCCAAGAGCCTCGGCATCCTGGTGGAGCGGCGCGATCGGGCGCGGGAGGCCGGCGGCCAGCTCGTCCTGGTGGCGCCCGCCGGCCCTCTCCGGGACCTCCTCACGGCTGCGGGGACCTACGCCACCTTCGCCGTGGCGGTCACCGAGGCCGAGGGGCGGGCTCTCCTGAGCCCGGCGGGGGTGGCGGCGGGGTGACCGGGCGACCGGGGCACACCCCGGTCCTGCTCACCCAGGTCGTGGCCTTCCTGCGGCCCATCCCCGACGGCCTCTACCTGGACTGCACCGTCGGGCCGGGGGGGCATGCGGAGGCGATCCTGGAGGCCTCCGCGCCCACCGGCCGGCTGGTCGGCTTGGATCGGGACGCCGAGGTCCTCCCGCTGGCCCGGGAGCGCCTCGGTCGCTTCGGTCCCCGGGTCCGCCTCCTGCAGGCCGACTACCGGACCCTCCGGGCGGTCGCGGCGGCCGAGGGGCTTGAGGCCTGGGACGGGGTCCTCTTCGACCTCGGGCTCTCCTCGGCCCAGCTGGATGACCCAGCACGGGGTTTCGCCTTCAGGCGCGCCGGGCCGCTCGATATGCGGATGGATCGGGCGGGGGGCGGAGGCACGGCCGCCGACCTCCTCCGGGATCTCCCAGAGGAGGAGCTGGCCCGCGTCCTCCGGGAGTACGGGGAGGAGCGCTGGGCCCGGCGGATCGCGCGGCGGATCGTGGCCGCCCGGGCTGCCGCACCGTTCACCCGGACCGACCAGCTGGCGGAGGCGGTCGCCGGGGCGATCCCCCGGCGGGCCTGGCCCCGGCGGATTCACCCGGCCACCCGGACCTTCCAAGCCCTCCGGATCGCCGTGAACCGGGAGTTGGAGGAGCTGGCGGAGGCGCTCGGCGTCGCGATCAGCGGGCTCAGGCCGGGAGGACGGATCGTCGTCATCGCCTTCCAGTCGCTGGAGGACCGGATCGTGAAGCGGGCCCTGCGGGGCGACCCCGCGGTGACGATCCTCACCAAGAAGCCCGTCACCACCGGGCCCGAGGAGGTGGCGGCGAACCCCCGGGCGCGCAGCGCGAAGCTGCGGGCGGCCCAGCGGGCGGGAGGCTAGGCCATGGCGCGGTCCCTCGGGGGCACCCTCGCCCGGTCCCAGGAGATCCGGACCCGCGCCCGGGCGCGCCGGGCCTTCCTGCGGCTCGACCTGTGGCGGGCCGTGGTGGTGCTGGGCCTCCTCTGCCTCGGCATCCTCTTTTATGTGTGGCAGCACATCCAGGTCCTCCGCCTCGGGTACGCCCTGGAGGGGCTGCGCGCACAGCGCGCGACCCTCCTGCAGGAGAACAGAACCCTCACCCTCGAGATGGCCCGGCTCACCGCCCTCAGTCGCGTGGAAGCCATCGCCCGGGCCCGTCTCGAGATGGAGACCCCCCGCCCCGGCCAGGTGATTGTTCTCCCTGAGCCGGCTCAGCCCGGGGCCGGGCCCCGGTAGCAGGTCCGCGGCCATCCGGGCGCGGGTGAGAGGAACCGAGATGCTGCCCGTGGCCCCCCCGGCCCCCCGTGGCCGGGCCATCGCCCTCTTCTTCCTCCTCCTGGCCTTCCTGGCCCTGGTGGTAGGCCGCCTCTTCGCCCTCCAGATCCGGGACCACCAGCGCCTCAGCCAGAAGGCCACCCAGCAGTACGAGCGGCGCCTCTCCGTGACGGCGAAGCGGGGGGCCATCACCGACCGGCACGGCAGGGAGCTGGCGGTGAGCCTGGAGGCCCAGTCCCTCTACGCGCACCCCAGCGCGGTCCGGGACCCCCGGGCGGCCGCGGCGGCGCTGGCCCCCATCCTGGGGCAGTCCCGGGGGGAGATCCTGAGGCGTCTGACAGCCGACAAGCCCTTCGTCTGGCTACAGCGCAAGCTCCCGGCCCGGCAAGCCGAGGTGCTGGCCGGCCTCACCATCCCCGGGATCGGCCTGGTACCGGAGACGCGCCGCTCCTACCCCCGCGGGGAGCTGGCCGCCCACCTCGTCGGGTTCGTGGGCCTCGATGATGCGGGCCTGGAGGGCGTAGAATACCAGTATGACGCCCTGCTGGGCGGCGGGCCCCGCTTTGTGACGGGGCGGGTGGATGCGCTCGGCAGGGTCCTCTTCCGGGACGAGGGGCCGCCCACGCCCGCGCCGGCTCATCTGGTCCTGACGGTGGACGAGGTCATCCAGTACGTGGCGGAGCGGGAGCTCCAGCGGGCCGTGGCGAAGGCCCAGGCCCAGGCCGGAAGCATCCTGGTCCTGGAGCCTGGGACGGGCGAGATCCTGGCGCTGGCCAATTTCCCGACCTTCGACCCCAACGCCTTCGCCCAGGCGCCGGCGGGTTCCCGGCGGAACCGGGCGCTCACCGACACCTACGAGCCCGGCTCCGTCTTCAAGGTGGTCCTGGCCGCGGCGGCCCTGGAGGAGGGGTTGGTCCGGCCCGAGGAGCTCTTCTTCGGCGAGAACGGGGCCATCGAGGTGGCCGGGGTGAAGATCCGGGACCACGAGCGGCACGGGTGGCTTACCTTCAGCCAGGTGATGGCCCAGTCCAGCAACGTGGGGGCCATCAAGGTGGGCCAGCGCCTGGGCCGCTCGACCTACTACTCCTACCTGAACGGGTTCAGTTTCGGCGCCCGGACCGGGGTAGACCTGCCGGGGGAGGCGCCGGGTCTGCTGCGCCGTCCCCGGGAGTGGTCCGCGGTCTCGATCGGAGCCCTCTCGATCGGGCAGGAGGTGTCGGTCACCTCGGTGCAGCTCGTAGCCACCCTGGCTGCCGTGGCCAACGGCGGGAGGCTCTACCGCCCCCACGTCCTGAAGGCCGTCCGGGGGGAGGGCGGCGCCCTGGCCCGGGAGATCTCTCCCCAGCTCATCCGGCAGGTGATTTCCCCCGAGACCGCGCGCCGCCTCACGGCGATCCTGGTGGAGGCGGTCGAGCGCGGGACGGGGAAGGCCGCGGCCGTGCCCGGGTACACGGTGGCCGGGAAAACAGGCACGGCCCAGAAGCTCGACCGGGAGACCGGCCTCTACTCCCGCACCAAGGTGGTAGCCTCCTTCGCCGGTTTCGTCCCGGCGGAGGCACCGCGGCTGGCCATCCTGGTGGTCCTGGATGAGCCCGCTCTCGACCGCTGGGGCGGTTCCTCGGCCGGCCCGGCCTTCAGGGAGATCGCCCGGGAGGTGCTCGGCTACCTGAATGTCCCCCCGTCCCCGGGCCGACGGGTGCAGGTGGCGCGGAGGGCTGATGCCGGCGCTCAGGGCCTTAATTGAGGGGCTGGAGCACCGCTTCCTGCGGGGGAGCGGAGGGGAGGACATCCGGGGGGTGGAGCATGACTCCCGCCGAGTCGCCCCGGGCGCCTGCTTCGTCTGCCTGCGGGGGAGCCGGTTCGACGGGCACGCCTTCGCCGAGGAGGCAACGGCCCGGGGGGCGGCCGCCGTCGTCCTGGAGCGGGAGATCCCGCTTCCGCCCGGCCCCGCCATCGTCCGGGTGAAGGAGACGCGCGTCGCGTTAGCGGCCATGGCCCGGGTCTTCCACGGGGATCCGGCCCGGCGCCTGACCCTCCTGGGAGTCACCGGGACCAACGGCAAGACCACCACCACCTACCTGCTGGAGGCCATCCTGGCGGCGGCGGGGAAAACGGTCGGGGTCATCGGGACCATTGACTACCGGTGCGGCGCCCTCAAGGTGCCGGCGGAGCGGACGACGCCGGAGGCGCCGGACCTCCAGGTCCTCCTCCGGCGCATGCTGGATGTCGGGGCGACCCACATCGCCATGGAGGTCTCCTCCCACTCCCTCGCCATGCACCGGGTGGACGGCGTGGAGTTCGACGTGGCCGTCTTCACGAACCTGACCCAGGACCACCTGGACTTCCACGGCTCCTTTGAGTCGTACCTGGAGGCCAAGGGCCGCCTCTTCCGTGGGTTGGGGGTCGGGGCGGTGAAGGCAGGGCCCAAGGCCGCCCTCCTGAACGCCGACGACCCCCACGTCGAGCGGCTCCGGGCCGAGACGACCGTCCCCGTCCTGACCTTTGCCCTGGAGGCCAAGGCCGACCTGACCGCCGAAGGGGTGACGCTGGAGTCCACCGGGCTCGGCGCCACCCTCCGGACTCCCTGGGGACCCATCCCGGTCCGGTCGGCGCTCCTCGGCCGCCACAACGTGGCCAACATCCTGGGGGCGGCGGGAGCGGCGCTGACCGTGGGGGTCCCGCCCGGGGCGGTGAGCGCCGCCCTCGCCACCCTCAGGGGGGTGCCGGGGCGCCTGGAACAGATCGAGGCGGGGCAGCCCTTCACGGTCGCGGTGGACTACGCCCACACCCCGGACGCCCTGGAGCGGGTGCTCCGGGCGGCCCGCGCCCTCACGGCCGGCCGCCTCCTCTGCGTCTTCGGCTGTGGCGGGGACCGGGACCGGGGGAAGCGCCCGCTGATGGGGGAGGCGGCCGGCCGGCTGGCCGACTACGTGATCCTGACCTCCGACAACCCGCGGAGCGAGGAGCCGGAGGCCATCCTGGATGCCATCGAGGAGGGGGTGCGGGCCGTGCCGGGGGCGGCCGGGCGGTATACGAAGATCGTCAATCGCGCGGAGGCCATCGCGGCGGCCCTGGGCCGGGCCCGGCGCGGGGACTTCGTCCTCATTGCCGGCAAGGGGCACGAGACGTATCAGATAGTAGGAAGCCGGACGATCCCGTTCGACGACCGAGAGGTGGCGCGGCGGGCCCTAGCCGAGAGGGGGTTCGGCAAAGCCCGCGCTGTTTAGGGGGGACCCGGGGAGGCGAAGCGGGCCGAATGGACGGGGTGAGCCTGAGCGTCAAAGAGATACTGGAAGCGACGGGGGGATCCCTCCTGGCGGGGAGCCCCGGGACGGCCTTCGCCACCTTCTCCACCGACACCCGCTCCCTGCAACCGGGCGCGCTCTTCTTCGCCCTGAAGGGGGAGCGGTTCGACGGCCACGCCTTCCTGGCCGAGGCGGCCGCCAGGGGGGCGGCCGGGGCCGTCGTGGCCGGGACGCCGGCGCAGGGACCATCCCCGCCGGTCCTCTTGCGGGTGCGGGACACCCAGCACGCCCTCGGACAGGTGGCCTCCTTCTGGCGCCGCCGCCGCAAGGTCCAGGTCGTGGCGGTCACTGGGACCAACGGCAAGACCACCACCAAGGAGATGGTGGCGGCGGTCCTCGCCCGACGCTACCGGGTGCTGGCCTCCCCCGGGAACCTGAACAACCTGGTGGGGGTCCCGCTGGCCCTCTTCCGCCTCGCGCCGGAGCATGAGGTGGCGGTCCTGGAGCTGGGGATGAGCGCCCCCGGGGAGATCGGGCGCCTCACGGAGATCTGCGACCCCGACGTCGGGATCATCACCAACGTGGGGGAGGGGCACCTGGAGTTCCTGGGCTCGGTGGAGGCGGTGGCGGCGGCCAAGGGGGAGATGCTCCCGTCCCTGAGTGGCGACAAGACGGCCATCCTGAGCGCCGACGACCCGGGGAGCCGCCCGCTCCTGGGCCGGGTCGCGGGGCGCCTCCTCACCTTTGGCCTGAGCGGGCGGGCGGATGTTCGGGCCGGGGCCATCCGGGTGAGCAAGGTCCGGCGGACCTCCTTCACCCTATCGGTCCCGGCCGGGACAGCCCGCGTCCGCCTCCCCATCCCGGGGGTCCACAACATCCTCAACGCCCTGGCGGCCGCTGCCGCCGGGGTGGCGCTGGGTGTCCCGGTGAAAGCCATCGCCGCGGGCCTCGCGGCAACATCCGTCCAGCCGATGCGGATGCAGCGGCTGACCTTGCTCTCGGGGGCCGTGGCCTACAACGACGCCTACAACGCCAACCCCTCCTCCATGGCGGCGGCCCTGGAGGCCTTCGCGGCCGTCCGGGGGCCGGGGCGGACGGTCCTCGTCCTGGGGGACATGCTGGAGCTGGGGACTCACGCCCCCGAGGCCCACCGCCGGGTCGGGCGCCTTGCGGCGTCCCTCGGGCCGGACCGGTTCATCGCCGTGGGGGCCCAGGCGGCCGCCCTCGCGGAGGGCGCGAGAGGGGCCGGCCTGCCGGCCGACCGGATCGTCGTGTGCCGCGAGGTCGCGGAGGCGCGGGAGGCGCTCGCAGCGGCGGCCGCCCCCGGGACCTGGGTGTTCCTGAAGGCCTCGCGGGGGGTCCGCCTGGAGCGCGCCCTCGAGGGTCTCTGATGCTCTACCACCTGCTGTTTCCCCTGGCGGCGTACCACACGGCCTTCAACGTCTTCCGGTACGTCACCTTCCGGACGGCCGGCGCCATCATGACCGCCCTCCTCCTCTCGTTCCTGTTGGGTCCGGTCGTCATCCGGAAACTGGAGCAGCTCCGGGGCGGCCAGACCATCCGGGAGGATGGCCCGGGCAGCCACGCGGCGAAATCCGGGACCCCGACCATGGGGGGGGTCCTGATCCTCGGGGCCATCACGGTGGCGACCCTGCTCTGGGGCAACCTCACCAACCGGTTCGTCTGGCTCACCCTCCTGGCGACCCTGCTCATGGGGGCCGTGGGGCTCGGCGATGACTACCTGAAACTGACCAGGCGGAGCAGCCGCGGCCTGCTGCCCCGCTACAAGTTCGGCTGGCAGATCGCCCTGGGACTGGCGGTGGGGATTTACCTCTACCTGTACCCGGCGGACGCCTATACCACCACTCTCCCGATCCCCTTCTTCAAGCGCTGGCTCCCCAACCTGGGCCCGGCCTACATCCTGCTGGCGATGCTGGTCATCGTCGGCTGCAGCAACGCCGTGAACCTCACCGACGGCCTGGACGGGCTGGCGATCGGGCCCGTCATCATGGCGGCGGGGGCCTACACCGTCCTGGCCTACCTGGCGGGGCACGCCGTCGCCGCGCGCTATCTTCAGGTTATACACGTCCGGGACTCGGCGGAGCTGACCGTCTTCGCCGGCGCCCTGGTGGGGGCCAGCCTGGGCTTCCTCTGGTTCAACGCCTATCCGGCCCAGGTCTTCATGGGGGACACGGGGTCGCTCGCGCTGGGGGCGGCCCTCGCCATGCTGGCCATCTTGACGAAGAACGAGCTCCTTCTGGTCATCATCGGGGGGGTCTTCGTCATCGAGGCGGTCTCGGTCATCCTCCAGGTCTTCGTCTTCAAGACCCGGCACCGGCGCCTCTTCCGGATGGCCCCCATCCACCACCACTACGAGTTAGACGGGCTCGCCGAGCCCAAGATCATCGTGCGGTTCTGGATCCTCTCCTTCATCCTCGCCCTCGTCTCCCTCACGACCCTCAAGCTGAGGTAGAGGCGGGTGGGCGGGACAGGGGGGCTTCTCCTGCGTAGCGAACGGAGGCTCCAGGTGGCGGGCAGGCGGGTGACCGTCGTGGGGCTGGGCCGGAGCGGCCTCGCCGCCTGCCGCCTCCTGGCCTCGGCCGGAGCGACGGTGACGGCGAGCGACCGGAGCCAGGCCGAGGCCCTCGCGGTGGACCTGGAGTCCCTCCGGGCGCTCGGGGTGCGCGTGGAGGTGGGCGCCCACCGCCCCGAGACCATCCTGGAGGCGGACTTGCTGGTGGTGAGCCCGGGGGTGGATGTCCGGATGCCGCTGCTCGCCAGGGCCCGGACGCTGGGCATCCCCATCCTGAGCGAGGTGGAGCTGGCCTACCGGGCCTGCCAGGCGCGCTTCCTGGGGATCACCGGGACCAACGGGAAGAGCACAACCACGACGCTCGTGGGCCTGATGCTGGAGCGGGCGGGGATCCCGGTGATTGTGGCCGGCAACATCGGGACCGCCCTCTGCGACGTCGTGCCGGGGCTGGGGCCCGACCGGTGGGTCGTGGCCGAACTCTCCAGCTTCCAGCTGGAGACCATCGAGACCTTCCGGGCCGAGGTGGCCTGCCTCCTGAACATCACCCAGAACCACCTGGACCGCTACGTGGGCCTCCCCGACTACATGCAGGCCAAGGCGCGCCTCTTCCTCAACCAGGAGCCCGGGGACTGGGCTGTCCTGAACGCCGACGACCCCTTGGTCCTGGAGGCGGCGGCGTCCGCCCGCGCCCGGCCGCTCCTCTTCAGCCGCTGCCGTCCGGTGGAGGAGGGGGCCTTCCTGGATAAGGACCGCCTCGTGCTGCGGCGGGCGGGGGAGATGCGGGAGGTCTGCCGGGTGGGGGACATCCGGATCCGGGGCGTCCACAACCTGGAGAACGCCCTGGCGGCCATCGCCGCCGCCGCGCTCGCCGGGGGATCGGGCGAGGCAGCCAAGGCGGTCCTGGCCGAGTTCCCGGGGCTCCCGCACCGGCTCGAGCCGGTGGCGGTCCTGGGGGGGGTCCAGTTCGTCAACGACTCCAAGGGGACCAGCGTGGGGGCGGTGGTGCGGTCGCTGGAGTCCTTCGCCGGCCCGGTCATCCTCATCGCGGGCGGCCGGGACAAGGGGAGCGACTTCACCCCCCTGCGGCCCATGGTGGCGGGGAGGGTGAAGGCGCTGGTCCTCATCGGGGAGGCCCGGGAGAAGATCGCCAGGGCGCTGGCCGGGGTGGCGCCAGTGCACAGCGCCGAGAGCATGGAGGAGGCGGTCCGGCGCGCGCGGGCGCTCGCGGCGCCGGGGGACGTCGTCCTTCTCTCCCCGGCCTGCGCCTCCTTCGACATGTTCCGGGACTTCGAGGACCGGGGGCGGGCCTTCAAGGCGGCCGTCCGGGACCTGGAGGGGAGCCGGTGAGCGGGCGGGGGCACGACAAGCTCCTCTTCACGGCCGCCCTCATCCTGGTGGGGCTGGGGGTCGTGATGGTCTACTCCGCCAGCGCCATCCGGGCGCAGGAGCGGTTCGGGGACCCGACCTTCTTCTTGAAGAAGCAGGTCCTCTGGGCCGTCATCGGGGTCACGGGGATGGTCTGGCTGATGGGCCGGGACTACCGGGGGCTGCGCCCGTACGTCGTCCCCCTCCTGCTGCTGGCCTTCGGGATGCTGGTCCTGGTGCTGGTCCCGGGGATCGGGGTGAAGGTGAACGGGGCCCGGCGCTGGCTCCGGCTCCTGGGGTTTTCCTTCCAGCCGGCGGAGCTGGCCAAACTGGCCCTGGTCGCCTACCTGGCCCGCCTCCTTGCCGGCAAGGAGGACCGGATCCGCGAGTTCGGCGTTGGGGTGGCGCCGCCGCTGATCGTGAGCGGGGTCTTCTTTCTGCTGATCGCCCTGCAGCCGAACTACGGGACCGCGGTCGTGATTCTCCTGAGCGGGGTCGCCATGGTCTTCGCGGCCGGGGCCCGCCTCACGCACCTCCTGGCGGTGGGGTCGGCGACGGTCCCGGTCCTCGCCCTCCTCTTCTGGTCGGTCCCGCACGTCCGCGGCCGCATCCTGGCCCTGCTTCACCCCGCGCAGGCCTCCCCCAGGATCCTCTACCAAGCCTTGCAGTCGCAGGTGGCCCTGGGGCAGGGGGGGAGCCTCGGGCGGGGCCTGGGGGACGGGATGCAGAAGCTCTACTACCTGCCCGAGCCCCACACCGACTTCATCTTTGCCATCGTCGGGGAGGAGTTGGGCTTTGCGGGGGCAGCGCTCGTGGTGGCCTTCTTCGCCCTCCTCCTCTGGCGGGGAATGCGGATCGCCCTCGCGGCCCCCGACCGTTTCGGGGCCCTGCTGGCCCTGGGGATCACCTTCGTGATCGTGGGGCAGGCGGCGATCAACTTCGGCGTCGTGGTGGGGCTGCTCCCCACCACGGGCCTGCCGCTCCCCCTGGTCTCCTTCGGTGGCTCCTCCCTGGTCGTGACCCTCTTGGGGCTGGGGATCCTGCTCAGCATCTCCCAGGCGGCCGGGATGGGGAGCCGCCTGGCGCTGCCCCCCCGCCCCCTCCCCCTCCCGGTGGGGGGGTGGGCCTCGTGAGGCTGTGCATCGCGGGCGGGGGGACCGGCGGGCACGTCTTCCCGGCCCTGGCCACGGCGGCCGCGGTTCGGGCAAGAGCCCCGCAGGCCGCGCTCCTCTTCGTGGGGACGGCGGCCGGGTTGGAGGCCCGCCTGGTGCCGGCCGCCGGCTACCCGTTCGAGACGATCCGGGTCCGGGGCCTGACGGGCAAGGCGCTGGGGGAGCGCATCATGGCGCTGGTCGTCCTGCCGGGGGCCGTGGCACAGAGCCGGCGGCTCCTGGCGCGCTTTGGGCCGGACGTCGTCCTGGGGGTGGGTGGGTACGTGGCGGGGCCGGTCCTGGTCGCGGCGGCGCTCCGGGGAGTGCCCACGGTGCTGCACGAGCAGAACGCGATCCCGGGGCTCACCAACCGGCTCCTCTGTCGGATGGCGACAGCGGTCGCGGTGAGTCTGGAGGCGGCGCGGGTGCACCTGCCGACCCGACGCCTCACGGTGACGGGGAACCCGGTCCGCGCCGACCTCTTCGAGCACGCCCGGGACCGGTCGCGGGAGGCCTTCGGGTTGGCCCCGGATCGGACCACGCTCCTCGTCTTCGGCGGGAGCCAGGGGGCGCGGCGGCTGAACGAGGCCATGCGGGGGGTGGCGGGGGCGCTCACGGAGTGCCGGACGCGGCTTCAGTTCCTCCACGCCACCGGTGAGCGGGACCGGGAGGCCGTGGCGGCCGCCTACGCGGCGGCCGGGATCCGGGCGGTGGTCCTCCCCTTCATCGAGGCCATGGGCGCGGCCTACGCGGCGGCTGACTTGGTGATCTGCCGGGCCGGGGCGACGACCGTGGCCGAGCTGGCGGCCCTGGGGAAGCCGGCCATCCTGGTCCCCTTCCCCCACGCCGCGGGGGACCACCAGCGGCACAACGCGGCGGCCCTGGCGGCCGGCGGCGGGGCGGTCCTGGTCCTGGAGCAGGACCTCACCTCCGCCGGCCTGGCGGACCGGATCCGGGAGCTGGTGCAGGATCCGGTCCGGCTCGGGAGGATGGCCCGGTGCGCCGCGGCTGCCGGGCGCCCGGACGCGGCGGAGCGCCTGGCCGATCTCCTCTTCGAGGTGGCCGGTGCGGCCGATCGGCGGGAGGCCTGATGTTCAAGCGGATCCGGCGGATCCACTTCGTGGGGATCGGCGGCGTCGGCATGAGCGGCATCGCCGAGGTCCTCCACAACATGGGCTACGAGGTGAGCGGCTCGGACGCCAAGGCCTCCGAGGTGACGGGCCGCCTGGAGGCCCTGGGGATCCGGGTCTTCATCGGCCACCGTCTGGAGCAGGTGGCCGGGGCGGACGTGGTGGTCCGGTCCTCGGCGGTGGGGACCGACAACCCGGAGGTCGTCGAGGCGAAGCAGCGGCTGACCCCGGTCATCCCCCGGGCGGAGATGCTGGCCGAACTGATGCGGCTCAAGTACGGGGTGGCGGTGGCCGGGACCCACGGGAAGACCACCACCACCTCCATGGTGGCCTCGGTGCTCGCCCGGGGAGGCCTGGACCCCACCATGGTCATCGGCGGGCGCCTGCGGAGCCTCGGCTCGAACGCCAGGCTCGGCCGGGGGGACTTCCTGGTGGCCGAGGCGGACGAGAGCGACGGCTCGTTCCTGAAGCTGTCCCCCACGATCGCGGTGGTGACCACCATTGACGAGGAACACCTCGACTACTACCGGGACCTGGAGCACATCAAGGAGACCTTCCTCCAGTTCATCAACAAGGTCCCCTTCTACGGCTCCGCGGTCCTCTGCCTGGACCAGGAGAATATCCAGGCCCTCCTCCCCCGGGTGGAGAAGCGGTTCGTCACCTACGGCCTGAAGGGGCAGGCCGACCTGATGGCCCGGGACATCACCCTGAAGGCCATGCGGGCGGAGTTCACGGTGCTGCGGCAGCACGAGCCCCTGGGGCTCCTCCGCCTTCAGGTCCCGGGCCTGCACAACGTCTACAACGCCCTGGCGGCGGTGGCGGTGGGTCTCGATCTGGAGCTCCCCTTCCCGGTCATCCGGGAGGGGCTGGAGGAGTTCACCGGGGTGGACCGGCGGTTCCAGATCAAGGGGACGGTCCGGGACATTCTGCTGGTGGATGACTACGGCCACCATCCGGCCGAGATCCAGGCCACGCTGGCGGCGGCAAAGGCAGGGTTCGACCGGCGGGTGGTGGTCCTCTTCCAGCCCCACCGCTACACCCGTACCCAGAAGCTCCTGCGGGAGTTCTTCACCGCCTTCTACCAGGCGGACGTCCTGCTGGTGACGGAGATCTACGCGGC
>Ga0184627_10000352_pt1 | contig 18609 bp, 19 predicted proteins | sample PLM3_127_b1_FD_133150 | JGI IMG/M metagenome (GOLD analysis project Ga0184627, IMG submission 133150) | Groundwater sediment microbial communities from an aquifer in East River, Colorado, USA - PLM3_127_b1 | ecosystem: Environmental > Terrestrial > Soil > Riparian zone | place: USA: East River...
CCTGAACATAGGGAACGCCGCGCAGATAAGTTGCTGCGGCAAAGCCTGCCAGATCACCGACCACTCCGCCGCCGAGCGCCAGGATGCTGGACTTGCGCTCGAAGCGATCGCCGATCAGGCGGTCATAGATCACCGACAGCGAATTGAGATCCTTGTACTCCTCCCCCTCCGCCAGCAAGATCGGCGTCACTGCAAACCCCGAGCGGGTCAACACCTCGTGGAGCGGATCGAGGTAAAGTTGCGCCACCGTGGGATTGGTCACGATCGCCACCTTGCCGCGCAAGCCGACTTGCCTGAGAAACTCCCCGGCGCGCGACAGGATGCCGTCCCCGACGTGGATCGGATAGGAACGGTCGCCGAGATTGACGGTCAATGTCTCCATGAAGTCACTGCTCAGCGCTAGCCAGTGCGATGATTTTCTCGACAATTTGCCCGATCGTCAAGTCGCTCGTATCGATGAAAGCATGGGCCCGGGCATAGTTTCGCTCCCGTTGCCGTAATAAATCTTCGATGCGCTCCTTGCGACTGCCACCCTTCAGCAGCGGGCGCTTGGCACCGCCTCCGGCGCGCTTGAGCAGGACTTCCGCCGATGCCGTGAGGCATACGAGCAAACTTCTCTCGCGCAGTAGTCTGACATTGTCGTCGTCCATGACGACGCCGCCGCCGGTGGCAATGATCTGGCCCTCCTGCTCGAGAACTCTGGCGAGCTGCGCTTTCTCCAACTGGCGAAAATAGCGCTCTCCTTTTTGGCTGAAAACTTCTCTGACCGTCATTCCTGCGCTCCTCTCGATGATTCCGTCGAGGTCGACGAAGCGCCGCTTGAGTCTTCTCGCCAGGGCCCTTCCCACGGCGCTTTTGCCCACCGCCATGAAGCCGGTAAGCGCGATATTTCGCTTTGGAATAGCTGGCAACGGATTAGTAATTCTTGATCTGTTCCAGGTAGCTCTCGTAGTTGCGGGTGATCTCGCGCAGCGAATCGCCGCCGAATTTTTCGAGAAACGCATTGGCAAGCTCAAAGGCAATCACGGATTCGCCGACCACGGCGGCCGCCGGCGCGGCGCAGACATCCGAGCGTTCGACGGAGGCGTCGGCCGCCTGCTTGGTGCGCAGATCGACGGACTGAAGCGGGCTCATCAGAGTCGAAATCGGCTTCATGGCGACCCGAACGACCAATGGAGCGCCGTTGGTCATGCCGCCTTCGGTGCCGCCGGAATTGTTGCTGCCGCGGTAAAACCCCGTAGGCACGATGCGCGGAGTGCCTTGCGTGACCATCTTGCTTGGATCGAAAAAGATTTCGTCATGGACCTGGGAACCGCGCCGCCGCGCCATTTCAAAGCCGAGGCCGATCTCCACGCCTTTGATCGCCTGAATGCTCATCAAAGCCTGCGCCAAACGGCCGTCGAGCTTGCGGTCCCATTGCGTATGCGTGCCCAGCCCAGGCGGCAATCCCAAGGCCACCACCTCGAAGATCCCGCCCAGCGTATTGCCTTCTTTTTTGCACTCCTCGATCAAGGCGATCATCTTCTCTTCCGCCTCAGGATCGGCGGTGCGCACGGGCGACTCATCTGCGCGGGTGTAGGTTTCCTCGTAAGACAGACCGTCCAATTGGGCTGTCACATTGCCGATGGAGCGAATGTAACCCATGACCCGGATGCCGAATGGCGCCAGCAGTTGCTTGGCAAAGGAACCCACCGCCGTGCGCGAAACGGTGTCGCGCGCGCTGGCGCGCTCCAAGATATCGCGAATGTCCGAGCGGCCGTATTTCAACACGCCGGTCAAATCGGCGTGGCCGGGGCGGGGCTTGGTGACCGCGATCTTTTCGTCGCGGTCTGCCGGCGCCGCCGACATCTTCTTGGTCCAGTTTTTCCAGTCGCGGTTTTCGATGCCCAAAGCCACCGGCGATCCCAGCGTTTCACCCCAGCGGATGCCGGAACGAATTTGGACTTCGTCCTTTTCTATAAGCATTCTACCGCCGCGGCCGTAGCCCTGCTGACGCCGCCATAGGTCATGGTTGATTTTTCCGGCGTCGATGGGAAAACCCGCCGGCACCCCGTCGATGATTTGGGTTAAACAAGGTCCATGAGACTCTCCCGCGGTGAAATAACGCAACACAGCGGTATCCTACAATATATTGCATTACGCGGCTAGTGGGGACTCTCACTCGGTTCAGCTCTTGGCGGCGTTGTTCACAGTGGAACGGTGAAAAGGCTACTGCCATGCAGGCGATTGAGGAACGGAGACATGATCAACTACGTTTTCCGGCTGCTGCTATGGGCGACGCCTCACGCCAGGTAGTCAAGTCGGCTTCTCGCTCGTCGAGTTACTCATCGCCCTTTCGGTTCTTGCGGCATTGCTGGCCATCGCGGTGCCATGGTTCAAAGGTTACCGGGAACCAGCGCGCATCTTCCGGGCTATCGGGGACTTGCGCATTTTAGACAACCAACTCAAGTCCTATAAAATGTCCATCGATCCTTGGCCACCCTCGCTCGGCGGCGGAAATGAGTTTCAGAAAACTCAATGCACCCAACCTCGTGGAGAAAGTCGCGCGTGGAACCAAGTATCATAACGGTAAACAAAGGACGCCGCATGATTCTTTTTGCACACCTATTGACGACAGCTCAAGTTTTAATCGTCGAAATGCTCACTGGGCGGGAACCAACTCCAGACACCACCTCGTGATAAAGGCCCATTTTTGTCCCCGTTTGTCAGTTGCTGTTCATTAGCCCCCCCGGTGACAAAACGGAGCGCCGCTATTACACGTAAAAACAGCATGTTAGCTACACGCTCCCCTGGCATTAGCATTGCTCTAAGATCTAACTTTTATGAGGCAAAAACAGCATGAAACTACCGAAGGTAAATTCTATGATTAAATATTTAATATCGACCTTCGCAAGCCGCACCGGTGGTTTTCTGATCTCGGTGATTCTCTTTTCAATCGTTGGATGCGATTCTAAGACGAACACTACTCTGCCAGCGGAACTCATCGGTACATGGAGAACTAACCACCCGAAATATTCAGGACTCTATTTAAAGATCGAGAAAGATGGGTTTGCGTTCTCGACTGCCGAGGGAACCGTGAAAAGCTACGCTTTGGCTAAGTACGAAAGATCCGAAGCCACTGAAAAAAAACGCAAGACCATTTTTTACGCGCTCCATGGGAACCGGGATGGGCAGGAACTTAAAGTCACGTTTAAATACGAAGCGGCGGGCAGTGGAGCAATCAGTTTCAAGAATCAGGCAAATATCATTTGGATTCGAGAAACTGCTGCGGCACAGTAACGATGCTTCACCGACAAGAGGACGGGAACTTTAGGCGCGCGTTGCCGCTCGCGACTTTCACGTCACGATCAACGCCGAGGGTGCAAGGTTTTACTCTGATCGAGTTGTTGGTTGCGACTACGGTCTTGGCGGCTCTTTTCGCCATCGCCCTCCCCGCGTTCCAAAGTTACAGAACTCAAGCACAGAAAGCTGCGGCCATCTCGGACATTCGGCGCATAGATCTGACGATTCAGATCTACAAGAGACAGAACAACGCTCTGCCCACCTCGCTAACGAATCTGGGAACTACAATTCCTTCGGATCCGTGGGGACGGGCTTATGTCTACTTGAAAATTGAAGGCGATCCTTTAGCGCTATTAAATGCCAGGAAGGATTTGTTTAACGTGCCTTTAAACGCAGACTTTGACCTCTACAGCAAGGGTGCTGACGGCGCGACTCTTTCTATCCTCACGGCCCCGGTTAGCCAGGACGACATTATCCGCGCTAACGACGGCCGCTATGTCGGTCTTGGATCCGATTATTAGATTGATCTTCCCATGATGACGCTTATTGGAACCTCGCTCCGCAGCAAAGTGGCGAGGCGTATATTGTGGGTCTTTTTGTTATGCGCCCTTATTCCCTTCGCTGGATTGGTTATTGTCTCCTACCACCAGGTGTCCGAGTTTTTTAACGAAAATAGCCGGCGCCAGCTCCGAGCCATGGCCAAAACGTTCGGCATGGATGTTTACGAAAGGCTTTTGATGAACGAGGCTTCTTTAGGAGTCATTTCATCTAAAATTCATGCTTATAAGAACAGTTCGAGCGAGGAACTGGATTTTTTCCCGGATCGCCCAAAGGAGCGATGGAAAGCTCTCGCCGTGATCACTGCCGACGGTCGGCGCCACGGGCTCTTGGGTGACGTGGAGAAATTTCCCGAACTGACCCTGTCAGAAAAAGAACGTATAGCTTCTGGCAAAGCGCTCATAATGATTCGTCCCTCCGCCTCTCATTCCCCACCGCGTATTTTCATGAGCGTGATCGATGATCCGCGGCGAACCGATTACAGTATTTTGATTGGCGAGATCAACGAGACTTACCTTTGGGGTATTGGACATTCACGAATTCTACCTCCTTACATCAAGCCTTGCGTTATCGATCCATCAGGGGTCGCCCTCATGTGCGCGCATTTGGATTCCAACGCTTTACCTGACGTCCTGGTACGGAACATAGAGCGCACTGACGTAGGCGACTTCGAATGGAGCCGAGATGGTAAGGATTATCAAGCAAGCTATTGGACAATCTCAAACAAGTATGAATTCCAATCTTCCAGTTGGATCGTAATTTTGCGAACCTCCAGGGAAGGTATCTTCGAATCCATCGCCAAAGTTAAGAACACTTTTTTGCTCTGGATCGTGGTCTGTATCGGATCATCCGTGCTGCTTGCCATCTATCAGTTCCGCAAACGCTTGATCCCGGTTGAAAAGTTACAAGAGGGAACGCGGAGAATAGCCGAAAAAGACTTTAATTTTCGAATCAAGGTCTCAAGCGGAGACGAGTTTCAGGAACTCGCGGTGTCAATGAATGCCATGGCCGCTCAACTAGGCCAACAGTTCAACACGTTGGGGACGATCGCGGAAATTGAGCGTGCGATTCTGGCGCACTTAAACACTTCCAAAACAGTCGAAACGATTCTAAGTCGCCTGATGCACATCTTTCCATGCGACGCTGTGGCACTCACTCTGTTTCACGGTGACCGGAGCGATAAGGAGCAAAGGTTCTTACTGACAAATCGCTCCGATGAGCCAAACGCCCTCAAGGGCAGCGAGCCCTGCAAGAACAAAGCGGATCTAAGCGACGTAAACACATCAGCACCTCACCCCGCGCCCGCGATCCAACAATCAGAATTGGCGAAGGGCAGCGACTGTGTGGCCGACCTGGTGGCTAGGACCAAGGTCCCCCTGGTTGTCAGTGATTTCAGCGCTGCATCTGAACCCAAAGTGTTAGAATTCTTGCGCGAAAACGGTTTCAATTCTCTTGTGGCAGCTCCATTGGCTATAAGCGAAGAGACCCTAGGGGTTCTTTCGATTTACTCAAAGCAGCAAAAGCTTTTCCCTGGTCAAGACATTAACCATCTCACGCGGCTTTCAAACCAGGCGGCCATTGCGATCAATAATTCACAACTCTACGAAGGCACTGAGCGCCACGCCGTCGAACTAGAAAAAGCCAACAAACTCAAAGACGAATTCCTTAGCACTATCTCTCATGAGTTACGCACCCCCATCAATGTCATTCTCGGCTATCTGAGCGTGGTCCGGGAAGGCATCTACGGACCGATCAATTCGGATCAAGCGGCGGCTCTGGAAAAAAGCTCTCAACAATCCAATGAGCTATTGGCAATAGTCGAAATGATTATGGACGCATCAATGATCGAAGCGGGCGAAATGGCGGCCCACTGCTATCCGATATCTCCTGCCTCTATACTTGATGGACTGAGGGCGCGGTATACGGTTGCCGCGGATAAGCAGATCACGATTCATTGGAAATTCGATTCCGATCTTCCCACGTTAGTTACAGACGAGCCTAAGCTAAGGAAAATCCTTGAGAGCCTCGTTAGTAACGCGCTTAAGTTTACGAAGCAAGGGACCGTGACGATCGCAGCGAGTCACCTCCCCGAAGAGCAAGTGTTGGAATTTAAGGTGCGCGATACAGGTGTTGGTATCCCTGAAGAATCGATACCGCTGATCTTCGAAAGATTCCGTCAGCTCGATAGTTCGAACACGAGGTCACATGGCGGGCTCGGATTAGGACTCTACACTGCGAACAAACTAGCCGAAATAATCGGCGGCGAATTGAGAGTTGAAAGCAAAGTGGGCGTTGGCTCTACCTTTACACTGCGCCTACCGATGCGTCTGCCCGACGCCACGAACAACGCCCCAGTAGACAACCCCAGCATTATCACCGCCCCGAAATTAGACTATAGTCAAAACGCGGGGCAGGTCCTGCTCCGATGCTGGAAGAACTCTGGTTGAATTCAAGATCCGGCGTCCAATCGCCCAATTCAATTCGTCCTTTTTATGAAAATCTTCCACTTCGTGGTAAAATTACTTAAAGTCTGGATCCGGAGCTTGTTATGCGGAAAATTGTCGAGTGCTTGACGTTCGCGGTTTGCCTGGTCGGATTGGGAGATGCAAACGCTGCCTACGTTATCAGGCTCAAAAACGGCAACGAGTTCGTGACTGGCCGCTACTGGCAGGAAGGCAGACAGGTTCTATTCGAGACCTACGGCGGGGTATTTGGTATCGATAGGTCCCTTGTTACGAAGATCCTTCAGTCCGACAAACCAATCCCCCTACCTCCCATCAGGGAGCACGCTCCCGAGGAAAAGCCTAAGCTTGATGCCGCGACGGAGAAAACCGAGAAGAAGGAGGCGAACAAACCGTCCGCCCCAGAAGAAGCAAAATCAGTAGAAAAGTCGGCAGATGATCCGATTCAGAAAGAGTTCAATGTCCTCAAAGCCCAGTACGGCGAGCTGTCCTCTATGTTGCTCGACGAATTGGACGAGCACTTGAAGAAAGTCGTCGCGTTGAAGTCGAAAATCCAAAGCGATCGCAAGATCAATCAGTACCTGCGCGAGTATAGCGAGCTAAATGCGATGGCCAATGCCGCCGAGGCGGCGCTTAAATCGCGCCGTTAAAAATTCTGCTTCCAGCTCAAGACATTGAGCGGCGCCTGGGAGGTCGCTTTTTTAACGTAGCAGCTATTATAGGTAATCGTATTGCTGCCGTTGACGGTCACATCCGTGATGGTCGAAGTGCCGGAAAGAAGTTGTCCCTGGATATTGATTGCGTTAGGTCCCCCGCCGCCGTTTAAAGTAACCGATCCGGTCGCCAGGATGATGCCATTCCACGTAAAGCCGCCGCCCAGGTTCAGGTCGCCTTCCACAATCAGAATGCCCCACCCCGTAACGTTATTTAAGGTGAGCCCGTTAACGTTTGGCGGGTTGCTGGTGTTCGAATAAACAGTTGTAAAGCTCGTCTCGCTTCCGTAGGTTGTTTGGCCCGTCGTCACGTCCTGCGTCAGAGTTACATTAGCCGAGCCCTTTAGCTGGCCAATCATGCCGGCGATATCCAGGTCGGTGGTTCCATGCTCAACCGGCACGCCGTCGGGGCTACCGTAAGTCGTTGGGTCCCCAGTGGGATCCCATTCGCCCATGGCGTAGGCCGAATTGAGGTTCGTTCCGCCGTTGCAGGCGTCAATGCCGGAGATGGTTAAAGAGCGACCGTTGCCCGTCATGTCGCCTTTGGTGTAAATCGCCGCGGGGCTCGACACCATGGGGAACACTTCAACCACCGTCTGCACGATCGCTTTCGAATTATCTGGTCCCGTTGCTATGGAGGTGATAAGCGCTCGCTTGTTCGAGTCCGTGGTGCTCAACCAGCCGTTGGAATCCGGGGCATCATTGGTCACGTACACGACGTAAGACACTTGACCCGAATTCATCGTCCCGGAGGCGATGGTGACGTCATCGGTGGTTGATAGAGGGTCGTTCAACGCCAGGTTTAATCCTACCCGGGCAGCCAACTCATCGCTAAACGAGTCAGTAGTGCCGCTTGTCGCATTGCTCTGTCTGAGTGATTCCCGGCCACGTTCCGCCCCCGCCATCGCCACTTGAAGCACCATCTGGTTGTTTCTAAAATTCGCGCCGATCTTGATGTCCGTCGAGGAAAGTATATAGGCGGTCGCACCAACCAAGATTAGCGCACTTAACAGTGTGAGGGCAGCGATGAGGAGAAAGCCGCCTTCGCTTCCCAGGGAGCTATGCAATATAAGTTTTTTTATTCTTTTCTGCAACATTGTCGGTTAAACCTCCATGCTAGAGCGCGAGATTGGGCGGAGTAATTGTCGCAGTGACTGAATATTCTCTGTAACCGCCGTTGGGCGAATAGTTCGGGTCGGGCTTGGCCGTTCTGGCCGTGATACTGATGGCGACCTGGCGGATGTTCGCGGTGGTGGTTGTCGCAGCTCCAGCCGAATCCAGATAACTAAAATTAAACGCCCAGATGTTGTCTGCGAGCGCCTGGCCGTTGCGCAAAATTTGCTTGTTCGTTGAGTTGTACGTATAAATGATATCCTCGTTTGCGCTGGTGGTAAGGCCGTCAGTACCGCTTATGTCTGCCTGAATTCTGAGTTGCGTCGTATCATATGTAATGCCGCTGAAGCTTCCCCCGTTGGGTTTATACCCCGCCATTTTGAGCTCCCGGGCGATGAGGTCCAGCGCGCCGCGGGCATTCTGCTCCATTTCATTGACCTGTTCCTGGGCGCTATAGAATTTTGTCTGCGACATGAACGTCGTCGTCACGGCAGCCAAAACCACCATGCCGATGGCGATGGCAACCATCAGCTCGATCAGTGTGAACCCTTCGGTTTTCTTTAGTTTCAGCACTTGCATCGAAAATCCGTCTACTGTTGTGCCAAGATAGTCTGCAGTGTGACCGATCGCGCAGCGTTGTTTGCCTCATTCCACTCGACTAAAACGGTTATCGTTTTCATGTTCGCAGCCGGAGTACCAATATCGATGGTCGTTCTTCTGCTGAAATTCACTCCCCCCATGCCGACAATCGTAGGAGTCGGCGGGAAGTTCGTTGTCGTCGCATTGTCGTAGCCCTTATTCTGAACCGCTTCCAACTGGGTCTCCGCGATTGCCGTCGCCGAAGTGATGTTCTTGGCAAAAAAGTTTCCGCGGATGACTCCCGTCGTAAGCCCTGCCGTTCCGAGCAATCCGATCGTGAGAATTAGTATCGTGACGAGAAGCTCGATGAGCGTAAAGCCCGTTTGCGAACGTGATTTGCTCTCCCGCCAGAACTCTTTTTTCAAGCTGCCCATGTTAGTTGATCTTCACGTTACCTGTGGGTGTTACTTCAACCTGTTTCGACCCACTGGAATTGGTAATAGTTATCGTGGTCGTGCCAGTACTCACCGTGCCGCGCCCGGTGAATTTGGGATCGTTACCAGTCGGGGTGAACGTCACGTCGGAATAGTTCAGCTGGAGATCTATATCGTCCTTCCATTCACCAATGTCCCATGTGCCATCCAGGTCGGTATCATTGAAGATGCGCAGGGTATGATTGTTTAGGAAACTAACGATGTATGTGGCATTTTCCTCGACGGCCTGAGCGCGCGCCCACCTGAGCTTGCCCAACACCTCTCTAGCGCCCCCGTTTAGTCGCTGCCCTGGTTGAAACGCCAGATAATTTGGCACCGCTATGGCCGCCAGGATGGAAATCAAACCGAGCGTCACCATCAGCTCGGCCATCGTGAATCCGCGATCGCCCCTAAAACGTCCTGAGAGTTTAGAACAACACATAAGAATGACCTACAACGCCAAATTGTCCCCTGATCTTTTTGCGATCTCAGCCGTCTCCGGGAATAAACTACGGCGCCTGTTACGCGCTTAACACCGCAAGAAATATACCAGGACAGCTAGGCGGGAGAGAGGCTTGCTACTACGTTAAGAGTAAAAAAGATTTTGCGCGGCCTCTGCGTGATAGGTTGAAAACAGCTAAGCGTAAATTGTCGTCACGGAGGTCTGGATGACAATTTTTGCCATCTTGAAAGGCAGATTCATAAGGACAGAGAGAGAGATTTGAGTCAATTTTGCACCGAGAGATATACCAAGATACCGGAGCAAAAACATCGCCAGGTTGCATCGGAATGGAGAAGCCGATGTCGAAAGCACTATTGCGTGGAAACAACCATCCAAGGTAGGGGGCGCTGGTAGCCACGCCACCGGTCACAGCCGATGGAAACATCAGTGGCAAGCTTTGTCGCTACCCCGTGGAGCCCCACGGGCAAGCCCGTGGCACCTTCAAGTACGCCCGTGGGGCGGAATCCTGAGCAAGAGTCCCCGGCCAAGGCCGGGGATCGAGTCGAAGGGTCGATTATCAAGGGCTGCGGGATCACCCGCCGCAAAATTTCGTAAGGCGCAGGGTTCCTATTCTAAGAGCTAGCCGGATATTAAGGCTTTAGCGGAGTCTTAGCCGACGCGGTTCCCTCGGTTTGTCTCAGCTGATCGCGCCATATCTGTTCTGCCGTCGGCAGGTTTTCGGAACCGGCTGCAAGAATTCGCGGTGTTATAAATACCACGAGCTCCTCGAAATCCTTTTGCCAGGAAGACTTCTTAAAGAGCCAGCCGAAAACCGGAATGTCTTTAAGATAAGGAATTCCACTTTCCGAGTTGGAGCTGGTATCCTTCATAATTCCACCGATAACAACCGTCTCGCCGTCTTTTACCAACACGTTGGCTTTCGCTTCTCGAGTGTTCTCTTGGGGAATGCCATCTACTGTGCGACCAAAATCCAAGGTGCTGGATTTCGCTGTGATGTTCAGTAAGACGAAACCATCAGCCGAAACTTGTGGGGTCACCTTTAATATTATCCCGGCTCGGATTTCGCGAATGTTTCCCGCCTCTCCCACCGTCGCGGCGGTAGTTCTAATCCTCACGATATTGGCGCTCTCGATGGTCGACTCTATATTGTTCAATGTAACGACCGAGGGACGAGAAATGATTTTGACATTTCCTTCGGACTCGGCCGCTGATAATACGCTGGTAATGTTGTTTCCAAAATAGCCGAATCGAAACCCCGTATTCGGGATAATTAATGGAGACGGTGGTTCCGGCTGGGGACCGCCGGCAAAAGGTGGACCAGCGATGAATCTGTTGCTCGTACGTATACGCCCATTATTGAATAGGGCTTCCATTTCTATCCCAAGAGCCCGCGAGAAAGTCGGGGTTGTCTCGATGAGATTCGACTCGATCAGGACCTGTGCCGTCCGGGTGTCGAGCTTCGCGATCAGCGCGTTGACGTCATCAACAGCCTTCTTGATATCCCGAACCATGATGGTATTGCTGCGCTCATCAATGACCAACGCCGCATCGACGCGCTTCGTTTGCAGCGCTTTCACTTTCGCTTCGAGGTCCTTCACCTTGGCGTAATTGACGTTGTAATAGACCGTATACAGTTGCTCTAAGTCCTCCTTGGATTTTTTTGCCGCTATCAAGGCGTCCTTTTCAGACTTGAGCGTACCGGCGGTCGATATGCGGACGACGTTGCCGACTTGCTCCTTGCCCAGGCCGTTGGTGTCGATGATCAGGTCCAAGGCCTGATCCCATGGTATCTCCACCAAGCGAAGGGTGACCCGGCGATTGACGTCGGCGGTAACGACAATATTGAGACCGCTGACTTCCGCTAGCAGACGAAACACGTTCTTGATATCGGCGTCTTTAAAATCCAAGGAGATTTTTTGGCCCGAATATTGTTTTTCCGAAGACGCAAGCTCATCGGCAGGTGATGGTGCTGGTTTCGGATCATTCGTGCTGGACGGGGACGCCATCTCGACGGTTCTGACATCCGCCCGTTTCCCGCCTTTAACCAGGACCATTTCTTTCTTCGCCGAGCTATTTGGGTCAACGGTTCCCACCGTGATTTTGAGCCCCCCCTCCTCGGGAGTGATGCTGTAAGGCGGAACGGTCGCCGCAGCGATCTCCACGTTCACCCTCAGGCTACCTTCGGTGGAACTGAATCTCAGCCCGCTCACCCAGCGGGTTTCGACGCGGAAGCTTTCGCTCTGGAATGACCTCTCCGCGTCTCCGAATATATCCAGGACGATTCGCGCCGGTTGCGGTAGCGTAAAATGGCGATACTGACTAATCGGTTTTGGGAATTTGATCAGCAAAGTCGTCTCTCCGCGTTCCTCTCGAACCGATAGTTCTTGAAGATTGAACGGCAGGCCTGAGACATTTGACCCTTTCGCCGACGGAGCGGGGGCGGCCTTATCGGTGCCGGCTGCCTGTCCAGACGTTTGCTTCGCCGTTGCCGGTTCGGACCGTTGCTCTTTGTCAGCGTTCATGACACAGCCGACGAGACTCATGGCGAAAACAAGCAGGGTCGTGGAGTAGGTGAGTTTTAGCGCCGACATTGTGAGACAAACCCAAATCCTCTGCATCGTTTTACTCATTTTCATCACTCCGTAGAAAGCCTCATGCTCACGTCGCGCTTCCTTTTCTCGCCCCTGGCATCCTCGTAGAACTCCTCGACGATGACTTCGTTTCGTCGTATGACTTTAACTGTTCCGTCGTTGCTGCCCATCGGCGTGCCGACTTTCACGACATAGCCTAAGCCCGCGGTGTCCTCGATCAGCGCCCGTGGCTCTTTGAGGTCCCAGATGATTCCGACGATTTTGAGTTGGCCCAGTTCGAAACGCTCCAAGGGTGACAAGTTTTCGCGGGCTCTGGGCGCCGTTTTGGTTCGTAGATTCATCGGCCGAAAGGGATCTCTGGTAATTTGCGGGGCCGCGTGCTCGCCTGCTGGGGCTGCGTCCTTTTTGATTTTCGGTTCTAATTCACCGGCGATTGCCTTATCTTCGGGTCCAGCTTTGCCACCCAACCCTTGCGGGCGCTTGTTTTTCGCTGCGTCCGTCATATCCTGGAACACCTTGCCGACCGTTGCCGGCGCATTGCTGAACTTTTCAACGGCATCCTTCGTCTTTTGCGCAGGAAGTTGGGCGGAATCTTGCGCCATCGTTGTCTCCCAGGGGAACACTGCCAGGAAGGCAAGCGCTAACGATAGCCGCATTGGCTTAAAAACTTTTTTCATTTGAAACTTATTTCTTGTCTTTAGCCGCTTTGGCTTTCTGCTCGGCGATTTTTTTACGTTCCGCCTCCTCGAGAAAACGAAAAGCCGTCGCGACACTCGTGGTTTCAACCGTCACGCGATCGCCTGCGATCGTTGGGTTCTTGAACCCGATATTGTCGATATTGATCAGCCGATTGAGTCTCCCCACGTCATCGAAGAAGTTGACGGCATTCTGAAAGTTTCCCTTGACGGTGATATCCACGGGAATTTCCGCATAGAAGTCCTGATAATTTTCGGCCCGAGGGCGAAATACTACTATCTGGAGCCCAGATTCCTGGGCCTTGCTCGAGATGCTGCGTAATAGCTCTGCGACTTCTTTCTTGTTGGGGAGCTGCGCGACGGCTTCCTTGAGTCGAATCTCCAATTCTTTAAGCTCCGTTCGGAGCTTGGGCAGATGGGCCGCCTTTTGCTGCTTCACCGCCTTGTCAGTGCGCGCCGCTTCAACGCTTTCCGTGAGTTTCACAATCTCTGTATCCCTCGGATCGTGAAGTGCCGAATAGTACGCGGCCAGGAGAAGGATCACGACGGCTGAAAGGATCCCGATCTTCTGCCCCTTCGGTCGATCGAGGATTTGGTTCAGGAACTCGTTCAAGCCTTATTTCCTTTCCTTCGGGGCAACCTTGGCGCCGCTCTTCACGTCCTGCACCGAGGCCGGAGCGCGGTATAACACTCCGGCTCTGATAGCGAACTTTTTATATGGACCGCTTTTTTCCTCTGCCTGAATCGATTCGACCAACTCGACATCCTTGAACTGACCGGACTTCGCCAGGGTGTTGAGAAAATCGGCAATGGTCTGATTGTCGACGGCCAAGCCCCGTATGTCCGAACTACCGTTTGTTTCCTTAAACTCAGTCAGCCACAAAGTAGCCGGCGTTGCGGCAGAAAGGCTTTCCATAACTTTCACTGGGCCGGTCTTTTTTTGATTCAGATCGTCGAGGACCTTGTGTTTACTTGAGAAATCTTTGATCTTGTTCTGCAGATCGCCGATTTCTTTAACTTTAGCATTGAGTGCTTCGATATCCTTGTTTAGCCCGGCGAGCTCATTGCCAAGATTCGAAAGTCGGTAAGACTGGTAAAAATAAACTCCGATCAATATAAGCGCAACTAAGCCTAGCGTTAGACCTCCGATGATCAGGTCCCGACGACGACTTACCTCGGCCTTGATTTCCTTTACCGGAAGAAGATTGATTCGAATCATCGGTCGCCCGGCCTTCGGATTGATAATCCCGCGCTCACAGCAAAGAGAGTCCCCAAGTCAACCAAATTCGTTAAACCGACATTTTTCCCGAGAGCGAAACTGCGAAAGGGTTCAGCCGGCTTAACCGGCACCCCCATTCGTTCCTGAAGCAACTCGCAAAGTCCGGGCAGCTTAGCGCTACCCCCGCTCAAGTAAATGGCCTTGAGACCTTCTCCCTCTTCGGAGGGAACTGCGCCGTAGAGACTCACAGTCCGGCGGATCTCCTGGGTCAAGTTTTCAACCATCGGCCGCAACGCTGTTTCCAAGTCTAGTTCTCGATAACCATCCAGAACTCTCGTCACTTTGAACTTTTCGGCCGCCTCGATGGAGATATTCATTTCTCTTTGCAAGTTCTCGGTAAACTCCTCGCCTCCAATCGGTAAATCGCCAGTGAAAATAGAAACCCCTTTGTGCAGCAGAGTAATACTTGTGTAACGGGCTCCGACATGGATCAATCCGATTACCCCACCCTCTGCCGCTTTCGTGTCGTAATTGGCCTCGTACATGTTTTCCAGCGCGAAATAGTCGACATCCATGATCGCCGGCGTCAGGCCCGCCGCTTGAATAACGTCCGTATAGCTATTTACGATTTCCTTCTTGACCGCGACCAAGAGGACTTCCAATTTTCTGCCGTCCTCTATGACGTTGAGAACTTGATAATCAAGATTGACGTTTTCGAGATTTTCGGGAATCACCGCATTAGCTTCGAATTCAAGATTGGCTTCGAGCTCGTCTTCTTCCTGCATCGGCATCTGTATTTTTTTCATGATGACGGCTCTTCCCGGAACCGCGGAGATAACTTTGTTCGACTTTACGCCATTTTCCTGAATCAATCGGCGAATTGCGTCAATCACCGCCGCCTGATCGAACACCAAGTTATTTTGAATCGCCCTTGAAGGAAGGGGTAGAACCCCGAGATGAATCACACGATAGGCGCTCTTTTCGATCTGGGTTTCCACCATCTTGATCGAGCTGGAGCCAATGTCGAGTGCGACGAACCCCTCTTCGCGACCCAAGGAAATCGGCATGCGAAGGTTCATGTTTTGCAAGAATTCAAGCATCTCCAGTTACTCAAAGACTCGTTCTTTCTGGCTAATCTTAAGACCCAATGCCAACAAAATTTTCCTTTTCGTGGCCATCCTACAATCTTTTCCTTTTTCAATGCGATCCAAAGTTAGAGGGGAGATTCCGGCCATTCGCGCCAGCTCAGCTTTACTCAACATTTTTTCTTCGCGGACTTTCTTTACATGATTTTGTTGCTTCATGTCTCCATCACCTTCCGACTCGGTCTACTTCGGAACAAGGTCGTATTTGTAGCCAATCCAGCTATTCAAGTCAATTAAATTAGTCATAATTATGCGTAATTATAGCTTTCTTATAGTTTAAAGCAAAACCTTTGCCAATTTGGATTGACCGCTACAAGTACCCGTAAACCTTGGTTTTATCGGGAAACCGAAGAAAAATAGACCAAACGCCCGCGAAGTTTTTCTACCGGATTGAACGGTTCTTGACGACTTTGAAATATACTACGAGTGTCTCGCTGATTGCTCGTTCAGGTTTATTCGGTTGCATTTGCGACAATCGACCGTTAACAATTTTTCCATGACAAGCAAGTCCGAAAACTTTGCCCGCGTCGTGATTCCCTCTCCACTAAAACAACCATTGATCTATGCGGTTCCCAAAGGTCTTCGGGAGCAGATATCACCAGGCACGCGGGTACGAATTCCTCTTGGGAAAAGAAAGGTTATCGGAATCGTGTTTGAGTTGCTCGAGACTACTTCCCTGGCCGGTACCAAAGATATCGACGCGATTCTAGATGATCGCCCCGTTCTTGATTCGCAACTTCTTCAACTCAGCTATTGGATTTCGAACTATTATCTTTCGACGATGGGCGAGGTGGTAGCAACCATGGTACCGTCAAGCTGGCGGCCAGAATGGAAACAAACGGTTTTGGCACGTGGCAGGGCTATTTCGTCCAATGACGAGTGGGATGCGAAGGTTTTTGAAACACTGAGATTAAGCCGCCGGGGAATGAGTTTCGAAACCTTGATGCGAAAATTTCCCGGCCAAGACATCAACGGTGTTTTCCAGCGGCTCAAATCCATGGGTGCCATCGAGATTCGCGAAGGCGCGCCAGCCCAACGTAACCGATCCAAAGACGTTACTTTCGCGAGCGAGCCGCCGGCGTCCGACCGACGACCGCGATTTGAGCTTACGCAGGAACAAGAACGGGCGCTTCACGCAGTCACAAACCGGCTTGAGCTCGGAGGGTTCGAGACATTTCTTCTCTACGGCGTAACCGGCAGCGGAAAGACAGAAATCTATATTCGCGCCATGGAACAAGCTCGCGAAGCGGGTCGCCGCAGTCTCATACTGACACCGGAAATCTCCTTGACGCCACAACTCATCGACCGTCTTAGATCCCGATTCCCGGGGCGAGTCGGAGTGTTACACAGCGCGCTAACCCGCTCGGAGCGCCGGGCACATCGGTGGAAGATTGCCAACGGCGAAGTTGACGTCGTCGTAGGCGCACGTTCTGCGGTTTTCGCGCCGCTGCCGGACCTCGGTTTAATCATCGTAGACGAAGAACATGATTCTTCGTACAAGCAGGAAGAAGGTGTTCGCTACAATGCGCGCGATGTAGCTGTGGTGCGGGGCAAATTGGCCGCGTGCCCGGTCATTCTAGGTTCAGCCACGCCGGCCCTCGAGAGCTACGAAAATGGTCTTCGCGGTCGCTATCGAATATTGGAAATTACCAAGCGGGTTTACGAACGCCCACTGCCTGAAATTGAAATCGTTGATCTTAGATCTGAATTTATTCAACGTAAACTCAATCCGGTCCGGGCAGAAGCCCCATCACGCGACGGTACTCCTGGCGGGAACGAACGCGACATTCCGTGGCTTTTCTCTAATCGGCTAGCTATGGCATTAGCCGATAATTATCAACGAGGGCGCCAGAGTCTTATATTTCTCAACCGCCGCGGTTTCGCGAATTTTCTCCAATGTAGCCTCTGTGGTCATGTCATTCGCTGTCCCCATTGCAGCGTGACGTTGACCTTGCACCTGAAACAGCGGATTCTCTGTTGCCATCACTGCAATTTTCGCAGGCCGATTCTGCCGTTGTGCCCCGATTGCGGCAAGTCGGCACTCCGCGAGGTGGGAGTGGGGACAGAACAAATCGAACAAAGTTTACAGCGTATCGTCACCGGGGCGCGCATCGCTCGCCTGGATCGGGACACGAGTGGCAAAAGAGGAGTCCAGGAGAAATTGATCCGCAGCTGGGAAAATGGGGAGATCGATATTTTGGTGGGCACCCAGATGATCACCAAGGGCCACGACGTCAGGGGAGTGACCCTGGTCGGAGCGTTGCTCGCCGATCTTTCTTTGAATTTGCCGGATTTCCGAGCTGCCGAAAGAACCTTTCAACTATTGCATCAACTGGCGGGGAGATCCGGTCGCGGCGCGGACCCCGGTCATGTCATTATCCAAACCTACGCACCGGACCATTATGTTTTTCAATACCTGCTCAGCCACGACTACAAGGGCTTTTTTAAGACGGAGCTGGAGTTCCGCCGTGCCTTGAATTATCCGCCTTTCAGCCGCTTGGTGAATCTTCGCGTCGACGGACCGAAAATCGCCGACGTCGAATCTAAGGCTAAAAAACTCGCCGAAATCTTGCGCGAGAGGCACCGAGCAAACTCAAAATACCGGGACAAAATTGAAATATTGGGACCGGCGCCGGCGCCGATCGCGAAGCTGCGCAGCCGTTATCGCTGGCAACTCATGCTCAAAGGCAAGCAAATTTCCGCTCTATTGGAATTCGCGAACCTCGCCCGGGAATTGCTGCCCCGTTCCCGCACGGCTCGACTTCACATTGATGTCGATCCCTACAGTATGTTATGAAATTTTTAAGTCATGGCGATTCTGGAAATCTTAAAATACCCTGAGCCAATTCTGAGCCGCGTGGCTCCGCGGGTGAAGAATATCACGGGCGACACGGTGAAGTTTTTGAACGACATGCTCGACACGATGTATGCCGCGCCGGGTATCGGACTCGCCGCGCCGCAAGTGGGCATCTCTCAGCGCATGATCGTTTTGGACGTCGACCATGAAAACCCACACAAGCAGGTCTACAAACTCATCAACCCCGTCATTACCCGCACCGAGGGGAGCGTCGTTTGGGAAGAGGGCTGCCTAAGCGTCGTCGATTTTACTGCGGAAGTGCGCCGAGCAGCACAGGTTGAGGTCACTGCCGTCAACGAAAAGGAAAAAGAAATAAAGATCGAAGCCGACGGCCTTTTCGCCGTTGCCTTGCAACACGAGATCGACCATATCGACGGTAAACTCTTCATCGATCGCATCAGCCGCCTCAAACGGGATCTCTATACGCGCAGGCGCAAAAAAATGCTGCGCACGGGCGTC
>Ga0184627_10000354_pt1 | contig 18485 bp, 16 predicted proteins | sample PLM3_127_b1_FD_133150 | JGI IMG/M metagenome (GOLD analysis project Ga0184627, IMG submission 133150) | Groundwater sediment microbial communities from an aquifer in East River, Colorado, USA - PLM3_127_b1 | ecosystem: Environmental > Terrestrial > Soil > Riparian zone | place: USA: East River...
CCAAGGTTCCGATGGAATTTCTGGTCAATGACCGCTGGCGGGGATCGTTCCGGGTCACGGAGCTGGGCCGCTATCGCTACACCTTGATTGCCTGGGCCGATCATTTCAAGACCTGGCGTCGTGACCTGGCCAAGAAAGCTGAGGCTGGCCAGGATGTCCTCGTGGATCTCCTTGTGGGCGCTCGGCTGATTGAAGAGGCTGGTCGTCGGGCTTCCAAGGAAGAGGGGCAGATCCTGCGGAAGTGGGCGGAGGACCTGCGTGCCGATGCCGAACCACAGTCAGCCAGGATCCGCTTGGCTTTGAGCGCCGAGGTCGCTGCGCTGATGGAGAAGCATCCGGACAGTCGTTTTGCCACGACCTATGAAAAAGAGCTGGCCGTCGTTGTGGATCGGGAGAAAGCCCGGTTCAGTTCCTGGTATGAGATGTTTCCGCGATCGTGCGTCTCAGAGCCTGGGCGTCACGGCACGCTCAAAGACTGCGAGGCACGCCTCCCGTACATTGCGTCGATGGGGTTCGACGTCCTCTACTTTCCTCCAATCCATCCGATCGGGCGTACGCACCGCAAAGGAAAGAACGGCGTGCCCTCCGGAACACCGACTGATCCGGGCAGTCCGTGGGGAATCGGCTCACAGGAAGGAGGGCACAAGGCGATCCATCCGCAACTGGGCACCTTGAACGACTTTCGGCGATTCTTGGACAAGGCGAAAGAACATGGCCTCGAGGTCGCGCTGGACGTGGCTTTCCATTGTTCTCCAGACCATCCCTACGTCAAGGAGCATCGGGAGTGGTTCAAGATTCGGCCGGACGGCACGGTGCAGTATGCGGAAAATCCGCCCAAGAAATATCAGGACATCTATCCCCTGGACTTTGAAACCGAGCAGTGGCAGGAGCTGTGGGAGGAATTGAAGCGGGTCGTGCTGTTCTGGATCGACCAGGGTGTCCGCATCTTCCGGGTGGACAACCCGCACACCAAACCATTTCCCTTCTGGGAATGGTTGATTCAGGAGGTCAAACAGGACCATCCGGACGTCATCTTTCTGTCCGAAGCCTTCACGCGCCCAAAGGTGATGTATCGGTTGACGAAGCTGGGCTTCACACAGTCCTACACCTATTTCGCCTGGCGCAACACGAAGACGGAACTGATCCAGTACTTCACTGAACTGACTCAAACAGAGGTCCGCGAGTATTTCCGGCCGAATCTTTGGCCGAATACGCCGGACATCTTGACCGAGCAGCTTCAACATGGCGGCCGACCCGCCTTCATGGCTCGCCTGGTACTCGCGGCCACGTTAGGAGCCAGCTATGGGATTTACGGCCCAGCCTTCGAACTCTGCGAGAATCGACCGCGTGAGGCGGGAAGTGAGGAATACCTGGACTCGGAGAAGTATGAGATCAAGCACTGGGACATCGACCGGGCCGACAGCCTGAAGGAGTTCATCGGTCGCGTGAACCGGATCCGACGCGAGAATCCCGCGCTGCACAACGACTGGAGTTTGCGCTTCCACTCGGTGGATAACGACCAACTGTGTTGCTACAGCAAGAGCACGCCCGACGTATCAAACGTGATCCTGGTCGTGGTCAATCTGAGTCACTATCACACCCACTCCGGCTGGGTCGAGCTGGATCTCGATACGTTGGGGCTCGATCCTGAACGGCCTTTTCAGGTGCAAGACCTGCTGACGAACGCCTATTACCTGTGGCAGGGATCGCGTAACTACGTCAAGGTCAACCCGCATTCCGTGCCGGCCCACATTCTCCTCGTGCGCCGTCGGCCCCGCACGGAGAAGGACTTCGATTATTACATGTGACTTCTGACCTCTAACATCTTGATTATGGAAAAGCGATGTTGACCGTCACAGAACGCTGGGACCGTGTTTGTGAAGGACAAGGAAAGGCCACTCTGGAGACGGTCTTGCCGAATGTCCTCAGGGCACGACGTTGGTTCGGCGGCAAAGCCCGTGTGATTCAGTCGGTTCGCATAGTCGAAGTTGTTCCCATTCCTGCTCGATCGACGAGCACGAAGCTTCTTTTTATCCGGGTGGAGTATCGAGAGGGCAATCCAGAGACATACACACTACCCGTGACCGCGGCCTTCGGGGAGGAGGCGGCTCAGATTCAGCGAGACTTGCCTCAGGCGGTTGTGGCCCCGCTCAAGGTCCAGGTGAAAGACCGCGAACAGACCGGAGTCGTGTACGATGCACTCTGGAATGCTGACCTGTCGCGCGCCCTCCTCGATGCCATCGGTCAGGGGTGCAGCTTCAAGGGTACGGAGGGCACCCTGATCGCGTCCTCGACGAAGGCCTATCCGGATCTGGTGAACGCCGTTGCCGACCTGGATCCGGCTGTGATGAAGGCGGAGCAGAGCAATACGTCCGTGGTGTACGGCGATCGGGTCATCCTGAAGCTCTACCGTCGACTTGAGAATGGGGTGAATCCGGACTGGGAGATTGGCCGAGTCTTGACCGCCATGACCTTTCCCTATAGCCCCCCAGTGGGCGGAGCGATCGAATACGTTCGATCAGACGGGGAGCCTGTCACCCTGGCGATCCTCCAAGCCTTCGTGCGGAACCAGGGGGATGCGTGGAAGCATACCCTTGAGGCCTTCGATCGTTACCTGAGGCAATCCCGGGCCCAGACGACAGCGCTTGACGGGACACCGGCGCCCCGGAAGCCACTTATGGAGATGGTGCACGAGGAAGTGCCCGCTCTGGCCCATGAGTTAATCGGCCTGTACCTCGAGTCAGCAGAGAGCTTGGGACAGCGAACGGCCGAACTCCATGTCGCTCTGGCGCAGTGTCGCGACAACCAGAACTTCGCGCCTGAACCCTTTTCGTCGGAGTACCGCCGCTCCCGCTATGAGTCCATGTGTCAACTGGCTGAGCGAACGTGCTCGCTTCTCAAGCTGCGACTCAACGATCTGCCATCCACCACGAAACAGGAAGCACGACGCGTGTTGGACTACGAGCCTGGGATCCTGGCTCGGTTCCGCGCTCTGTTAGATCTGGAGAGCAGCGCGCTGCGGATCCGTTGTCATGGTGACTATCACCTTGGTCAAGTGCTGTGGACCGGCCAGAATTTCATGATTATCGATTTCGAAGGTGAGCCGGCCCGTCCGCTCAGCGAGCGACGGATCAAACATCCTCCGATCTTGGATGTGGTTGGCATGCTGCGATCATTTCACTATGCTCCCTATGCCGTCCTGTTAGATCAGCGGTCTGATCCGCTTGCCGAGGACGATTTGGAAACGCTCGAGCCGTGGATACGGTTCTGGTATAGCTGGGTCAGCGCAGTGTTTCTCAAGGCCTATCTCGGAATTGCAGGACGCGCTTCGTTTTGGCCTCAATCACGGGACGAAGTGGAGATCCTTCTCGACGTGCATCTACTGGAGAAAGCGGTCTACGAATTAGGGTATGAACTCAACAACCGACCAGACTGGGTAAAGATTCCACTCCGAGGCATCATTCAGCTCTTGGATAGGGCCAGGGACGCAATATAACGATTGATGAGGCAGAACAGAAAAGATAAGGCTACGAATAGATAGATCTTCAACTGAGCAAGAGGTGGCGCGATGGCAAGTCCTCGATTTGGGATGATCGCACCTGACGACATCACGTTGCTGACCAAAGATGACCTCCATCTCTTCAACGAGGGGACTCATTTCCACTTGTACGAGAAGCTGGGGGCTCATCCCATCCGGCAGGATGGAGTGAAGGGCACGTATTTCGCCGTCTGGGCGCCGGCGGCGGAGCAGGTCTCGGTCATCGGAACCTTCAACGACTGGGAGAAGGGCGCGCATCCCTTGCGCCCGCGCGAGCAATCCGGGATCTGGGAAGGCGTCCTCTCCGGCGTCGGGAAAGGAACGCTCTACAAGTACCATATTCGCTCCCGACACGCAGGCTACCAGGTGGATAAAACCGATCCGTTCGCGCTGTTTAACGAGATTCCCCCCAAGACGGCCTCGATCGTGTGGGATCTGGACCATGCGTGGCGCGATGAGGAGTGGATGCAGAGCCGAAGTCAACGCAATGCCTTGCAGGCCCCCATGGCCATCTACGAAGTGCACTTGGGATCGTGGAAACGGGTGCCCGACGAAGGCAACCGCTCGCTGAGCTACCGAGAATTGGCCGCGACCCTACCGGAGCACGCCCAGCAGATGGGCTTCACCCATGTGGAATTTCTTCCAATCATGGACCATCCGTTCTTCGGTTCCTGGGGGTACCAGACGACAGGGTACTTCGCTCCCTCCGGGTGTTACGGCACTCCCCAGGACTTGATGGCTTTGATTGATGCCCTGCACCGGCATGGGATCGGGGTGATTCTGGACTGGGTGCCCTCGCACTTCCCGACCGACGAGCATGGGCTCGCCTTCTTTGATGGAACCCATTTGTACGAGCATGCGGATCCCCGCCAAGGGTTTCATCCCGACTGGAGTACCTTGGTCTTCAACTACGGGCGGAACGAAGTCAGGAGCTTCCTGCTCAGCAGCGCCCTCTTCTGGCTGGACAAGTACCACATCGATGGCCTGCGCGTGGACGCGGTCGCCTCGATGCTCTATTTGGACTATTCGCGGAAGGAAGGGGAATGGATTCCCAATCAGTATGGAGGGAGAGAGAATCTTGAGGCGATCTCGTTTTTGCGTCGCTTCAACGAAGAGGTGTACAAGCACCATCCCGACGTCCAGACGATCGCCGAGGAATCGACGGCCTGGCCGATGGTGTCCCGGCCCACGTACGTGGGCGGCCTCGGCTTCGGCCTCAAATGGGACATGGGCTGGATGCACGACACACTGGAATACATGAGTCAAGATCCCTATTTCCGGAAGTACCATCACAACAAGCTGACCTTCCGCATGCTCTATGCGTTCCATGAAAACTTTGTGTTGCCTCTCTCGCATGACGAGGTGGTCTATGGCAAAGGCTCCTTGCTGGGAAAGATGCCGGGAGATGACTGGCAGAAATTTGCGAACCTGCGCCTCCTCTTCGGCTACATGTACGCGCAAACGGCGAAAAAGTTGCTGTTCATGGGAGGCGAAATCGGCCAGTGGGGGGAATGGGCCCATGACCGTAGCGTGGAGTGGCATTTGCTGCAGTACGCCCCGCACGCTGGTCTGCAACGGTGGGTAGCGGACCTAAACCGACTCTACCGGAGTGAGCCAGCGCTCCACGAACGTGACCTGGATCCCGCCGGCTTCGAGTGGATCGATTGCAACGACGCGGAGTCGAGCGTCGTCAACCTCATCCGCACGGGGAAGTCCTCGGATGCCATCGTGTTCGTGGCCTGTAACTTCACGCCGGTGCCTCGCCCCAACTACCGCCTGGGCGCCCCGCGGGGCGGCTTCTGGAAAGAGCTGCTGAACAGCGACGCGGCAGAGTATGGAGGAGCTGGGTGGGGAAACCTGGGCGGGGTGGAGGCCGTCCCGATCCCCCTTCACGGCCGCTCGCATTCCATCACCGTGACGTTGCCGCCCCTCGCCGCAGTATTCTTCAAAAGCGAAGGAACCAGGGCATGACGGCGGAAGAGGGGCTAAACTCAGCCGAGCGAACGCGCCGCGGAGCGAGCTTTGTGAACAGCCTGCCGCCTAACCACAGGGGCCCCGGATCGAGGCCTTCGAATCGCCGACAAACGCGGATTCCCGGCGAACCGGGCCAAGTGGCTCGCGACGCGAGATGAGATCCACGCCCAGATTATGAGTCTGGGATATAATCGGACAATCGGCGCCTTTGTCCAGCATTACGGCAGCGAAGAGTTGGACGCCAGTGTACTAATCATGCCGTTGGTTTTTTTAGTGTTGTCGACGGAGCGATGAATGCTGTCCACACTCGATCAGATCAGGGAGCGTTTGGTGTCAGATAGCCTGGTCCGCCGATACCGCATCGGGAACGCGGTACCGGACGGTTTGCAGGGGCAGGAGGGTACCTTGAACCTCTGCACCTTCTGGCTTGTGGAGGCGCTGACCAGAGCCGGCCACTTATCCGAGACCAGGCTGCTCTTCGAAAAAATGCTGAGTTATGCCGATCACCTGGGGTTCTATGCAGAGGAATTGTCGCTAGCCGGAGAACGACTAGGAAACTTCCCGCAGGCCATCACGCACATGGGGCTTATCAGCGCTGCCTACAATCTCAACATGGCTCTCGAGAAGGAAATCGAAACTGGCTGGGGAGGGACGGAGATGCCCCACGTTTGCCGAACGCCAAAGGCGATGCAGAGACCCGTTCCGATTCATCTGGCATGCGACCAGGGTGAGATGGCCCCTTCGACTGAACTCCGGAGGGGAAAAGAGCAGGCGCACGCATGACTTCCGCGGCGACTCCTCTGACTCAAGAGACTGAGCACAAAGTTCATGAAATTGGCGAGACAGATGTTCTGGTGGGCATCCCCAGTTACAACAACGTCGACACGATCGGCCATGTGGTGCGCGCAGTCAGCGCCGGACTGGCCAAATACTTTGCCCGCTCGCGAGCCGTCTTGGTCAATTCAGACGGTGGTTCGTCCGATGGCACGCCTGAAGCTGTCGCCCGAGCGGTGGTGGATCTCGGAGCCCTGCTGATCAGTGAGCAACAGAGTCCGGTTCACAAGATCATCACGCCCTATCATGGAATCCCTGGCAAGGGCAGCGCGTTTCGGACCATCTTTGAGATCGCGCGACGGCTGAAGGCGAAGGCCTGTGCGGTGGTGGACTCGGATCTGCGAAGCATCACGCCTGAGTGGATCGAGTTGTTAGTCCGGCCAGTGCTGGAGGAAAGCTACGATTATGTGGCGCCCTACTATCTCCGCCACAAATACGACGGAACGATTACGAACAGCATCGTCTATCCGCTGACCAGCACGCTATACGGGCAGCGCATTCGCCAGCCGATTGGCGGTGATTTTGGCTTCTCCGGGAGACTGGCGGAACACTATCTGGAGAAACATGTCTGGGAATCGGATGTGGCCCGCTTCGGCATTGATATCTGGATGACCACGGAGGCGATCGCCAGCGGAGCAAGGGTCTGTCAGAGCTTTTTAGGAGCGAAAATCCATAATCCCAAGGATCCGGCTGCTGATCTCGCGGCGATGCTGGTTCAGGTCATGGGAGCTGTCTTCGCTTTGATGGAGGAGCATCAACCAGTCTGGGCTGGGGTGAAGGGATCGAACCCCGTCAAGCTGTTTGGGTTCCAGTACGATGTCGGTGTCGAACCGGTCAACGTCAATGTGGATCGTATGATCAGCAGTTTCCGGCATGGTCTCGCTGACCTGGAGCCAATCTGGAGGCAGATGCTCGGACCGGACACGGTGGAAGGGCTCCTTCCTTTAAAGGACTGTCCGCCCCAGGCATTTCGCATTCCCGACAATCTCTGGGCTCGACTCATCTATGATGTCGCTGTGTCCTATCACCGCCGCGTCATGCCACGCGAGCACCTGCTCAAGGCCTTTACGCCGCTCTATCTGGGACGCACAGCCAGCTTTGTGCTGGAGACGCAGGGACTCACGTCTTCCGAAGCCGAAGGCCGGATCGAGGCACTCTGTCAAGCCTTCGAGGAACGCAAGCCGTATCTGGTGGAACGATGGCAGGCCCCCCTCGCTTGATAATGGAGGCGACCATGAAAGAATTCTGGGAAAAAGCCCTGCTGGGACCGTTGGAGACGTTGAGCAGGAATGTGCTCGCGGTGCTGCCGAATGTGCTCGCTATGTCCATCATCCTGCTGGTTGGGCTCTTGGCCGCCTGGTCGATCGGTCACGTGGTGGAACGGCTGCTGCGCGTGATTGGGTTGGACCTCCTCAGCAACCGGCTCGGCGTGAACGCGGCACTGACGCGTGGCGGAGTGAAGACCGACCCGTCTCATCTGGTTGGACGCGCGGCCTATTGGCTCGTGGTGGTCTTTACAGCAATGGCTGCTCTAGGAGCCTTGAACCTCCAACCAATCAATCAGTTTGCCCAGTCGTTTCTGGCGTATATCCCGCATCTGTTCACCGCCGCGTTGATTCTAGTTGCAGGCTACCTCTTGTCGAACTTCGTCTCACAGGCCGTCCTCATTGCCGCAGTGAATGCCGGCCTCCCACCTGCAAGGCTTGTAGCAACATGCTCGCGGTGGGGGGTGCAACTCGTCGCGGTGGCGATGGCGTTGGAGGAACTCGGCATCGCGCGGAACATTGTAGGCGAGGGGTTTGGCATCGTGTTAGGCGGCGTGGTCCTGGCGGGGGCGATTGCATTCGGGCTGGGCGCAAAGGACCTGGCTAAGGAGTTCCTTGAGCAACGACTTGGCAATAAACCTCGAGACCGCGCTCCCGATGATCTGCGGCATCTCTGAAGAGAGAGATGGATGACATGACTGCAAGAAGAAAGCGTCCGACCGATCGCTTGCCGAGTCGCCCTCCCGATCCACATCAGTCTGACGAATGGTTGGGAGGCGAGGCCCATGTGCGTTTCCAGGGCGAGCGCCGGAGCTGGCGCGACCTGCTGCAAGGCCATCGAAGAGGCCTGACCGGCTTGGCCTTGGCCTTTCTGGTCGGGATCGCAGTCGGTACAGGCGTGACCATCCTGACCCGTCGAAGACGCTAAGCGAACCACTTCGAGAAGGTTCACGCATGGGCATACGGCGTGCTGACAGTCCCTTTCGCTTTGTGAGCTGCATGGAGTTGCGGGAAGTCATGGGCCAACGAGCCATGGACGAGCAACGATTGCTCGAGCTCATCGAGGAGGTCCCCGCGGACAGCATTTACTACCATACCCACAGCTACTATCTGAGACACGCCTATGCGCAGGGGCTGTTCCCGAACGACTTCGCGACCTGGGTGACGCTGCACGCACATGACAGAATGCTGGGAGAACGGCTGGGTATTCTTGACCCCTTTGAGTTCGACGGCATCGAGCAGCTCCGAGGCGAGATCCTGGCGATTATGGGCGAGCATCTGAGCCACATCAAAATCATCCCGCGCGCTACAACCGGCGAGCCATTTGAGTTCGTGCGTTCGCACGTGATCGAGGCTGATCTGGACCTGGAGACCTGGACGCTTCGGGAGTTTCGTGATGCCCTCGCTCACGTGGAGGTCGGGGCAATCTACAACCATGTGTGCGAAGCGCGGTTGCGAAAGGGACGGCTGTCCGGCGATTTCGCCGATTGGCTGTCCGTTGAAGATGGGTTGAGTCTGCCGGAACTGGCTGCGCGGGTTGCTAAGGTAGGCTGTCTGGGATTGAGCTTGGAAGGGATGCGGGAACAGATCGTTCGGTTGTGCGACCGGGAGCTTGCCGCTCAATGAGAGCCCTATCGGGAGGTGCCTCGATGGGAGCGATGCTCGAACAATATCGAGAGGTGGCCCCGCAGGGGACCGTGGAGTTCCTGCGGCAACTCGGCCAGCGGGTCGAAGGCAAACGCATGTTACACGTCAACTCCACCCGCCACGGCGGAGGCGTGGCCGAAATCCTCCAGCGGTTAGTGCCCTTGCTTGAGGAACTGGGGGTCAAGATCAGATGGGAAGTGATGACAGGGTCCGACCTGTTCTATCGGACGACCAAAAGTTTCCACAACGCACTCCAGGGGACCAAGCAGCAGATCACGGCGGAGATGTATGAGGCCTATCTGGAGTGCAACCGCGAGAACGCAAAGCGGTTGGACTTGGAGGCGGATGTCGCCATGATCCACGATCCTCAGCCGGCCGCCCTGATCGATGCTCGTCCTGAGGGCTCTAAGTGGATCTGGCGATGCCACATTGACGTCTCAACGCCCCAGCGATCGGTCTGGCACTTTCTCCGCCCCTACTTGGTCCGGTACGATGCGGCCATCGTCTCGCTGCCTAAGTTTGCTCAGCGGCTGCCGCTCCCCCAGTTCTTGATCTATCCCTCGATCGACCCCTTGAGCGACAAGAATCGCGATCTGACCCCCGAGGAAGTTGACCAGATCCTCGCAAGGCTAGGCGTGCCGCGAGACAAGCCGATTCTACTCCAGGTGTCGCGGTTCGACCGGTTCAAGGACCCAGTTGGCGTTGTAGAGGCCTACCGGCTGGTGAAGAAGAGTCACGACTGCCGGCTGGTGCTGGCCGGCGGGACCGCCACTGACGATCCCGAAGGAGCAGAGGTCCTGGCGGATGTGCAGGAATCGGTTGGGACCGACCCTGACGTTCATCTCTTGCTCTTGCCTCCGACAGCAAACCTCGAGATTAACGCGCTGCAACGGGCTGCGACAATCGTGTTCCAGAAGTCCACGCGGGAGGGATTCGGGCTGACAGTCGCGGAGGCGCTCTGGAAAGGCAAGCCGGTGATCGGCGGGGAAACCGGCGGCATCACAGTCCAGATCATCCCCGGTTTGACTGGGTACACCGTGAATTCTCCTGAAGGGGCCGCGTTCTACGCGAAACTCCTCCTCAATGACCCGGACCGGATGGCTGCCATGGGCCGGCAGGCCAGGGAGTATGCTCGCCATCGGTTTCTCATCACACGGCACCTTCAGGATTATGTCGGACTTATGATCGCCCTGGATCAACGAGGACGATGAACAGCTCAGAAGGTGTCAAGCCCGGCACCCAACCGACGTTCCCCCGTGGATGCGTATTGGACCTGTCCATGGCGAACAACTCTAGGGAAAGGGCGTCAGGGAAAGGGCAATGCATTGAACGAAGAATTCTAGCGGTTTCCGCTCTATTTGTCGCGACGGTCGCTGGATGTGTGCCCATGACCACCCACATGGAAACCCTTGCGGAGCTCGAGGAGACCCGAAAGACCTCAGCCCAGACCGCTGAAGCGTTCGAAAGCTTCAAGAAGAAATCAGCCGTGGACCTTGAGAGCCTACAGCAAGATAAAGCCAAGCTTTCAAAGGAGCTGACGGCTGCCCTCACTGAGGCTCGTGACAAGGCAAGAGACCTTGAATCCAAGCTAGCGGCAGAGCAGGTGAAAGAGGCGACGCTCAGGGAGGAAAAACAGAAGCTCATGAGCGGAACAACCACGAAGCAGGATGAGATTGCTCGGATCCAGAAGCGCGTCGGAGAGCTTGAGACCGCGGCCGGACGCGTCGGCGATCTAGAGAAGCGGCTCCAGGAGCGCGATCAGGAGATCGGGAAACTGAGGCAGGCTGCAGCTGACCGTGAGCTGTTCGCCTCCAAAGTGGTGGCCTTGACCCAGGAACGTGAGCAACTTATAGCCGAACTTGCCAAACAGCAGGAGGCGATGAAGGCTCAGAAAGACCGGCTGGATGCCAAAAGTGGGGAACCGGGACGTCCAGCACAGGCTCTAGCAGCCAAAGAAGCTGTGAACCAGCGACTCACCAAGATCCATACCGACCTCACCAAGTCCCTGAAAGCCGAGATCGCCAAGGGCGACATTCGGATTCAGCAGGTGCGTGACCGGATGACGATCACGATCATGGATTGGCTTCTGTTTGAATCAGGCGAAAGTCAGGTGAAGCAGGCTGGCCTCAAGATACTAAAGCGGGTTGGCGATGTTCTTAAGAATGTGGCAGGCCAGGAGGTCTTGATCGAGGCACGCACCGATAACGTCCAGGGCGGGGCGAAGCTGACGGAGCGGTTCCCTGCTAACTGGAAGCTCTGCACAGCGCGCGCCACAAACGTGGTTCGTTCTCTTGTTGAGAAAGGGGGATTAGATCGAGCGACCTTATCGGCAGTCGGATGCGTGGACACTCGACCGTTGGCAAGAAACGAGACGGAGGGACGTTCAACGAACCGCCACATCGAAATCGTGCTGCTCCTGAAAGACCTGCCTGAATCCACTAGCCGAACGACACCCCAGTAGATCGGCCGTTACCCGCGCCTTACAGAAAACCGATGTTGAGCTTCGGCCAGCTTATAGCTGAGAAAGAGAGTGGACGATGGTGCCGATTCTCTACTTTGATCAGAAGCGGACGCCGAACGTAAGGCCTGGCATCACGTTTGCGCCAGTTCCTGCTCCGGTGTCGAGATCAGTGAAGTTGAGCAGGAAATCCGCCGTGAGGCTGATGGTCTGGTTCACCGCGAAATCGAGCCCCACTCCGATCGGGATGAGCCAGGACGTATCGTCCCGGAAAAAATCGGAATGGATGAAACCAACTCCGCCTTGAAGGGCCAGCCTGGCGCGGTTGTTGGTCTCGGGAAGATCGATCCAATACTTCCCCTGACCGGAGAAACCGACTTGGTTCATGTCACCGGTGAAGCCAAGCTGCAAGAGAGGACCCAATGAAAACTCCCGAGTGAAGAATCTATCAGCGTTCAGGTTGAACGCAAATGCAGTATCGTCAGGAGTATTGGCCAAGAAACCAACTGCACCACCGCCTGACCAAGTGCCGGCTCTCGACTGAGCGGCAGACGTCGTCTCCCCGATCGGCTCGGCAGCCAGCACGGTTTCCCCTCCCTGGTACCAGAAGAGCCCGATGTTCATCCCTACTATGAGCACCCATGCCAAGATCATTCCTGCCTGTCTCATCCCAAGTTCCCCCTTGTTTTATGGTTTTATCGCAGGCCCCTCGCAAGGCGCGTCAAGATCGTCTTGAGAATTGTGCCGGTCCTGCAGTCTCTGCCCTACTACTTCACTCCGCTCGAGAATAGACAGTCGCCAGCTCTCGGCGCGATTGAACTAACCGTTCATGGAGGATCTCGTTCGCCGTTGATTGATCTGCTCGATGATTGGCACAAGGCTCATTTAGCGCTCTCCTGAGGGACCGTTGAGGGGATGTTGGGCCTGCCCGGCACGACCGGCGCCGTGCTATTCTGTTGAATTTGCAACGTAATAGACGTGGCATGCCCCTCTGGTGTGACCCTTGCCTCGATCTTGTCTCCAACCTTCACCTTCACCGTGCCATCCAACTTGGTTTCCTTGTTCACGTGCAGACGCACCTCATGGCCGGTGATATCCTTCACAATGTAGAACTCACCTTCAGTCATCAGCACATCGCCCTTGACGATCTGTTCAGGCATCGCCATCGTCTTGGAAGAATCGGTCAGAATTGGCTCGACCGTACTACTGAGTGCCACCAGTCCGAAGCTCAGCATCGCTGCCATGACGAGAGTCCCTGTGCGCTTCATGCCGACACCTCCTTGCAGGTTTGGCCTCTGCGCAACGTGCGGCCAAACTGTGCCTCTTGGAGTTGATTCCTTAGAATCTTATGCCTGTGAATCTGGATTCGGTTGGTCCGCTTCGTAGGTGAATCGGACGAAACTCCGCGTCACCTTGTACTTTCGGCTGGCCATATGCAACCTGCTGCAGTGGTTGCTCCTGGAGGGTGACCGTGATGTCCTGGTTGGCTCCGTTTCGCAGGATACTCAACGTGATTGTTTGCCCAACCTTGAGCGCCGTGAACACCCTCATGTACTGTTCAATAGTTGTGACATCGAGGCCGTTCACTGCCACCAGAATGTCACCGCCGAACACCCAGGGCTCCCCTTCGATAGTCACGCTTAGTACCCCGGCCCGTAGGCCGGCCTTCTGAGCCGGGCTGTCGTCGTCGATGTGCACAACGAGTAAGCCCTTTGCCAACGGAATCGCGAAAAGGTCGATGACCTCTTCTGAAAGCATCTTCCCGGTAATGCCAAGCCATGGCCTGATGACATGACCATGTGTTCGCAACTCGGCCATTACAGTTTTGGCGTTGTTGATCGGGATCGCAAATCCGATGTTCTGTCCGCCTGCGAGGATAGCCGTATTGATGCCGATGACACGGCCTCCCATATCCACGAGTGGCCCGCCGCTGTTACCCGGGTTGATGGCTGCGCTCGTCTGGATGACTCGCTCGTGGAACGTGGCCCGAGGTTCTGGAGGTGTCCCAAACCCGCTAACCACTCCAGTGGTTAGCGCATAGCCCAACCCGAACGGGTGGCCGATTGCCACGACTTCTTGTCCGATCTCAACGCGGTCGGAATCGCCCAGTTGGGCCGTGGTGCGATGACCCTTGGGAAGTCCTACGCGCAGCAAGGCCAGGTCCGTTACCGGGTCGGTACCCACTAAGGTGGCAGTCAGCCGGCTGCCGTCATGCAGCGTAACCAAGATTTTGGCAGCACCGTCCACCACGTGGGCGTTCGTGAGGATGAAGCCTTGGGTATCCAAGAGCACACCGGATCCAATGCCACTGTTCCCCCTGCCAATCAGGTGTTCAGCCACCAGGGCCGTCTTGATGAAGACGGTGGCAGGAGCCACTTTCTTATAGATACGGACGGGGTTCTCCTGATTTGCCTCCTTGGCTTGCGTAGCCGCGTGGAACCCACCACATGCCCAAGTGGATAAGAGAACGGTTAGCGCAAGCGCGAACTGTCGCGAGGTGTTACGCACCATCCTTGTCATATGGATGCCCTCACTTCCACGTCTTCTGACTGATTGATCATCAGCCCTTTGGCTCAGGAGCAATCTTCAGGTCGGGTGCGGTCTTGACAATTTTCATGACCTTTCCCTGCACATCCAGCTCGAGACTGACACGGTCCCCCTTGGTCAATCCTTTTATGACCTCGGCGTTCGCGACCGGCAGAGACAACGATTCCCCCTGATCGGTCTTGATGGTGACTTTCAAACCAGCCAAGTCAATCTCCTCGATCGTGCTTCCTATAAACGTAGTGGAAGCGACCAGAGTACCTTGGCTCGGTGAGAATGTGACTCCCAAAAGGAGCAGCAGACTGACCATCGCAAATACGAACGGTTTCATCGGACTACCCCCTTCCTAATTGTTCGCTGAATGGCCACCATAGACTAGGATCGGCTTTGTGGTTCTGGCGCGCCATTCGGGGTCGGTGTGGCCTTGACAATCCTGCTGGCGATCCCCCCTCGTCCAGTTCGATACACACATGACCCCCGCGGTCATTCTCTTTGAATTGATCCCGATTCACAGATCCCCTTGGTTGACTGCTCTTAAATCTGTTGAGCAAGTGACGGACCATTGCACGAAGGAGGGAACCTTCCCAAGAAAAATGATGAGTTCTCAATGGGATAGTGGCTATATCTCTAAGGATACATGCCAGGCGCTGCTCGGCGTCAGCGGAGCATCTTGTCGGCCGATGCCACAGGGTGAGACATCGGACCTCCCGTTATGTCGTGAGATTTTTAATGATGGACAGGTTGTCCAGCTGAGAACAGTTCATCCTGGGAAGAGGAGGAGTCAGGCAGGCCATACTGGCGTAGCTTGCGCTGCAGGGTCTTGCGGTGGATGCCGAGGATCTCGGCAGTCCGACCGAGATCACGCTGGTGCGTTTCCAGTGCGCGCAAGATATAGTCCCGCTCGAGATCCTTGAGGGTCATCCAGCCACCGCCTTGGTTGCCGGTCGCTGCCGCTGCAGACTTAACTTCTTGAGGAAGGTCATCGAGTAGGATGATGGAATGCGGCGTCAATGCTACCGCGTGCTCGATCGCGTGTTCCAGTTCACGCACATTGCCAGGCCACGAGTATTGGCTAAGCAGCGCCATCGCATCCGGTGAGATGCCCGTGACCGATTTCTCTTTGGCGGTCCCGTATTTCTGGATAAAGGACTGTGCCAGCATCGGAATATCTTCAAGTCGCTCGCGCAGCGGTGGAACGGCGATCGTGACGACGTTCAGCCGATAGTATAAATCTTCACGGAACTTGCCAGCTTCCACGAGAGCTTTTACGTCTTTGTTGGACGCCGCAATGACGCGCACATCGACCGGAATGGTGTCGTTCCCTCCGACGCGCCGAATCTCACGCTCCTGGATCACACGGAGCAGCTTACTCTGGAGAGCGGGTGAGATGTCGGAGACTTCATCCAGGAAACAGGTGCCGAGATGGGCCTTCTCAAGCAGGCCCTTGTGGGTGGCTGTGGCCCCGGTAAACGCGCCCCGCTCGTGTCCAAACAATTCCGATTCAAGCAGGCTTTCAGCCAACGTCCCGCCGTCCACAGCCACGAATGGCCCCGAGCTCCGTGGGCTGTTGGCATGGATGGCGCGGGCCACAAGTTCTTTGCCAGTGCCGCTCTCCCCCTGCAGCAAGACCGTGCTATCTGACTGAGCCACCCGCGCAATCATCTTGTAGACGGCGACCATTCCTGGGCTGGCTCCGACAATATTGTCAAACCGGTAGCGGTCGCGGAGTTGTTCCCTCAGCTCCTGGTTTTCGCTAAGCACGTGCTTGTGGTCCATGGCTCGTCGAACCACCAGCCGGACGTCGTCTACGATGAATGGTTTCCCCAAATAGTCGAACGCTCCAGCCTTGATCCCGTCGACGGCGGTCTTGAGGGATCCGTAGGCCGTGACAAGAATCACCAAGGTCTTTGGAATCCGCGTCTGAAGCTCCGCGAGAAGGGCCAAGCCATCCATCCTCGGCATTTGGATGTCCGTGATCACCACGTCTGGCTCCTCTCGAGAAACCTGGTGAAGAGCCGCCTCGGCACCCTCCGCGGTTTGAACCTGGTAGCCTTCCTTGGCGACAATCTCGCGGAGCAGTTCCCGTGTTTCGGTATCGTCGTCAACGATCAGCACACGAGACGGTTCTATCATGAGCGCGCTCCTTCCAAAACCGGTAAGAGAACAAGAAATTGCGTCCCCTTGCCGGGTTCACTTTCCACGCGAATGTGTCCTCCATGCGCTCGAACAGTGTCAAAAGCAATGGCCAGGCCCAGCCCTGTGCCACGGCCAGCCTTTTTCGTCGTAAAGAACGGCTGGAAGATCTGGGCCTTGTGTTCCGAAGCGATCCCCTGCCCTGTATCGGAAATCTCGATCGCGAGCCGGCCGGCCATCCGTCCCGGCTGCCCAGGCTCGAATTCATAACTCCGGACGGTCAAGGTCCCTCCATCAGGCATGGCGTCCATTGCATTCTCAATGAGGTTACAAAAGACCTCCTCCAACTGCTGTTCGTCTGCCCGCACTTTATCCAAACCGGGGGTCAAGTCCGTAACCAGAACGACGTTTCGCTTGTCCATCTCTGGTCTCAAGAGAGCCAGACACGCTTCCAGACAGGCGTTGAGATCCAAGGGTAACAGCACCACATCTGGCTTGCGGGCGTAAATAAGCAGGTCCTGAATGATCTTGGAAGTCCGGTCGATTTGGGCCTCCACCGTCTTGAGGCGCCCACGGGCCTCGGTCCCCACGTGCGGGTCTTCCTCCAGAAGCTGGATGTGTCCGGACAGAGCGGTGAGCGGCGTACCGATCTTGTGCGCCACGGTCGCAGCGAGCTGGCCGATGGCCGACAGTCGCTGAATGCGCGCTGCCTCCCGCTGAGTGGTCGAGAGGAGCTCGTTGGTCCTGGCCAGTTCCCGGTTCTTCTGCCGAAGCTCGGCTGTTGCTTCTTCCACTTTGATCTGCAAATGATCATGCGCACGTTGGAGTTTTTCGTAAAGTTGGCGGTTATCTTCTGTCGCGGTCCGGATCCTCTGCACCATCTGATTGAACCGCTCGGCTAGCTGGCCGATCTCGTCCCGACCGCGAATGGGGACAGCCGTGAGCATGTCGCCGCGTGTAACCGATTCCACCGCTCTGAGGAGTGCTTTGACAGGTCGGTGAACCCAAAAATACAGAAAGAGGTTGATCGCCAGGACAATGATCAGTCCTTTGACAAGAATTCCGGCCAAGGCCAGTTGTCGCTGTGAAATTTGGACCTTATCAAATTGCTCCGTCGAAAACTCGGCATAGGTCGCTCCGACAAGCCGACCGTCCATTGTAATCGGGGAGGCCACTTTCACGCGATGCGCAGTTTCCCAGCCCTTCACATCGCTGACTGACTTGTTGCCCAGCAGTGCTTGTTCAACCAGCGCAGGAGCCCGTTCCAGAGTCGGGAGGGTCATGATGCCGGCGCTGATGACAAGGAGTGGCAGTCCAACCTTGTCCTCCGGGAGCGCATACAACGCCACATCAAGCAGGTCCGGCCGATTGGCTCTCAGCTTATTCAGTTCCAATTCTCGGGCGACCCGGTCACGGAAATCCGACAGCGTGGTGATTTCCGCACCAACCAGTCGAACCACACCCATGATCTCTTGGAGGTAATTTTCCTGGACAAGGCTCCCGATGTATTGGCGTTCGAAGTACTCGACGGAAACCCCCAATATCCCCACGATCAGGAGGATGACAAGGGAAACCTTTATGGACAGGCTCATTCTGCTCCGAGGCGAAGTGATGGCCTTATGATAGTCCTGTCTCCACAAGTGTGTAAACAGGATCGGGAGCTCATCCCGTCCGTCACGAACGAGGGCAGCCTCCATGCTTGGACGAGATGCAAGCTTTTCTGATGGCATAACCTGCCTCAATTTCTTCCCCTCTTCTTCCCCTCGGACAGACTGCGCCGACCAGGATAACCTGTCAGTAGCAAAAATCAAAAGATAAAACGGTCAGTTAGAGCAATGCGTTTGCCAAACTCGGGACAGGATGTCTCGCTCACCCCTGATTCAAACGAGACTCTCTTGATCGCCTGAACCTCCATATCCATTTGAACATTGGTCTGTTCTTACTACGTTACGACTCTTCGCGTATCAGGGACTGCCCCTTGCACGGGTGAAAGGTCATGGTGACGAACAATCATCCTTGCAAGGTACCTGCCTATCTTCGCAATTCGGCAGGATGAATCGGTGGGCTTAGCATGAAGGACGTTCAGCGCAGG
>Ga0184627_10000356_pt1 | contig 18453 bp, 25 predicted proteins | sample PLM3_127_b1_FD_133150 | JGI IMG/M metagenome (GOLD analysis project Ga0184627, IMG submission 133150) | Groundwater sediment microbial communities from an aquifer in East River, Colorado, USA - PLM3_127_b1 | ecosystem: Environmental > Terrestrial > Soil > Riparian zone | place: USA: East River...
ACGAGGATCCACCTCGAGCAGGGGCAGATCATCCCCGAGCGGAAGAAGCCGGTGTACCTGGGCGAGGAGCTGGTGGAGGTGCCCGCTGGACTCCCCGCGGTCGCCGGAGTAGGGTCGGGGTGATGGCATCACACGGGCTTCTCTGGTGGATGGAGCAGCCGGGGGTCTGGCCCGAGTGGTCATGGGGTTGGATGACGCGCCCAGGACTACGGGCGGCAGTTGTGCGCTTGGTGGTGACCAAGGGCAAGTGGTGGGCGTGGACTCCGCGTTACAACCTGGAAGTGTCGCCGCGGTTGATTGGCGCCCTCGTTGACCGGCTTGGGGGAGAGGTGGCGATTACTGGAAAGGAACTACGTGGGGCGCTAGAAGCGGGAATGGAGATTGAGAATACGGTTGGCGGCGGGTTAGTGGTCAGGCTACGTAATCCGAGGGCTGGGTGATGCCCAACACCTGCAAGACCTGCCGCCACCCGCAGCGCGAGGCCATCGAGAAGGCGATACTGGCGCAGGTCGCGCTGCGAGTCATTGCGCGTCAATTCGGGATTCACAACGAGTCGATCAGGCGACACGCAATCGGACACCTTCCAGCCAAACTCAACAAGTCGAAAACACTTCAGGAATATGGGTCCGCCGAGCGGTTGGGAAAGATGATGGTGCGGCTGATTACTAAGACGCGCAAGGTGGGGGATGCGGCGTTGAAGTATAGCGAGTACGGACCAGCAGTTTCGGCCACCGTTGCGGAACGCGGACACATCGAGACTCTTGGGAAGTTGAGCGGAGCAATCTCGGCTGCTCAACCCGCACCAGGTGGAGGTGGGCAGACGGTGATAGCCGTCACCATCAACTACGGGGAGGACTGGCGCGGGCGCGAGGTCGAGGAGGGGGAGGTGGTGGAGGGGAAGGGCGAGCTGGAGAGCGGGACCGGCAGGAAGAATGGCGATGAGTGACATCGGGTTGGTTGTCTTTAAGCTCACCGAGCGCTATGGGGTTGAGGTGGTCAATAGGCATTTGGATCAGGTGCGCGGGCATGATAATCCCTGCCCGACAGATTGCGATCTTTGCCGAGACCTGGGATGGCAAAGAATAAACAGGAAGAACGGCGATGGGTGAGCGGTGGGAGACTGTCGGAGACGACAAGCCAAAGACGCACGATGACTATGCGCGCTGGGCGCTGAGCGAGAAGGCGGAGACACTTCTAGAACATGCAAGAGAGTGGATGCGCGGTTGCTCGAATGCAAGGGATGATCCCCAGGGGTGCGAGTCATGCACGGAAGCGTTTCTTGATGCCGTGAAGGGAGTGATGGAGGACGGCGATGCATGAGCGCGCGAGCAAGGAAGATGCCGCCTCCTTTCAGGAAGTGATCGCTTGTCCGGGTTGTGGTTGGCCACTTCGCGTTGCAGCTTATGTTAAGCATGGCGGTGCGCTGCGAACCGTCGTGCGATCATGTGACGTGTGCGGCTATAGTGGGCGCAATGAGCAAGCCGTGGCCGAGCCATGATCGGCGGCCTGCGCCTCGTGTGCATCGTGGATAGCCGGGATTATTACACCACCGTATGCCGTCATTTCCTTCTTGCTGAGGACAAGGACCTGCTTCAAGAGTTCGAGTCTTATCAAGGCTGGCGCAAGGCCAACTTCGCGTTGGGTAACGATGCATGTGAGGACATGGAGTTCACTGAATGGCTCGTGGCTGGCGGTGCAAGGGAGGCAACCGAGCAAGAGCTACCATCGGTGCAGATTGATGTCTGAGCCGGCCGACGAGCGAGGAAGTCGAGGTGTTCGAGGTTGACTGAGGCGAGACGGGGACGGTAAGGAGTAGCGAGCGATGGTGCGTCATCTCACAGTGCAAGAACCGATAGGATCTGGCGCGGGACCCGGAGGGCAAGGACCGCCGCGCGTCTGTCCGGTTGCGAGCGATTGCGCGGCCGGTACTCCCTCGGCCATTGGTTGCTACATCCGCGATGCGGTTCCAGCCACGGCGCTCAACGGTTGGTATCGGCACGATTTCGACAATGGCGGGAGCTTCGCCAGCTCCGCGACTCAGTTCCGCATCGGGAACAACTCGGAAGTCACCAAAGAGTTCGTGATGCCCGAGGGTGGTATTACTCGCGTCCAAGCGACGATGGAAGTCACCGTGCCGCACCTGAACTTCCTGAGCCCGGCGCGTCGCTCCGGCGGGAGCCACTTTTTCCACTTCCAAAGCCATTGCGGCCCGGCGAGCTTACAGACCGAGCCTTTCAACAACTTTGAGATCCATACCGGCTGGGGAGATCCGAGCAAGTCCGGTTGGCGGACTGGTGTTCGCCAATGGGATGGGGCCGAGCTTCTCTATGACCTGCATCTCCCGGTCTACGACATCAACTGCACCCCGCTTACCCTTATCAACTGGACCATCGACGAATGGCTCAAGTTCCGGCTCAGGCTCGAACTGACGGCGATCCGGCATTGGAAGGCGACGATGACCTACTTGGCCAAGGATGGTGTTACAATCAACGGCGAGCCCACGGCAATTGTGGAGGGAGACCTGACCGAGCCTTGGTGGCCGTTGCGTTCAGCGGCTTTTGGGAATTGGGATCGTGATACACCAGGGGGCCAACCGACAGGGCAAGCGTTCGAGATCCGAAACCTGGAGATTCTGGATCTCGGATCAGATGCGGCCGCAGTGGCGACAACGTAGGAGGAGAGGACGAAATGAGAACGCTAGGGATGGCAGCCCTGCTCGTGTTCATGCCAATCACGGCATCGGCCGAGCCCCGCTTCGAGGGATTCATTGACGGCGAAACCAGGATCATCTACGAACAAGGCTATGCCGAGCTCATCCTGCACAACATCCGCATCGTCGGCGGCGTGCCTGGAGAGTGTGTGCCGCGGCTCATGTTCGACAACATAACCGCTGACATCTCGGAAGATCTTTACCGCTACTGCGACGACCACTTCCCCGAGAGCGGAGTTTTCAGTGTCGTCTATGCCGGCTTCTACACCGACCCGGGACGGGTGTTCGTTGAGAACGAAGGCGACTTCGAGGCGTTGCGGCTCATGAATGCTCAGGGCGGGCAGATCGGCGACGCGCAGTGGGCCAAGTGGTATGCCGATGGTGCAGGTGGATTCTATCGCGTAGCGGAAGACGCCACGGCCGTCGAGCCCTCGAGCTGGGGGGAGATCAAGGTGAGGTGGGTGGAGTGAGATGGATGAGCGCATGATCGAGTTTAGGGGTGGGATGAAAGACGGTCAGCGCCAGGTGGTCGAGAGTTTCACTGCTGGAGTGCGAGTGGTGAGTGACGATCACAAGAGTTGTGCGGTTTATGAAATCACCGATGAGCTGACCGCGGACCAGAATGCGTGGATTGCCGTTTATAGGTGGAACGCCTCATTGACTGGCCAGATGGCGCGCGATTTCTTGGATTGGTGAAGGTGGATTGATGGCGTCTAGGCTGAGCGTTTTCCATAAACGCTTGCATGATCCGGTCCTGGGTCAAACCAATTGGGTTGTTAGCATATCCACCCAAGGGGTTAGTGGTCCACAGCGCACGAGCGGTGCATTCAGGACCAAAAAAGAAGCCGTTGGGTTTGCTCGTTTGGCGGCCCGTATATTCTCGCCATCACAATTGATGGTGCGTAACACGAAGGGTCGAGTAAGCTCACGCCGAATCAAGGAGCCGTGACCCCCTCCCTCTCCATCACGCCGCCGACTCCTCTGCCGCACCAGCGGCCCATTCTCCTCTCGCCTGCCAGGTTCAAGATCCCGGTCTGCGGACGCCGCTACGGGAAGACCACCATCTGCCAGATCGCCGGTACCGATGGGCACGGCCCGCTCGTCAACGGCGCGCCCAAGTTTCCCGGCGCCCTCCGTGGAGCCAATATCTGGTGGATAGTCCCTGTGTTCAAGCATGCTGTGGTTGTATGGGAGGGCGAGCCTGGCCGTCCTGGTCTCAAGGAGATGCTACGGGATGTCATTGTCTCGAAAAACGAGGTGGAGAGGCGCCTTGTGCTTTTAGGGGGCGGCGCCCTCTCGGTCATGTCAGCCGACAATCCGACCGCGCTCGTGAGCCAGAGTCTTGACGGAGTGATCTTCGACGAGGCGGGACGGACTCACCCTCTTGCCTGGCCGACCATCCGGCCGGCGCTGGCCGACCGTCAGGGCTGGGCCATCTTCCCGTCCACGCCCAACGCCATCGACCCGAGCGGGTATGGTCGCTGGTACGAGGAGCTGTTCCGCGCCGCCAAGGGGCGTGAGGACTGGGAAACGTGGCAGCGGCCAACCTTCGACAACCCCATGATTACTGCCCGCGAGATCGAGGATATGCGTTCCACGATGGCCTCGATTGAGTTCCGGCAGGAGGTGCTGGCCGAGTTTGTCTCCCTGGCTGGTGCGAGGATCAGGCGCGAGTGGTTCCGGTACTACCGGATCGAGCCGGGCGAACCGGGCTGGTTCATCCTCTCGACTCCTCAGGGCGAGAAGCGGGTGCGGATGGACGAGGGGCGCCGGTTCGGGACGGTGGACCTGGCCGCCTCGATCAAGACCTCGGCCGACTACACGGCTATCGGCGCCTGGCACCTGACCCCAGATAACGACTTGATTCTCTTGGACTTGGACCGCAGGCGCATCGAGGGGCCAGACCAGCTTCCAGCCCTCTGGACCATGTTCAGGAAGTGGGGCCTGGGCTATGTGGCCATCGAGCGTACGGGCTACCAGTTGACCCTGATCCAGGCCGCCGTCCGCTCGGGCCTGCCAGCTCGGGAGCTGGTAGCTGACCGGGACAAGGTGGCCCGCGGGCTCCCGCTCGAGGCACGGATGGAGCAGGGAACCGTCTACTTTCCGGCCGGCGCCCCCTGGCTTCTCGAGGTCGAGAACGAGCTCCTTGACTTCCCCGGCGGGCGGAACGACGACATCTTCGACATCTGCGCGTATGCGGCAATTGAGGTGGCTCAGGCAGTGGTCCCGATGGTCGTGGACTGGCGAAATGCGGGGCGCGAAAATAAACTTGACACCCCAAGGCAGCTAGGTGTTATAGACTCTTGGTGAGCTAGAACAGGCCCGAGCAGTCGCCTGTTCATGTTTGATGACCGACAGGCCGTAGCCGATCTCGACCGCGAAGGCGGTATCCCCGTTCACGGCGAGAACGGGCGTTCCGCCCAACTCCTCCGCGCCTTCGCTATTGCCGCTGGCCCCCGCATCGTCACGATCGGGTCCGACCTCGATTCATATTCCTGGGCCAACCGCGCACAAATCGAGTGGGGCCTCAAAGCCTACCGCCAGAACGGCTGGGTGTATGGCGCCGTCTCCCAGGTGGCGCAGGATATATCGCAACTCCCGTTCAAGATCAGGACCGGGCCGGCGGATGATGCGCCCGAGGTAGAGAGCGGGCGCCTATTCGATCTCCTCCACGGGAATCCCCTGATGGGCTTCTCGGACGTGATGGAGGCCACGGTCACCTACCTCGAGCTCGCCGGCCGCGCCTGTATTGCTCTTGACCCCCTGAGCCAGAACTCGGGCGCACCCCCCAGGGAGCTTTGGCCCCTCCGTCCAGACTGGGTGACTCCCAAGCGCGACGTGAGGAAGGTTCTCGCCTACTGGGAAATCAAGATTGGCGGTGCCGTTCGTAATCTCCCGCTCAACCGCCTTGCCACCGTCCGCTATCTCGATCCGAAAGACCCGATCATGGGTGGGCTCTCGGCACTCGTCCCGAGCGAGTTGGCCGTGCGGCTGATGATCGACGGCGGGGTATTCAACGAGGGTTATTTCAAGCACGGATGCATGCCGGGGCTCGTTGGGACGGTGAAGCCGCCGGCGACGATGACCGAGCCGCAAGTCGCCAGGTTCCGGGAGATGGTCAAGAACGAAATGGAGGGCGTGAAAAACGCCTTTAAGTTCCTTCTCCTCCAGGGCGACATCACCGTCCAGGACTTCTCGGCGTCGCATAAGGACATGGCCTTTGGCCAGCTCATGGACGCCTATCGCCGGGAGTTCTTTTCCGCTCTCGGTGTTCCCCCTGGTGTCGCCGGCGACTTGTCCGAAGCCCACCTCGCGCGATTCGAGATTGAGCAGAAGCGCTACTGGACCGACAAGGCCGTGCCGCTCGCGCGCCGGCTCGAGGCGATGATTAACCGCTCGATCGTGCCAGAAGTGGAGCCGGGTCGTTTCTTCCGCTACGACTTTTCTGAAGTCGAGCCCCTGCAAGAGTCGCTTGAGACGCGACAAAAGCGCGAAGTCCTCGACCTGGAGCACGGGCTCAAGACGCCGAACGAAATCCTTGAGGCCCGCGGTGAGGATGGGTACGAAGGCGGTGACCTTCACTACATCGTGGCGAACCTGGTGCCAGTGGAGGACAGGCCCGATCCGAGCCAAGCGCCGGCACCTCCTCCGCCAGAGCCTGCTCCTCCCTCGCGCACTACTGATCCCGAGGTTGAGCGTCAAGCGCGCGCGGATGAAATCTGCCGTCAACGTGAGATGGAACGCGAGGCGAAGTGGCGCGGGTTTGATCGCTCACTCCGAACCGCCGAAGCGCAGTTGTCTCAGGTCTGGCGAAAGTTCCTGCAATCCCTTTCGGATCGGGTAGCCCGCCAGGTGCGTAGCCGGCCGCCCTCGGTACTAGCTCCCGAGCGTGCGGAAGGGCGTGGTGGTGAGCTACCTGATCCACCTGATTCCTACCTGCCGAGCGCAGACGACTTGCTGCGCGAAATCACGCATCCACAAGGCAGGGTCTACCAGCAAATCGTCATTCGCTTCGGCGAGGCCGCGGTGCTGGAGATCACCGACGGTCTGGCCTTCGATCCCGGCACGCAGCGGATGATCGAACTGGTACAGCGTAACCGGGAGCGCATCACGGAGGAAGTGGCGAGGCTGCTCGACGAACTGCGCGACGTGCTTAACGCCGGGCTCAACGAGGGCGAGGCGATAGGAGGGCTCATTGACCGCATCAAGTCCACGGTAGCGGCCTCGGCTGAGACGCCTTCGCGTGGTGGACCGTCCGTTCGCTCCGAGCGGATTGCGAGGACCGAAGCCTTAGCCGCTGCCAACTCGGGAACCTTCGAGGGCTACCGGCAGGGTGGAGTTGAGCGTCACGAATGGCTATCCAGCCGTGATGCTTTGGTGCGCGAGACACATCGGGAAGCGGATGGGCAAGAGGTTGCAGTCGGTGAGCATTTCTTCGTTGGTGGCGCTGCGCTGTTGTTTCCAGGTGATCCTGATGGACCCGCAGAGGAAGTGATCCAATGTCGCTGCGGTCTGTTGCCGGTTGTAGCTGAAGAGGAGGCGGCAGCATGAGGAAGCAGCCGCGAAATGGTACCGGACTGGCTTTCCCTCTCGCCGTCCGTCCTCCTCATCGGCTCCCCTTGTGGCGCGTGCCGGTGAACGGTAATCCGCCGAGCGGTTACATCGACGATAGGAAGCGCAGACCGGACCCGATGATCCGCGAGGTATGGGTGTCAGCTCACAATCCGGCCGAAGCGATTGCGAAGGTGCGCAGTAAGAAACGTTACAAGGATTCCCCCGTGGGCATTCCGCTGCGCGGGCTGGACGAGCGAACCATTCCCTATTGCGGAGGCGAAGAATGAGCGCACCAATCACCGAACCGAACTTGAATCCAGAATCCGAGCCCGAACCGACAGAGCGACCGGAGCCAGACGCCATTCCCGAAACGACGCCCGAACCCCCGCTATCGGAGCCGGGCCCGGGAGCACCGTGAGCGAGCTGGCGACCATCACGCCTCTGCCAGGGACTTCCAAGCCTTGGAGGCCGGCGGATGCGAAGCCGCCCATCATATATCCGCTCTTGCGGACCACCTTGCGGTATAGCAGCGCATCGCCGCCATGCCCATTCTGCTCAGGAACCGGGAGGCTGCCGTAAATGCCTGGAACCTTTTCAACCGTCGCTGGGGGCTATCCAGGGAGATTTATCCGCTTCACTGGGACTGGTGTTACTGGAACCACGGCGAGCACAACCACCAAGGAAGGGATTTCCGATCCCTTGTCCCTCACGCTCGGCGATATGTATTTCTTCGTGATGGTTCTCCGCCTTCAAGCGGTGACGGCTGGTGCTGTAACCAATGGCATCTTCATGATTCTTGAGGTGGATGACGCCGACAATGGCGGCTTCTACGAGTTCATGTCTACAGCTAGCCTGCTTGGGAACTCAGCAATCCACAGCAGGGTCCATGCCAACTATCGCATGCAGGCGCAGCTAAGCGGTGTTGCTATCCACGGAACGGTTCTAGCACTAGCAAGCGGTACGGGCGTTGTGACCACGATCGGTGGTCAGGCTGTATCCATTGGGGCCTTGCCTATTGGTGCAATCAAGCGGGCTCGGGTCTCGATCGGAGTGGTACGGGATGCCGCGGCCCCGTCATTCGACGTGGTGGGGGATCTGCATGTCGTCCGCGAAAGGGTGGCCATCAGGAAATGAGCCGCCTCGTCTCCATCTTCGAGGTGCTGGTGGATACGGCGCAGCCCGCACCGAGCGAGCATGAGGCGGGGTTGCTAAGGAATCCGCGCGACGCTGCGGTGCGCTGTTTGCTCAAGAACGTGCATGGAGTGAAGACGATCCCGGCGGCTGAGTTCTTGTCCAGGTTCCGTCCCGAGGTCTTGCGTGACGCCGCCGAGCGCCAACCGGCTGAGCTTTGAGGGGAGTGCGATGCTGATTCCACGAGTAGGAGAAACGGTCCACCGGCTGACCATGATTGACAAGGTGGAGCGGGAGGCGGTGGTTGAAGGTGGAAAGTCTCGTCTCTTGCGGTTCTCTGGTATTGCGAACACCGGGGAGGCCGACGTTGATGGGTTCATCATCCCGGCTGAATCATTCGCGGAATCCCTCGACGACTTTATGAAGAATCCGGTCATTCTCCACAACCACGATCGCGACCATGTAATCGGGCGCGGTGAGAAGGTCGAGCCGGGCAAGGATGGATTGCGCGTCCAGGGTGTCCTCGACATGGAGGACGATTACGCCGCACAAATTGGCGGTCAGATGGAGCGTGATTTCATTCGCGGCATCTCAGTCGGCTTTCGGATTATGGCCGAGCCTAAATCCATCCCCGGCGGCAAGCTCGTGTTCCCCAAGAACCGACTGATGGAGTTCTCGATTGTGGCGCTCCCGGCTGATCCTGGCGCGCTGGTGGGCGCCTCGAGTGAGGCTGAGATCACCCGCGCGCTGGCGAGCGTCAAGGAACGGTTCCTAGACGAGCTCCGGGAGGCAGTCAAGGAATTGGCGGCAACGGCAGTCGAGGAGCGGGTTGGGACGGTTCGGGATCTCGCGGCAAAGAGCATCGAGAAGACGAACGCCAAGGCTTATGCCGCGTTCATCTCTGAGCTGCGCATCATGCGTGACGAGATGTTGTCTCTTGCGAAGGGTCGGAAGGCCGAACCCGAAGATCCTCTCGCCAGACTTGAGCGGTTCTTTGCTGGGGCCGAGGTTCCAGCGGAGCCGGTAACGACTGATGGCTAGTGGCTTGGCTAAATCAATGACTGTTGCATAGCACTCAAATCTCTTTTTGGCTTGGCACCCATGTGGAGGAAACATGAGTACCGAGCCCAATTTCAAAAGTACCGAGCCCAATTTCAAAGAAGAGGCGGCGACTATCATCGCCGACCTGCGGAAAGCTCTCGACGCCTCGAAAGAGCGCACGGGGGCGATAGACGCCAAGCTAGCCGACCACGATCAGCGTCTCAGTGAAGCAAAGAAAGACATGCTGTCCCGCACCGACGTGCAGGGACTCATCAACGACCTGATCGAGAAGTCTAAGGCAGATCCAGCCCACCGCCAGTTCCATATCATCAGGGACGAGACCTATTCACAGCGGATGCTGCAGTCGATCGCGGGACGGTCCGACTTGCCGAATCGTGCCGTCCGCAAGGTGCACGACAACTACATGATGTCGCATCCGAATGACAAGCGGATGCAGGACTACCATCGTATCGCAACGCAGCTCACGCTCCTGCGGGCGGTAATGACTCGAAGCAACCCCAACTGGTGGCCTGCTCATTCTCATAATGAGCATATCGTTTGTCTTTGGGAAGAGTTTAGGGCGTTACAGCAAGAAATCTTCGGCGATGCGTTTATGGCGCGTGCCTTTGACACCGCCGAGGCGGACGAATGGGTGCCAACGATCCTGGGTACTGACCTGCTCAGGTTCTTGGAGAACCGCGGCAATACTCTTGCCAACTTCCCCAGTTTCACCATGCCAGCAGGCGAGTATGCGTGGCCGACCACGACCGCTGCTTCGCCAGCGCGATCGGTTGGCGAGACAACGGCTTACCCAAGCGCCTTTTTTGATTACAGCCTGAATCCAGTCTATGCCACTACGCCGACCGGGAAGATTCTGTTCTCTGCTGCCAAGCTCCGCGCTCACCTTGGCGTTACTGGTGAGTTCGAGGAAGAGTCGGTCATTCCGGCCCTTCCGTTCATCACCGAAGAGGTCGGGTTCTCGATCGTGCGCGGTCTGGAGCAGGCCATCTTAAATGGGGGCACGGCCGATGGTGCTCCCGATTTTGACTTGGATGTTGATGCCGCCGCGGACGGGTCGGCAGTCGCCAGGGCGCGGTTCAAGGGCGTGCGGCAGAAGTTCCTCGACCAGACGGGCGAGGTGGTGGTCGCTGGTGCCGGGTCATTCGATGCGGCGAAGTTCATCCTCGCCGCGAGGAAGCTCGGGAAGTATTGGGCGCAACGTCCGTCTGAGTGTCGCCTGTTCGTTTCTGCTGCCGGGTTCATTGATCTCATCGACACGTCCGAAGTCCTGACGATGGAGAAGTTCGGGCCGCGAGCGACGATTGCGACCGGGCAACTAGCGGCAATCTACGGGACTCCGATCGTGATGACCGACGCCATGCGCGACGACGTGGCGAGCACCGGATTCAACACGACGGGGGGGCCGAATACCACTACGTCGGACGTACTCGTGAACGTCGAGCAATACAAGCTGGGGAACTTCCGGGGAGTCACTACGGAGCGGGATCGGCTCGTTCCGCAGGACCTGAACATGGTCTTCGCCTGGTGGCGGGGAGATTTCAAGAAGATGCGGCCGGACGCTGATCCGACTGAGGCGATCATCGCCAACATCGCCGTCTAAGTATGAGTCCTCTGTCGGGATCGGTCGCCTGGGGGTTCTGACGAGTATTCCTTGCCAAGCCAGACTCGCCGGTTCTCTTCGGGTGACCGATCCGGCAGAGGAAGAGGAGAAGAAATGGCAGCAGTTGCCTCGACCGGGAATCAGAAGCAGCAGGCGAGGGCTGATCTCTTGCCAGGATTGGTTGAGATGGGGTTGATTGACAAGCCGAGGGTCCAGACCGCAGCGAAGACGATTCAGCTCGTGATTGACCCAGGTGGAGACTTCACCACCTACGAAATCATCCCGTGATGAGGACGTTCATCGCTACTCGCAAGACGCGGCTTGAGGGTTGGAACTCCGAGCCTGGTGATGTCTTCGCCATTGAGGACGACCGGCGCGCGGATAGGTTCGCCAAGCGGTTCCGGCTCCGCGTTGAGGAAGTCGTGGACGACCTGACTTCGATTGGTGTGCAGGAACCGACTCCCTTCAAGCGTCCGCGCGGGCGCCCTCGAATCCATAACCGCATGACCGAGCCAACCGCCACGATCTGAGCAGGGGACGAACTAACTCATGGGAGACATTCTGACCCGAACCGACTTGAAGACGGCGCTCCGCATCACTGACACCGAGCAGGATGTTGAGCTCGATCAGATCATTGATCGTATGGAGAGCCGTTTTCAGGGCGCCATTGGTCAGAAACTCCTCTCTACGACCGCGACGGAGAAATACACCGGCGACAATCAGCGCGCGCTGATTCTGCGGCGGTGGCCGATCGTGACTCTGACCTCTGCGACGGTTGAGAACGAGTCGGCAATCGACGTGGCGAATACGAATGTAATCCGTTTTGAGACGGGTCCCGGGCCTGTGAACTCAGGCGGCACGCCAGCGATTTTGACGCTCGTTTACCGGCTATGGAGCTATGACTCGATCCGTCCGCTGAACGTGACAATCGTCTATGCCGCCGGCCATTCGGCGATCAAGAACGATCTGCCTGAGGTGTGGGAATTGATCCTCGATGCCTCGACCCAACTTCACAGCGACATGGAGACGGTGAGGAAGGGAGGAGTCTCGGCGCAGGGATTTATGAGCGGCTCGATTTCCTATTACACCCAGCGTCTCTTCTCGGGACCGTTCGGCAAAGAGCGCTGGGACCCATTGGTCCAGAAGCATTCCCGCCGTCCCATGCTTATGACCGCAGGAACTCAAGTGGCAAGCCGATGAGCCGCAGAGCCGGATATGGGGGGGCCGCCCAAGCTTCTCTTTACGGTCGTCCCCGGAGGAGTGGTAAGGGCTGGCTTCCCCATTGTGCTGAGGTCGCCTGATGCCAGCGCGCCTCCGCCCAGACAACGCCTTCGGTCGCGTTCGTATCGCCATTACGACTGAGATTCAGCGCGCCATGACGGATGCAATCTCGATCGCCGAGCGCGCGGTCACGCTCGGATACACGACCAAGCTGCACCGCAGGTCAGCACGGCTCGTCACCTCTGTGCGGCGCGAGGGGCCGAGTGGTGGGCCGCCGCCTCGACCCGTGACAGGGCGCGTGTTCATCGAGGAGATCGGTGGCGGGAAGACCAATCCCGTCTATGCCCGCATCCACGAGAAGGGCGGCATCATTCGGCCGCGCACTTCTCAGTGGCTCACCATCCCGCTGCCGGCAATTACGGGCGGCACGGCTGGCAGGAGACCGGGACGCCGAGTCAGGGACTTCCCGCGCGGCTTCTTCTTCCGCTCCCGTCGCGGGAACCTGATCTTTGGCGAGCGCATCGGTCGTGACCAGCTACGCCCCCTATTTGTCCTCAAGCGTTTCGTGGTGATTCCCGCTCGTCCCGTGTGGGGTCCCGCAGCTCGGGAGATTGCCCCACAGGTTCGGCGCCGGTTCGCGGTCGCACTTGAGCGCGCCCTGGCCGTGGCGAAGGCGGCTTAGATGGCGCGCTTCGTCCACAAGGCCGGGGGGACGGTTGCCACTCTCATTCGGCCGCATCTATTCCGCGAAGAGACACGCCGTTGGTATTGCCGGGTCGAGCGATCGAGTCCGATTCAGCCCGTCGAGGTCAAGCTATTCGACAGTCTCTTGAACGCCATCAACAACACGGCGGTTTATGCGGCCTCGGGGACGGCGACGGTTCCAGCGGGGAGTACGACGCCGGTCACGGTGACGGTCCCCCTCACGGACAACGTGGCGGTGACTCCGACCTTTACCGGCGCGCAGATCGACGTGACGCTCCCGAGTTCTACCTCGACCCTGGCGGCCGAGGTCTATGAGTGCGATCTGGGGCAGCGCCTTGAGCGCACCGTGCTCCGGGTGGTGCGCGCGCTCTCGTTCATCTCCCAGGCCAACAACTACTTCATCAACCCGGTTCTCATCGAGCGCGGACTCCGGCAGTTCGAGGATGCAGTTGGCAAGCGTCCATACATCGGTGTCTCCGATCTGACGATTGAGGCGGAAAAGTGGGAGATCGGGAATCGCTCGATCATGTCCACCCTGAGCATGACGATCGTTGCTCATCAAGACGTGGTAACTCGAAACGATGTCGCCGACCCGAACGACCTCCCCTTCTATCATGACATCCGCCGCGCCCTCCGCGTGATTGACGACACTCCCTATGACGGGGCAGTCAACGACGGCAGAATCTATGATGACTTGGAGTTCTCGCTATCCGCCGAGGATGGGGGAATCCTGACCGCTCGGGACCGTGCCTCGATCGAGGGAACCATCCGCATCCGGGTCCACGAATCGGACCTCGATGTTCTCTACCAGCCGCGCGGTTTCATCATGCGCCAGTTCGCGAACTCCGACATCACCGCGATCAAGAACGGCAGCTTCGACTATGGCGCCTATGATGGCTTCATTTTTGGGTCCGGGGATTGGGAACAGGCGACGGTTGAGCAACTCGTTGCCAGTGGGAAGAAGCGGTTTTACTACGCCAATATCATCTTCTATCCATTCTCGAACTCAGCCGAGGGCGACTCGACTTGGCAGAACTTCTTCCGCTCTGACATTCAGCAGGGGGCGGGCGCCTGGTACGCCGGGGCCGGCACGACCGCCGGAATCTTCCCCTACAACTGCATTTCTACGGGCGGCGGCTGCTTGCCGCCACCGATTAACGAGTACCACGCGCTCGTCCGGTGGGATCTGGTCACGGCAGCGAAGCGCACCGAGATGGTGAACAAGCTGATGCAGTTGACCCGCCACGGCGTCTTCCTCGATCAGGCTTGGCTCGAACCACCCGACTTCTTTTGGGCGGGTGAACCACAAGTTGCGTTCCCGACACAATGCGGAGCCTACCGTTCCTGCTTCAACGCCATTTCCTACACGGAAACGGGACGGGCGCAGTTTGCTGCGTCATTCGCCGCCGCTCTCGCCAATCAGGTTGCATTCATTGCCGAGCTGCAAACGCGCCTGGCGGTCTATGGCGGCTACGCGATTGCGAACGGTAGGGCGAACCTCTCAAGCGAGGTCATTCAGGGGACGACGATCAAGCGCCCGGTCTTTCTTGAGAATGCGGCAGACGTGGGATTGGGCGGCATTGCGCTCAAGCTCACGCGCTGGCGGGATGATCCGAGGAACGTGATCGAGTTGAAGATCGCGGCTTCTCCAGCAGCGTTGCCGGCCGAGTTTGCTCAGGTAAGAGACGAGTTTGGGGCGAACGGCGGCTGGGTGTGCATGAACCCGGCTACTGGCGCTACGACTCAAGATGCGAACATTACTTCGGCCTACGCGCAGTTGGCTGCGGTGAGACCGAGTTAGGAGTCGCGGCCTTCGGGCCGCATTGGGTTTTTTAACGGCGACGGGGACGGCAAGGAGATGAGTAGATGGCACTCTCCGGCACCGGAGGAAGGTTAACTTGGCTTAAGGAAGCAACGGAGGGGACGTTCATTCCACCTTCCGCCACGACCGGCCTGCGGGTTTTCTTTCAACCGCCATTTGGTGCGAATCGAAAGCAGGACCCGCAACGGTTTGCTGCGGAAGTTACCGGAACTGCCAGCGCACATCGTCGAGACCTGCCCCTTGGAGTGCTTGCCATTGATGGAAGCTTCCGTTTCCCATGCCGTTATTCTGGGGTGCATGCGGTTATGGCCGGGTGGGCGCTTGGGGACCTCGTGACGACTGGAGCTGACCCTTACACCCATACGGCAAAAACGGCGGATGCATTCGTAGCTGCTTCAATGGCTCTCCATATTCCGATCTCAGCGGCGAACCCATTCTCCCAAGCGAGCATTGCCGGATGTAAGCCGACGCGGGCTACTTGGTCTCAGCGTGTCGGAGAAGTCATGTTTTGCGATATTGATTACGTTGGTGTGAGCAACGTCTATTCAACGACGGAAGGCACTATCCCGCCAGATGACGGAAAGTTTTCGCCGGGCGAGCCGATGGTCAACTGGGATCGGATCAGCGGTACTATTGAGTTCAAGCGGCTCGGCATTGCTCTCGTCAGTCTTAACGTTGTTTCCTACAGTATCAGTATTGAAAATCCAGTGGACCAGCATGCACTTATCGGTAGCTCAAAGCTCCTTTCTGTTCCAGTCCGATCAGACAAGACGATCATCACGGGTCAGATGGAAGTGGAATACGACGCCAACTATGAGGATACGGTGAATGCGTTTGGGCTCACCGTGGCAGAGGCAACCGAAGACGTGCGAATCAAGATGACCTACGCGGATGCGATTGATCCGGTTATTAATTGGATTTGGGAATTGTCCAACTTGAGGCTCACGGCATCACCAGTCGGCATTTCAACCGCAGGGTCTCTTACACAGACATTCAGTTTCGAGGGTTATCACAAGCTCGCGGGCGTGGACATTAACCCGGAGCCGATTTTGCTCAAGATCATCAACCATTCCGAGGGGCCACAGGTCGGAACGACGTATGGCAGCCTCGTGTGATTGGAGGGATTGGACATGCAGGAGACGAAGGAGCTTGAGTGGGGAGCTGGCACTTGGAAGAAGGCGGTCTTCCACCGCCCGACTGTTACCACCTGGTTTCGCTGGCAGGAGCTTATCGCTCCCGAAACCAATGGCTCCGATCCGGCGCCAATGGAGCACGGCCACGATGAGCCGCCGCCATCGACGAAGGTGCAGAAGTTCAAACCGGGATCAGAGCTCGCGCAGTTCCTTGAGAACGTGATGATTCCCGAATGCGTGATCGGCTACACCAAGGCGGACGGGACCAAGCTCAAGCCGAGCGAGGTCAGCCTTTCCGATCTCGGAGTGCTGCGTTTCGGGAAACTCGCTACCGCCATCGTGCAGTTTATGAACGAGGCCGACAGCGAGGATGCCTTTCGTGCTGAGGAGCCTCAAGCCGTGGCAAGCCCGTGATGTTCTCAGGCTCGCCCGCATTACTGGTCGGAGACCGTCAGAGGTTCTCGCCGATGATGCGGGCGTGTTTCTTCGTGACCTCCAGGTCGTCGAGGTGGTTGCTGCCGATGAGTCTAAGAGTCTCCTTGAGGGACTTGAAGCTGCGCGACGGAACGGCGGCGTCTCAAGTGAGCATCTCCTCCTCGCCCTCATCCGACTCCTGCTTGAGAGATAGCCGTGGCTGAGCTGGAAATCAAAGTCACCGCCATATCGGAGCAGGCGCAGCGGGCGCTCGATCAGACCAGGCGGTCGATTGAGAACTCCATCCTCTCCACCGGGCGCCTCGATCAGGCGACGGGCCGGCTGGAGCTGGTACAGAGACGTACCGTCGAGAGCACGCAATCTCATCGCCGGGAGCTGGATGCTCTGGCGCGCCAATCCGCTTCTGCTTCCTCAGCAACCGGCGGGCTCGTGGGCGCTTTCAGTGGTGTGGCGGGAGCGATTGCCGGAGCGGCTTCGGCGGCCTTGGCGGGCGTTCTTTCATTCCGCACCTTGACGAGCGCCTTTTCGGAAGCTGATCGGCTCTTTGAGACCGCGCGCGGATTCGATACGACGGTCGGGCGGCTCGACAGCATGGCGTTCTCTGCCGAGCAAGCCGGCGCTGATGTCGGGGATCTTCAGCAGGCGTTCCGCGGACTCTCGAACACCCTCACGGATGCGATCAAAGATCCGGCAGGAGAGGCGGCGCAGCGGTTCCGAGATATTGGAATCGAGGCCAAGAGTCTCAAGGGTCTCGACATCACCGAGATATTCCTCCGCGTGTCCGATGCTCTCTCGAAGATGGGCGATTCCCAGGAGAGGGTATCCGCCAGCACCGATCTTTTGCGCGTCAGAAATGCCGCCCTGTTTGCCCTCATTGCTAGTGGTCGCGAGTCCATCGAGAAGGCGATCAGCGACGCGGCTCGCTTTGGTGTGGTGACTGAGCAGCAAGCCAAGGCGTCCGATGAGTTCGGGGATGCGCTGAATGAACTCAGGCGGTCCCTCCGAAGCCTTGCCCTTGAGTTCGCCCCCGTCGCCGCCTCAATCTTCAAGGGAATCTCGGGCTGGGTTGCCGAACTGCGCTCAGCCGGGACCGGCGTTGCGGAGCTGGAATTGGCGCTCCTGCGGCTGGATCAGGCCCAGCAGGACCAGATCCGCCGCCTGCCTCGAGGTGAGCGACCGGCAGCCATTGAGCAAGCCAGGCAGGAGCAACGATTCGGAGCCCTCGAGCCGGCCGAGCAGAAAGCCATCATCGAGCAGGTTTCAAAGCTCAGTCTTTCGGAAAAGGGGCTGGCCAACACCCTCGACCAGATTTCCCGCGAGGAAGCCAAGCGGCTCGTGACGCTTCCTGAGGAAGCCAGGAATGCCCAGCTACTCGCCATCGCCAGAAGAGACCTCCAGCGCGCCCTCATTGACGAGGCGATAAAGAGCGGGGAAGCGGGTGCGGCAACCGTTGATCTCATCGGGGCGCGCGTTGCCTCGCTGAGAAAGCAGGCTCAGGAAGACGCCGAAAATGCCAGGGCCTTGCGGATCTTCCAGCGCGAGCGCTTCGCGCAGCAAGGCGGCGGTCCCGAGATTTCTCCCGAGCGCCTCGGCCTTCGCCGGGATCAGGAGGCCAACCTGGACCGTGAGCGCCAGGCATTCCTGCGCGAGCTCCAGACGCGGCCGGCTGGTGTCGAGGAGATCCAGGTCTCCCTCCAAGCGCTCAACAAGGAAGCCGAGCGCGGTGGGCCGATCATGGACGCGCTGCGCGGGGTCTTTGGGGACCTGTCCGATGCTGCCTCGCTCCTCAAGCTCCGTGGTGACTCGGCGGTCGCCATGATCCTCGCGTTCGCGCAAGCGCTTACCACCTTGGTTTCCGGCTTCCTCGGAATCAGAAAGATTCTGGACGAGACTGCGAAGGTAACTGGTGTGCTCGCGGGGCCAGGAGAGGCGATCCCTACGGGAGGTCGTCCGGCCGGCGGTGGTGCCCCGGTTCTCCCGGTCGAGGTGGTGAGGATCAAGGCCGATGGCCTCGCTCAGCTCGGGATTGTCCGGGCAGAGACGCGTCCAGCGGAGCCGCTTCCACTACCAGCTCAACAGC